>Ga0210399_10004994_pt1 | contig 10310 bp, 11 predicted proteins | sample IncBWC14MmetaG_FD_150865 | JGI IMG/M metagenome (GOLD analysis project Ga0210399, IMG submission 150865) | Forest soil microbial communities from Barre Woods Harvard Forest LTER site, Petersham, Massachusetts, United States - Inc-BW-C-14-M | ecosystem: Environmental > Terrestrial > Soil >...
CAGCTCTTCGTTATATTTGGCCATGGCGGCGAGCAATTCTTCACTGGGCATCTTGCCGGCTTCGCTGTCTTTGTTGGCCTTTACGATCATCATGAATCGCATGATTCGATCTCCTGAAGGATTTAGCAACGACTGAGAACCTGGGGTGCCGGGCGGCCAATCCTGCTCTCTATCTGTAAGACGAATGGGGAGGCGAAAATTCGACAGGCCGGGAGATTAGGTTTTGGGCAGGCCTTCGACTTCGACGAGGGGGCGGATTTCGACCGTGCCCCAGCGGCCGGCGGGGACCCGGGAGGCGATGTCGATGGCTTCGTCAAGGTCTTTAGCATCAATCAGAAAGAAGCCGCCGAGCTGTTCGCGGGTTTCGGCGAAAGGGCCGTCGGTCACGATGCGTTTGCCGTCTTGAAGGCGGAGGCTGGTGGCGGTAGAGGTGGGTTGAAGGGGTGCCGCACCGAGGAACTGGCCGGATTCGTGGAGCTTGTTGGCGAACGCGGTGGATTCGACGTAGCAATGCTCGCGTTGCTCCTGGGTCAGCGCTCCGTTTTCTTCGAAGTACATCATGAGCATATATTTCATGGGTTCTCCTGAGGGTTTTGTGCCGGGGCTGCTGATTGTGTACCAAGCCGACACATTTGGTTGAGATCGTTCGAGGCGCGGACGGCGCGCCTCTCAGGATGACAAATTTTTTGGCGATGGTGGTATAGGGAAATTTTGCGCATTCTGAGAGTGAGTCGAACGGACGAAACAGAAATCGACAGGGTGCCGTAAGATATTTGGACCATCCATGAGCACCGCCGCAGCCACTGCCGTTGAAACTGTATACCGAGCCGAATGGGGCCGCATTGTGGCGACCCTGATTCGGCTGATTGGCGATTTTGACCTTGCCGAAGAATGCGCGCAAGAGGCTTTCGCGGCCGCCGTGGAGCAATGGAAGGCGACGGGTGTGCCGGCGCTGCCGCGGGCGTGGATTATCCAGACGGCACGGAATAAAGCTATTGACCGGATCCGGCGGCAGGGGAAATACGCGGAGAAGCTGGCGCTTTATGGCAATTCGGAGTTGGGCACGGAGAGCCAGGAGCCGAATTACGATTCCGGGGAAATACCGGACGACCGTTTGCGCTTGATATTTACGTGTTGCCATCCGGCGCTGGCGCCGGAGGCGCAGGTGGCGCTGACACTGCGGACTTTGTGCGGGCTGGAGACGGAAGAGATTGCGCGGGCGTTTCTGACTTCGACGACGACGATGGCGCAACGGCTGGTGCGAGCGAAACGGAAGATTCGCGACGCGAAGATTCCGTACGTTGTTCCGGAAACGAATGCTATCGCCGAGCGGCTGGATGCGGTGTTGACGGTGATCTACCTGGTGTTCAACGAAGGGTATGCGGCGACGCGGGGAAATTCGCTGCTGCGGCTGGATTTGTGCTCAGAGGCGATACGGCTGGGGCGTTTGGTGGCGAGTTTGATGGCGCCGCAGACTCCGCGTGAGGCGACGGCGCTGGTGGCGCTGATGCTGCTGCATGATGCACGGCGAGAAGCGCGGCTGGATGAGGCGGGAGAGATTGTGGTGCTGGAGGAACAGGATCGGACGAAGTGGAAGCGGGAGCAGATTCGGGAGGCGTTGCCGCTGGTGGAGGAAGCAATGCGCGGGGGGCCGGGGCCGCTGGGGCTGCAGGCGGCGATTGCCGCGGTGCATTGCCGGGCTGCACGGGCGGAAGAGACTGATTGGCGGGAGATTGTGCGGCTCTACGATTTGCTGATGCTGGCGCAGGCTTCACCTGTGGTTTCGCTGAATCGCGCGGTTGCGGTGGCGATGGCGGAGGGGCCGCGGCGCGGGTTGGAGTTGATGAAGGAGTTGGGGGCGGTGAGCGATCTGGAAAATTATCATTTGTTGCATGCGGCGCGGGCGGATATGCACCGGCGGTTGGGGAGTTTTGCGGATGCAGCGGAAGAGTATCAGAAGGCGTTGGCGTTGGTGACGAATGAGAGCGAGCGGAGATATTTGGAGAAGAGGTTGAAGGAAGTTACGGGCGGTGAGGAGTAAGAAGAAGAAAGAAGGCGGCCTAAAGCCGCCCCTACATGAAAAGGCGGGTTAGGAGGCCGGCGGTGGTGCCGAGGGCGGCTACGGTGGCGTAGGCTGCGGCGGCTACGCGCCAGGAGAGGGACTTGCCTACGACGGAGAGCGAGTAGACGCTGATGATGCCGAGGGTGCAGAGGATGGTGACGACGTACGGGAGGGGGACTCCCTTGGTCATGGCGATATAGGCGATGGCTACATCAAAGGCCATTGGCACGGGCAGGAATGCGGCGACAAGGGCTACGAGGAGAATACCGCCGATGGTAACCGGAGCGATGAGCGCCTGCGGCGGGAGAAGTTCGACGACCAGGGCGCCGAGAACGGCTGCGAGAATCATCAGCGGCAGCGCGAGGCGGGCCACATACCAGAAACTTTTTACGAAAGAGCGCGCAACGCCAGTAGCGGCTTGCGACCAGGTTTCCGCGGAGGGGATTTCGATCGGGCATGGGATGGCGGCTTCGGCTGACTTTTGCCTGGAAGCGACCGCGGGAGCAAAGACCAGGATCAGGAAGAGTACGGTTGCCAGTTTCATCAGCGCGATGGAAAACGGAAAGAGCGTGAAGGTCATCGCGAGGACGACTACGTTGAGTGCGGGCGAGGAAAACATTGTGGCGAGGACGGATTCGGCGCTCATGCCGGAGGCGAAGAGCCCGCGCGCGATCGGCGCAACGCAGTTGGAGCAGACGGCAAGCGGGACACCGGCCGCGGCGCCGAAGAGCGTGTTGAGGTAGCGGGAACGGAATCTGCGGCGAGGAAGCATGGTAAGGAAGGTGAGCGCGGCGGGGCCGAAGAGGAAGGAAAAGGTCATGCCGATTCGGTTGGCGTCGAGCCAATTCACGGTGGTGCGCCAGACGCGCGTGCTGAGCGGCATGGAGCGATCAACCTGATAGACAGCGCCGAAGGTGAGCGCGCCGGTGGCTTTGAGCTGCGTGCCGGCGTGATAGCGCTTGAGGAGCGCGGGGTAGCGGGAGTCCACCCAGAAGATTCCGGCGATGGCGACCATGAGAATCACGGCGAGGATGCGGCTGCGCCAGTTACCGGTGGTGGCTAGGGTTGGGTTGAAGTTCAGGGCGGAAGTTTGGACAGACATATTGGTCCTCCGTGTAGCGACCCCGGGAATAGAGGTGCGAATTGGGGGAATTTATAGGTAGCGGGGCGCAGTGGGAATAGTGGAAAAGGATTAGGCGAGGGGCGGTCGAAAGAGGAAAGAGTTGTTTGGGAATAGGGAGAGGAGTCGGGGTGGGAGTAGGAAGGGACGGCTCGCGGACTCGCCGTGGGCACAATATATCGTGCCCCTACAGATTTGGGAAAACCCAGAAACACAGGCTGAAGCCTGTGCTACATCAGGGCTTGGGGTTGGCGTTCCACATTTCTTGCTGGATTTTCCACTCGCCCTTGGCGTTTTTGTGGAGGACGAAGAGGAGTTTGCCGTAGCCTTCCATGGCGGGCTGATTGCCGGGAGGTTGGAGACCCTGCGTCTCCAGGCCCCACTCGGAGGCCCAGTCGCCGGAAACCTGGATGTCACGAAAATCGATTTTTTCGCGGACGATTTTGTAGCCGGGCATCTGCGCAGTGATGTCGTTGATGAATTTGCCGATGGCGGCGCGCCCGACCATGGGCGCCATGCTGGGGAGCAGGCTGACGCCGTCCTCGGCCCACATGTCGATGATGGCGGGATTGTCCATGCGCAGGTGGGCGTTGATGAAATTCTGGTTGAAGGCGATGATTTCGGTTTTGGGATCAGCAGGAGGAGCGGGCGTCTGCGGCGACGAGAGCGGCAGAAAGAACAGAAACGTCAGAGCCAGGAAGGTCGAACGACACGCAGCATGCATGAGCGTACCTCCTGAGCGACGTTCATATCGGATTTGCGGGAGAAATGGAAGAGGGATGAGGGAGGCGGATTACATCGCGATCGGATCTTTCGCGTGGCGCGAGACGTACCAGCAGGGATTGCGCTGCGCGTGAGGGAAGATTGTGCGAGCGCATGGAAGGTCTTCTTCGGGGGTCACCGCGTCGATCTGGTATTCGGTTTTGTTGCCCTTGTCGGGAATCGCGAGAAGGCGGACGCGGTGGACGGAAGAGTTGGCCGTGCCCAGACGTGGAACCGCGAGCCGCATGTGGTACCAGGTTAGGTCAAACGCGTAGGCGATGAAAAACAGCATCGTCAGCGCCGCGGTGATGCGGAGAATCAGGCGCGCGCCGGGGGAAGAGCGATCGGTCTTGTCGGGCATGGTATCGTGCTGCGGAGGTATTCTGCATCGGGAAGAGCTCTGGAGGAAGCACGAATTGAGGGGATTGCCCCAAGCAAATGGGTTGCTAGACGCAGGAATTGGTTTTTCCAGAGGAAGCAAACCGTGCCGGTAGTCGACGAGGCATGTAAATAGAGGAGTTAGTGAATCATCACAATCACCGGCAAAGTGGCGCGGTAGCTGCACCTGCACTGAGTGGACCAGTGCGGCGTGGGGGCGTTCACCCAAGCTCCTGCCAGGCCCTTTCGTGTAATGAATGAATTCCCCACGTCACGCTACCGCCGTGCCTGCGCGGCAAACCTCCGAAACCGAAAAAAGCGAAGCTGCCCCGGGCATGGGGAGAAAATAGTGGGCGCCAGGAAGTGGTGAGGCCGAGGAGGAGGTGTGCGATGAAACTCCTGATGGCTTTGGATGGTTCGACGGGATCGGATGCGGTGGTGCGGGAAGTGGCGTCGCGGCCGTGGCCGGTGGGTTCCGAATGCTGCGTGCTGACAGCGATTGATCCGTTTTTCTTTACGAAAGCGCCGTTGTTGCTGGCTGCCGCGAAGCAGGACACGCAGAAGACACTGGACGATTGCGCGGAGAATTTGAAAGCGACAGGCATGCGGGTGGGCACGGAAATTCTGCTGGAAAATCCGCGGCGCGGAATCCCTAAAGCGGCAAGCGAGTGGAAAGCGGACCTGATTGTCATGGGCTCGCACGGAACCGGAGCGTTCGTGCGTCTGTTAATGGGAAGCACGGCGCAAGCTGTGCTGCGGCATGCGGGATGTTCGGTGGAAATTGTCCGCGAAGAGCGAAGGAAGAGCGGCGGGATGAAGGTGCTGGTTCCTACGGACGGCTCGAACTGCGCCGAAGCGGCGTTACGGAACGTAGCGGCACGGCCGTGGCCGGAGGGAACCGAGGTCCGGGTGATCTGCGTGCCGGAGCTGCCAGTGCTCGACGGAGCGTATCCATACTACCCGCCGGAAGTGGTGCTGGAAGTGGCGGCAACAAATGATGCCCACGCCAGGGAAGCGGTAAAAAAGGGGGCGTGTATTTTGGAAAAGGCCGGGTTGAGCGTGATGCAAGAAGTGTTGGAGCCGCGGGAGTCGCCGGTGCGCGCGATCCTGGGGATGGCAGATGTGTGGAGCTCGGACCTGATTGTAGTGGGTTCGCACGGACGAAGAGGATTTGACCGGTACGTCATGGGAAGCGTCAGCGAATCAGTGGCGCTGCATGCGCACTGTTCCGTAGAGGTGGTGCGCGCCGCGCCACAAAAGTAGAGGCAATGGAAGCAGTGGAAGAAGTCAGAAAGAAGGAGGGGGCCATGAAAGTCAAAGAAGTGATGATGGGGACGCCCTATCACATTCCGCTGGCCGCAAATTTGGGAATGGCGACGGAGTTGATGTGGAGGGGCAATTGCGGATTCCTGCCGGTGGTGGATGCTGAGCAAAAAGTATGCGGGGTGATTACCGACAGGGACATTTGCGTCGCACTGGGAACGCGGAATCAGACCGCGGGACAGATGCTGGTGGAAGAAGTGGTTCAATGCAAGGTGTATGCATGCAATCCGGAAGACGACATTCACGTGGCGTTGCAAACGATGAGAGAGGGGCATGTGCGGCGGTTGCCCGTGGTTGACTTGAGCGGAAACCTGGCCGGCGTGATCTCCATGGATGATCTATTGTTTCGGGCGGAGCCGAATCGAGCCGGGCGAGAGCCGGAGCTTTCGGCGGATGAAGTGGTTCGCGGCTATCGAACCATCATGAAGAAGGATTTGCCGGTAAGCGTAAAGAAAGCGGTTGCGTAATATCAACACGCGCACTCCTTGCGCCCCGCGAAGGGGCGTAAAGGGAAGAAATCCTTTTGAGACGGGATTCCCGTAGGTTAAGAGCAGGGGCCTCCGGCCAGGGCGCCCCTGCTTTTATTTTGCCTAAAGAGATGCGGCTTTGCGATCGGTGGCGGAGGGTGCCAGAGGATACGGGTAGTCGATGATCTGGTTGATGGAATATACGGATTCGCGCTCGCAACTCCGGCAGCGTACGTTGAAGACCCGGGAGATCAGATGGTAGTGAATGTCGCCGGAATCGGTGAGGGACTGGAACTCGGTTTCCTTCTTCATGATCAGGGCGGGAACTCGAATGGGCTTGGCACAGTGACGACAGAGGACGGCTCGAAACTTACCGGATACGGCGGGCGATGCCATTGGAATGACTCCTTAGATTTTGACCGGGCCGTGCGGAAGGGGGAGAATACCCGAACGCCGCAGGGATTGTCCAGTCAAGGATACGTGGAAAAGCGGTGGAAAAGAAGTGACTGAGGTCACGGGGGATTGGTCGCTATTAATGCCTTCTAATTCAGCAGTTTACGGAATTTTAATGCAGGGGGAGGCAGAAGAAAAAGATAACCCGGAGGCGCAGAGAGCGCGGAGATTCGCAGAGAAGAAAGGAAGAGGCGCCCGCCTCAGAAGGCGGCCGCTACAAAAGCGTCGGGAGGGCACGATGTATCGTGCCCCTATGAGCTTCATGAAGATTCATTACCGCATGCTCTGATTGGTAAGGCAGACTGCACAGAAGCCTCAGAAGGCGGTCGCTGCAAATGCTGCGGAGGTAATGCGCTGGATTATTCAGATCAAAATTGGTGGAGCCGATGGGGTTCGAACCCACGACCTCCTCGATGCCATCGAGGCGCGCTCCCAGCTGCGCCACGGCCCCACCGAAAGGAACGAATAGAATTCTATCATAGGATTTGGGTGAGGGACGCATCGGACCGACCTAAAAGACAATCAGCCACTACATAGGCGTGGCTTTGTGTTTTTTGGGGAAGAGCCACATGACTACGAGGAATTGGAGGCCCATGGTGAGGAAGCAGAAGACGCTGCCTTCGGGGCCGACGGTGTCGCCGGTGAGCCATTTCGCGCCGTGGAGAACAGAGTTGGACAAGTGTCCTTCCATGAAGGTGCCGCTGTTGGGGACGGAGAAGAGATAGGTTTCGCCCCAGTCGAAGCTGGCGTGGAGGCCTACGGCGTACCAGAGATTGCCGGTGCGCTGAAGAGTGAAGGCAAAGAAAATACCGACGAGCGCGACGCTGGCTGCACCGACGGGGCCTTCGCCAGGATTACCAAGATGAACGGCACCGAAGCCCAGCGAGAGAACGAGAGCGGCGGGCCAGAAACCGATACCGTCCGCTAAAGTAAATTGTGTGTAGCCACGAAACATAAACTCTTCAAAAAATCCTACAACAGTGAAAAGCACGAGGTGGAGCAAGCCCCAGCCAAAAATACCTTTTGGAGATAACGCTATGCTTCCGAAGGAATAGCCTCCGAAGGCGGAGATGAGTCCGATCAGAAGTGAGATTTCCACGAGGCCTAGGAGCATGCCGAGCCAGAATTTCCTGCCAAAGGCTTCGGCGATAGGCAGCCCGTATTCACCGGGGGAGCGACGCTCGATTCGTGACATCACTAAGGCGCAACCGAAAACGACAGCAAAAGCTAGAAGTTCCTGAATGAGAACTGCCTGCGGCGGGGGAACGCCGCGAGTGGGAGCGCCGAGTTTTTTCGCCGCGAAGCCGATCAAGGTGAAAGCAAGGGCGATCAGAAGGACATAAATAATGAGGCGCCAACCAGCGCGGAGGCCGCGCTCGTTGAAGAGTACAGGATTTCGGTGGGGAGGAACCGGCAGGGACGATGGAAGCTGGCCTGCAAATTCAGGGGCGCTGGGATTGGGAGGGACGAGATTGTCCACGAAGGCTCCTTATGAGAATTCAAGAGCGATTCTCTGATAGACGGAATGGAACAGAGAATAGCCGTCCTTAGGTACGGAGAAGGGCCTGGAATAGTTGCAAAGGGCGCGACAGGGAGAGTATAACCTGCGTGAGCAAGAAGTACGGTTAGAAATTCTGGAGAGGGGAGGCGGATTGAAAGCTGCCGCAGCAGGGCCAAAATTGATTGCTGGGAGATTGGCGCTGGATTTTGCCAATTTGAGGCCGGCGGCGCGCGATCTTTCGTGGACGGAGTTTGTGGATTTTCTGGTGGATTCGCGGGTGGTGAGCGAAGAACGCGGGATGCGGCTGGAATCGCTGGAGGGGAGCGAGCCCGGCGCGGTGGACGCGGTACTGCTGAAAATTCTGCGGTTGCGGGAGTGTGTGCGGGCGATATTTTCGGCGGTGGAAGCTAGGCGGGAGTTTCCGAAGGCGTGGGTGGCGCCGATCAACGAGATATTGCGGGTTACGGAAGGGCACGATGAGCTGGTGGCGCACGAAGGGCGTTGGCGGCTGGAATTCATCGGGAGAGAGAGCGGGTTGGAGTGGTTGCTGGCGGCAATTGCGCGGTCGGCGGCGGAGTTGATCGTGGAGGGGCAGGCCGCGCCGGTGAAACGGTGCGCGAACGCGGGATGCAAATTGTTTTTTTATGATGATTCGCGGACGCGGCGGAGGAGATGGTGTTCGATGGCGGTGTGTGGGAACAGGCATAAGGTGGCGGCGTTTTTGAAGAGGAAGGGCGGGAGGTGAGAGTGGTGTTGAGCGTGAGTGTCGCACGAAGAACGATTGGTCGATACATTTGGCGTTGAGATTCTTCGGGCGTCTCCGGTACAAACCACCGGAGTCCAAACACCGGACCTCGTCGGATGCCCTCCCTCCTGCGGCGGGCAGGCAGAATGACAGGTATTTTTATTTGGGTGGAGTGGGGAAATTGTGAGCGAATTTGAGGCGGTCGTTTAGTGGCGGGTGGGAGTAGAGCCAGAGGACGATGAACTTTGGCGGGTTGGGATCGTCGAGGTCTTCTTCGCCGAGGACTTGAAATGAGTGGGCGGCGACTTCGTTGGCGTTGGGGATGAGGCCCTGAATCAACTGGAGACCGTAGGCGTCGGCGGCGTGTTCCTGCATGCGGCTGATGGCGTTGCCGACGGGTTCGCCGAGGAAGTTCATGATGTTGAAAAGCAGGAGAAGGGCGCCGAGGGCGGCCCAGTCGGATTGGCCGCGTATTCCCCAGGCGGGGCCCCAGCGAGAGAGCGTCCACCGAAACAATCGATTGGCAATAAACAGAGCGACAAAAAGTAAAGCCAGGAAGTAGGCGAAGCCCTTCACAACGTGGCCGAGGACGTAGTGTCCCATTTCGTGGCCGACGATGAAGAGGAGCTCTTCAGGTTTTGTTTTGCGGATGGAGGTGTCCCAGATGACGATGCGTTTGGATGGGCCGAGGCCGGCAACGTAGGCGTTGATGGCGTTGGTCTTGGCGCTGGCTTCCATGAGGAACATCTGGCTGCGCGGAACGGGGTGCCCGGCGGCGTAGGTCAGTGTGACGATGGATTCGACGAGTTGCGGATATTTTTCCTGAAGCGGGCTGAATTTATTGAAGAGCGGGTCGACATACCATGGGGCGATCAAGCCGAGGAAAAGAGAGAGCGGGATGGCGCCGAGCCATGCGAAGAGCCACCAGGAGCGGGGCTTCGAACGGATGAGCGCGAAGAGAAGTGTAACGACTAGGAGAGCGAGCGCGATTTCGAGGAGCTGGGCCTTGGTCCAATCCCAGAGCCAGGGGCCCCAGGGCTCGATGGATTGCTGGTAGTAGAGCGAAAGATGATGCCAGTAGACGCGAATGGGGAGATGCAGGAGAGCGAGCAGCGCCAGAAGAATGGGGACGAAGATTGCGGCCTGGAGCGCATGATTGCGGGAACGCGATTCAGCAAAGTCGCGGAGCCTTGCGAAGAAACCGGCGCGGAGGAGGAAAAGGATGATTGCGAGATTCCAGAAGACGGAGAGGAAATAGAGGCGGTAGCCGGCGCGGGAGTAGGCGATAGCCTTCTGGTATTTTTCGGGCGAGAGGTGATAGGCAGACGTGGAGGTTTGTGTGGAGGAGTCTGCAGCGGGCGTGGATGAGCTCCGAACGGATGGGGAAACGGATTGTTGGGGGAATGCGTCGGAGCGAGGTCCACAGAGAGCAAAAGCGGAAACGAGCAACACAAAACGGAGGAGGCAGGGCCGGAGGCGGCGGAACCGGAAGCGGCAGG
>Ga0210399_10004996_pt1 | contig 10309 bp, 8 predicted proteins | sample IncBWC14MmetaG_FD_150865 | JGI IMG/M metagenome (GOLD analysis project Ga0210399, IMG submission 150865) | Forest soil microbial communities from Barre Woods Harvard Forest LTER site, Petersham, Massachusetts, United States - Inc-BW-C-14-M | ecosystem: Environmental > Terrestrial > Soil >...
CCAGGTGACGATAGCGCTCATCGTCCGGGTGCACGGCGACTGCGACGTCTCCCAGCATGGTCTCCGGGCGCGTGGTGGCGACCACCACGTGACCGCTGCCGTCCTCGAGCGGGTAGCGCAGGTGCCAGAGCAGCCCTTCCTCCTCCTGCGACTGCACCTCGAGGTCGGAGAGCGCCGTGAGCAGCACTGGATCCCAGTTGACCAGACGCTTGCCGCGGTAGATCAGGCCTTCCTCGTGCAGCCGCACGAACACCTCGACGACCGCGCGCGTCAGTCCCGGATCCAGGGTGAAGCGATCGCGCGACCAGTCGACCGAATCGCCGAGGCGGCGCATCTGCCCGGCGATCGTGCCGCCGGACTGCGCCCGCCACTGCCACACCCGCTCGATGAACGCCGCGCGTCCGAGGTCCGTGCGCCCGCGTCCCTCGGCGTTGAGCTGCCGCTCCACCACCATCTGGGTGGCGATACCGGCGTGATCGGTGCCGGGCTGCCAGAGCGCGTCCTCGCCGCGCATGCGGTGATAGCGCGTGAGCGCGTCCATCAGCGTGTGCTGGAACGCGTGTCCCATGTGCAGCGTTCCCGTCACGTTGGGCGGCGGGATCATGATGCAGTAGGGCGCACCCTGGCCGCGCGGCGCGAACCAGCCGTGCGACTCCCAGCGCTCGTAGATGCGCCGCTCGATGTCCTGCGGCGCGTACACCTTGTCCATGGAATGCAACGGAAACCGACGGAAAAGTCACACGATTATAGCTGTAGCGGCCGCGCCGCAGCCGCGCCGCGGGTGCACGCCGCCCGCTCCCGTGTCGGTCCCGCCCGCGAGTGGAGCGTCAGCGTTCGGCGCGCTCGATGAGGAAGTCGGCGAGCAGCGGCGTCGGCCGCCCGGTGCTGCCCTTCTGCGCCCCACCCTGGTAGGCCGTGCCGGCGACGTCCAGGTGCGCCCAGGGCATGCCCTGAGTGAACTTGCCGAGAAAGCTCGCCGCTGTGATCGCGCCGCCGTCGCGGCCGCCCACATTGGCGAAGTCGGCGAAGTTGCTCTTGAGCTGGTCGAAATACTCCTCGGTGAGCGGCAGCTGCCAGCAGCGATCCTCGGCACGTACCCCGGCCTCGAGCAGCTGCCTGATGAGCGCGTCGTCGTTGCCCAGGAGCCCCGAGTGATGATGGCCGAGCGCCACCACGCACGCCCCGGTGAGAGTGGCGATGTCGACCACCGCGGCCGGGCGGAAGCGGCGCGCGTAGTGCAGGGCATCGCACAGGATCAGCCGCCCCTCGGCGTCGGTGTTGAGTATCTCGACGGTCTGGCCCGAGGCGCTGGTGGCGATGTCGCCGGGCTTCACCGCCTTGCCGTCCGGCATGTTCTCTACTGCGGCGATGAGGCCGACGACATGCAGGGGCAGCCGCAGCTCCGCCGCCAGCGTGAGGCAGGCGATGACCGCCGCGGCGCCACTCATGTCAAATTTCATCTCGTCCATGGCCGGCGGATCCTTGAGCGAGATGCCGCCGGTATCGAAGGTCACCCCCTTGCCCACCAGCACCACCGGGGCCGGGGCCGACTTGCCGCCGCGGTACTCGAGCACGATGAAGCGCGGCGGCTGCCGGCTGCCCTGCGAAACGGCGAGCAGGCAACCCATTTTCTCGCGGCGGATCGCCGTCTCGTCCAGCACCTTCACGCTGAGCGATTTCTGCCGCCGGGCGAGGGCGCGCGCCTCCTCGGCGAGAAAAGTCGGGGTGCAGACGTTGGCCGGCAGGTTGGCGAGGTCGCGTTGCACGGCGGCGGCGCCGGCGATGGCGGCGCCGTGCTTGAGGCCGCGCGCGGCGGCGTCGGCCTTGCGTACCGGTCCCGCGACCACCTTCTTCAGGGCCGGCGCGGGCGGCTTCTTGCCGGTCTTCAGATCGTTGATGCGGTAGAGCGTGGCCCCGGCAATTTCCGCGACCGTGCGCCCAAAGTAGTAGTCGTCGAGCTCGCGCGCCGCGGGGCGCTCGAGCGCGAGGCCGACGCTCGCGATGCGGGTACGGCTCAGGGCCGCGACCGCGCTACCCAGGGCGCGCCGCCAGCTGCGGCGCGTCAGCTGCGCCCGCGCACCGAGCCCGACCAGCAGCACACGCCGTGCCGGCAGCTCGGTGACTTCGGTGATGAGGAGCGTCTCGCCGGCGCGGCCGGCGAAGTCCCCGCGCGTGAGCAGGCGCTGCAGCCGTCCGCCGCAGGCCGCATCCACCGCGCGCGCCTCGGCGCCGAGCTCGGCTTCCTCGAACACACCCACGACCAGGCAGTCGACGGCGAGCGCCGCCGGGCCCTTGGTCCAAACCTCAAATTCCATCCGCTAATCCCCTTGCCGTTGAGGCGTGCGAGCGACTGATTTACCTTAGTCGCGGCTCCTGGGCGCTTCGCTCCGTTGGTGTTGTTCAGCGCGCGATGTGCTGCGACGGTGCAAGTGCCGGCAAGTGTAACCCAAGAGCCTGCCGGGTTTCCGGCAAGGGTCGGCGGAGTAGTTTTGGGCACCATTCTCGGAAGGTACATTCTGCGGGAAGTGGCGGCGGCGTGGCTGGTGGTCACCGCCGTGCTGCTCGTCATACTGCTCGCCAATCAGGTGGTCGGGGTGCTCGAGCGCGCCGCGGCCAACCAGTACCCGCAAAACGTCGTGCTGGAGCTGATCGGCCTCGGGGCCCTGCAGTACCTGTGGGTGCTGCTGCCAGTGGGGCTGCTGCTCGGGGTGGTGCTCGCCTTCGGGCGGCTGTATCACGACAGCGAGATGGCGGCGGCGCTCGCCTGCGGGGCGGGGCCGGCGAACATCTATCTGCCGGTGGCCTTTCTGGCGGCGCTGCTCACCGCAGCGCTCGCGTGGCTCACCCTGATGCTGGCGCCGGCGGCCACGGTGCGCGCGCTCAGCCTGCGTAACGAGGCGCTGCGCGCCGGCCAGTTTGCGCCGATCGCGCCCGGCAAATTCCGCAGCTTCGGCGGCGGCAGCGCCGTGGTGTACGCCCAGGAGGTCAACGCGGACGGCACGCTGAGTAACGTATTCGTAGAGCGCAATCGCGGGCCGGTGGTCGAAGTAGCGCTCGCGCAGCGCGCGCGCCGCGAGGTCACGCCCGACGGGCTGACGCACATCCTCACCCTCTATGACGGCGAGCGTTTCGAGGGCGTGCCGGGCAGCACGCAGTTCCGCATGCTGCGCTTCGCCGAGCACATCGTGCCGATGCGCATCGCGCAGTCGGGAGATGTGGTCACGGCGCTCGAGGCGCGTCCCACGGCGGAGCTCATCGGCTCGCGGGCGCTCCCCGAGGAGGCGGAGCTCGAATGGCGCATCGCCATGCCGCTCACCTGCATGGTACTGGCGCTGCTCGCCGTGCCGCTCGCGCGGCTCAAGCCCCGCCAGGGACGCTACGCACGTGTCTGGCTGGCGGTCGTGATTTACTTCATCTATCTCAATCTCGTGTCGGCCGGCAAGGTGTGGATTGCCCGCGGCGCGGTGCCGGCGACGCTCGGCCTGTGGTGGACGCATGGGGTCGTGGCGCTGCTGACGCTCGCGGTCATCGTGGGTCCCGGGCTCGCGAACCGGCTGCGCTACCGGGTGCGGCGCCTGTGAGCGTGCTCGACCGCTATGTGGTGCGCACCATCCTCAGCGCGGTGCTGCTGGTGACGGGCGTGTTCCTGATGCTCGGGGGACTATGGGTCCTCATCGACCAGCTGGACGACATCGGCATCGGCCATTACACGGCGTGGAGCGCGCTCTGGTACACGCTGCTCAATCTTCCGCAGCAGGCTTACGAGCTGCTGCCGATCACCGTGCTGATCGGCACGCTGCTCGGCTTAGGCGCCCTGGCGCGCGGCAGCGAGCTCACGGTGGTGCGGGCAACCGGTGTATCGGTGGCGCGCCTCGCCGGCATGACGCTGATTGCGGCGGGGCTGCTCATCGGGGTCGAGCTGGTGCTCGGGGAGTTTCTCGGGCCGCCGCTGCAGCAGGTGGCGCGCGAGCAGAAGGCATTCAGTAAGCTGAGCAACGTGAGCTTCGGCACCGGCAGCGGCGCCTGGGTGCGCGACGGCGATCTGATCTTCAACGTCGCCGGCCAGTCCGGCCAGCGCCAGTTCGGCGGCATGCAGATCTTCGAGCTGTCGCCGCAGCATCAGCTGCTCGCCCTGGGCCACGCGCGCAGCGCCACCGCCGGCTCCACCCGCAAGTGGCTGCTCACCGACTATGCGGAGTCGCGTTTCTCCGGCGACACGGTGAGCTCCACGCCGCCCGCCGAGCGCATCATCGAATCGAACGTGACCGCCGGCTTCCTCGGTCTCGCCGTCCAGGATCCGGATCAGCTCACGATCGGGGCGCTGTGGCGCCTGATCACCTACTACCGCAGCAACGCGCTCGATGCGCGCGAGTACGTGTTTGCGTTCTGGTCGCGCATCGCGCGCACCGTGGCCGTCGCCTTCTGCGCGCTGCTCGCCATCCCGTTCGCGCTCGGCCCTCTGCGCTCCACCGGGGCCGGCACGCGCATGCTGCTCGGGTTAGGGTTAGGCATCGTCTTCTTCCTGATGCAGCGCCTGATCGAGAGCAGCACGGTCGTCTTCGCCCTGAATCCTGTGCTGCTCGCCTGGCTGCCGGCCGCGGTGCTCGCCGGCGTGTCCCTCGCGCTGCTGGCGAAGACGCGCTAGTCGCGCTAGCCGCGCTCAGGTGGCTGTGGTGCCGGCGGGGAGCTGCGGCAGGGAGTCGCCGATCGACACCCACGGCAGCCGATCCTTCACCCACACGTGCATCAGCGGCGCGAGCCGCGTCGGATCGTCGAGCGTCGCGAGAGTCACGTCGATCTCCGCGGCGCGCGCCTCGTGGCGGTAGGTGAGCGAGGTGCCGCAGCGTGCGCAGAAGCCGCGCCACACCTGGGGCGAGGAGCGGTACTCGGTGAGACGCCCGCGCGTGAGGCGCATGGCATCGCGGGCGAACGTGCCCCAGGGCACCGTAGGCGCGCCGGTCGCGCGGCGGCAGCTCGCACAGTGGCAGAAGCACGGATTGCTGACGGCTCCCGTGATCTCATAGCGCACCGCGCCGCACAGGCAGCCACCGACGTACACGGTCCCTCCCATGGGGAGACGGTACCACTCGTTGCCAGCGGCAGGCGATTGCCGCGGCGCACCACTTGGCCTCTGACGTTGCTGTTGGAAGAGCATGGTGCGGGGCATACACTCCGCGGCTCCCGGAGCGTCATGACGGCGCGCCGAGCCACTACTCCAACAAACGGGGAAGCAATATGAGAATCCCGCTAACAGCTCTGCTGCTGGCGCCCGCGGTGGTCTTCGCGGGCAGCAGCACGTTCGACGGCACGTGGAAGACCAAGGCTGATTCGATGCAGACGACCGGAAAGCCGAATGTGACCCAGCTCGTGAACGGCGAGTACACCTGCGCGAGCTGCGATCCGCCGTACACGGTCAAGGCGGATGGCGAGTTTCACGAGACCAAGGGAAACCCGTATCACGACTCGGTCGCGGTCAAAGTGCTGAGTCCGACGTCAGTCGAGATCATGAATCGGCTGGCGGGCAAGGTGACGTTCGAGGAGACCGACGAAGTAGCCGCCGATGGGGCGTCGATCCGTGGCAAGTTTACGGACCACACGGGCACCAAGGCCGCGACCGGCTCGTTCACCTCGAAGCGCGTAGCAGCCGGGCAACCGGGGTCGCACGCGATCTCGGGCTCCTGGCAGCCGGAGGCGCTCACCGGTGGGAACGAGGCGCTGCTCATCGTCACGTACGCAATGACGGCAGATGGCTTCAGCATGCACTGGAATGGCCAGAGCTACGACGCCAAATTTGACGGCAAGGAGTACCCGATTAGCGGTGATCCGAGCCACACGACCGTGACGCTCAAGAGGGTTGACGCACACACGGTGCTCGAGACCGATCACCGCCTGGGCAAGGCGACCGACGAAGTCCGACTCGCGGTCGCCGCGGACGGCAAGACGATCAGTGGGGAAGACAAGGACCTGGCTCACGGGCAGACGACTACGTACACGCTCGAGAGGCAGTAGGCGCGGAGAGGCAGACGGCGCCCGGGCGCCGCCTGCCTCAGTGCTTGTGCCCGGGGAACAGCCGGCAGTAGATGCAGTCGGCACCCGTCGGGTTGTCGAGCATGAAGTGGCGCACCCAATAGCCGTCGCCACGCGAGGCGGCGTGCTCGAAGGATTGATTCTGGAGATCGTGGCCCACGACCTCCGCTGCTCCTTCGCCCTCGAGGATCTCGGCGGCGCGCTCGGTCTCGATGGCGCCGCGCGGGTGCACCGTGATCGTGGCGGCACCGTCCTCGACGCGCCTGGCGAGTCCCTCCACGAACGGACGCTCGTCCTCCTCATTGAGCAGCGTGCGGAAGTACGCCACGAACCGGTCGTACGCTGCTCCCGCGGGGTGCAATCCCGCGCGGCCGGGCTCGCAGGAGGCCGTGAGCTCGACGCGGTCGGTGGGGAAACCATCGCTCACCAGGCGCGTGCGCACGCGCTCGGCGGCCGAGAATTCGTCGAACACCGCGAGGATGACGGCGCTCATGTTCCCTCCTTGAGGCGCTGTGCGCCCTGGGCGGATTGCCGCACACGGCGGCACGAAAAAATTCTACGCCCGCAGCCGGGATCCGCCTAGCACGGAAGACCGCGTAAGGCGGGGGAGGGTAAATCAGTACCCGGGTCCCGTAACATTGTATGAATGGCGGGCATGAGAGGCAGGGGACGGCCGAAGCACGATGATGTGCTGACGCCCACCGAATGGCGCGTGGTGCATGCCATCCAGCACGGGATGAGCAACCGCGAGATCGCCGCACGCCGCGGCATCAGCCTCGACGCCGTCAAGTATCACGTGGCGAACGCGGTGACGAAGCTCGGGGTCGCGAACCGCCAGGCGCTGCGTCGCTGGTTTCGCGAGCCGCGCGGCAGCGCGCTCGCGGCCAAGGAGAAATCCATGACGACGTTGAATCTCGGGGCGCTGGCGCAGATCTCACGCACGGTGCGCGACATCAAGGAGTCCGAGGCCTGGTACGGCGGGACGCTGGGACTCACGCACCTCTACACGTTCGGCTCGTTCGCGTTCTTCGACTGCGGCGGCACGCGCCTCTACCTGAGCGCCACCGACAAGCCGGGCCCCGAGTCGATTCTCTATCTGCGCGTCGCGGACATCCGCTGCGCCTACGACACGCTGCGGGCACGCGGCGTCGAGTTTGGCGAGGTGCCGCACCTGATTCATCGCCACGCCGACGGCACCGAGGAGTGGCTGGCGCACTTCAACGACCCGGAAGGGCGCCCGCTCGGGATCCTCGCCCAGGTAAAGCCCTGAGCGGGCGCCGCTGCGGGCCGCGCGTGCCGCGCCCGGGGGGGCGCGCTACTTCGCTTCGGGCTTGGCAGCGCCGCCGGCCGAAGGCTTGGGCGCCGGCTTGCTTGCGGCGGGCTTCTTCGGCGCGGGTTTCGCGGGTGGGGGCTGCAGCAGCTCGTCCAGTGTGCGGAAGATCGCGCCGTACTTGTAGTCCGGAATCTCAAACTCCCAGCCGGTGAGCCGCGTGTCGAGTGCGTGCGCTTCGGCCTCGGCGTCCTTGGTGGTCGCGCGCGCGGCGAGCGTGATGAGCGCACGGCTGCCGTCCTTGCGGCCGGTGACTTCGAGCTCGAGGCCGTCGAAGGTGCGGAACACCGCGCGTGCCGGCCGGGCGTCCGCCGCCGCCGCCTTGTGTACGTCCTCGAGCGTGAGTGCAGCCAGGGACGCCGCGATCGAGTCCGCCGCGCTGGCGCTGGTCAGCTGACGGCCCTTCGGGATAGGCGCCACGGTGAAGTCGGGCTGCTCCTTCTTGTCGCGCGTGGCGCTGAACGACGGCGCCGCGGCGGGCTTCTCATCCACCTGGCGGATGCGTGTCTGCGCCAGATCGATGAGCGCGCGCTCGAGCCAGGTCTTCGGGTCCGCATCGGGGGTGAGGAGCGGTGCGGCGAGCAGGCTCGGCGCCGTGCCGGCTACCCGCACATAGCCCGACTTGCCGCTCGAGGTCTTGCCGACGATGAGCGCGAAGCGGCGGCCGGGCGTGACGACGTCGATCTGCGTGCCGGTCGCCTTCGGCGTGCTCACGTCCTCGACGCCGAGCTGCGGATAATTCGCCGCCAGGCGCGTCTTCTCCTCCACCACGTTCAGCGCGCCGAGGTCGAGCAGGAGCTTGCGCGCCTTGCCGGGGTCGGCGGCCCAGTCGCGCTCGCCCACGACCCAGCCGGCGGAGGCCTTCTTGAGAGTGGTGCGCGTGCCGTCCCCACGGCGCAGGTCGACCTCGCTCACGGTGTTGACCTGCTCCTCGAGGCCCGGCAGCACCAGATCACCGGCCAGCGTCGCATGCTCGAGGTGCCGCCGTGACGACAGCCAGATCGCGAACACGATGAGGCCGAGCCCGAAGGCGAGCAGCAGCGCTACGCGGCGCGGCGTCATGACTGCTGCTCCGCCCGGCGTGCGCGGCGCGTGCGGCGCCGCCAGGCGGCAAAGCCGAGCGCCAGCAGCGCGAACGCCGCCGGAATCACGATGATGTCCACGATCTTGATCTCCGTGCCGAGCCGGCGGATATCCGCGTCGAGCCCGGCGCGCACCGCGCGCAGTTCCTTGCGGATGCGGATCTTCTCCTGTCCGAAGTGCTCGATCTCCTCCTGCTCCTGCGGCGTGACGATGAGCGAGCCCTGCGCGCCGCCACCGGCGCCGCCGCCCTTGGCCTCGAGCGCGTTCAGTTTCTGCTCCGTCGCCTGCAGCTGCTGCTCGAGCTCATGCTCCTTGTCGCGCAAGCGCTCGTCCGCCGCGCGCCGCAGCTTATCGACCCGCTCGAACGGGCGCGTGAAGGTCGCGCGCCCGCGCACGCTGATCAGATCGTCGCTGCCGGCGAGATTGTCGAGCGCGTTGAGCACCAGGTCGCCGTTGCTTGCCCAGGCCTGCACCAGGCGCTGTCCGAAGAATTCCTGCTGGTGCACCCACAGATAGTCGGCCAGCAGGTCGGTGTCACCGATCACCACCAGGCTCAGCGGATGGGTAGAAGTCTTGAGCGCTGCGCTGCCGGCCGGCAGGGTCGCGCCCGCGGGCGGCCCGTCGGGGAAGGCCGTATGCACATTCCCGGTGACGCGCGCTGCGAGCGCGTAGTGCACGCCGGTCGGCTTGAAACCCTCATGGAGCGATGCCGGATCGAACAGCATGCGGAAGCGCTCGACCGGGAGCAGCTCCGCGTCGCCGCTCGACTCGAGCAGCGGCTCGAACTTCACGCCCGCACCCTTGATCGGCTCGAGGTGGCCGGCCACCGCCACGTTGACGTTGGAGAGCCCCGCGGTGATCACGTCGTCCCGGGCGAAGGTCGACTTGTCGAGGCCGAGCACGCCGAGGTGCTCGACCGGCGGCTCACCCTGGTGCATCGACACGGTGAGCGCGTGCCCGCGATCTGCGACCACCTGCGTGGCGTCGAACTTGACGCCCCAGGCGGTGAGCAGCTCGCCGAGGTGAGACGACTTGTCCGCAGCCATCGACGCCATGGGGTTGCGCGGGTCGCTCCCCGCAGTGTCGGCCTCGGCCAGCGGGTCGACGAACGCAAGGATGTGTCCGCCGCGCAGCGCGTACTGGTCGATCGCGAACTGGGTCGCCGGCGGCAGGTTCTTCGGATGCACCAGCACCAGCACGTTCACGTCGGGATCGATCCGGGTGGCGGTCGGCTCGAGCGGCCGCACCTCGAAGAGCTGCTCCGCCTGGCCGTAGATCACCCACGGCTCGCGCATCTGCCCGGACTGCGGGTCGAAGCCCGGTCCCATCGGCAGCGTCGAAGCCCAGGCGACCACCGGTTTTTTCGGATTGGCGAGCTGGTAGACGAGCTTCATCACGTCGTATTCGAGGAACTGCTCCTTGTTGGGATCGAAGAACTCGATGGCCGCATGACCGTCGGTGGAGTTGGTGCCCGCGAGCCCGAAGTACAGCTGTGCGCCCGAGGCACCCACGGGCACGCCGCGCACGCCGAGCTCGGAGGCGCGGTCCTCGTCCTCGGAGAAGGGCTGCGGGTCGACCACGTGCAGACGCAGCATGCCGTTGGAGCGCGCCGCGAGCTCTTCCAGAAACTCGCGCACCCGCACGCCGTAGGTCTTGATCTGCGGCAGCTGACCGGCGGTCTTCTCCGAGAAGAACAAGTAGAGATTGACCGGCTCGCGGATGCTCTTGAGGATGCGCTGCGTGCCGGGTGCGGTGGTGTACAGGTGGTTCTGCGTCAGGTCGAGGCGCCAGCCGCGCAGTGTGAAGTTGAACAGCACCGTGAGAGCGATGAACAGCAGCGCGAGCGCCAGCAGGCTTGCGCCGCCCAGG
>Ga0210399_10004997_pt1 | contig 10308 bp, 9 predicted proteins | sample IncBWC14MmetaG_FD_150865 | JGI IMG/M metagenome (GOLD analysis project Ga0210399, IMG submission 150865) | Forest soil microbial communities from Barre Woods Harvard Forest LTER site, Petersham, Massachusetts, United States - Inc-BW-C-14-M | ecosystem: Environmental > Terrestrial > Soil >...
GATCGCGACGAACGACAACCGAAGAGCGGTCGTGGCCTGGCTGCGGTAAGACGACAACCAGTCGTCGGTAATGGGAAATCCATTCTGGACGGCGTTGGCAAGAGCAGTCCGCCACTCGCGGATGATGGTCATTTGTTCGATGCCGGCCCTTAGGAAACTTTTCGAAAATTCAGAATTCGCCGCCGAGCTTGCAGGGGCCGGTGCTGGCGCCGGTGAGTCCCCGGAACTTGGGAGGGTCAGGGAGATTTGATTTCCATTGAAGCTGAGGGAGCCATTCGCGGCTCGCGCCAGCGCTTCGAGGTCGACGTAGGAGTGGCCGTTCATCTGAACAACAGAGATTTGGGTTGGCTGGCCGTTTACGATGAGTGTCTGTGGCGCCTGCGCAGCTCGACACAAAGCAAGTGAGGGAACTATCAGCAGCACTGCCAGGAGCAGTGTTGTTCCAGAGGGCTTTCTATCCATGGTTGCGCTCCCTCCTTGGCTACAGGCTCTACTCTTCGGCACACGAAAGAGACAGTTAGCGGACGGCATGAACCGATGGGAGCAGGCTTAGCCAACTCCCATCGACTTGTGCATGACAATTGACCGAGAGGCTCAAGCAAGCGGGGGAACTCCTGCTTGCTCTTTGGTTCGTGGTGCTAGGCGATCCGCGCGAGAACGCCGCGAACGGCCGCTACGGACAGCGAAACACCGCAGAAGAGCAGGCCAAGCAGTCCGATCAACGGCAAATCGCTCGCCGTCTTGGGAAGTTGCGTGGGAGCTGGTTCGGCTGCTGCCACTTCTACCGGAGCCGGGGCCTGTGGAACCGGCACGAAAACCACGAGCATTGGGACATCGGGTTTTGGCGCTTCCGGAGGCGGCGGCGCGATTCCGGTTCTCTTGACCTGCTGGGTAACCAAGGTCTCCGGCTGCTCGACTATCTTTTGCGCATCGATCTTCATGCCCTTCTTCAGACTGAACGCGTCTACTTGTTGTCCATCGACCGTGAATTTCTGGCCCTTGGGGATGGTGAACTTCTGGTTTTTTCCGTCTGCAAGAGTCAGGATAACCATACTTGGCGGACTAATCTGCCAGATGGTCCCCGTGACAGTCTGAACGGTGGTGATTGTCCTTGGGGTGCTTGTCGTGATGGTTTGTCTTTCGATCACCATCCCTGGCTGGATCTGGTGAATGTTCAGCTGTTTCCCGTCCACAGTGACGGTGACGCTTTCCGGAACGTTGTCGAAATGGCGGAGCGTTCCATCCTCCGCTTTAATCACGCAGCTGTTACCAGAGACGTAGACCACCGTGCCGCGTTCGACCTTGATCGACTTTGTTGCGTCTCCTGCTACCGCTGTGCTGGTGTTGGTCTGCACTTGTCCGGAGGCCGTAAGAGTAAATGCGATACAAAGGGCTCCTACAGCTAACAGGCCGCGCATGACCTTTCTTGAGAACTGAATCGAGATCATCTTGCATTCTCCTTTTGGTTGATTTTCTTGCCCTTGGAACTTGAGGTTGCGTTTACACTCTCATCCGGTTGGCTAGAAACTTGTTTGGACGCGGTCACGATGTAGCGCTGGGGAGCGCTGCCTACGAAGTAAAACGGATAGCAGGTGACCAGAGTCAGCGTCGGAGCCGGCTTCGCATCCAGAACGGAAACATTTTCAGGACCGACAATCTGAATATCGGTGATGATGTATTGATCGGTGCGCCCGGGCAAAATCAATTCGATGACGTCATCGCGGCCCACATCTTTCAGGCCGCGGAAAAAGCCGTCCCTGTGTCCCGCAATCCCGAGGTTGCCCGGTTGTCCGATCTGTGCCGTGCCAATTATCCGCCCGACGCCGCGATTCAGCGTGAGATCGTCCGTATCGTTAAACACCGGCACTTCAAGGTGAATTTTTGGAATCCGCAGAATGGCGAGCGGAAAATCCTTCTTCGCCGCAAGACTGCCTTTGTAAGCGTCGATTCGTTTCGGAGACCATTGCGTAAAGTCCACCCCTCCCCCGGAACGAGCGCCGAGTCTCTGAGAGGCATCGGCATAAAATCGCTTGATGGCGGCGTCCGAGGCTGTGCTTCCGTGGAATCGAGCGGCCGCCCAAGCGACGAGGAGTGAGAGGCCTATTGCCAACAGTATCCGCTCGGTGATCCGAACCTTCCCCGCGCCGTTCAAACTCATCATTTCCATGATCTTCGCTGGCTGCTTCGTTTGGCCCGAACTACGCGCCCGTTCTCCCAGGGTGGGCAAAGGATCGGGCGATCTCCGGCCAGCATCGGCGTAAGGTAGGTAATTGTGGGGAGTACGGCTATTGTCAGAAGTAACAGATACGGAGCTATCGGGCTGGTGTGGCGGTGCAACCGCAGTGCTGTTTTTAGCCCACCGGGTGGCCCATTGAATTTTCTCGGCCTGGACGCAGAGTGAGAATTCCCTTGTGGAACAGGCAGGAATGTGTCGGGTGAGTGCCCTGGCCTTGACGACAAAGGATTCTTATTGCTTCGCGATGATATTTTCCTTCTCGAGCTGTTTGGTCACCACTTTGACCAGGCTTTTGATTGTTTTCATAACCGAACCGATTTCAAACGTATTGGTAATTCCCGTCCAGACCAACTCCCCATCGGGCTTGGCTGTGGAGTACATGTTGACTTCGACCTGGCCGACTCTTTCGGTTTGCATGTAGCCCGGGGTGTAGACCACGGGATAGAGCGTGTTGTAATAACCGTAAAAGGTCCCGTAATAGCCGACGGGAGTGTAGACCTGGCCCGGCACATAGGTCGTTGTGGTGTCGTGCTTGGTAATGCGAGCCACCACGATCGCGTCGAAGTGTTGCTCCTTTACGAGTTCCCGCATATCCTTCATGTCAATCGGGGTCGCATCAGGACGCATGATGAATTCGTAGCTTGGGTAAGCCTTTCCCGCGGGCCGGGAAATTGCCGCGACCAATTGATCTTCGAACTCCATCCGGCTGGCGGCTCTCCCGTTCAGGGCAAGCACCAGAATCTTTTTGAACTGTCCGCCGGAGTAGCCGGGATTTTTCCAACTCATCTCTAATTTCGGGGCAGCGACTGCCAACATCGCCAAGCAGGCCAAGGCAGTGACGAATAGCGCGATTTTCTGTTTCAAACCAGTTCCTCCGTGATGTTAACCTGACCCTGCCGCAACGCCTGGCGGATGGAATCGACTCGGCGTTGGCAAAACAACTTCTAAAGAGGCCCATCGACACAGCTCGCACGGAGCTCCAAATCGGCCAGCGGCTGATGAGTGTGAGGGTTAAGCCCTACTCATTCAAGCAGATTCGCTGGGAAGATGGCAGGACGAGAAAAAGAGTCCCGCTAATTTTTCTTTTCCGAAGACACGGCGCAGCTCCGTGAAAGCAAAAAACGGAATCAGGAGCACGGCGAGAATTGCTATCAATGCGAGTATTCCGTTTAGCGTGCCGCCGCCGACCTCCGCAATACTCTGCCCGGCTGATTCCCCGTGGTACAAACCAATGCCAATTTCTTCGAGAATTTTGAAGCAACCCAAAACTACGGCGAACGCAGCGGATTTGAAAAGAGTCGAGTAAATGAGCGGTTTCTCTCTGAATCTTTCCGCAAAATGTAGCTCTTGGGCGACGAGCATGACTTTGCCAAGGGCTAGCGCGTTCAATAGTGCCTCTCCGTGCGCGACGAGAGAGATTCGCTCAGACAAAAGGACCGATTTGTAGATAAGCAACAAGCCGAAGACCAACCAGAGATAGCAAGAGATTGCCAGATAATCCTTCAAGCCCTGATAGGCCTTCTGCTTCAGAGTACGTTTTGGCTCGGCCATGTTGTTCACTCCAATACCGTACGACTTAACAGTCGTGCGGCGTCATTGACAAAGTGAAGGCCCTACGCGCCACGTTTGGGTTTGATGCAGGGCCCTTCGCTGTTTCCCGTTTTCCGCCGATTGAACCTAGTGCTGGTCCTGCACCAGTGGAATCTGGGACGCCACTTGCAGATCGATCAACGTGCTGATCCGGCGCTCCATTTGGAAGAAAGTGGCTGTCTTTGTGCCCGGCAATACCTTATTGACGATGGGCACGTACTTGATGCGCAGTTGCGCGACTGCCGCGTCCAGAGCCAGGGAACGGTTGAGCAGACTCTGCGCCTGCGAGTCCGTCAAAGAGCCGAAGCTCTGCGCATATTCCTTGATCAGGGCTAATTTCTGATCGCTGAGGGTGGTCATTTCCGAGCTGAACTGATCGTAGACCGGCCAGAACTTGGTCGATTCCGAATCCGTCAGGGTCAAGTTTGCAGCAATCAGTTGCTTCTTTTGCGATCGGATGTCCTGGCGCAATAGCTTCACATCCTGATCCGTCACTGTTTGACTATCTTTGCTGGCTGCGGCTTGAGCATGGGTCCGTGGCGCAGCTACGAAGCTCATGAACCCCAGAACTAATAACAACGTGATTTTATTTTTCATTCAAGCTCTCCTTGATTTAGCATCCTGGCTACCGAGGGCGCGATCGCCCCCGGCTAAACCTAATGAAATTCTGCAATTTCTTGTTCGAAGGAATTGCCCCAACTCCATCCTTATCCGGCAACACACAACTTAGAGGTGCTGGTAGCTGGCGTTCTGGGTGGCAATGTTCAGCTGTTTGCTGACGCCATTCATGATCACGTTGGTGACATGGTTGGTGCCATCTGGCAAGCGGCTGAACTCCACAGTCAAGGTCATGGCATCCTTCGGATCGTCCATGTACGAAGCGATCTGCAGGCTGAGCAATTGTTTCTGCGTCTTGTCGAAGATCAAGGTCATGGAGTCCTGGGGCTTCACATAATTGTGGAAGACCAGTTTAATTTCACTAGCAGGAAGGCCCCCACCGGGAATGATGCTGATGTTGCCCAACGCATACGCCTGCTGAATCATCTCTTTGTCCGGCGGGACATATTGCTGGGTCAAAGCTTTCATCTGTTCGGCGTACTCTTTGTACTCTTCCTTTTTCTTCTCGACGATGTGCTTTTTCAGCCTGCCTCCGGAGGGTGGTTCCGCTGGAGGATCCAGAGAAGTCTTCTGAGGCTTGCCGTCAGGGCCCAGGCGCACTTGGAAGTGTTCCTGCTTCTTGAGTTCGCCCTTGAGGCTAATGTTGACTTGCTCGACCCAGGTGTATTGGGCGAGAGACATCTTGTTTTTCGCCATCGACTCCTTGAGCTCCGCAACCCGTTCCTGGAGTTCCGGACCTTGAGCCTTAGCGGGAGGGTTGAAGTAGACTCCTCCCGAAGCAATAAAAATTGGCAGACACAGGATTCGAAACACGTGCGACGTATTGATTTTCATCAGCGTCCTCCCGAGATGTTTTCAAGATCTGACCGCTACTAACTGGCTTTGGGCGGAAAATTCTTCAACAGCTTCTGCATGGCCTTGTCGAGATTCTTCTGCTTCTTGCCCTGATTGGCGCTGGGATCGAGGGTCTTGGAAACGCGCCCGGTCCAAACGAGCTGTTTGGTGGAGGGGTCGTACATGTCTAGAACGAGAGTGCCGGTGCTGATGGTGGATTGTTGTGCCGAGGCCATCCCGCCGCCCCAGCGCATGCCGCCCGTACCGTAAGCGTTCCACTGCTTTTCCTGCTGGATGGAGATCTGGTAGCCAACCAAAAGGTCGGCTTTGTCGCCATCAGTCTTGGTCAGGCCTTTGGCGGCCAACTGAGAATCAATGGACTGCTTGATTTGCGCATCGACAATCTGGTTGGGCACCACCGCCCCATCAATGGGGACCCATTTATAAGCATGGTATTTGGTGAAGTCAGCTCCAGGCATGGAGTTGGTGGTTACATCCTGAGCGGGCGTCAGCATGCACCCCAACAGCGTCAAAACGAAAGCGATTCCGAGTTTTGTTGCCGTGATTCGAATCTCTTGTCGCATTGTTTGGCTCCCTTTCGAAACAGAACTGTTGAGACTCTTGTGTCGTGTTGGGCTATTTCTTCAGCGTTGAGACACATCGAAAGCCCAAGTGATTTGTTCCTGTGCTCACCTCACCTTTGCCGCGCGTTCCTACCATGTAGCGAGAGCAATATTGATCCGTGCATAGGAAGGAACCCCCGCGATGGACTTTTTTCTTCTCTGTCGGTTCCGTGGGATCGAACGGAGTTTCCGGGCCTCTTGGATTGCGCGCCACTCCGCCAACCTTGGCGAGTTGAGCGTAGTAGTCAGGCCGATACCAGTCGGAGGTCCACTGCCAAACGTTACCGGCCATGTCGTAAAGCCCGTACCCGTTGGGCGCGAATTTGCCGACAGGCGCGATCCCAATGAAACCATCAGCGCCGGAATCTTGATCGGGGAAATGCCCCTGATACGTGTTGGCCATCCACTTGCCGTTGGGCTTGAATTTTTCTCCCCAAACGTATGGTTTTCCCGAGAGCCCACCGCGCGCGGCGAATTCCCACTCCGCCTCAGTGGGCAGACGCTTGTGAGCCCATTTCGCATAAGCTTGCGCGTCGGCGTAGGCCACCTGAACGACGGGATAGACTTCTTTTCCTTTGATGGAACTGTTCGGGCCAGTGGGGTGCCGCCAGTTCGCACCTTTGACGTAGCTCCACCATTGGAAGTGATCGTTCAACGGGACTTCATGATTCGGAGGGGAAAAGACTACTCCTCCGGCGACGAGATTTTCGGGTGGGGCGCCAGGGAACTCCGCCTGCGTAGGGGCTTTCTCGGCGATTGTAATGTAGCCCGTCGCCTTGACGAAATCGGCGAACTGAGCGTTGGTGACATCGGTCTTGTCCATGAAAAAGCCGTCCACATAGATTCTGTGGATGGGTCGAGAATCGGTGGTGGCGCTCATCCCGACCATGTCCATGTCGGGAGGATCTGCCGCCCCCATCGAAAATTCACCGCCGGGAATCCACACCATGCCCCTTGGGGCAGGATCAGGGGGTGGCTGAGTATTCGGCACGGTTGGGGCAAAGGAAGCACCCGAACCTGCAGGTGAATTAGGCCCCGCCTGCACCGGCGTGGACAGAAGGTTAAAAACATTCACGAAAATGAAACCAGCGACGAGCAACCAAAGTGTCAAGAGATGAGCATTTTCGTACGCCGCAAGGTTTCCCGGCGGGGCAATTTTCTCGCAGACGTTTTCGCTGCGGGTTTTCTCGTTCAATTTCATAACACTGCCTCGCGCAGTTCTCCGAATGAGCCGCCCACCACCCTGCGAGTTTGGCTGCGGCCACACAGGGCAAATGCGCTCTCGAGAACTTATTGAGAGTGTGGCGAAGGACCACCGGGGGCAATTGTCAGAAGTGACAGGTAATTTGAGCTAAAGAGAACGGTGCATGCTGATCAATCACCGACGGGCAAATCGCGATAACTGCCGGTAGTAGGGCCGTCCCGATGAACAACCTCGATTCAATGATCGATCAGAGCTTAGTCGGACAGCGCTTTTTTCAGCGCGGCTTCTTTGCGGGCTTTGTGGGTCTCATCCGCAGCCGATTGCGTAATTTCCTTCAGCTCAATCGTCACTTTGTCGATCTTGCCGGTGAATTTGAACGGCACCTGGTAAGCCTCAGTGACCGGCGTGCCCTCATCGGCTCCTACGTCAGCGCCTTCGTCTGCCGAGAACGCGCAGCATTGGGTTTGTTCGATACGGCCAGTAGCGACACTCTTTCCGTTGACATAGAGCGCGCCTGTACCGCCCTTGCCAACACCGCCACCGTCATAGACGAACTCGTAACGAATGGTTGCCTTTCCAGCGGGCAAAGCCTGCGAAGCCGCCACCGTATAACTTTTTAGCCCAAGCCAGTTGTAGGTGTACGTCGGCTTGCCATCTTTCAAGTAGAGGCTCCAGCCACCGAAGCGACCCGCCTGCGCGAGGATCACGCCATTGGCGCCGCCCTGTGGGACTTCCACTTCTGCGGTGATCGTGTGCGACCGGTTCTTTGTGTTGATGAAGACATTCTCCGACATTCCGGTCATTCCCTGATAAACCGTCAGCGATGTGCGTCCCGCCATCAAGTCGGGGCGCCCGACCAGGGCAGGATTGAGTCGCTCAAGGGTCCGGTCATCGAGCGGTAGCACCGAATACTTGACCGCTTCTGTCATGAACAGGTCCTGCATCTCCTTGAGCTTCTGTGGATTTTTGCTAGCGAGGTCATTTGCCAGACTGAAATCCGTCCGAGCATCGTACAATTCCCACACGTCGTCTTCGAGCGCCCTGCGGGGTTTGAATTCCCAGGCTGCCCGGTGAACGGTGCCGGCGAGCCAGCCATCCTGGTAGATAGCGCGGTTGCCGAAAATCTCAAAGTATTGGGTCGTATGCCGGCTCGGAACCCTGGCATCCGCGAAGGTGTACACCATACTCACGCCTTCGATGGGGGTCTGCGCCGTTCCGTTCACGCTCTTCGGCTCGGGCAGTCCAGCTGCTTCCAATATCGTCGGAGCAATATCAATCACGTGGTGCCACTGCGCCCGCACTTCGCCCTTCGCGGTAATGCCCTTGGGCCAGTGGATGACCATCCCGTTGCGCGTTCCTCCATAGCTCGAGGCCACCTGCTTCGTCCACTCAAAGGGTGAATCCCCCGCGACGGCCCACCCTGCGGCATAGTGCGGATAAGTTGTCGGCCCGCCAAGTTCGTCGTAATGCTTCAAGATGTCCTGGACAGTTTCATGTACGCCGTTGAAGTAAGTCATCTCATTGAAGAGGCCAACCATGCCGCCTTCTGCGCTCGCTCCGTTGTCACCGACAATGTAGAAGATCAGCGTATTGTCGAGTTGGCCCGTTTCTTTGATGGAGTGAATCAGCCGGCCGATCTCCGTGTCGGCGTACTCGCCGAACCCGGCGAACACTTCCATCTCGCGGGCGAAGAGTTTCTTTTCATCCGCGCTCAGCGTAGCCCAATCTTTGATAGCTTCGGGCTTGGGCGCGAGCTTTGTGCCCGCTGGGACGACACCGAGCTTGATCTGGCGGGCCAGCGTCTCTTCTCGCACTTTGTCCCACCCCTGGTCGAACTTTCCTTTGTACTTGGCGATCCACTCTTTGGGTACGTGGAACGGTGCGTGGGTGGCGCCGGGCGCGAAGTAGATGAAAAACGGTTTGTCCGGCGTCAGCGATTTCTGATACCCAATCCAAGTGATGGCTTGGTCAGTCATGTCGGTCATGAAATTGTAGTTTGGGTCGTGCGATGGTTCGACCTGGATCATCCCGTCGTAAATCAACGGCGCCCACTGGTTGGTCTCACCACCGATGAATCCGTAAAACTTGTCGAACCCTGAGCGGGTCGGCCAGCGGTCGGTCGGGCCAGACGGGCTGACCTCCCAAGCCGCAGTCTCGTGGGACTTGCCGAAGGCAGCGGTGCTGTATCCGTTCAACCGCAACATCTCCGCAAGCGGCGCAACGCTATTGGGGCGCTGGCCGGTTTGTCCGGGGAAGGCCGTAGCCGTCTCCGCGATCGAACCGAAATTGTTCATGTGATGATTGCGGCCCGATAGCAGTGCCGAACGGGTCGGCGAGCAGAGAGCCGTGGTGTGAAACTCGTTATAACGGAGGCCGCTATTTGCGAGGCCCTCCACCGTCGGCATGTGGATGGGACCGCCAAAGGCGCTCGATTGGCCGAAGCCCATGTCGTCGAGCAGGACGATAAGGACGTTGGGCGCGTTGGGTGGCGCCTTGACCTCGAACCGTGGTGGCGGCGTGGCGTTCCGCGCATTGAATACGGTGCTATGTGGGTATTGTGGCTCGGGGATCGGCAGTACTGTGCGGTCGGTGGGCACCACTACGTTGGCCTGAGCAGCCTCCTGGGCGTATGCCGGAGTCGAAAGATCTCCGCTGATCGCGATGCAACTCCAAGCGACAAGCGAGATACCGAAGCGGCGCAGGTGTCTCGAAGTCAGGTTTTTCGTCCTACCGCCGCTACCAAACGTCACAAACCTCTCTTCAATTTTCATATCGTTCCTTCCCGTCGTGCTTAAGCCAGAACTAGGTGTGTGTTCTTTGCGACGATCTCGCGAAAATCTCGTCGAACAGAGCTCTGCAGCCGTAAATCCTCGCTGATGCTGTGCTTGGTCGCCATTGGATGGAATTGTCAAAAATGAAATAAGAATGCGCATTCGTGCGAACGAATCAGGAGATAGACGCGTGGCCGCCCCCCGAATTTTGCCAACGCAGCTATTCCTTTAAGACCAGAGGAGGCCCGCTGACGCGCTTCGCCTTCAGGTTGACAGTAACCTCGACGCGGTCAGCGATTGTCACGAAGGGAATACCTTTATTCATCCCGTATTCCTTGCGGTCGAAGGCCATTTTCCCTTTAATTTCACCCTCTCCTGCCGCTCTCGCCGCCGCCACGTTCGCCAAGGTAAACGTCAGCGTCTCGGGCTTTG
>Ga0210399_10004998_pt1 | contig 10308 bp, 7 predicted proteins | sample IncBWC14MmetaG_FD_150865 | JGI IMG/M metagenome (GOLD analysis project Ga0210399, IMG submission 150865) | Forest soil microbial communities from Barre Woods Harvard Forest LTER site, Petersham, Massachusetts, United States - Inc-BW-C-14-M | ecosystem: Environmental > Terrestrial > Soil >...
TTTGGTGAGGTGTGCTCGCCGCGCGCCGATCGCTGCACTCGCGAGCATAGCTGTCATTGCTCTCACCCCACCCGCCGTCCGCATTCTGCCGCGCCTCGAGCCAGGTCACAGCACGTCGCACCGCCGAGTCATCGGGACCGATGCCGGCCTGCGCCAGCGCGGACAACACCGACCACGTGCCGTAGAGGTAGTTGGTGCCCCAGCGGCCGAACCACGAGCCGTCCGCCTCCTGCTCGGCGCGCAGGTAGGCGATGGCGCGCTCGAGTGCCGCGGCATCGCGCGCACGGCCCACCAGCGCCAGAACCGTCACCACACGGGCCGTGACATCGCTCGTCGGTGGATCCAGCAGCGCACCGTGATCGGCGAATGGAATCTCATTGAGGTAATAGCTGGTATTGTCGACATCGAACGAGGCAAAGCCGCCGTTGCTGCTCTGCATGCCGACCAACCAATCCAGCGCGCGGTCCACGGCGGGCAGGTAGCGTTCGCGCTCTGCCGAGCGGTGCATGGCCCAGGCGACCACCGCGGTGTCGTCGAGATCGGGATAGTAACTGTTGGCGCGCTGGAACGCCCAGCCGCCGCCCGCAAGCGCAGGACGTTTCGTACGCCAGTCCCCTGCGGCATCGAGCAGCTGTCGCGGCTGCAGCCACTGTAGTCCGCGACGCACCGCTGCGAGTGCCTCGGGAGAGCCCACCTCCTGCATCGCAAGAGTTGCCAGCGCCGTATCCCATACGGGCGAGATGCACGGCTGGCAGTAGGCGCTCGAGCCGTTGACGATCAAGAGTTTCTGCAAGGCACTCTTCGCCGCGAGCCGCGGCGGATCATCGCTGCGGTAGCCGCGAGCCGCGAGTGCCTCGAGCGCATTCACCATGGCCGGAAAGATGGCGCCCAGCCCGTCCTCGCCGTTCAGCCGCTCGAGTATCCAGGACTCCGCCCGGTTGAGCGCGCGCGCGCGCAGCCACGCGGGGATCAACCGATCGAGGCTGCGGGCGAGCCGATCGATCGCAAGGAAGATACGCGCCAGCGCCGTGGGGCCTCCGCCGGGACGGCGAAAGTAATCGCGTTCCTGCTCGGGGGGCGTAGTGAACAACTCGCGCAGGTGCACCGCGCGCGGATTGCGGGCGCGGGGCTTCAGAGTACACAGGATGGCGAGGGGCACCATCACCGTCCGTGACCAATAGGAGACTTTGTAAAGATTGAAAGCAAACCAGCGCGGCAGCAGCACGATCTCGACCGGCACATAAGGCACGCCACGCCAGGGCAGCTCACCGAACAGCGCGAGCGCGATGCGGGTAAAGACATTCGACGCGGCCGCGCCGCCGTGAAGCAGGATCGCGGCACGCGCGCGCGCCATATGAGCTGATTCGGGGCGGTCTCCCGCGAGCTTCAGGGCAAAGTACGCCTTGACGCTGCAGCTGATGTCGAAGGCCCCGCCGTGATACAACGGCCAGCCGCCGTGGTTCGCCTGGCGGGCTCGCAGATAAGCGGCGATCTTCCCCTCGAGCTGCGTATCGTTCTCGCCGAGAAAGTGCATCATCATGATGTATTCGGCGGGAATGGTGCAGTCGGCCTCGAGCTCGAACTGCCAGCACCCCTGTTCGTCCTGCAGGCGTATGAGGGCATCGCGCGCGGCCTCGATCGCGCGATCGAGGGGTGCGAATCGCTCGAGGTCCTCACAGGGGTGCACCGACGGCGGCGCGCGAGCAGGCTCCGCGCCACCCACGAATAGACCGCTTACAGGGGCTGCGCGAGTCACTGCGCCGCACTTCTGTCTGAGCGGGGCGGCGCACTCATGCGGCGTGGACGCTGCTGCGCTTCACGCGGCCCAGTGGCCAGCGCCGCCGCGCGTGCGGCCGCGCGGCCCACCGCCAAAGGGGAAGTCAGCGGCAGTCCGTGGGCCGCGCGCTCGAACAGGTACCGGAGCATACGATCGTTGCGCACCATCAGGTCCGTGGACATTCGCGTCGCGAATACGGCGGAGTGCGACACCTTGACCTGCCGTCCGCTGATGAATTGCGGGTTGGCCGCAATTTTGCGCAGCGTGAGCACGGCAAGTCCTATGGCCCACAGGCAGAAGCGCCGGATGCCGCTCTCCTCGGCGGGGATCAGCAAAGCGTAAGCCAGCGCGTTGTGCAGGTGTCCGTGCGCCACCCCGACCAACTCGCGCACGCCGGCGTGGAATCGGGCATCTGAACGCTCGGGCGACAGCTGCGCCAGCTCGACTCCATGGCGGGCGAAGACGTCCTGCGGAACCCAGCATGCGCCACGACTACGATCCTCCCAGAAATCCTTGAGGATGTTGGTCATCTGCAGGCCCTGCGCGAACGAAGTCGAGAGCTCGTACAGCGTGGCACGCTGGGCCGCCACTTCGGGCGAGTAGCGGCAGAACAGCTCGGTGAGCATCTCACCGACCACACCCGCGACGTAGTAGCAGTAGCTGTCGAGATCCCTCGACTGAGCGAGCCCGCGCAGGCTGGCCGTCAGCCGGAAGCGGTGCATACCGTCGCACATCAGTTCGATGCAGCGTTCGATCGCGGCGCGCTGCTCACCCAGATCCGCGGTCACCCGAATGACCCTCTCCATATTGCCCACCAGCTCGCGCTCTGCAGGCAAGGTTCGATCCGAGAGCCGGCCCGCGAGCTCGCGTGCGAGCGGTGCGGCATCTTCGGTGCCAGACACGACGGCCGTGAAACGCTGCAGGAACACCCGGGTCTCGGCCGCCGACAGCGCGAGGTCGTCCTCGAGGGTATCAGCGATGCGGCACAACAGGTACGCGTTGCTGACCGCCGTGCGCAGTCGCGCCGGCAGCTGGGGGATGGTCAGCGCGAAGGTGCGCGAGACGTGCGGGAGAATGCGCTCCTGGTAGCTGATGTCAGAATTTCCGAAGTCCATTTGGAAGCTCACGCACACTCGTGACATGCGGTTGCACGCCGCGCGCCACGTGCACGCGGCCGGGAACACAGTCTTACGCAACGCTAAAGCTCAGGCAAGCCTTGCCGAAGCGGCAGTGTAGACTTGCCGGAAATGATGGACGTGGCCTCTTTCCCCTTACTGAGCGGGCTCGAGTCCCCGGCCGACCTGCGTCGCCTGCCGCTCGCGCAGCTCCCGACTCTCGCCGGGGAGCTGCGCACCTATCTCGTTCGCAATGCTGCAACGTGCGCCGGGCACTTGACCGCGGGCCTTGGAACCGTGGAGCTGGCCATAGCCGTGAACTACGTATTCGACACCCCGGCCGACCGCATAGTGTGGGACGAAGGTCATCAGACCTATCCACACAAGGTGCTGACCGGGCGGTGTCGGGACCTGCCCACGGTCAGCAAGAGCGGCGGCCTGCAGTCGTTTGCACAGCGCGCGGAGAGTGAGTACGACGCCGTCGGCGTCGGACACTCGAGCACTTCCATCAGCACCGCGCTCGGCATGGCTATCGCGGCGGCCCACCGCGGCGAGCCACGACGGGTCGTAGCGATCATCGGGGACAAGGCCTTGACCGGCGGCATGGCTTTCGAGGCCCTCAACCATGTCGGCTCACTCAAGTCGGATCTTCTGGTTATTCTCGAAGATAGCGGCACTGACGCCAATGCCGGCGGAGCCCTGTCCAGTGACTTTGCACGCGTCCTCTCCGGTTGGGTATATACGCAGCTGCGGGAGGGCGGCAAGAAGGCGCTGCGCCAGATGCCCACGGTGCGCGAGCTGGCACGCCGCTCCGAAGAGCATCTGAAGGGCATGGTGCTGCCGTGCACGCTGTTTGAGGAGCTCGGACTCAACTACATCGGTCCCCTGGACGGTCACGACATCGGGGCACTCATTGCGACGCTGCGCAATGTGAAGAGGCTGCATGGCCCGCAGCTTCTGCACGTCGTGACGCGCGAGGGCAAGGGTTACACGGCCACGGCAACCGGTCCGAGCCAGCACCCGCGGCCGGCGTCCTCCGTCCTGAGCGCCGCGCCGCCGACGGACACGCGCTCGAGGGGAAGTAGCGCACGTCTGAGCTACACCCAGGTGTTCGGACAGTGGCTGTGTGATAGGGCGGAGGCGGAACCGGGAATCGTCGGCGTCACGCCCGCGACACTCGAGGAGTCGGGCCTGCGCGAGTTCGCGAAGCGCTTCCCGGATCGTTGCTTCGATCTGAGCGCCGCTCACCAGCACGCGGTGACCTTTGCCGCCGGCCTTGCGACCGAAGGCCTGAAGCCGGTAGTGGCGATCTCTTCGACGTACCTGCAGCGCACCTATGATCAGCTCATCCACGACGTGGCGCTGCAGAGACTTCCGGTGCTGTTCGCCATAGACCGCGCGGGCTTGGTGGGCGGCGATGGAGCAAGTCATCATGGAAGCTACGATCTGTCCTTCCTGCGCTGCATACCGAACCTCACCATCATGGCGCCCGCGGACGAGAACGAGTGCCGCCAGATGCTCTATACCGCGAGCACCCTGCCCGGCCCGGCGTTGGTCCGTTATCCGCGCGGTAACGGGCCGGGAGTCTCGGTCGACGCCGCGATGTCGGCTCTGCCGCTTGGCCGCGCACAAGTGTGCCGCGAAGGCCACAGCCGCCTTGCGTTGCTGGCGTTCGGCGCGCCGTTGGGCGCGGCATGGGCTGTCGCCCAGCACCTCGACGCCACGCTTGTGAACATGCGCTTCGTAAAGCCGCTCGACGTGGAGCTGCTGGCCGCCGTCGGTGCGCGTCACCGGGCACTGGCCACGATCGAGGAGAACACCGTCGCGGCGGGCGCGGGCTCAGCGGTCGCCGAGGCGCTGGCGGCCCGAGGAATCCGGATCCCCTTGCTGCAGCTCGGTATTCCGCACCGCTTCATCGAGCATGGCTCGCGCGAGAGCTGTCTGGCCGCCGCGCGGCTGGATGCGGCGGGTCTGAGCGACAGTATCGAGCGTTGGTGGTTGCAGCACGAACCGCTGCGCTCCGCGGCCGGCGGCTAATAGCTGCGTACCAGCAGCCAATCAGCCAGGGCACGCAGCGCATCGGCAGACGGGCCGAACGGCCGCAGCGCCCCGAGTGCCTCGGTATGCAGCCGCCGGACCCGCTCCTGTGAGGCCTCGACCCCGAGGACGGCAGGATACGTGGGTTTGCCTCGCGCACGGTCGGCGCGGGTCACCTTGCCAACTGTCGCCGTGTCTGCCAACTCATCGAGCAAATCGTCCTGGATCTGGAACGCAAGCCCAATCGAGGAAGCAAAGGCAGCCAGGGCCTCCCATAGCTCGGCGGCGAGCGCTGGTGCGCACGCCGCGCCCATCAGCACACTCGCCCGGATCAGCGCTCCGGTCTTGCGTCCGTACATGGCCTCGACCTCGGCAATAGCTACCTGCCGTCCCAACACCGCGACGTCCATCGCCTGACCGCCGGCCATGCCGCTCGTGCCGAGCGCCTCCGCCAGCAGCTCAATCAGCCGCAGGCGCGTCGCCGGCGCAGCGAGCAGCGTCCTGTCGGTGGCCAGCAATTGAAACGCGAGCGGCTGCAAAGCATCGCCGACCAGCACCGCGGTAGCCTCGTCGTAGGCCTTGTGACAGGTGGGCTTGCCGCGGCGCAGATCATCGTTGTCCATTGCCGGCAGATCGTCGTGCACCAGTGAGTACGCATGCACGAGCTCGATCGCGCACGCCGCGGCCTCGACCTGTGCTTCGGTGAGCCCGACCGCCCGTGCGCTCGAGAACAGCAGCATCGGTCGCACCCGCTTGCCGCCCTGCAGCACGCAATAACGCATCGCCGCGTGCAGGCGCGTCGGCTCCCCCTCCGCGGAAGGAAGCCGCGCCTCGAGCGCCTGCTCCATACGCGCCTGCCAGGAAGAGATCTGGGCGGCGAAAGTTGCGCGCGGCGCGACCTCGCCCTGCCTGCCGCCGCGGATATCGGGCGCGCTACTCATGCGTACGCGCATACAGGACCGGCAGGTCCGGCGCCATCGGACCGGTGACGCGCGGGCCGCGCAGCGAGGACATCAGCGCCTTGACCGGATGGGCAAACGAGTCGGCGACCGCCGTTCCCTCGTAGCCACAATGGGCCATGCAGTTGTCGCAGCGGGGATTGCGTCCCGCGCCGTAGCGGTCCCACTGCGTATCCTCCATCAGGGAGCGGTAGGTCGCGGCGCTGCCCTCGTCATTGAGCAGGTAGCACGGCCGCTGCCAACCGAAGATGTTGTAGGTTGGATTGCTCCAGGGCGTGCACTGATAGGCCTGGTTGCCGGCGAGAAAGTCCAGGAACAAGCTGGAGTGATTGAACGACCAGCGTCGGCGCCCGCTGCGACCGCGCTTGAAGATCTCACGGAACAGCTGCTTGCTCGCGCTACGGGCCAGGAACACGTCCTGGCGGGGGGCATGGTGATAGCTGTAGCCGGGGGAGACGGTGATACCTTCGATTCCGAGCTGCATGGCGGCGTCAAAGAACTCCGCCACCTCCTCGGGATCGGCGCCGATGAACAGCGTGCAGTTGACCGTGACCCGAAAGCCTTTGGCCCGGGCCAGTTGGATCGCCTCGACCACCTTGTCGAAGACTCCTTCCTGGCACACCGACTGATCGTGCTGGCGCCGATTACCGTCCAGGTGCAGCGAGAAGGTCAGGTACGGCGAGGGCTGGTACTCATCGATGTGCCGCGACAACAGAATGGCGTTCGTGCACAGGTACACGTATTTCCTGCGCGCCACGATTCCGGCGACGATCTGCGGCATCTCCTTGTGGATGAGGGGCTCGCCGCCGGCAACGGATACAACGGGCGCACCGCATTCATCGACGGCGTGCAGCGCATCGGCGACGCTCATGCGCCTGTGCAGCACCTCCTTCGGATAATCGATCTTGCCGCACCCGGCGCAGGCCAGATTGCACTGGAACAACGGCTCCAGCATCAACACCAACGGGTAACGCTTCTCGCCGCGCAGCCAGCGAGCGGCGACGTAGCGGCCGACACGGTATGCCTGAAGCAGCGGAATGGCCAAACACTAATCTCCGTGACGAAACCGGTGCAACGACTAGAGAGCCAGCACCGCTGCGCGGTGCTCACCCCAGACACGTTCCCACTCGAGCCTGAACCACGGCGTGAATCGACCCGCCTCCGGCCCGTCCATCTCGGCCTGCAGCCTCTGCGGGCTGACCCACCGCGAGTCGTGAATCTCGTCTCGATTGATCCTCACCGCAGCGGTACAGCGTCCGATAAAAACCGAGCATAGCTCGTGCTCAGCGCCGGTCGCATCGAATTGCGCCTGATATTGCAGCTTGAACAGAAAGTGCAACGGACAGCCTACGCCGAGCTCCTCGCGCAGCCGGCGGTGAATCGCGGTCTGCATGCTCTCGGCGCGGCGCGGGTGGCTGCAGACGCTGTTAGACCAGTACAGCGGCCAGAGCCGCTTGGACGTGGCGCGCTGCTGCAGCAGTAGCTCCGTGTTGCCGTTGAAGATCAATAGCGAAAAGGCCCGATGCAACACACCGCGGCCCGCATGGCACTGCGCCCTGTCCAGATGGCCGATTTCGCGGTCCGCATGATCCACGAGGATGAGCGGCTCCGTATCCACCGGAGCCTCACCAACGCCGGTGCCAGTTGGCCGAATTTGGTCCGTCACACAAATCTCTCCACACTGCGGCGCACATGAGTGCGGTCACTCAATTTCGCGACGCGCAACCCGCGGCCCATGTCCTGCGATATCCTCGCCAAATGATAGCTTGGCCACAAGACCTCGCGAGAGGAATCTGCCGGTGACGGCTGCCGCTCAGCTTTGGCTCAGCGCCTGCGGGACCGGGCTCGTGGCGCTGGCCATGAGCTACACGATTATCGCCTGGATTGCACTGCGGGCGCGGCGCGTTGCCGGGCCGGGCGAGTCGGTGCCGGTGCCGCCGACGACCATTCTCAAGCCGCTGTTCGGCGGGGAATTCGGCTTGTACGAGCGTCTGCGCACTTTCTGCGAGCAGCGCTGCGCGAATCTGCAGATCGTCTTCGGTGTGCCCGACCCGGACGACCCGGCGCTGGTTGCCGTGCGTCGACTGCAGCACGAGTTCCCGCAGCTGGATCTACAGGTTGTGGTCAATCCGGCGCGACACGGCAGCAGCGGTAAGGTCAGCAACCTCATCAACATGATGCCATTCGCACGCCACGAGTATCTCGTGATCGCGGATGGCGACGTGAGCGTGCCCCCCGAATACCTCGAAAGAGTCATTGCGCCTCTGCTGGATGAGGGAGTCGGAATCGTGACCTGTCTGTACCGGGGCCGACCGCGGCCGGGACTGTGGTCGCTGTTAGGGTCGCTGTTCATCAATGAATGGTTCAGACCCTCGGTGTGCGTCGCGGCCCTGTTCGGCTCGCGCTCGTTCGCCTTTGGGGCAACCATCGCGCTGCGGCGCCAGACGCTGACCCGCATTGGCGGATTCACGTCCATCGCGAACCAGCTGCCAGACGACTATCGGCTGGGGGAACTGACACGGCGCATTGGCCTGCGCACCGTGTTGTCAGAGGTCGAAGTCGAGACTTGCGTCGACGAAGGCGGTCTGGCAGCGCTCGTGCGGCACCAGCTGCGGTGGCTGCGGACGATTCGCACCGTGCGGCCGCTCGGATACGCCCTGGCGGGCGTCACCTTCGGTCTTCCCGTCGCCATACTCGGGGCCGTGCTCGCGGGGGCCAGCGGCGTGACCCTGGCGATGCTTCTGATCACGGTCATCGTGCGGCTCATGATAGATTCTGAGCCTCGGGACACCCATCCCAGATTGGCGCGGCTATGGCTGGTAGCGCTCAGCGATCTGCTCGCGTTTGCACTGTGGTGCTGGAGCTTCACGACGCGCCGTGTGCACTGGCGCGATACGCGCTACCGGGTTGCCCGCGATGGAACGGCGCACCCCATACCCCGATGAGGACCCCATAGTGAAAACCCTTTTTCTGCACCCGCCTTCGTTCGATGGCTTCGACGGCGGCGCCGGGGCCCGCTACCAGATGACGCGCGAGGTGCGTTCATTCTGGTACCCGACGTGGCTGGCACAGCCGGCCGCTCTGATCGAGGGCTCTAAGCTGATCGACGCGCCACCGCACGGTCTGACGTTTGCGGACATCGTCCCGGAGCTCGCCAACCGCGACCTCGTGGTGATGCACACGTCCACGCCGTCTTTCAAAGCGGACGTGAAGACGGCGCAGATGATCAAGGATGTCAACCCGCGCCTGCAGATCGGCTTCATCGGCGCCCACGTCGCGGTCGATCCGGACCGAAGTCTGAAAGCCGCACCCGCAGTGGACTTCGTCACCCGCAACGAGTTCGACTTCACCATCAAGGAGATTGCCGACGGCAGGCCCTGGAGCGACATCAAAGGGCTCTCCTGGCGCAACGGCGACGGCGTCATCGCTCACAACGAGGATCGCGAGACTCTCCACAACATGGATGAGCTGCCCTGGGTGACGCCCGTCTACAAGCGCGACCTTAAAGTAGAGAAATACTTCAGCGGCTATTTACGGCATCCATACATCTCCTTCTACACGGGCCGTGGCTGCAAATCGCGCTGCACGTTCTGCCTCTGGCCGCAGACTGTGGGCGGGCATCGCTACCGGGTGCGCTCGGTCGAGGATGTCGTCGCGGAAATGAAGTGGGCACAACGGGCATTCCCGCAGGTGAAGGAATTCTTTTTCGACGACGATACGCTGACCGACAACCTGCCGCGGGTCGAAGCGCTGGCGGTTGAGCTGGGCAAGCTCGGAGTTACCTGGTCGTGCAACGCCAAGGCCAACGTGCCCCGTCGGACCCTCGAGGTGATGAGGGACAACGGCCTGCGCCTGTTGTTGGTAGGCTACGAATCCGGCAACCAGCAGATCCTGTTCAACATCAAGAAGGGCATGCGGGTGGAATTCGCCCGCCGCTTCACCCGCGACTGCCACGAGCTGGGCATCGTCATCCACGGCACGTTTATCCTGGGCCTGCCGGGCGAGACCCGGGAGACCATTCAGGAAACGCTGAATTTCGCCAAAGAGATCAATCCCCACACCATTCAGGTTTCGCTCGCCGCGCCCTATCCGGGCACCTTCCTGTACCGGCAGGCCAAGGAGAATGGCTGGCTCTACAACGAGGAAAACGAGCTTCTGACCGAGCGGGGCACGCAGGTTGCGGCGCTCAACTATCCGCACCTCAGCCACAGTGAGATCTTCGAGTCGGTCGAGGACTTCTACCGAAAGTTCTACTTCCGTCCCTCCAAGATTGCTTCCATTCTGGCCGAGATGTTTACCAGCCCCGAGATCATGAAGCGCCGACTGTCCGAGGGCGTGGAGTTCTTCCGCTTCCTGCGCTCAAGGCGGGACGCGGTTTGAAGGGGCTGATCGTCACGGCGGATGATTTCGGCGCGGCCCG
>Ga0210399_10004999_pt1 | contig 10307 bp, 10 predicted proteins | sample IncBWC14MmetaG_FD_150865 | JGI IMG/M metagenome (GOLD analysis project Ga0210399, IMG submission 150865) | Forest soil microbial communities from Barre Woods Harvard Forest LTER site, Petersham, Massachusetts, United States - Inc-BW-C-14-M | ecosystem: Environmental > Terrestrial > Soil >...
AGCTCGGCGGTGCTCTCGAGCGGACCTTTGCTCCGGCGCGCGACGATCGCCTGTGCCACGCGCCGTGCGAAGCGCTCCTCTCCGAAGGTCGCGATCACCTGGCGTATCTCGTCGATGCCCGCCCGCGCGAGCCAGGCCGATACGGGCTCCCCGCGCGTCGGGTCCATGCGCATATCGAGTGGCCCGTCGGCGCGGAAACTGAAGCCGCGCCGCGGATCCTCGAGCTGCGGCGATGAAACACCAAGGTCGAAGAGCACGCCACGGCAAGGATGCTGGTGCGCGTGCGCCGGCACGAGCGCGGCGAGATCGGCAAACGACGCATGGGCGAGCGTAAGCCGCACTTCGTGGGCAAAGTGGCGCTGGCCGGCCGCGACGGCTTGCGGATCCCGGTCGAGCGCAAGCACGCGCCCTTCGGGGCCCAGTGCCTCGAGAATGAGTGCCGTGTGGCCGCCGCGCCCGAATGTCGCATCGACATAGTAACCGCCCGCTTCCAGGGCGAGCCCCGCGAGCGCCTCAACGGCGAGCACCGGAATGTGCTCAACCACTTGTGAAGCGGCGCGCCCCCGCCTCCTTGAGTGCTCTTGCCACGGGCCTCGGCCCAACTGCCCTTTTGTTTAAGACCTCTACAGCGACAGCGACTCGAGCTCGGAGGGCAGATCGGTCGGGGTTTCGGCGCTGGCAAGCCACGCGTCGCGGCGCTCGTTCCAGCGCGCCTCGTCCCACAGCTCGAAGCGATTCCCCTGTCCGATGAGCATTCCGTGCCGCCCAAGCTTGGCGAACTCCCGCAGTTCTGCCGGGAGCAGCACCCTGCCGTGCCCGTCGAGGGGGAGATCGGTCGCATGGCCGACCATGAGCCGCTGCAGCCGGCGCGCGGTTGCATTCAGGCTCGGCAGGCCCATCAGCTTGCGTTCGATCTGCTCCCACTCGGGCAGGGGATAAATGAGAAGGCACTGGTCCCGGTCGACGGTGACGACCAATTTCCCCTGGGCGAGTTCGCTGATCTGCTCCCGATAGCGGGTGGGCATGACCATCCGGCCCTTGTCGTCCAGAGTAATTTTTGTTGCACCGCGAAACATGACCGGCGGGGCGGCATTACGCCCATTTCCCCCCACTTTCTCCCACTGGCCGCCACTATAGGAATCGCGGGCGAACTATGTCAATTGAAATAGTGAGAAATTCGTCGCAATCACAACGACTTATGTGGAAATGAACAGTGGGGGGAGCTGAGCGGGGCGATTCCAGTTGAGCAATCAGCGGGTTGCCCGGAGAAGCTTATACAGTGCCTCAGTAGCGCCCGCCCTGGGTGCCCGGCGAAAGGGGCCCGGGTAGGGCCTATCGGCCGTCCTGGGACGGCCCAGGCGGTTGAGCTGGAATCCGGCCGCGCCGGTGCCCGTGCATCAACCCGTTCCCCGATAGTTAGGTAAACGCCTAACTATCGGCCCAGACACCCTCCAATCCCGGCCCCGCACGTGCGCAACGCAGCGTGTCGAGTGTCAGCACGCCTCGAATGCATGCTGTATCCACTCGATGGCGGGGGATGGTCCGTACGGATCGTTCACCACGAGAACATCGAAGCGCACCGGTAGCTGCGCCAGGTCGCTGCGCTGCTGCAGCAGCTGACTCGCCGCGCGCGTGATGCGTCGCTGCTTGCGGCGATCGATGCTCGCGGCGGCGCCGCCGTAGACGTTGCTCGTGCGCGTGCGCACCTCGGCAACGACCAACACCTCGTTCGCCCGCGCCACGATGTCGAGCTCGCCGAGCCGGCGGGCGTAGTTGCACTGCAGGATCTCGCAGCCCGCCGCACGCAGAAATTCCGCCGCCAGCTCCTCGGCTCGTTTACCGCGTTGCTGGCGAACGGTGAGCATGCAGCGTCAGAAGTTATAAGTTATAAGTTAGAAGTCAGTGGCAGCAGCCGCAGCTCGCCATCGTGCAGCTGCGCCCAGCCGAGCTCACGGCGCACGTGCCGCTGCGCATCGAGGCTGAGCCGCCCGGTGAGGCCCGGGACGCTGATGGTGCCGCTCACGCCCGAGTGGCGCAGTGCCTGCGCCAGCCGAAAGGCATCGAAGCCGAAGGCAAACAGCCGCCCGCGGTGCGGACCGCCGGCGGGCCATGCCTCGCGCGTGGCTGCGCGCACGGCGTCGGCGAGATCGCCGCCGAGCATCCACGGCATGTCAGGAAACATCAGCCCTTCGAGGTCCTCGTTGGCACGTAGGTCGGGCTCGAACGCGTCGGAGGTCGCGTAGGTGGGTATGTCGCCGGCAAAGTGAAAGCGCAGCTGCGGCCGCAGCAGGCGCTCGAGATTGGCCGGTGCCGGCGCGAAGATGAACTCGATATCGTTGCGGCGTCGCGGCTCGAACTGCAGCTTGGTGCCGAGGATCGACTCCAGGCGATGGAAGCGCGCAGTGCTGTCGCTGATGCGCAGCACCTCGGTGATGGCCGCCGAGTAATCGGTGCGCGCGCTGTCGATCTGTCCCGTGCCGATGAGATCACCGCCGCCAGCCTGGAGCTCCTGGCGGAAAGCCGCCAGCACCCGCGTGCCCCAGTCGCCTGCGGGCACGAGCGCGACTCCGCGGCGGTGGTGATCCTCGAGCACGCGCCGAGCGACCAGGCGCGCCTCATCCTCCGGTGACAGCGCGTACTGATAAAACTGGGACGGCGGCGCCCGCTCGGGGGGCAGAAAATTCAAAGCCAGCAGCGGCGTGCGCAGCCCCGGAAAGTCAGCCGCCGCGGTGACCTCCTCGCGCGTCAGCGGTCCGACGATGAAGTCCGCGCCGGCACCAGTTGCCTGCGTGAGCGCATCCGCAACGCTCTGGGAGCCGCTGTCGTAGATCTGCACCCGTGGGCGCTCGTTCGCAGGCAGCTGGTAGTAGGCGGTCATGAAGCCATCGCGCACGCTGATGGCGGCGGACGCGGCGCGACCGGTGATGGGCAACAGCAACGCGATGTGGGGTCCCACGGCGGCCCCGGGCCGCGTCGCGCCCGGGTGTCCGGCAGCCAGTGCGGTGGCGTTTGCGTGCAGCTCCCGGTAGCGTGCCGCCTGCTCGCCGGCGGCGGGCGCTGCTATGGCATTCAGCAGTCGCAGCGCCTCCGGCGGCTGCCCGCGGGCGAGTGCCAGCTGCGCATTGAGCAGCACCTGTTCCGTGACCTGCTCGGGGGAGAAGGGTCCCTGCGCCTGACCGAGGACGCGCGCTGCCTCGTCGGCGCGCTGCGCCGCGAGATAGTCGCGTGCAGCATGCAGCAGGAGCCCCGTGCGATCGGTACCGCTGTTCTGTGTGGCCAACTCTTCATACACCCGCGCGGCGCCCGCTGGATCGCCCGACCGCTCGAGCTCCTGTGCGCGATCGATCGAGGGCGGGAGCCCGGTCCGCTGGCTGAGGCTCGGACAGCCGCTGACGGCCATGGCGGTGAGCACAACGAGCGCGAGACGAATGAGGGAGCGGACGTACATCGGTTGAAGAGCCTCTCGCTGGCGGGCAGGATGCCTGATGGCCGCGATCCCAAGCGGCGTGAGGCGCGATTATAGTGGCCAGGGTCACAGGGCGGCTGCAGGTCGTCGCCACGCCAATCGGCAACCTCGCCGACCTGAGCGAGCGGGCGCGTGAGGCGCTGGCCGGCGCCGATGTCATCGCCGCGGAGGACACGCGGCACACCGCGGCGCTGCTGAAGGCGAGCGGCATCAGAAAGCCGATGCTATCGCTGCACGAGCACAACGAGTTGCGCCGTGTCCCTGCACTGCTCGCGAGACTCGCTGCCGGAGAGCGGGTGGTGCTGGTGAGCGATGCGGGCACACCGTTGCTGTCCGATCCGGGATACGAGCTGGTGCGGCGCGCAGCGGCGGCGGGCTTCGAGGTAAGCACTGTCCCCGGTCCCTCGGCGATCACTGCAGCGCTCGCCGTCGCAGGGCTTCCGACCGATCGCTTCTGCTTCGAGGGCTTTCTGCCCGCGCGCGAGCGCGAACGCCGCGCGGCGCTGGGCGCGCTCGCCCAGGAGCCGCGCACGCTGGTGTTCTTCGAAGCACCGCACCGCATCGCCGCGACGCTCGCCGACATGGCCGCGGTACTCGGGCCCGATCGTGAAGCGGTGGTCGCCCGCGAGCTCACCAAGGTGCACGAGACCGTTTACCGCGGCGCGCTGCGCGAGCTGGCGTCGCGCGCAGCCACGGAAGCGAACTTCGCACGCGGCGAGATCACGCTCGTCCTCCGCGGCGCGGCAGCTGCCGCCCACGGGGTGGACGAGCAGTTACTGCGCCGGGCGATCGGGCTGCTGTCGAAGGAATTACCGCCGGCGCGTGCAGCCGCCATCGCGGCGCAGCTGACGGGCGCGACCCGGGCGGCGGCCTATGCGCTCGCGACGCGCAGTGCCGCCGGCAGCGCTGGCGGCCCGGCTGACATTTGACTTCCATGGCTGCCGCCTTATCGTGGCACTCGAGAGTCGGCCGGGCAGTCGCTGCTGAAGCTTCGCTTCGGTGGAGGAAAGTCCGGGCTCCGGCGGATCGGGTGCCAGGTAACACCTGGGGGGCGCGAGCCCACGGAAAGTGCAACAGAGAGCAGACCGCCCAAGTCCCTGACGGGACCGGCAAGGGTGAAACGGTGCGGTAAGAGCGCACCGCGTCGGTGGCAACACTCGACGGCACGGCAAACCCCACCTGGAGCAAGGCCAAATAGGGAAGCCGCACCGGCCGCAAGGCGCGTGCAGCGCGGATCCGCGCGCGCTTCCGGGTAGGCCGCTAGAGGTCCACGGCGACGGGGATCCCAGAGGAATGATTGCCCTCGACAGAACCCGGCTTACAGGCCGACTCTCTCTATGCGCTGCGCGCAGGAAGAAGTTACTTGACGACCTTGAGCTGCGGGCGCCGCGCGCCGCCCTCTTCGGTCTGCGGCGGCTTCGTCGGGGGCTCCGGCCCCAGATCCTGCTCCGAGAACACCATGCCCTCGCCCGTCTCGCGCGCATAGATGCCGAGCACTGCGCTCACGGGAAAGCGCACGTGGTGGATCACGCCGGCGAAGCGGGCGTCGAACTTGACTTCATCGTTCCCCAGGCGCAGGTGCTGCGTCGCGCCCTCGCTGAGGTTGAGGACGATCTTGCCCTCCTTCACATAGGCCCGCGGTACCTCGGCGCCCTCGCGCCCGGCATCCACGATGACATGCGGAGTGTGGCCGCATTCGGCGATCCACTGATGCATGGCTCGCAGCAGGTACGGACGCTTGGGTAATGCCTTGGCCATGATTACAGCAGGCGCATCTCCTGCTCGCGCTCGGAGAGAGCTTCGCGAAATGCAGGGCGGGCGAACACCAGTTGCGCGTACTTCTCGATCGGTTGCGCCTGTGGAGGCACCTCGATCTCATAATACGGCAGCCGCCACAGGATCGGCGCTATGGTGGCATCGACCAGCGAGAACTCGTCCGAGAGGAAGAACGGCTTCACCTTGAAGAGATCCGTGCTCTGCAGGATGGTGTCGCGCAGGATCTTCTTGAGCTTCACCGTCTGCTTCTTGTCGGGCTCGGAATCGATCTGCCGCGCGAGGCTGTACCAGTCGCGCTCGATCCGGTAGAGCGCCAGGCGGAACTGTGCGCGCGTCACCGGGTCGACCGGCATCAGCGGCGGGTGGGGGAAGCGCTCATCGAGATACTCGATGATGACGCGCGAGTCATAGAGCACCAGATCGCGGTCGACCAGGGTGGGGACGCTGTGATACGGATTCAGGTCGAGCAGGTCCTCGGGAAAGCGCCCGGCCTCGACGCTCACGATGTCGATGCTGATGCCCTTCTCCGCCAGCACGATGCGCGTGCGATGACTCCACGGGTCGGCGGGCGCGGAGAACAGGGTCATGATGGATCGTCTGCTCGACAACTTTGCGCTCCTGCGGACCTGTGCCAGCGACTGCGGGCGCGCGCTGCGCGCTCAGCAAGCACCGGTCAGTGCACGTCCTTCCAGTATTCGCGCTTCACGAGCCATGCAAGCCAGGTGAACACCAGCAGGAACAGCACCACCCATACCCCCAGCGCACGGCGCGCGGCCTGCGTCGGCTCGCTGACGTAGTCGAGGAAGTTGACCGTATCGCGCACGAACCCATCGTACTCGCTCTCACTCAGCCTGCCGGGCGCGATGATCTCGAAATGGTCGAATACCTGCTCGTGGGTGGGCTGGCCGCCTTCGCCCTGACTCGGGACGTCACGGAACACCGCGCGTTTCAGACCCTCGAGCTCCGACAGGACGTACGGCATGGCGGTGGACGGCAGCCGCAGATTGTTGGCGCCGGTCTGGCGGCTCGGATCCAGATAGAAGGTCTTCAGGAACTGGTACAGGTAGTTGCGGCCGCGGGCACGCGCCATGAGAGTGAGGTCGGGCGGGGTCTTGCCGAACCAGGTCTCGGCATCCTTCGGCGGTATGGCCGTGAGGATGTAGTCGGTCGTCTTGTCGCCGGGCGGCAGCAGATCCTTCTGCAGAAGGTCCGGAGGGATCGAAAGATCCTCGGCGAGCCGTGACCAGCGCTCGTACTTGAGCCCGTGACAGCCGAGGCAGTAACTCACGAAATTACGTGCCCCGCGCTGCACCGAGGGCATGTCCGTCACGTCGGTGTTGGCATGCCAGCTGCGCCAGTCGGCGCCGAATCTGGCCGCTTTTTCCCCATCGGCCGCCTCCTCTGCCGCACGGGCGGTCTGGTGAGCGAGCACCATCGCGAGGAGTGCGGCGAGGAGCGAGCAGGCGAGGCGCGCCGCTGCGTCACTGCCGCGGCCGCGCGCGCCGCGGCCCGGGTCAGTGCGCATGGTAGGTCACCCTCTCCGGCACGGGTTTCACCGGCTCGAGCCAGGTATAAAACGGCATGAGGATGAAGAAGAGGAAATAGATGATCGTGAAGATGCGCGCCAGCACGACGTACAGGCCCTCGGCCGGCTGCAGGCCGAGGTAGCCGAGCGCGATGAACGACACGGTGAACAGCGTCAGCGCCGCGCGCGACATCCAGCCCTTGTAACGGATGGACTTCACCCGTGAGCGGTCGAGCCACGGCAGGAAGAGGAACGCGGACACCGCGAGCAGCATGAGGAGCGCCCCCATGCGCTGGTCGGGTACCGCGCGCAGGATCGCGTAGTAGGGCGTGAAGTACCACACCGGCGCGATGTGCTCGGGCGTCGACAGCGGATTGGCGGGCTCGAAGTTCGGCGATTCGAGGAACAGCCCGCCGAGGGTCGGCACGAAGAACACGACGATGGCGAACAGCACGCCAAACACCCCGATCCCGAAGAGATCCTTCACGGTGTAGTAGGGATGGAACGGAATGCCATCGAGGGGCTTGCCGTCGGGCCCGATTTTCTCCTTGATCTCGATACCATCCGGATTGTTCGAGCCGACCTGGTGCAGAGCCGTCAGGTGCAGCACGACGAGCAGCAGCAGCGCGAGCGGTATCAGTGCAACGTGCAGCGCGAAGAAGCGGTCGAGCGTCGCGTCCGCAATGCCGTAGTCGCCGCGGATCCACTCGACCAGCCCCGGGCCGATACCGGGAATGGTGCCGAACAGGTTGACGATCACCTGCGCGCCCCAGAACGACATGTTGCCCCAGGGCAGCACGTACCCCATGAACGCTTCCGCCATGAGCGCCAGGTACGTGAGCATGCCAATCAGCCACAGCAGCTCCCGCGGCGCGCGGTACGACCCATAGAGCAGCGCGCGGTACATGTGCAGGTATACGACGATGAAGAAGGCGGAGGCGCCGGTAGAGTGCAGGTAGCGGATCAGCCAGCCGTAGTCCACCTCGCGCATGATGTACTCGACCGAGTCGAACGAGGTTCCCTCGCCGACCTTGTAGAACATGGTGAGGTAGATGCCGGAGAGCAGCTGCAGCACCAGCACCGCGAGCGCGAGCGAACCGAAAAAGTACCAGATGTTGAAGTTCTTCGGCGCCAGGTAGCCCGTCATCTGGGTGGTGATGAACTCATCGACCGGCAGGCGCCGGTTGAGCCACGCCCAGAAACCCTTCTTCGCCGGCTGCCCTGTGCCGCCGGCGGGCAGTGGGGCGGGGGCCCCGGTGGCAGTCTTCACGGCCATCAGGCGGATCCCTTCTCATCGACCCCGACCAGCAGGGTGCGCGGGTCCGGGTAGGAATAGGGCGGTACGCGCAGGTTCACCGAGGCCGGTGAGCCGTTGAATACGCGGCCGGCCAGATCAAAGCGCGAGCCGTGGCACGGGCAGAAAAAGCCGCCCGGCCAGCTCGGATACAGCTCGCCCTGCGCAAAGCGCTGCTTGGGGAGGCAGCCGAGGTGCGTGCAGGTGCCGACCAGCACCAGGAATTCCTCCGTGCGCGAGCGCACGGTGTTTTGTGCGTACGGCGGCTGGTCGGAATACTTCGAAGCGGGGTCTTTGAGCTCCGCGTCGTGCCCGGGGATGCGGGCCACCATGTCGGGGGTACGCCGCACCACGTAGATAGGCGAGCGCCGCCACACGACCACGGTCATCTGCCCGACGTCGATCTTGGTCAGATCGAGCTTGACCGGCACGCCCTCCGCGCGGGCGCGCTCCGATGGGTTCCAGGACTCGATGAAGGGCACTGCGGCAAATGCCGCGCCGACCGCGCCGGTCGCTATCGTGGCACTGGTGAGGAACTTGCGCCGGCTCAGGTCGACTTCGTCGTCAGCCACGACTGCGTGATCCGCCATCCAACCGTCTCCACTTTCGTTCGGTTATCAAGCACCGCGCGGACGGGCGTCAGCACACGCGATTTCGTACCCTGCGGGGAGCGGCGCATTATACACAATCGAACACCCCGTTCCGCCGCGCCCCACGCAGGCATTCGGGGTTGCTCATGGAGTGCAGCAATGCTCGGGCGCCTGGGGAGCGCATTGATCTTCGTTGCCGGATCGGTCGTTGGCGGGCTGGCGCTCGCCTTCCTGATCGTGGCGCTGCGGCCGGGGTTGATCCGCAACGGTGCACACACCGCGCCGGCAGCGCTCCCCGTCGTGTCGCAAGCGCCGGCGCCGGCGCCGGCGCACGTCACCTACGCGGACGCAGTGCAGCGCGCCGCTCCGGCGGTCGTCAACATCTACACGGCGCGACTGGTGACCGAGCGGCTTGCGCCCTCGCTCGGGGAGCTGTTCGGCGAGTACATGCCGCGCTATCGCCAGCGCATCGAGCGCAGTCTCGGCTCCGGTGTCATCGTCGACACGGAAGGCCACATCGTCACCAACCACCACGTCATCGCCAACGCCGACTCGATCCGCGTACAGCTCGCGGACGGACGTGTGGCGGATGCGCGCATCGTGGGTCGCGATCCGGACACCGATCTCGCGGTGCTCAAGATCGACCTCGCACCGCTCCCCGTAGCCACGTTCGGGCGCTCCGACCGCCTGAAGGTCGGCGACGTGGTGCTCGCCATCGGCAACCCGATCGGCCTCTCGCATACCGTGACTCACGGCATCGTGAGCGCGGTGAGCCGCCAGCAACTCGGCATCGCACCGCTCGAGGATTTCATCCAGACCGACGCGCCCATCAATTTCGGCAACTCGGGCGGCGCGCTGATCGACTCGAGCGGTGCGCTGGTCGGGATCAACACCGCCATCGTTGCGAAGAATATCGGGGTCGAGGGCATCGGTTTCGCCATCCCGGTGAACATGGTGCGCGGCGTGCTGAGTGACATCATCGCCCACGGGCGGGTGATCCGCGGCTGGATCGGCATCGTGCCCGAGGACGTACCCGAGGATCAGGCGCAGCAGCTCGGGCTCGGGCAGCCGGCCGTGCTGATCGGCAATCTCTACGTGGGGAGCCCCGCGCAGCACGCCGGGCTTCAGCCGGGGGATCTGCTGCTCGGCATCGATGGCACCGCGCCGCACAGCGCGCAGGATGCCCTCGGGCGCATCGCCAGCCGCCAGCCAGGGACCAGCGTGGTGCTGCGGGGCATGCGCGGCGGGCGCGTGTTCGAGGTGCGGGCGCAGGTGGGTGAGCGCCCCCGCAGCGGCTGACGCGCAGGACCTGGAGGCATCGTCATGACCACACTCACCACCCGGCGCTTCAGCTCGCGCGCCGCCCTCGATGCCGCGCTCGAGGAGCGCCTCGGCGGCGCGATCGCCGCTTCAGGACCGAGCGCCATCATGCTCTCGGGCGGAACGACACCGCTCCCCGCCTATCGCGCGCTCGGCTCACGGTCGCTGCCGCACGATGAGCGGCTGCACGTACTCTTCTCCGACGAGCGTTATGTGCCCTCCGACTCGCAGGCGAGCAACTACCACCAGGCGCGGCCGCTGCTCGATGCGCTCGCGCTGCGGCCGGAGAAGCTCCTGCGCGTGCGCACCGAGCTGCCGCTCGAGCAGGCGGCGGAA
>Ga0210399_10005001_pt1 | contig 10303 bp, 6 predicted proteins | sample IncBWC14MmetaG_FD_150865 | JGI IMG/M metagenome (GOLD analysis project Ga0210399, IMG submission 150865) | Forest soil microbial communities from Barre Woods Harvard Forest LTER site, Petersham, Massachusetts, United States - Inc-BW-C-14-M | ecosystem: Environmental > Terrestrial > Soil >...
CGCGGAAGTCTTCGAGTTTTCGATAGTGGTCCGGATCATCCTGGTGGAAAACGGCGATGGCCCCGCTGTAGCACGCGACATAGATGCGGCCCAAACCTGGATCAAATTTGATGACATCCGGCCCGCCGGGCATCTTGAGAAACGCGATTGGCTCGTGCTTGTCCAGGTCGAAGACCGTCATCAATTCATTTCCTTCACAGGAAAGAAACGCACGGTGATGTTCGGGGTCCAGCGCCATTCCATGATTTCCATCGCATCGGCCCACGGGATAACGCGCGACGACTTCGTCCGTCGCGGGATCAATCACGGCAAAAACGTTCCTATCCTGCAAGTTTACGTATACTTTGCGCGCAACCGGATCGTACTGCGGCATTCCGGTTTCACTGTCAAAACGTAATGTCTTGATGATTTCGTCCTTCGTTACGTCGACGATTGCTTCCGCCTTGCCGCGCTCGTCAGAAACATAGAGTTTGTGGAACGGCGCGGCATACGTGCTTCCGTCCGGTTTCGATTCCGTCTTTAATTTCTTCACCACCTTCATCTGCTTCAGGTCCACGACACCAATCGTGTTGTCGTGTGCGTTCGAGGTATAAAATTTCTTCAATTCCGGGACGTACTCCACTCCTTCAGCTCCGGGGGTGTCCGCTATGGTCGCAACGACTTTGTTAGTCGCCAAATCGATGACATAAGTCTGTCCAGCGGCAAGATGGGTGGAGAACAGGTAGTTGTCGTCTTCGTCGATCGTGAGGTAGTCGAAACGCTTTCCACCTGGCCCCGGAAGGTCGAATTTGGCCGACTGCCTTAACGTCTGCCCGGGCATACTAGCCGGGGTGCCACAGCCGAGAACAAAAAGCGCACAGATCCCAAGACACATAGAATTGACCTTCGTTTGCATCACATCCTCCCAAAGAGACTCACAACCCGTGATGAATCGGGACTCCCGCTGCCAGGACTACGAAGGGCTCGGGAATTTTCTTAAACACCAGAAGCAGCCCAAATGAAACCAATGCAATGGCGACCGTCGTCCGGTCCACCAATGCCCGCTCGCTCAGAATCACGGCAGCACCAGCGATCGCTCCCACGGCTGCTGCCGTCACGCCTTGCACGAACGCCTTCACCTGGCGGTTTTGCCCGAACCGCCGGTAGTACGGCGCGCCGAAAGTCACCAGCAAATACGGCGGCAGAAACACGGCCAGCGCTGCCGCGCACGGGCCGAGCGGGCCAGCGACCAAGTACCCAATGAAGCCGGCGGTGATCACGATCGGCCCCGGCGTAATCATCGCCACCGCTACGGCGTCCAGGAACTGGCGTTCCGTCAGCCAATGATATTGGCCGACTACTCCTCCATACAGGAATGGCACAATCGCCAAGCCGGTGCTCTCTTTCGACTCTGGGTTCACCCTCATCACACGAGCCAAACGAAGTTGCTTTAAAGCATGCCGCTGTGAGCCGCTGGGTCTTTGCCCAGTTCATCCAGAGCCGCCTTAAACCCAACAGCGAGTTTTTCGGCCGGGCCGCGGCCCCAGTAATGAAGGAAGATTACCAGTGGCCGGTCTCCGGTCATGTGATGATGAATCGCGACCACGTCCAGACCGTTTTTCCGAAGGGCTTTCAGAACTGGTGTAATTTCGTTTTCGAGCATCGCCACGTCGCCGGCAATCGCAGCGTCCTCCTGCGTACCCACAAACGCTGCCCAGGTATTGAGCCCCATGCGAGCGTTGATCACGGCGCCGTGCTCCTTCATGCCGAGGTCGTCGCGTCCCACGGTGATCTTGTAAACCGCGCCGGATTGCTCCCCTTCATGGCCAACGATCTTGGCAAGCTTGGCCGTATCAAGCGGCGCACCAGTTCCTCCGCCCCATGGGGCGGGAGCTGCGGGCGTTACGTGACCGATCAGATCCAAACCTGGCTTTACGCGGCGGGCGAGGTCCGCCGTCTTTCCCATGCCGTGCACATGCATGAAGTAGACGTGCGGGTCGTCCCAGAAGAAATGATTGTGGAGCGCAGTGACATCGATTCCATTGTCGAGCAGCGCGGAGAGAACCGGATTTACTTCGTCTTGCAGCAACACCAGGTCGCCCATCATCACATCCGAACCATCCGCCGCTTTGGTCAAGGCAATCCAGCCTCCGAAACCAAAGGGCGTAGGCGTGGATACTCCCTGAATTGTCATTTTCAGGTCGTTCCGTGGAATATTTACCTTGAGAACGCCTGCTTTGAAGTCACCCTTGCGGTCGAGCGATTTGAGAACCTCCTGATAATCACTCGGCATGTCCTGGGCAAAAGCGCTCAGGCCGCCCAACAGCAAACAAATAGTCGTGAATAAGACTACTCTTCCTTCTTGAATCAAGCGAAGCATGTGACGAACCTCCTAGTGTTCGAATTTGAAAATCCGAAAATTACTTTGGCTACTGCCCGCTTGGCTTCTGACGGACGCATTCCTACAGCGCGGCATGGAGAGGGAGTTCCTTCGCCAAACGAAACACCTCGCACGTTACTTCCCTGGGCCCTTCGAGTCCGCGGAACTCTGTCGTGTTGCCACATGAGTTCCAGGACGCAGTTCGTCGGTGCCTCGAACAGCCACTTCATCCCCGTCCCGCAGGTCACCGAAGACCTCGGTCTGCTTTCCGTCGACTTCGCCCGCTTGGACATTCACCCATTCCGTAGTCCCATTCCGGATGCGAACGACAAACGTCGCCTCTGTCGTTCGGGCCACAGCGGAAATGGGGACAAAAAGAGTGGGTTGTGATCGGCTGACAGGCCAAACCACGTCTGGAAACATTCCGGAGGCTAAATGTCCGTCACTGTTCGTGACATCAAGCTCCACGGGCATCGTTCGTGTTTTTACGTCGACGGAGTGGGCAACCCGCGCCACTTTTCCAAAGAAAGCTTGATTCGGAAAGGCCGGGACACTGAATTGGACCTTTCCTCCTTCCGTCACACCGGCCACATACTTTTCGGGGACAGGGACAAGGAGCCGCAAACGTGAAGTTTTTTCCACCCGCATGATGGGAACTCCAATACCGGAACCGCTGGCCGGTCCCACGAGCGCGCCCGGATGAACGTTTCTCTCCGTCACGACACCGTCGAAGGGTGCCCGGACTTGCAGATACCCCTCAATTTCGCTGAGGGATTTCAACGCGGATTTCGCAGCCTGGGCACCTCCGCGGACGGATTCGACCCGCGCACGGTCCCCTTCGACTGCCTTTTGCGCAACCTCCAAATCATTTCCGGCGACGACACCCGGAGTTGCGGAAGCCGCTTTCAGTCTTTGGTAGGTGCTTTCGTCCGAGGCGAGTTTGGCTTCGGCTTCTCCCCGTTGAGCCTCGGCTCCCTGGAGTTTCGATTGCGCCTCAGCGCGCTGGGCCGCAATTTCAGGAGCTACAAGCCGTGCCATGAGTTGTCCCGCCTTCACAACGGACCCGCGATCCACGCTGATCGAATCCACGAAGGCGGTAACTTTAGGATAGACAGCGACGACTTCATACGGCTGTAGCTCTCCCGGAAGGTGCACAGCGATGGAAAGTTTCTTGGATACGACCGTTGCAACTTCCACAGTGGGAGTTGACGCCGCGGTCCCTTGCGCAGTGGCCGTGTTGGCAGAGGGGCCCGAGTTCGAGCCACACGAGATGCAGAAACAGACACTACTGGCGAGCAATAGGCCGGATAGAACCCTCATTCGACTCATAGAGCTTCTCCCTACAAAGGATTCTGATTGCCCATCTGCTGGCCGGCGAAGGCGCTTTGGGGATCTTCCGGATCGAGCGACGGCGATTTCACTCCGGCTCGTTCCTGGACCATCGAAAACACCGGCGGCAGGATCAGCAGAGTCGCAGCGGTGGCAAATAACAACCCGCCGATGACGGCGCGTCCGAGAGGCGCCGTCTGCTGGGCTCCCTCGCCAAGCCCCAGCGCCATGGGGATCATGCCGGCGATCATGGCCATGCTGGTCATCAGGATGGGTCGCATGCGGGTTTGCGCGCCGTGGATCGCGGCTACAGTGGAAGTCTTTCCAGCGCGGCGGTGCTCCTCGGCAAAAATGATCAGCAGAATGGCGTTCGCAACGGCGACTCCGATGGCCATAATGGCTCCCATGAAAGACTGCACGTTCAGCGTGGTCCCCGTAACCAGCAGCATGAAAATTACGCCGCAAACGACCGCGGGAATCGTCGACAAGACTACGAATGCAAGCTTCATAGACTGGAAATTGGCAGCCAGTAGAAGAAAGATGACAAGCACTGCGAGAAGCAGGCCTACTCCGAGGCTCGACAGTGTTTGCTTCATCGGGCCAATCTGCCCTCGTACGTTGACCTTCACGCCGCGAGGCGGAACTCCAGCGCGGTTGATTGCTGCATCCAGCTGTTTCGACACTCGGCCAAGATCCTGGCCGGACACATTCGCGGTAAGTGTCACTATCCGTTGTCCATTCAGGCGATGATATTCCCCGACGGCATTGCCGTAGTTCACCTGAGCTACGTCGCCCAGCAGAGGATGGGAAGCGCTGCCCGGTGTGACGGGGATGTGCTCAACATCCTGGATCGAAGCCATTTCCGACTGAGGAACTTGCACCTGGACTTGATAGCCGACACCGGATTTCGGGTCGGCCCAGTAGTTCGGAATGACAAACCGGCTCGACGACGTTGCGGCCAGAAAAGAGCGGCCTACGCTGGCCGCAGTAACTCCTAGCTGCCCCGCGCGCTCCCGGTCGATGTTGACGTCTACACTCGGGTAGTCCAGCGGTTCGTCGTACTGCAGGTCGCGGAGTGCGTGAACCTGGGCCAGTTCGCCACGAACCTTTTCGGCGAACGCCCGGCTCGCCCCGAGGTCAGGCCCGCTCACGTTGATTTCCACGGGAGTGGGAGCGCCGAAATTCATGATCTGGGTCACGATGTCTGCCGCTTCGAAGGAAAACTGGCACCCTGGAAATTGTGACGGAAGCGTTTTTCGCAATTGATTCTCGAATTCATCCACACGGATCTTCGAGTCCGGATTCAACGCCACGCGCAAGACAGCTTCGTGTTGGCCGCTCGTCCATAGATAGATTGTATTGATGGGGTAATTCGGCGGCGGGGCGCCGACATAACCCAAAGTGATCGTCACATTCCCCGGCCCAGCGGCTTTTTCGATCGAGCGGAGCACATCGAGAGACAGCCTTTCCGTCGCTTCCACCCGGCTGCCGATGGGGGCGCGGAACCGCAACAAAAGTTGGCCGGAGGAGACCTGCGGGAAAATTTCTCTTCCGAGATACGGCCCTACCAGGACGATGACCAGGAGCGCCGAAACGACATATACGGAAACGACGATCCGGCGGTTTCGTGTCAATTTCCCCAGAATCTTTCCGAGGGTTTCGCGCAACCTGGCGAGCAGTGAAGGTGCGCCTTCTTCATCGGCAGGGGCGTGAGCGCGGAGAATCCACGTTGAGAGAACGGGCACCAGCGAGCTGGACAGCAGGTACGAAGCGGCCATCGCGAATCCGACCGCCAAAGAGAGCGGAATGAAGAGGGAGCGGGAGACCCCGACCATAAAGAAGGACGGCACGAAGACGGCGAGGACGCACAGCATCGCAAGCAAGCGGGGAATCTGGACCTCCTTGCTTGCCTCCAGAACGGCGAGCGCCCGCCCCCGCCCCTGGCCCAAGTGGCTGTGAATGTTTTCCATAATCACCGTGGATTCATCGACCAGAATCCCGACCGCCAGCGCCAATCCCCCAAGCGTCATGATGTTGATGGTTTGTCCCGCGCTCGAGAGGGCGACGACGGCGGTCAGCAATGCGAAGGGGATGGTGATGACGACGATGAGCGCGCTGCGCCAATCGCGCAGGAACAGCAGGACCATGAGGCCTGTCAGCAGCGCGCCCAGCAACCCTTCACGTACAACCGACAGCAAAGAATTCCGGACATACGAAGACTGGTCAAATTCATAATCGATCTTGATCTCCGGCGGAACGGCCGCCTGGAACTGCGCGAGATTCGCTTTGACCTCGTTTACGACACTCAGGGTCGAGGCATCGGCGCGCTTGGTCACCGGAATGTAGACAGTCCGCCGTCCATTCACCTCGGCATAGCCTGTGACGATGTCGCTCGAATCCTCGACCGTCCCGACGTCGCGAAGAAAAACGGTGGGGCCGGCACCCGCGCGAATCGGGAGATTCTGCAGGTCCTTGATATTTGAAACCACGGTATTGATCGGCGCGAGCCGCAGCAGATCGCCGGTGCGTACATTGCCCGCCGGCACGATGGCGTTTCCCGTATTCAGCGCCTGGATGACTTCGTCCGGCGCCATGCGGTAGGCACGCAGACGGTCCGGATCAACACTGACGACAATCGTTCGTGCGGAACCGCCAAACGGGGGCGGAGCGGATACTCCGGGCAGAGTCGCAAACAACGGGCGGACGCGGTTCAGTGCAAGATCCTGGATCTCCGCAACACTCCGCGTCGCGCTGGAAAAAACCAAATAACCGACGGGCACGCTTCCTGCGTCGAACCGCATGATGAATGGGGCAACGGTCCCTGGCGGCATGAACGCTCGGGCGCGATCCACATAGCCGACGGTCTGAGCCAATGCCTGACTCATGTCCGTGCCGGGATGAAAGGTGAGCTTCACCAGACCAACGTTCTGGATGGATTTCGATTCGACGGACTCAATCCCCGTGATGTACAGGAAGTGATATTCGTAGTAGTAGACGAGATAACCTTCCATCTGCGCGGGAGACATCCCGCCGTAGGGCTGCGCCACGTAAACAACCGGCAGGTTTAGATTGGGGAAGATGTCGATCGGCATCCGCGTAATGGCAAGAATCGAACAAAGGGCTATGCCGATGACGGCCACGATGACCGTGAACGGGCGGCGAAGGGCGGTGCGGAGCAGCCACATGCCTTACGACCCTCCCTGTGTTTTATCGTGGAGAAATTGCAGGAACGGCTGAAGGTCGCCCTGCGATGCCGCGACCGCGGCCAGATTCTGCCAGACCGCGAGCCGTGCTAGCGCGTCGTCGGTTTCCGCTTGGACCAGCAGGCTCTGCGCATCGGTAACATCAACGAGGGTCGAGAGGCCCGTTTGGTAGCGTGCTCGAACCTGAGTCTCCGTTGTGCGCGCCGCTTCCAATTCTTGCGGCGTATTCTCGGCAACGTTGCGAGCGCCTTCGAGGGAGGCTTGCGCCTTCCGCAATTGTCCCGTCAGGTCTTGCAAGGTTTGATCGTAGCGAGCGGCTTCGGCACGTTCATTGGCCGATTCGATAGCCTTTCGCGAGCGGATTGAGAAGATGTCGAAGACCGGAAACGTCACGCTCAACCCAACCGCCCAGTTTGAACGATCCGGCCCCAGGCCTGCCGACCCTCCCTCGAAATTGCCCGCGGGATTCCAGCCGCTGCCGCGTCCATACACCGACGATTGAAGATAGAACTTCGGATAGTAGGAACGGTCCAGAATATGGACTTGCGCCTGGCCTTCTTCCACCCGTGCATACTCCGCCTGCGCGATCGGATTGCGGGTGAGCGGGCTGGTCGGAAGAGATTCGTCGGGAGGTGGCGCGAGGAGAGAACCTTCGCTCACTTCCACCGAGGTATCCGGCAACCCGAGAATATCGGCTAATGCGGCCCGGCTGATTTTCTCCTGTTGCTTGGCTCGGGCCAAGTTGACTCTGGCGCGAGCCAACTCCGCGTCCGCACGGGAAGCATCCACTCCCGCCCGCAGTTGATTCTCAACCAGCACCCGGACAGCCTTGTCGAACGTGTCGCGCCTTTCTACATCCGCCTCGGCGGCGAGCACCGTTCGCTGGGCAGCCAGGACCGTGAGGTAGGCGTTCACGGTGGCGACCGCCACATCGAGGCGCGTTAAAGAAGCTTCCGCATTGGCTCGATCCCGACTGGCCCGCGCAGCGTCTACCTTTGCTCCCCGGTATCCGAAATCGAAGGGCTCCCACGAGAACAGGAGTCCCGCCGCACTTCCCCAAGCGCTTCGATTCGAAGTCGCGGCCGGAACCGGACCGGAAATCGGAGAGATGATCGATTGCGGAAGGAGCAAACCCGTAATGTTGTTATCCGTCGCACGATTCGTCTGCCAAACCACGTCCGCCCGAGGGAGGTAATTCGTTTGTGCCAGGCCTATGCCTGCCTCAGCCGCACGCACCCGCTCCAGGGAAGCACGGACTGCCGGGTAATTCTTGAGAGCGAACTCTACGGCGTCTTCAAGCGCAAGTATCTTTCGATCTTCAGCGCGGGTTTGCGCCAAGGTGGCTTGGCCGAGGCTTAACAGGAGAACGAGGATGACTGCAATCCATCCCATTCCGGCACGATGATTCTCTAACACGGTGGTCTACTCCTATTTCAGAAACTTCGGTCGCTGAGGCGTCCTTTTACGACGGCGAATGGTAGAGCCCCTCGGTCAATTGCATTCCGCGATCGAGAAGCTCGTCGTCCAGAACTCCTTGTCGCGCCCAGCCTTTGAGTACCTCGTCGATTCCGTAACCCTCTTTGCGGCCAAATTTGGCATCGGCCAGGTCCGCGTCATGAATAATCTCGGAAATGACCTTCACCCTTCGATCGCGAATCCTGAAATCATGTTGCAGGGTCTCGAACGTGCAGTTGTCACCGCGGTGTCCAAAACCGTCACGGAACATGTCAAATGGCACGGCTGCCGGCGGCACCCGTTCTTCCGGCGCGAAGGCAAACCGCGCCTCGGGATCGATAAAGCGCCGAATCAGCCAAGCCGATGAGCATCGGTCCACACCCGGCCTCGGCCGGGTAACCCAAACTCTGTTTTTGTACTCTTGCGGGTTGATCTTTCGCGCCTCGGCCTTCGGCGTCGTTAGGCGGGCGGCATCCGCCTTCGCTAACAATTCCCCGACACGCTTCTGTAAGGGGCTGTCGAAGAAATCGACCTCAACAATCTCCTGGAAGCGGCTCCGCAACCGGCTCAGACGGCCAACAACGCGGTTTTGCACGGGCAGGGAGGAAAACTTTTCCAGCTCACGAATCAATTCCTGGTACTCACGCGCGCGCGCTTCCGCAAAGCGTCCGATCAATTGCGGCGTGGAGATGTTGTCGATGGATTGCACGCGGACAACGGACGCGTCGCCTCCGTACTTGCGAATGGCCGTGGCCAGCCACTGAAAGCGTTCTTCATTTACGGCATTGCTCGGCAGGAGGTAGCCGGAGTTTCCAAGCGGCACGGTTCCGTAGCGTTGCAGTTTCCGCCAGACCTCCACCCGCTGACTGGCCCGCTTGGTGGGCAGCGTAAATGTCAGCAGAAGCCATGCCGTGCTCGGCTGTTTGCGTACTTCCATTTCTCTCTGATGTTAGAACTATAACAAAGGTTCTGTCAATTTTTCGGAGATAGCCTGAAAGACGGGGCTCCCTGACGGTGTAGAGTGCTTCGCGGGCGACTTGTCTGAGCAGGAGAAGAAGTTCGTCTGGGCAACTCACTTTGCCCCGGCCGCGGACCTGTTCACACAAAAGCTCGATGATGTCGCTTGGAGGTCGAAGCCCAGTTCGTACATTGTGGCCACCAAGGACCGCACCGTGCAACCCGAACTGCAACGCCTCGTCGCCAAACGCATGAGCTAGAACACATGAGGTCGCCAGCAGTCACGTGCCCATGCTCTCCCACCCCGACTTGGTGAGCAATGTCATCCGTGCCGCCGCAAAAGCCCTTCAAGGAGCCACGGCAACAGCGTAAAACGGGTCGGGGTTATGTTTTAGCTTCGGGGTTATCTTTAGCTACGGTGCGAACCGGAAGCAAGCGGTCGCTTTCTGGATTACTTCCGCATTGCCGACTTCCCATTACTAATCCCGAGCCAGGACAGATTACTTCCGGATTGCCGACAAAGCGCCCGGAATCTGTGAGCGTACAGGTCGAACACAAACAATTCATTGGAAATGGGCACCTCGTCGACTCATCGCTTAGGCGAACCGCATACTTCTTGGCCTTGATATGCAATCGGATGGGTCACCGCATTTTATAAGAGTGCCACAGGAAAGACCGATGTATCATTCGACATCTAGCCCGCGTACCTCACGTTCACCGTGCGAGGAATTATCGGGAGCGGGCCTTCCGAGATTGGGTCACGCACAAGAACACGAAATCCCATGGCAGATTGGCAAATGCGAACAAAGCGGCCGCTCCGAAGACCGGTGCGCGAGGAAGCGGGGCCGACGCTCAAAAACTACATCACGCCCCCCGGGTTGCAGCGGCTGAAAGACGAGCATCTGTTCCTACTGAGTCGCGAGCGGCCCGCGGTGGTGGAGGTCGTAGCGTGGGCTGCTAGTAACGGGGACCGCAGTGAAAACGCCGACTACCTCTACGG
>Ga0210399_10005002_pt1 | contig 10302 bp, 7 predicted proteins | sample IncBWC14MmetaG_FD_150865 | JGI IMG/M metagenome (GOLD analysis project Ga0210399, IMG submission 150865) | Forest soil microbial communities from Barre Woods Harvard Forest LTER site, Petersham, Massachusetts, United States - Inc-BW-C-14-M | ecosystem: Environmental > Terrestrial > Soil >...
TGCCGCTTGCCTCCGTACCCTTGAAGGGACGGAGGCAAGCCCGCGCCGCATCAGTTCGCAGTGACGCGTGTGCCCGTGATCACACCGTAGATCGGCGTGGGCGGAACAACCGTGGTTTCATCGAACTCATCGCCCGGCGCCACTGTCCCCATGTACTGAGTGATCGTGAAGCTGCCCTTGAAGGAATTGCCAGAGGGATCCAGGGTCACCGTCTCCTTGATCGTCGCCGGCCCGACGTAGGCTCCCGGTTGCCAGCCCAGAGCAAGGTGATTGAGCTTGAACGTTGAGCCCCCGATCTGCTGCCAGACTCCCATGCACACATCACCCGTCACGGGATCACGCCCACCGGAATCCATCGTCTCGGTCCCGTCGCTATGCCAAGTGGCCGTACCAAAATCGATGAGTGCACCGTCCGGAATGCCATTGGTGTTGCCCTTGGCGAGAAACTCCACTTTCCAGAGCCCAACGATCGATGTGCGCCAAGACTCATCACCACCCACCGAGCGGAAGGCTGAGGAGTCATTGTCAGCCAGATAATACGCAGCCGGCTTGAGCCGCATGCCGCCTGGCCCAGTGGGCGAAGCGAAATCTGCGCATCCCGCGTTCGCCTGACCGGCGGCTGTCAAACCCAATAGACTAAGTGAGACGGCCAGCCCAGCCGCCTTGATGCCCACTGCCCTTTTCATATCGAGAATCATGGTCGTTTCTCCTGTAGATTTTCGTGGCATTTGCAATTAACGAGCGTAGTGTCGAATCCTCGGTGGCTAAAGCGACGAGAATGCGACTCAAGAGATAAGAGTCGCTGCTCGGCGACTCGGGTACCACGACTTGAGGGCAGGCGCCGTACGGCCGCGGTTTTGTCCTTCGGGCCGATTTATAGGTACCCGAGTTCCGGCCGGATCACTCCTAATGTATTGCGGGTTCGATAATCCGGTTCGAGCACTCGGGTCCCAATGACCGAAATAAAGAAATCACTTGTGGAACGGCTGTTCGCGGAACACGGGGGTGCCCTCCAAGCATTCCTGTATCGACGCGTTCACAGGCATCCGGATGCCGCGGAACTCGCGCAGGAGGTGTATGTGCGCATGCTGCGGGTTCCAAACATGACCACGGTTCGCAATCCCGAGGCCTATCTCTACGCGGTCGCGAGCAACCTCGCCAAGGAACATGCCCGGCGCGCGCGGCACTACTCCAACGTCACCGATATCGATGATCCGCTCGTGCAGGATCAGTTAGCGGAGTTGCCGGCTTTCGGGGGGGATCTCGATCGCGAGCAGCGCGTCAAGAGATTGCGGGAAGTGCTTCGTCAGTTGTCCCCAAAGTGCCAGGCCGCGGTGGAACTGCAGTACTGGCACGGATTGAGTTACGAAGAGATCGCCCAGCGACTAGGGATCTCGACAAATATGGTCAAGAAGTATCTGAGCCAGGCGTTGGTGCATTGCCGCCGCCGAATGGCACGACTAGGGTGAGTCTATGAGCCCGAACGAGGAACGGCTGCGCATTCTCATAGCCGAGCAGGCGGCGGAATGGTTCGTGTCCAACCGCGCAGGACTTTCCGCGCGAGAGCGCGAAGCCTTTACCGCCTGGCTGAAGGCGTCTCCAGTTCACGTGGAGGAGTACTTGGGACTTGCCTCGATCGCGCGCGATTTGCGGGAGGTTGGCGCCGATTCGGAGAGCTCCGTCGATTCGATTGTCGCTCGGGCGCGAGCCGCAGAGGTCGAGCCGATCCAACCGCTCTGGCCTCGCGCTCCCGAGACGGAGCCATACCCGTTCTCGGCCCGCTGGCGAGCGGCCGCGGCCACCGCGGCGGCATGCGTCGGGCTGTGTCTCGGATTGCTGGCGTGGTGGAATTTCAGGCTCGCACCGCTCGGTCCTGCTCCCGACACCGCAGCGGCGCTTCACTTTGAGACACGTCACGGAGAGCAGCAGACTCACCGCCTGCCAGATGGTTCGATTTTGCACCTCAATACGGATACCGCAGTCGCTATCAGCTACAGCAAGTCCGAACGGATCCTAATGCTCGCGTCGGGCGAGGCTGATTTTGAAGTGACCCATGAACCCGAGCGTCCGTTCCGGGTGTTCGCCGGATCGGCAGAGGTGATCGACATTGGAACTCAATTCGATGTACGGTTGGAGCACGACTTGACCGTGGTCACCGTAGTCGCGGGAAGGGTCGCCGTGGGTCCGTCGTCCATGCTCCGCGAGCGGGGCAGGAATGCAGGCCAGGAACCTCTGACGCGATTCGTGGAGCTGCACGCCGACCAACAGATCAGCGTGGCTCAAGGGGTGTGGCCTGCCGCACCCATCGCGGTCGACGCGCATCGCACGACATCCTGGCTCCGCCGGCAGATTATGTTCGATCATGAGCCGCTCTCGCTCGTCGCGACCGAATTCAATCGCTACGCTTCGAAGCCGATCGAGATCACCACGCCGGCGCTGCGGGATCTGCAAATCAGCGGCGTATTCACCACCGACGACACCGACGGGTTCATCGCTTTCCTGCGCAGCCTCGCAGGCGTGCACGTCGAAGTGACCGCTACACGCATACGCGTGTCGCGCGACTAGACTCGCTTTGGCCGGGTATACTCTCGGCTCAAAGAATCCACAAAAATCGGGCATGCATGCGCGTTCGTTCGCGACACCCATCGGCGGATATCGCGACGGCCGTTTCCGAGGCGCTCCGCGCCGTTGCGATCTGTGCACCCGTTGCACTCGCCGGCGCCCACGTCTCAGCGGCGTGGGCTGCTGAATCTGCAACGCTGACCGTAAATATTCCCGCGCAATCTCTTGCCCGTGCGCTCGAGGCTTTTGCCAACCAAACCGGCCTGCAGCTCGTGTATGTCTCCGGAGTCGTGCGTGGCCAGAAGTCCCATGCGACATCAGCGGGCGAGAGCACACAGGACGCGCTCGCGCGATTGCTCCAGGGAACAGGGCTCACGTTCGAGTTTCTGACTTCGCAAACCGTCCGGATCCTCGCTGCGCCCCAATCGCCTAAAACCACGGAGAACACGAGCTCGGACGATCAGCTACCCGAGGTCATTGTTACCGCCAACCGCCGCGAGGAGAACCTGCAGAACGTGCCGATGACGATTCAGGTGTTGACCGGGGAGACACTCGCCAAGCTCAACGCCTCGACCTTCGATGATTTCGTGAAGTACCTACCTGCTGTGACCGCGCACGGAGTGGGCCCCGGTCAGAACAACATCTATGTGCGCGGCCTGGGGACAGCCGACGCGGGGATCCAGGGCTCAGGTTTCGTCGGTACTTTCCCCACAGTCGCGGTGTACCTCGATGAGCAATCCGCGCAGCTTCCGGGCCGCAATCTGGACATCTACGCCGCGGATCTCGAGCGCATTGAGATATTGGAGGGTCCGCAAGGCACTCTGTTCGGGGCTGGCGCCGAGGCGGGCGTATTGCGCTACATCACGAACAAACCGAAGCTCAACGTAACCGAAGCGATGGTGAACGCAGGTTACGCAACGACCGCGCACGGGGATCAAAGCAGCAATGTCGACGCCACCCTCAATATTCCGCTCATTGCCGACCGGCTCGCGGTGCGCGGCGTGATCTACAACGAGAAGCGCGGAGGATACATCAATAACATCCCGGCGACCTTTGCACGTGCTGATACGGATCTCGGCGTTCAGGCCGCTTTTGGCGGCCAGGTTCCTGTCAACAGCGTCGTCATCAACAACTCCAATCTTGTGGCCAACCATATCAATCCGGTTACCTACACGGGGCTGCGTGCGGAAGCCCTGTACCAGTTCAATGAGGACTGGAGCGCATTACTCGCACAGTCCTATCAGAACATGGAGGCGGATGGGGTCTTTGCCGAGATGGCGGCGGATTCGCTCGGCAAGCCGCTACCCGACTTGAGCGTGCAGCTGTACAACCCGTCGTACGACAAGGATAAGTTTGAGAATACAGCACTGACGATTGACGGCCGCGTCGGTGAGCTGAAGCTGGTCTATGCGGGTGCCTATCTCGTGCGCAACATCGAGCAGGTTCAGGATTACACGAACTACGTACGCGGTTTGTATGTGGACTACTACCAGTGCATAAATCCAGGTCTGACTGCTGCCACTGAAAAATGCTTCACACCCAGCTCGACCTGGCATGTGAGGGATCGCAACACCCACCAAAGCCAGGAGCTGCGCGTGAGCAACCCGAGTGATTGGCGCATCCGCGGCATCGGCGGTCTATTTTATGAAAAGTACGAGATTCAGGACCAGGTCGATTTTTTCTATCTCACCGCGCTTCCTTACTTTAATCCAATCGGACCGCCCACCGGCTACTACACCCTGAACGGATCGACGGTGCAGCCCAACGGCAGCGCGGTCCAGGTCTTTACGCCGGGCGCTGTGTTTGTTCCCACGCCAGTGAACTCGAACAACCCTAACATCCGGCCGCTTGGCGACGGTTTCTTTAACGACATCACACGCGGTTACACACAGAAGGCCGCCTACGCATCCGTCGACTTCGACCTCATGCCGAACACGCTGACGCTGACGGCCGGCACGCGCTACTTCCGTACCGACACCTCGGAAGTCGGATCTGACGTGGGCAGTTTCGGTTGCCAAATCCCGGGGGCGCCCAATCCGTGTGTGAATAACTCCAATTTCACGAATCTCAATTCAGAAGGCCTTGACCGGACCTTCTCCGGCTTCAGGAGCCGCGCGAACCTGAGCTGGGAGGTCACCGAGGATGCGCTTCTGTACTACACCTGGTCGCAGGGCTACCGCGCGGGCGGCTTTAATCGGGCACCGTTCGCGGCAGAGTTTAGTTCGCCGCTGGCTTACGGCAATAATATGCAAGCCACTACGCATGGTGGCTGGGTAGCGCCCCTGGCCTTCGCGCCCGACAGACTCACAAACAATGAACTCGGCTGGAAGACGATGTGGATGGACCGGCGCATTCTTTGGAATGGAGCGATCTATCAGGAGGACTGGAACAACGCACAGATCGATGTGGGCGCAAATGGTGTCATCAGCTACGGCGTGACCCTCAACGGTGGTAACTACAGGGTGCGCGGCGTGGAAACTTCCGGCGTGGCCCGCGTCGCGACTGGGCTCACCATCGATGCGGGCGCCGCCTGGAATCACAGTGAGTTGGTCAAGCAAGCGACATTTTATTGGACGGACGGCGCACCGATCGACTTCAGCGCGCTGAAACTTTCGAATCCGGGCGGCGCGCTCGGCAGCCCGCTCGCCGGGGCGCCGCCCTTTCAAGGCAACATCCGCGCACGTTATGAGTTTCCGTTCAACGGCTATGTCGCGTTCGCTCAGATCGACGCGGTACATCAGTCGCACTCCCTCGCCACGACCGATCAGCTTTCGCTTGACCTGCAAGGCAACACCACTGCTTATGACCTGCCCGCTTTCACTACATATGATGGGGCGATCGGTGTCGGAAAAGACGCGTGGCTCGTGCAAGTCTACGGAGAGAATCTGACCGACACGCGGGCTCAACTCTATGCGAACTATTCAGAGTGGTACAAAGCCATAACCGTGAGTCGTCCCCGCACCATAAATCTGCGCTTCAGCTATAAGTTTAGCGGTAGGTAGCGTAAGTTCAGCCATCCGATATCCAGCGGCTGATGATCGGCCCTAAAAGACCGGGATACAATGCTTCCCCTCATCACTGTGGACTCCGTCCAGAGTGCACGGGCGTCCAAAGCCATCGAATAATATCCGCCGTCGCGCGGGGTAACTTTTCGGGGTAACTCGTCTCAATCGTCTTTATAAACGCTTACGAAACAGTTAGTTATGGCGCTTATTCGAATCCCTCAGCCGGCAAAACCCCTATAAAATCAATAAGGTACATTCTACTGAACAGTCGTATAACAATATTTACCCCTTGTATCGATGCTCTGGACGGCGCTAGGGGGATCGTGCGAGTTATCACAGAGACGCACACCTTATAGAATTCATCAGTGCCCGGCCGCATTGATGACCGGGGAATTACCGCATCAGGCAACTGTCGGCCACTTTCTGCCGGTGAGCGTACCGAATGGATGCCGAAAAGCTGCCACTTAGTAATTGCGGTACCCTGGAATGAAAGCAACAACTTTTTCTTATCCTAGGTACTCGCTCACCGTGCCATTTAGACATTTGTCAGTCTCCTACGGAGGCAACTGTGGGAAGCGATCGTGCAAGCGCCTCGATATCGATTGAATCGAAAACGATTCGGAAACTGCGACTTAGGATCCTCCCAGCTGTGTTCCTGCTTTTCGTCGTTGCCCTTCTCGATCGCAACAACATCGGGTTTGCGGCGTTGACGATGAGCAGGGAGCTGGCCATCAGCAGCCAGCAGTTCGGATTGCTCTTCGGGATTTTCTTTTTCGGCTACTTTCTCTTTGAGATCCCCAGCAACCTGTTCCTGCACAAGATCGGAGCGCGGGTCTGGATCGCCAGAATTCTGATCAGCTGGGGAATTGTAGCGACGCTAACTGGGTTCGTGCACACGGTCCCTCAGCTGTACAGCGTGCGGTTTCTTCTGGGCCTGGCTGAAGCGGGTTATTTCCCGGGAATGGCCTTATACCTGACCTACTGGTTCCCCAAACGCGAACAGGCCCGAGCGCTTGCACTATTGATAGCGGCTAATCCTGTCGCCACCATTCTGGGAGCGCCTGTCTCGGGTCTGATTTTGGATCACGTGCACTGGCTCGGCGTCAGCAGTTGGCGGTGGCTCCTGATTTTGGAGGGAACGCCGGCCATCTTCGGCGGTGTGCTGACCTACTTTCTGCTGCCAAACCGCCCCCAAGAAGCGAAGTTTCTGTCTGCAGATGAGAAGGAATGGATTCGAGCAGAGTTGAGACGTGAAGAACTGCATAAACTGGAGCGGCGCCAATACACGGCACTCCAGGCTTTGGCGAGTGGCCGCGTGTGGCATCTATCGCTGGCTTATTTTGGGATGATGATCGGTAACTATGCATTGCAATCCTGGGCGCCACAGCTGGTGAAATCACTTTCCAGTCTCTATTCCAATGGAACAATCGGACTGCTGGTGGCAATTCCCAGTTTAGTGGGGCTGGTAGCGATGATCTTAGTATCCCGCAGCTCCGATCGCAGGTTTGAGCGACGATACCATGTGGCAATTCCGACTATCATCGCAGGCCTGGCTCTCGTGCTGCTGGGCACGACTCGTTCCCCTTTTTATTCCGTCATCCTCTTGAGTCTCCTTGCGGCTGGCGTTTACAGCCTCTACGGCCCTTTCTGGGCATTGCCCAGTGAGTTTTTGACGGGATTCTCGGCTGCAGCCGGCATCGCCTTAATAAATTCCATCGGAAACCTCGGTGGGTTTGCCGGCCCGGCCATGATCGGGGCGATCGCCATGAAAACGGGAAATATCTACGCAGGCTTGAGTCTTGCTGGTGTCTCGCTTTTCATATCAGCCACGCTTGTGCTGGTGCTACCGAGGAAAGCTAGCGCTGGCTAAAGGCTGATCAAATCGTGGGCCATCGACATCTTGTAACGAGAGTCTCTGACCGGCCCAATGGGAGACTCTCGATCCCTCAGCTTCATTTTCCGGAAAGCCGTCATTCAATATCAGTCAGATCTCATCACGTTTCATGGCCCCGGCCGCGTGGTCGCACGCGCGAGCAGTGAGTGCCATGTATGTTAGCGATGGGTTCTGCCAACCACTCGAAGTCATGCAGGCGCCGTCGGTCACGTACAGGTTTGGAACGTCATGCGCACGATTAAACGCGTCAAGCACGCTAGTCTTTGGATCGCGCCCCATGCGCGCCGAACCCATCTCATGGTTTGCGTCACCCATAATGCTCGGGGTTGTTTGCTGATGTATGTTGGTCGCGCCCGCCGCTTCCAACAGTTCGGCAGCGGTGGCCGCCATGTCGCGGTGCAGGGCGTGCTCGTTCGATGACCACTCGGCCTCGATGTGGAGCACCGGGATCCCCCAAGCGTCGACCCGAACCGGGTCAAGGGTGCAGCGGTTCTCCTGGCGCGGCAGGCACTCTCCATAGCCCCGGAAGGACATTGTCCAAGGTCCCAGAGTGCTGAGCCGCCGTTTGAAGTCGGTGCCCACACCGCGCTCGAAGATTCGATCGCTCCATTCGCTTCGGCGAGCGGCACTCAGGAATGAGTACCCCCGTAGAAACGGGGCTCGGGTTGCACCAACATTGCGGAAGCGCGGCACGAAGAGGGCGCCGGGCCGCACGCCGATGACGTGTCGGTCGGTCCACCCAGCAATTTCGCCTGTGACGCCTGTATGCTTAATGTGATCCATGATGTTGCGACCGACCTGCCCACTGGAGTTCGCGATCTTGGAATGCATCAGGAGACGGGCGGTCTCGAGGGCCGATGCGCAGAGAAACACCACTCGCGCGCGGTATTCGATTACCGCCTTGGTCCTGGCGTCAACTACACGCACGCCCGTCACACGGCCATTGGCATCGTCGTGCTGGAGGCGCTCCACGATGCTGTACGGCCGCAGCGTGAGGCGTCCGGTCTTTGCAGCGGCGGGCAACGTCGCGTTTACGCTACTGAAATAGGACCGCGTGACGCACCCGCGCTGGCAAGGACCGCAGTAATGGCATGCAGCGCGGCCGTTCAGCGGCTCCGTAAGATTCGCCAGACGCCCGCTCGTAAGGACGCGCTCGCGTCCGAATCGTTCCTGCACTCGGTCGCGAACGTATTCCTCGACGCAGTTCATGGCCATCGGCGGCTGGAACTGACCGTCCGGCAGCTGCGCCAACCCCTCCGCGCGTCCACTCACGCCGATGAACCGCTCAACGTAGTCGTACCATGGCGACAAGTCGGCATACCGGATCGGCCAGTCGACGGCGATGCCGTCGCGCAGATTGGCCTCGAAATCGAGATCGCTCCACCGGTAGACATGCCGGCCCCAAATGATTGATTTGCCCCCGACCTGGCGTGCGCGAAACCAGTGAAAGGGTTTGTCGACCGGCGTTGTGTAAGGATTGTCTACATCGTCCGTCCAAAATCGCCGGCTCAACTCATCAAACGAAAGCGAGTGGCGCTGCACGGGCTGCCGAGACTCGATCGCCGCGCGGTCGCCGAGCCCGCGAAACGGCATGTCCCATGGCGGAACGTGCTCGACGGCGTCCCGTTCCGGATCGATCGGCCGCCCGGCTTCTAGCACCAAAGTGTGCAGCCCGCGCTGCGTGAGTTCCTTCGCCGCCCAGCCGCCAGTGATTCCGGATCCGACGACGATTGCGTCGAAGTCAATGCGGATACGGTGCATTGCCATCGTATCGCCACGGCAGCGGCCACAAGCCCAGCTCCCGTGTCTGCGCGACCTCGGAGGTGTAGTAACCCCAGACGGTCAAATACTTGAGCATCCCGAACCAGTGCTCTGGCGTGGCCTCGGCGTCGAACCGATCGAGGATGGCGGTCTGTTCCGTCGGCGTGCGGTCTAGAAACTGCTGGGCGTCGAGTTCGGCGAGTCCAGCTAGCAATCGCTGCCGCTGTTCGGGCGTATACCACTCTGCCAACATCGCATCGACGAAAAGATTAACCTGTGCGGCGGCAGCGCCCGGCGTTTCGGTCGCGGGGATAATACGCTCCGAGGCAGCTACTACAATAGTGTCCTGACGCGCGCTGAGGATGCGGAGCGCCGCTCCGCGGGCAAGAGCATGGACGTGGCGCCCCAGGGTCAAGAGACCCACCGCACTGATCATCGTACGCAGCGTGTCCCGTCGATCCATCAGTCTCCTCGTGTACGGCACTAAGAGTATTGTACGAAACCAGCAGGTGCGCAAATCATCCGCCTCCGTACCTTACACATCGGCGGCGATGCTCCGCCGTGCGGAGTTCCCGTCTCAATTTGGGCCGACCGACCTCGCGGTAGAGGGACGGCAGGCATTCCAAGCTGGTCTACCGGCGGAACGACGTTGAGGTCCTCCGAAGTAGCGTGAGCCGTGACACGCAGGAGGTAGCTTCGGGGACTGTGTTGGATTTCCTGCAGCTCTACGTCGAATATCCCGCTTCCCGTTGTTGACGAATGGCGAGCACTAATGCAACGTCTTGCCTTTGCTCATAGCTATAGAGCGCCACATAGCCGCTCTTGCCGTAGGAGATCAAGAGCTCCCTCATTCCCTCCTCACATGGTCGGCCGACAAAAGGATGTCTCTCAAGAATCTCGATTCCGTCCCGAATTACGTCGATCGCTGTGACAGCCGCCTGTGGTGCATCTTTTATGAGAAAATCGGCCAGTCGCTCCAGGTCGGCAAACGCGTGGCGAGAGTAGACTACTTCCGCCACGTCCGCACTTTCGGTCGCTTCGCCCGGTCGCCGCGAACACGAGCAGCCAAGTAACGATGCA
>Ga0210399_10005006_pt1 | contig 10297 bp, 9 predicted proteins | sample IncBWC14MmetaG_FD_150865 | JGI IMG/M metagenome (GOLD analysis project Ga0210399, IMG submission 150865) | Forest soil microbial communities from Barre Woods Harvard Forest LTER site, Petersham, Massachusetts, United States - Inc-BW-C-14-M | ecosystem: Environmental > Terrestrial > Soil >...
TGTTATCACTGCCACCGTGCCGACAACGAGGAGGCCCGTTAAAATTTCATTTCTTTGCAATTGCATCTTCGCTCTCTTTTAGAATGGGGCCTTCGGTGCTTCCGCTCAAGAATTGAGCGACCACCGGATTCTTCGACTGCTTGAATCGCTCGGCCTCGGCCTCTTCAATGATCTTTCCTCGATAGAGCATAGCCATGCGCGTGCCGATGCGAAAGGCGCTGTCCATTTCATGCGTCACGGTGATCGATGTCACTTTGGATTTCTCGCTCAGGCTGATGATCAATTCATCGATCACCGAGCCAATGACCGGATCGAGACCAGCCGTCGGCTCGTCAAAGAGAATCAATTCCGGCTCCAGTACCAGCGCCCGTGCCACGCTCACGCGTTTTTTCATGCCGCCGCTAAGCTCGGAAGGCATCAGGTCTTTTGACTTGCTCATTCCCACCAGCTCGAGTTTTTCATCGACAACCTCATCGATCTCTTTGCGCGATTTGGTGGTCAGTTCTTCCAGTGGCAGCGCTACGTTATCGCGCACGTTCCGCGAGCTGAGCAGGGCCGAGTATTGATAGACCATTCCGATGTGTCTGCGAATCTGCTGCAATTTGCGACGCGAAAGCCGTGTAATTTCGAACTGCTTGAAAAAAATGGAGCCGGAGGTGGGCTGCAGAATTCCCAGGATCAGGCGCAAGATTGTGCTCTTGCCGCTGCCGCTCTGTCCCATGATCACGAGGCGCTCTTGCGGCTTGACCTCGAGCGAGAGCCCGTCGAGCACTTTTTTTTCGTCAAACTGCATCGCCATGTCGTACAGCTTGACTACATACGAAGGCGGCGCGCTCACGTGGGAAAAAACACGGTGTAAACGATGTTGTAGAGCGTATCGAATCCAATCACGGTCGTAATCGCCGTAACCACGCTCGAGGTTGTCGCGGTTCCGACGCCGGCCGCGCCGCCTTTCACGGTCAAGCCCCGGTAACAAGCAATCGCGCCGATTAGCAGGCCGAATATAAAACTTTTTAACACGCCGGTGATGATGTCCCGGATAAGAAGAGCGTCGCGCACAAGATCGACGAAATAAACGAAGGCGATGTGAAAGTAGGCGCGCGAGACAAGGCTGCTGGCGGCGATCGCTGCGATATTCGAGACGGTGGAAAGGCACGGCATCAGGAAAAAAAGCGCCAGCATTCTCGGCGCTGCCAGAAAGCGCAGCGGCCCGATGCCCATCGCCTCGATCGCTTCGACTTCCTCGGAAATCTGCATCGTGCCGAGTTCCGCGGTGAAGGCGGCGCCGATTCGCGCCGCGAGCATTATTCCGGTAATTAGCGGACCCAGCTCTCGCGTAAAAGAGATTGCCACCAATCCGGGAATCAACCGCTCGGTCCCAAAGCGCTGAAGTTGATAGCCGGTTAGCAAAGCCATGGTTAAGCCGAGAAAAAATGAGACGAGACCGACCAGTGGAACGGAATCGACACCAGCGCGCTCGGTGTGACGAAAAAAGCTGGCGGCGCGAAATGGAACGCGGCCGTGCCGGATGCGGTCGATGGTTTCGTCAAAGGTGTGGGCGATGAACCAAAAAAGGCTGCCGACTTCGCGAAGAAAATTGCGCCCGAGTTCACCGATGCCTTGCACAACCGCAACCGGATGATGCGCGTTTGCCATGTTCACGGGGAAGTTGCCTCACTTCGCGACGTGGAAAAGGAGAAAAGTTGCGTCGAAATCTATTTCTTAGCGACACGTTTCTTGCCAGTGCGCTAAAACCGAGCGAAGAGCCTGAGCGATAGGCTTAGTTGTGAAAATAACCTGGCCATTTAGATACTTGGTCGCAGTCGCACTCCTTGCCGCCACGCCAGCCGATCTGGCGCTGTCGCAGGAAAGCAGTGTGAAAGATGCCGCAGTGCGAGGGGCTAACGAAATGATACTGACAAATCAGAAAAAGTTCGAACTTGTGATTCACGGCGGAGCCGGAACTATTGAGCGCGGCAAAATGAGCGCCGACCGCGAACAGGAATATCGCGCCGGGCTTGAGCGCGCACTTATTGCAGGTTACGAGATTTTAAAACGCGGCGGATCGAGCCTCGATGCCTCCGAAGCTGCCGTCCGCGTGCTCGAGGACGATCCCCATTTCAACGCCGGCAAAGGCGCCGTCTTTACAAACGCCGGCACGAATGAACTGGATGCCGCGATCATGGACGGGAAAACATTGCGGGCCGGAGCGGTCGCCAGTTTGAAACACATCAAGAATCCGATCAATCTGGCGCGGCTGGTCATGGAAAAATCGGGACACGTGATGATGGACGGCGAAGGCGCGGAAGCGTTCGCCGCGGCGAATGGCGTTGAGCTTGTCGACCAAAAGTATTTTTACACCGAAGAGCGCTGGCAGGCCTTGCAGAAAATGAAAGAGGCCGAGAAAAGCGGCGGAGTTGGCGGAAAGAAATTCATTGTTACCGATCAAGATCGACATGGAACAGTGGGAGCCGTCGCGCTGGATAAAAACGGCAACCTCGCAGCGGCGACTTCCACCGGCGGCACGACGAACAAAAGAGTCGGGCGCGTCGGTGATTCACCCATCATCGGCGGCGGTACCTACGCGAACAACGCCACCTGCGCGGTCTCGGCTACCGGCGACGGCGAATACTTCATTCGTTCCGTTGTCGCACATGACGTCTCGGCCCTGATGGAATATCGCGGAATGAAAGTGCAAGAGGCAGCGCAAATGGTGCTCGACAAAGTCGCCAAACTCGGCGGCACGGGTGGATTGATCGCCATCGATCACGACGGCAACATCGCCTTGCCGTTCAACACCTCCGGTATGTATCGCGGACATGTCGGTGTTGATGGCGAGTTTGTGGTCGAGATTTATAGATGGGAAAAGTAGCGCTCGCCGCGGCGAACGAGCGGGATTGTTATAACCATGCTGCCATCATTCTCCGTCGTCATTCCCGCCTTTAACGAAGCGTCGCGTATCGGTCAGACCGTTCGCGCAACGCTCGATTATCTGCAGGAAGTCAACCCGAGAAACGAGTTAATCGTCGTGAACGATGGGTCAACCGACGCCACAGGGACAATTGCACGTGAAGTCTTGTCTGAGGCGAAAATCCCGGCGCGTTTACTCGAAAATTCTCCGAATCGTGGCAAAGGGGCGGCCGTCCGCACGGGATTACTGGCGGCGCAAAGAGCGATCGGCTTGTTTTTCGATGCCGATCTTTCCACGCCGCTCGAGGAGACGCCGAAAGTGATCGATCCGATCGCAAGCGGAAAGTTCGACATCGCCTTTGGCTCGCGCTCGCTCGATCGCAGCTTGATCGGTCATCATCAACCGTGGCGCCGTGAGCAGGGCGGCCGCGTTTTCAACCTGCTCGTGCGCGTCGCGACCGGTCTGCCGTTTTGGGACACGCAATGCGGATTTAAAGCGTTTCGTCTCGACGTTTGCCGCCCGATTCTCGAAGCCGCTCGGATCGATGGCTTTGCTTTCGACGTTGAGTTGCTTTATCTCGCGCAGCGTGCCGGCCTGCGCCTGCGCGAAATTCCGGTGCGCTGGAATCATCACGAAGGAAGCAAAGTCCAATTCGTGCAAGACAGTTTGCGGATGTTGCGCGAGGTGGTGGCGCTGAGACGGCTGTAGCCGCTCCCCGCGGCGAGCGCGCAGGGCGGCCAGCTACAGGCCGTACGCAAAGCGGCGCGCAATTCGGTTGTCGGATCTTGCGCGCCCGCTTGAATTACCCAGTCTATTTATTTCTTAACGATCTCGGCGTTCTCGATCATCGAGACGCCGTCGCGCTCGGCAACTTTGCCTTTCAGGGTGATGGTTTTGCCGGCGTATTCGGCGAGCTGATCATTCATCGGTTTGTGATCGCCGACAACGAGATAGGTTTTGCCTTCGCTGGTGATGCCGGCCGGTCCGCCACCTCTGATGCATTTGGCTGCGCAGGCGGCGTGTTTCTCGCCTTTTGCGCCGTGATCGACGTAGCACATCATATCGACCACTTCGCCGGTGACCTCTTTCTCAGCCTTTTCCTTGCTTGGCTCTTGGGCCAAAGCAAGAGGAGAGAAAGCCAGAGCTGCGGTGAAAATCGCTGTCACCGCGATTTTCAGAACAGTTGGATTGTTCGTGGTTGAATTAAACATGCGAGAAATATCCGCCGTTCAGTGTAGCGGTCAATTTTCACGATTCGATTGTTTCTCCTTGTCGATCAAATCAGCAAATTGCGCGAAAAAATAGGACGCGTCATGCGGCCCAGGTGCGGCTTCCGGGTGGTATTGTACGCTGAAGATGGGCAACCCTTTGTGCCGCATTCCTTCCACGGTACCGTCATTCAAATTGATGTGGGTAACTTCAATATTTGACGGCAGTGAGTTTGGATCGACGGCGAAGCCGTGATTTTGCGAGGTGATCGCCACTTTGCCGGTGCGCAAATCTTTCACCGGTTGATTAGCGCCACGATGTCCGAATTTCAATTTGAACGTCGATCCACCAAATGCGAACGCAAGAATCTGATGGCCGAGACAAACGCCGAAGATCGGTTTTCTGCCCATCAACCCGCGCACGGCTTCGTGCGCATACGGGAGCGCTGCCGGATCGCCCGGCCCGTTGGAAAGGAAAATTCCGTCGGGGTTGAGCGCGAGCGTTTCATCGGCGCTCGTCGTGGCCGGCACGACGGTAATGCGAAATCCATTCTGGCGCAGCCGACGCAGAATATTCTCCTTCATGCCGTAATCGTAGGCCACGATGTGAAATCGCGCGGGCGGCAGAGGCGGCTTTGGCGAAGCGCTCGCGTTTCCGTTCCTGACCGACCAAAATTGGCTCAGCCTGTCGTCTGGATCCCATTCGTAAATCGCCGGCGCAGTGACTTCACGCACGTAATCCATCCCGATGACTCCTTCGCCTTCAACTGCGCGTTGCGTCGCCTCAGCGGGGGAGATTTCGTCAGTCGTTAGGCAAGCTTTCATCGCGCCACGCGTCCGCAGATGCCGCGTGAGCGCGCGGGTGTCGATTCCCTGGACGCCAGGGATATCCCACCGGCGCAAATATTCACCGAGCGACATCTCCGAGCGCCAGTTGCTCGGGACTTCGCTAAGCTCTTCGATGACAAAAGCGCGCACGTGTGGCAAGCGACTTTCCTGATCGAGTGAGTTCGTGCCGTAATTTCCGATTAATGGATAAGTCATCGCCACGATCTGGCCGCGATACGATGGGTCGGTCAGCACTTCCTGATAGCCGGTCATCGCGGTGTTGAAACAAATCTCGCCGACACGCGTGCCGGTCGCGCCAAACGATTCGCCTTCGAACGAACGACCGTCTTCGAGAGCGAGCAGCGCTTTCATCAAAAGAGAACGTCCAACGGTTAACGCACGACGTCCAACGCTCAATGAAGAAACTCGCTCCGATTGCGGCGTTAGATGTTGAACGTTGAGCGTTCGGCTTTTGCCTCCGAACAAAGAAAATGCCCGGACCGATTTCTCGATCCGGGCAACGCAGAATTTTACCCCGCCGGTGCCGTTTAGGCGGATATCCCGTTCCCTTTCGGTTACGGGCGGATGACCGTCGCCGCAGCGTCTGACTTCCAATTAAGGCATGTCATCTTCTTCGTGCGACCAAGCCTCCTTAATTTATCAACTATCGGTTCGGGAATCACACCTGTAATCTCGAACATCGCAGGGTAAATCTTTACATCCCGAAAACATCCGGGATTATCGAGAGCCGTTGGTTGAGAGTTGAGAGAAAAACACTGGTTTCCTGCCCAACCCTCAGCGAACGGCTCCCCTTCTCAAAGAACTACTCGCGCAATTGTGCGCCGAGTTCGCGCTGCAAGCGTTCGCGAATCCTCGCGTGCGCCGCAGTCACTTCCTCACTTGTCAGTGTGCGACTCCGGTCTCGATATGTCAATCGATATGCGACCGACTTTTTGTTCGGACCAAATCGTCGCGCGGCTTCATCACCGACAAGTTGATCAAAAAATTCGGCTCTTTCCAGCCAAGGCGGATTTCCGAGAAAGATTACTTTCAATATTTCTTCGTGAGTCAGCCCTTCCGAAAGAACCATTGCAACGTCGCGCGTGATTGCAGGGAATCTTCCAAACTCGCGAAAGGTAGCTCTTGAGCCAAGGCCCTGAACAGGACGATCCAGCGATAGTTCGGCGACGAAGACGTCGCCCGGTGCATCAATCTTCAACGAGAATCTGGATAGTTGTCCTGCAATACCGATCAGCTGGTTACCGGCATAAATTTCCACGGCAAGTGAAAGAGTCGGCCGCGTGCTGCGTTGAAAAGATAGCTTTTGGGGAAACACAGACTCAACGGCTCCTTTGAGATCGAAAAAGTCTAGCTGGCCTTGATCGGCCGTTCTCCAATGGGGGTCGCTAACGATCTTTCCCCAAACAAGAAATCCTGCACGCCTTTCTTCCCGCCCACTAGGCGGAACAAAAACGCGGCCCAGTTCGAAAAGCGCTACACGTTCTGCACCCGCCCGAACATTTCTTTCAAAAACGCCCAGTAATCCTGAAAGCAAGCTCGGTCTCAACGCCACATGATCTTCACTGAGCGGATTCTGTAGTGCGATTGCATTCTCGCTGAATGAGGGCGCATTTCGCGGAATTAATTTCGAGGTGCGCACTTCGGAAAGTCCGCCTGCAACTAATCGCTCACATAGAGCCGATTCGAGGTCGTGCGATCTATCAGCTAAACTCGAACGCATGGCGCGGCTGCGATCAGTGCCGGGAATTTTCTCCGCGCCATAAGCGCGCACCACTTCTTCGATGAGATCGACATCGCGCTTCAAATCCCGGCGATAACTCGGAATTTTCCATTTCGTCGTTTTGGCCGCACTGGTTTTCTTCAAACCGAAGCCAGTCAGAATTTCATCGACCGCTTTCGGTTTGATCGCGACGCCAACCACGCGGTCGCACTTTTCGTAAGTGAGCGAGACATCGGCCGGGCTGGGCAGAATCTTGCCGGCAATATTGATTTCTTTGGCCGGAGTTCCGCCGGCAATTTCCCGAATCAATTCCGCCGCTCGAGCTGATGCGCGCAAAATCATTTCAGGATCAACTCCGCGCTCGAATCGATAGCTCGCATCACTTGGCAAACTCAGGCTTCGCGCGCTATGCCGAATACTCGCCGGCAGAAAGTAAGCAGCTTCGAGCAAGATATTTTTCGTCGAATCGGTCACGCCGGTTTCTTCGCCGCCCATCACGCCACCGATGCCGACGGCGCGCTCTTGATCTGCGACAACGAGATTGTCCGGCTTGAGCGAATAAGTTTTACCGTCCAGCGCGAGAAACTTTTCGCCTTCCCGAGCGAGTCGCACGTTGATCGCGCCTTTCAATTTATCGGCGTCGAACGCGTGCGTCGGCTGACCCAGCTCGAGCATGACGAAGTTAGAGATGTCGACAATGTTGTTGATCGAACGAATCCCGACGCCTTCGATCTTTGCCTGCAACCATTGTGGGCTTGGGCGGACCTGCACGTTGTCGATCTTGCGCGCGGAGAAAAACGGACATTCTCTCGTCCTGCTGATTGTTATCCCGGTTTTCTTAACGGGGATTTTCGATTCACTTAGCGTCGATTTAAGTTTTTTTCCGGTCAGCGCGGCGATTTCGCGGGCGAGACCGAAATGGCTCAATAAATCGCCACGGTTCGGTGTGATCTCGACATCGAGAATTGTGTCGCTCGGAAACAAATCGGAGATCGGCGCGCCGATTTTTGCTTCGGGCGACAAAATCAAAAGACCGGCCGCATCCGAACCGAGGCCGAGCTCGATTGCGCTGCAAAGCATTCCTTCGCTTTCGACGCCACGCATTTTCGTGACCTTGATCTGAAATCCTCCTTCGGCCTCGCGACGACTAGGCAAAACTGCTCCCGGCAACGCGAGCAGAACTTTATCGCCGACTTTGTAGTTCGTCGCGCCGCAGACGATCTGGCGTTTGGTTCCGCTCCCGTCATCGACTTCGCAGACGCTCAAACGATCGGCATTCGGGTGACGCGATGACGCCAGAATCTGCGAGACGATGACTTTCTCGATCTTCGCACCGCGCGTTTCGATGTTTTCGGTCTCGACGCCGGCGCGAGTCAGTAGTTCGGCGATTTCCTCCGGATTCTTTGGAAGATCGACAAATTCGCGGAGCCAATTGACGGAAAATTTCATCGTGATTGCAGGTAGGGGCGATTGACCCCAATCGCCCGCGGGTGGTTCGGTGAACCGCCCCTACCTCGGAATGACAAAATAGTCTTCACGCGAATTGTTTTAAAAACCGCAAATCGTTCTGCGAAAACAAACGGATGTCAGGGATGTCGAACAAGATCATTGCCAGCCGGTCCATCCCGAGACCGAACGCGTAGCCGCTCCACTTTTCGGGATCGTAGGTTTTGTCGCCGCGCTTCCTATTGACCGCTTCGAAAACAGCTGGATGCACGACACCCGAACCGGCGACTTCAATCCATCGCTCGCCGCCCTTGAGCGCCTTTGATTTCACATAAACCTCAAGACTCGGCTCTGTGAACGGAAAATAATGCGGCCGAAATTGAACTTCGGTTTCGGCGCCAAACAGCTCGCGCATGAAAAACTCGAGCGTGCCTTTCAAGTCCGCGACGCTGACGTGCTCGTCGACGTAGAGTCCTTCGATTTGGTGAAATTGGGGACTGTGGGTCGCATCGAGTTCGTCGCGGCGGTAGGCTGCGCCAGGAGCGATTACACGAATCGGCGGCGGTCCAGCTTGCATTGTCCGGATTTGCACAGTCGACGTGTGAGTTCGAAGCAATCGGCCGTCCGGCAGATAAAATGTGTCCTGCTCGTTTCGAGCCGGATGATCGGGCGGCGTGTTGAGGGCGTCGAAACAATGCCATTCGTCCTCAATGTCCGGCCCATCAGCGAGCGCGAATCCCATTCGCCGGAAAATTTGAATTGAACGCTCAAGCATCTGAGTGAGCGGATGAAGTGATCCACGCTCGAGCGGTAAGTGCCCGCTGTAACCAGAATATCCGCTGTATCCAATGGGTCCGGTTGCTCCCGGCAGCGAGATATCAATCTTGGCGAGCGCGCCCGATTCTTTTTGCGATCGAAATTGTTGCGCGCGTGCTTCGATTGCGGTTGTGACAGCAGTTCGAACTTCGTTGAGCAGCTTGCCGACGATTGGCTTTTCTTTCTTCGCGAGCGTTTTCATTTGCTCGCCCCAGGCCGAAATGCTACCGCTCCGTCCGAGATATTTTACTCGCGCGGCTTCGAGCGATTGCTCGTCACCCGCGCATTCGATTTCGCAAAGCGCGTCATCGCGCAGTTGTTCGAGTGGATGACTCATTCGCACACAACGTGCGCGGTCATGTGGGAAGGTTCAATTTCGAAATTGAACCCGCGACCGATTGCCTACGCCGCTTTCTTCTTCGACTTCGACTTGTCTTCCAGCGCGGTTTTCACTTGATCGACAATCGACTTGAAAGTCGTTTCGTCGGTGAGAGCGAGATCGGAAAGAATTTTGCGATCGAGACCGATACCAGCGGCTTTCAACCCTTCCGCAAAACGGCTGTAAGTCATGCCGTGCGCGCGCGCGGCGGCATTTAATCGCTGGATCCAGAGATAGCGAAAGGTCCGTTTGCGCGTTTTGCGGTCGCGATAGGCCCAGTATTGGCCTTTCATGGTCGCGTCCTTGGCGTAACGGAAAAGTTTCGACCGGCGTCCGCGATATCCTTTGGCTTTTTTGATGACGCGTTTGCGTCGGGCCCGGCTGGCCGGGGCGTTGGTGGCTCTTGGCATTTTGTTTCGCCCGGCGGTGGCCGGGGACTCCTCGTTCAGCGGGCTGTTGTTACATTGTCAATCTTTCCGACCTCGCCCGCTGATTTAGTCCCGCTATGCGGGACCAGGTGGAGAGATGCTTCCGATGTTCTGTCGGGATGGGAAAAATAGGTGGTTAGCTAAAAATGACAACGGCTTTTCCTACCGTGAAAATTTTTCCGTTTGGCCGTCAGTCGCGAGCGTCGTAAAATTAGACGCATGCATTGGCTCGGGCGCCATCGATTGTTGATCCTCGGAGCGATCTGCGCTTTTTGGACGCTGCTGGTGCTGAGTTTACACTTCGCTCAGGGCCTTCCGTTTTTTTCCACGGTTTGGCGCGGCCAAAAAAGTTTCGAAGATCTGCTTCGGCGGGAAGGTCGAAAGACCGCAACGCATCCGGATTTCGTTTTTCTCGGTATCGATCAAAGCACGCTGGAATTCAAGCCGTTCACGCCGGATCTGCTGGAAAATAACCGCGCCTTTCAATTGCTGACAGAACGGCCATACCCGTGGTCACACGAACTTTGGGCGTTGCTGCTC
>Ga0210399_10005008_pt1 | contig 10296 bp, 10 predicted proteins | sample IncBWC14MmetaG_FD_150865 | JGI IMG/M metagenome (GOLD analysis project Ga0210399, IMG submission 150865) | Forest soil microbial communities from Barre Woods Harvard Forest LTER site, Petersham, Massachusetts, United States - Inc-BW-C-14-M | ecosystem: Environmental > Terrestrial > Soil >...
CGGTATTCCAGTGTGTCTCCAGGCTGCAGCGCAGCCACGGAAATATGCCGCTGCCGGTAGTCGCTGTACATGGGAGCTTCTTTCAGCACATCAGGAGCGAAATCCTGCGCCGTCGACTCCGGCGTCACGACCACCTGTCCATCCGGCTTGCGCACCCGGACATACTCGACTTCCAACTTCTCAGTCGCCGACGAGTATCCGAACACCAGCTGGCCGAATTCTTCCACGCCCGCCTGGCTCTGAATCCTTACCACCGCCTCGGTCTCGCTCACTTCGGTTCCATCGTTTTCAAAGCGGACACGATTCAAGATTCGTTCGAAGACCGCGGCCTCTTCAGAATTAGAATTAGAATTAGCCTTAGCGTTACTCGTTTTCTGGTTGGAAGGAGCGGGAGCCTGGGCCACAGCCTCCGCGCTCATCATCCAGATGATGGGGCAGACGAGCGAGCAGACGAGCAAGAGACGAAACACAACGCGCGACATACGATAAGACATATTGCAGTTCTTTTACGCCGTGCCCGGCGTAAAATCAAACGACCGGATGAATTCCATAAAGATCACGCGGCTCCTAGCGATTCTGATTTGCGTCTGCGGCGTGCTTGCGGCGCAGGCCCCCCCGCTGGTCATTGCGGATGAAGCTTTGCCCGCAATCGACGCAGGCGTGGAATTCCACATGCTTCTGCACGCCACCGGCGGCGTTCCGCCCTACGTCTGGAGCGTAGCCAGTGGCGATCTTCCCGACGGAGTGACACTCACCCCGGAGGGTCTCCTGTCAGGACGAGCGGCGAAGCCCGGGACTTCCGCCTTTACGTTGAGAGTCGAGGACTCGGGCCATCCCGCGCATACGATTACCAAGGACTTCCGGGCCGTGGTCGCCGCTGCTATGTTGCTCGAATGGCTTCAACCTCCGAAGGTCCACGACAGCCGGATTGACGGCGCCGTCCAGGTGTCGAACGGTTCCGCCGACACCTTCGATCTGACCGTAATCATCGTGGCCGTTGCCGAGAACGGGCGGGCGACCGCAATCGGCTATGAGCATTTCCCGCTGAAAGCCGGCGCGACCAGCGTTCAAATTCCATTTGGCAACACGCTACCCCACGGCGGCTACGTGATCCATGCCGATGCCATTGCTGAAATCCCTACCCGGAAAACGATCCTCCGCCAGAGACTCCAAACACCTCAACCCTTGCAGGTTATCCAGGGTCCGTAGGGCGTGGCGCGCCACGCCCGCGTCGGAGCTGGACGTCATCGAAGAAGGCGAGCATGTGGATTAGGACAAGAATTCAATGTGGAGAGACGGGCGCCCTCGCTCGTCCAAAGTGCCGTGGCCGGGCGGGGACGCCCGGCGCTCCACTGACAAACTGGCTCGCCGGTTTCTTGCTTTTTAGGCTGGCTTCCACTAGATTTCCCTTTTCCCTAATCTGACGACAGGCTGAGAGAGGCCTGGCTCCAGGAGTAATGCTTATGAAGTGGAGTTACATCGGGCTCGCCTTGGGCGCGCTGGTCGTGGTGGGAGCGGTGCTGAGCCTGTCGAGTTGTGGGCATGACCAGAAGCTGGTCAGCCTAGCAATTCAACCAGGGACATTTACTTTTGGAACACCGGCTGGAACGGAGCAATACCAAGCCATTGGCACCTATATCCATCCTCCGGCGACGAAAGACGTAACCAGCCAAGCAACATGGAAGATTGACGATGGTGTGGTTGCATTTACGGCTCCTGGTTTGGTAACTCCGGTGTCGGGCATCTGCGGAGGGGGAACCGTCTCGGCGAGTCTTCCGGAGGGCACCGGCGGCACAGGAAATATCGTGGTTGCCTATGGGACGGTGACGGTGGACGATCCTAGCAACAATCTCTGCCCAGGTGGCGGAAAGTTCGCTACATTGAGCGTGGGAGTTGTGGGGACAGGACTCGTGACAAGTCTGCCTGCGGGCATCAGTTGTCCGGGGACATGTATCGAGAACGTTGACGTGAACTCATCAGTTTTGCTCACCGCAAGCAACGGGGTTTTTGTCAGTTGGCAAAACTGCCCACAAGCATCGGGCAATACTTGTCCGATTACCATTCCCACCGGCGGGGCTGCGGTGGTTGCAACCTTCCAGTAACGAGCGAAGAAACTCGCCGCTATTCGTCAGTCAGCAGTTTGCCCAGCGTTGGTTTGTGCTTTTCCGCATTCTTTTTCTTCCCCGGTAAAAGGCTGGACGGCTTCGGACTCCCGACGCGTTCGCGAGCCATTTCGCGAACGATCTTGGCGGCGGAAAAGACTCGTTTCTTGCGCTTGCGAGGCATGGTCGTAATCTTCGCATCTTCGCACATTCGGTTTGCAAAAATGCAATAATCTGAGGTTGGCTTGGAATTTAGCGAGTTCAAAGTCCGAGAGAGCCTGACCTATGGATGAGCGCGAATTTTTTGACGAACGGTCCGATAAAAAGTCGGCAAATTTAAGTTGTCCGCATTGCCATCAGTCGGCGGAGTATGAAATCCAGTGGCTGGTGCGCATGAAGAAAAAGAGCCTGCCGCCGCGGGCGGACGATCGCGACCGGGCGAAGTTCGCAAAAGCGCAGTCGTATATGCTGCGGCGAGACGACATGATGATGTGCAAGAACATGCGCTGCCGCAAGCGCTTTGAGATTACTGGCGTGCAGAGCGTTGCCTTCCTGGAGTAGGGCGCTGCTCGCTTTTGAGGGTCTATTGACTTTGCCATTTATACTGCTCGCGACATCGTCGCGCAGGCCCGGGACTACGGGAGGTCCCGATGTTCCATATACATCGGTCTGCAGGGAATCTTGACGATACTCAGCATCGCAACAGAGCCACATCCGCAACTCCATTCACTCGTTAACTCATCCACTCATTTATACTTTCCTATTTGGTCGGTAGCAGCTCGCTATGAAAGCGACGGGAATGGGAGTTGATCCGTGAAAATTTTGGTTTGCATGAAGCAGGTACCGCAGAAAGATGCTCCGCTGAAGCTGAATGATGCCGGGACCTGGATCCGCGACGATGTTTCCTACGAAGTGAATGAGCCGGACGCATTTGCGCTCGAAGAGGCGTTGCGGCAGAAGGAAAAACACAAAGGCGAAGTGGTGGTCGTCACGGCGGGCCCGGCGAGGGCAATGCAGGTATTACGCGAGGCGCTGGCGAAAGGCGCGGACCGCGCGATTCATCTCGAGGGCGACGCTTTCGTCGGGCTTGATGCGTACAACACGGCGCGAGCCATCGCGGCGGCCATCCAGGATGAAAAGTTTGACCTGATCTTCACCGGCTTGCAGTCTGATGATTACGGATACGCGCAGACGGGCGTGATTCTGGCGGAGATTCTTGGATTGCCGCACGCGACCATCATTATGCAGATCGAAAAAAATGAGGCTGGCATCCGGGTGAAGCGCGAACTGGAAGCTGGGTTCTTTCAGTTTGTCGACATGCCACTGCCGGCCGTGCTGACGATCCAGTCAGGGATTAACAAGCTGCGCTATGCGACTCTGATCGGGATCAAGCAGGCCAAGACGAAACCAATGCGCAAGGTGACGATGGCCGAGGTGCAGTCGGCAGTCGGAGGGAATTTGCAAAAGATCGAGAAGTTGCACGTACCGCAGAAATCGAAGAATACAGAGTTTCTGGAAGGGCCTCCGGCGGAGGTGGCGAAAAAGCTGGTGGAGAAGCTGAAGAATGAAGTGCGGGTAATTTAAGGTACCCAGTTCTCAGTTGTCAGTTCTCAGTTGAACAGCCGGGGCTGTTACTGAGAACTGAGAATTGAGAACTGAAGAATGAAAACCGATCTTATGGACACAATTCTTGTGGTCGTTGAACAGCGCGAAGGAAAACTGAACCGCGTCTCGTGGGAGACGATTGCCGCCGGGCAGGCGATCGCCGCTCACACAGGATGGACGCTGGAAGCGGCGGTCGTGGGCTCTGGCGTAGCTCGAATCGCGGGCGAGGTAGCGGCCAAGAAGGTCGCCAAGGTGTATGACGTCGAGTCGGCCAGGCTCGAACCCTACACTCCGGACGCCTTTGCGCATGCGTTGCGCGAGTTTTTAGGGAAGCATCCGGCGAAGCTGGTGTTGATGCCGCATACGTACCAGGTGCGTGATTTTGTGCCGAAGCTGGCGACGGCCCTGCAAACGACGGCCATCACCGACGCGATCGGGTACAGGTATGAAGGCGAGAAGCTGCTGTTCACGCGGCAAATGTTTCAGGGAAAGTTTGTGGCCGACGTGAGTTTTGCCGGCTCGGGGCCTTACTTTGTGACCTTTCAGAACGGCTCGTTCCGCGGCGACAGAGTGGAAGCGGGTGCCGCGGCTGCGCCACTGGAGACGGTAACCGTCGATATCCCGGATGGCGTAATGCGGAACAAGCCGCAGGAAGTTTTCAAGGAAGCGAAACAAGCCGTGGATTTGACGCAGGCTGAGATTATCGTCTCGGTGGGGCGCGGCATCAAGGAGCAGAAAAATATCGAACTGGCCAAGCAGTTGGCGGATGCGCTGGGCGGTGAACTCGCGGCGTCGCGGCCAATCTGCGATAACGGATGGTTGCCGATGGACCGCCAGATCGGATCGTCGGGACAGACGGTCGCTCCGAAGCTGTATCTGGCGCTCGGAATCTCGGGGGCGATCCAGCATATTGTTGGCATGAAGGGTGCGCGGAGCGTCGTGGCGATTAACAAGGATTCCGAGGCGCCCATTTTTGAGATTGCGGACTATGCCGTCGTCGGGAATTTGTTCGATATCGTGCCGCCGCTGATTGAGGAAATTAAGAAGGCGAAGGGGTAAGGTTTCAAAGTTTCAGGTTTGCAAACGGAGTTTCACTGTTCCATTGCCAGTGATTCAACCACTCTGCGAACGCCGCTCAGAACTCTCGCCATCCTCCCGAAATCCAGGCGATTGGCAGTGTCGAGAGGTGTGTGGTAGTAGGGATAACGGAACATCGCGGTGTCGGTAATCATAATCGCAGGATACTGCTGTTGCCAGAAAGACCAATGGTCAGACCATCCCACGCCGGGCCAATCTGCCGGAGCGGCAACACCCTCAGACGGGAAGCTGGCAGATTCACGGAACCTACGGATAGACCGCCGCACCAAATCACGGGATTCCTGATTCCCCACAAAACCTATGAAATCGCCACGACCGGGATAGAAAAGACCGAGGACTGGCGGGTATTTCTGGCTGCCCGGCACATCCGAATAGAAGCCAAACATCTCAAGTGAAATCATCGCCGACACTGGAATGCGGTCACGCCGGAGTTGACGAGCATAGACAAGGCTCCCCATCGTGTCAGTTTGGAAGTATGGCGGCTCCTCGTTGACAAAAAGCACGAAGCGCACCGTCCGGTGTAGTTTCCTTCCTTGAAGCAGGCGCGCTAGTTCTAGTACGCCGGCGACGCCGGTGGCATTGTCATCCGCGCCTACTGTTCCAACGACACTGTCATAGTGAGCTCCTACGATGACCGGTCCACTTGAGTCGTCGCTTCCGACGAGGCTCACCTCAATATTGCTTACCGCATGGCCTTCTATCGAATACGCGCGTTCTGTAGCGGCGTACCCTGCTTGCTTGAGAGTGTCGCGAACATACTCAGTGACCGTTTCGAGGGAGCCCGGCCGAGACAAGCATCTTTCGCCGACCGTTTCCGAGAGGTACGCGACATGGGCCGAGAGACGGGTTGCAAGTTGGGATTCTTCATCGGACAGCGGATTGAGCGGTCCTTTGTAGGACTTGAGTGGCATCTGGGTGATCCGCCAGATCCACCCGAAACCCATAATCAGAGACAGCACTAGCACCGTGCAAGCTAGCCGCAGTTTCCGGTTGGGTTTTCTCGGATCAAGAATGGGTTCAAACATCCCGCTAGAGTTTACAGCTTAGGAACCCATCAGCAGAAACTACGAACCGGCCGCGAACCCACCGACGTGCGCCACGGTCAGCCGCAAATACTTGTAAGGATTTACCGGGGCATCGTTGATGCGGACTTCGTAGTGGAGGTGCGGCCCGGTAGAGCGTCCGCTGAGGCCGACGTAGCCGATGGTATCGCCGCGATGGATGTATTGTCCGGCGGTGACGGCGAAGCTGGAAAGATGGCCATAGCGAGTGGTGATGCCGTGTCCGTGGTCGACCATTACGGCGCGACCGTAGCCGCCGAGAAAATCAGCGAAAGTAACGGCGCCGTCAGCAGGAGCGATCACGGGCGAGCCGACACCGGCGGAGATATCGACACCGGAGTGGAAGGCGCCTTCTCCATTGAACGGATCGATGCGCTCGCCGAAGGAGCCAGTGATCTGGCCTTCGACCGGCCACAAGTTCGGAGCCGAGTTGGCGCGCACCCAGTCGGCAGTGGTTGAGTTCTTGGTAAGGCCGAGTGAGATGCCTACGCTGGCAGCGCCGGTCAGCGCCGTGTGCTTGAGCGCGTAAAGCTGGTCGAGCGAGGAATTCACTTGCGCTTCTTGAATCTGCTCGGTCGAGGAGGCGGCAACCATCGCCGGATCGGACTTGAGGCCGTAAAGCGCGGAAACCTCGCTGGCCAGTGAGCCGAGAGAAGCTACCTGAATGTCCCGCTCCTTGGCAACCTGCTCCAGACGCGAATACCGGTCTTTGAGCTGGTCTTGCTCGGTACGGAGCTGGTTATAGTGGGCGACCTTCTGCAGCATCCGGGTATAAGAACTGGCAATTCCCGTCAGACAGAGCACGGCGATCGCCGCCCCGGCCAGAACAACGTAGAGATATTGGACGGGAATGGAGATCTTGCGAAGCTGTCCAGCTTCGTCGCGAGCCACGAAAAATATGTAGAAACGTTTACGCAATGTCCTACTTCCGGGTAAAGATTTTTAATGTTTCCTTCGGAATCCTGCCGGAGCGGAACCGTCATGCTCGGGCTCGGAAGCCTGATTCCACCAGCCGTATCGGGACAGGCCGGCTCTTCCTAAATCCACGGAACTAGGCAAGCTGACAACAAATTTCGCTGCAACTGATTCATGTTGCAGTACTTCGTACGGCAAATATTGTGAATCGCGAGTTAAAAGGTAGCAAACCTAATTCTCCGTGTCAACCTCACTAGGACCCTTCGGACGGTTACCAAGGCAGGGTAATTCGCGGTGCCCATCCGGCCAGATTACTCTCGGGTTACCCGCTATCGCGCTGCCGGCGTGGGCGCTCGAGGTACGAGAGCGGGGTATAGTGATCGGGGATGCCGCTTAGCGAAAAGCAGTTGATTAGGCAGATTCGCCGGTCTGCTCGCGGGGGAAAGTCGGTCGTGACGGGCATCGGCGATGATTGCGCGGTGCTGCGCGTTCCTCCTGGCCACGAGTTGCTGGTGACGACCGACTTCACCATCGAAAACGTGCATTTCCGGCGAGATTGGCACCCTCCAGAACTGGTGGGGCGTCGCTGCTTGACGCGCGGCTTGAGCGACATCGCGGCCATGGGAGGAGAACCGCGGGCGGCGTTCTTATCGTTGGCCGTAGCGAGCGACGTTCCGCAGAAGTGGGTGAACCGCTTCCTGAAGGGGTTGCTGGATCTGGCGGAAGAATTCAAGGTTCCGCTGGCTGGCGGAGACACGGCGCAGTCGCCAGGTGGAATCCAAGCGGACGTTGTGGTGGTGGGGTCGGTGCCCAAGGGAAAAGCGGTGCTGCGGTCCGGGGCACAGGCAGGCGATCGAATTTATGTGACTGGGGAACTCGGCGGGTCAGCGGCGGAGCTGGCGCGGCTGGCGGAATCGAAGCCAGTAGGGACAGCATCCTCCCGCCACCTTCGTCCGCGTCCGCTGGCGCGGGTGGCGGTGGGCCAGTGGCTGCGCCGGCGGGGAGTAGCTTCAGCCATGATTGATGTGAGCGACGGGCTTTCTACCGACCTCGAACACATCTGCGAGGAAAGTCGTGTGGGCGCGGAAATCGAGGCAGAGGCGATTCCGCGGGCGCGGGTTGGGCTGGGGAAAAAGCGGGTCGCGCTCGAATTGGCATTGCATGGCGGCGACGACTATGAACTGCTGTTTACTTCCGCCGCGGCGGTTCCATCGGTGGTGGCGGGAGTTCGAGTGACGCGGATCGGGCGCACCACAAAACCCGCGCCCATGCGGCTGATCGGGAAGGATGGGAAAGCGCGACCGCTCAAGCCCGGAGGATGGGAACACTTCAAGGCGTAATTTGGTTTTCCCGGTGTTGCTCTGTGAACCCCTGTGTCCTCTGTGGTTCAAGCTCTTCGCTCTCCCCAAATCAAAGCCAGCAAGGTGACTTTCGTTACCTGCCGACGGTGACGGCGGGGGACTAGAGTAGACCCATGCGAAAAGTATTTTTACTCCTGGCGTTCAGTGTCGCGATGTTGATTCCAGCTTCCGGGCAGGTTCCATCGACGGCTCGCAAAGTGGATAACGAATTCGTGCAACAGCAGTTTGGCAGGGAGTTCACGCTGCTCCCCGAACTCGCACCCGTGTTCGGCGATCTTGACGGCGACGGCGTGGAGGACGTGGTGATTGCGGCGCGCTGCAAGAATCCGATGCTGGATGAAGCGGAGCACAATTACATAGTCATGGACCCCTACTACGACTTTTATGGCTACGGCGACCCCAGGGTGACTACCACGTTCAAAGAGCCCGATCCGGCGCGTCGGGGGCTGGCCGTGTTGATTATTCATGGCACGGGGCCGGATGGCTGGCGCTCGGCAACTCCGAAAGCGAAGTATGTGATTGTGAATTTGCCCTATCGGACGCTCTCGGTTCGAAAAATGAAGCTGCGAAAGAAAACCATCGAAGCAGTGTACATTGAAGAACTGGGCGAATTTAACGAAAGCTCCGCTTTGTTCTTTGACGGGAAGAAATTCCGCTACGTGCCGATGGGCGGAGAGATGCAGTAAAGCACGACCGGGTTCCACGATGGAGCGACGGGCGTCTCGCCCCTCCTTGGGGAGCCAGACCGCCGGGCGGGGCGCCCGGCTCTCCATCGCCAAGCTGGCTGGCTGATGTAGTAACCTTTTTTCTTAATTGCCTCACCATTTGAAATACCGCGTTCTGGTGGAGCGGCTGGCCGTGTGCCGGCTTCCGTCCGATGCACGCATTCCTGGCTGGGCGACGGAGGGCGGGTTTTTCTGCGTGGTACGCACGCGCGAAGAACTTTCCATTGTCTGCAGCGAAGACGTCTGCCGGGGAGACCCTATGCCAGACGCTGCGCCGGTCGAGCCTGGATGGCTCGCGCTGAAACTCGACGGGCCCTTCCCATTTTCGATGACTGGCGTGCTCGGATCGTTCCTCGAACCGCTGGCGGAAGCGCGGATCCCGATCTTCGCGATTTCGACGTTCGATACGGATTATGTGCTGATCAAGCGCGAGAACCTGGAGCAGGCGGTGGCGGCGTTGGGCGCGGCGGGACACGAAAAGGTGGGAGAAGAAACTGCTTGATCGCGGGTGGGTTGAATCACCGTTTAACCCTGCTTTTTCGCCGAATACTGCGGTAAATTGGGCGCTTGGCAGGGAGCTGTGATGAAATAGAGGCAGGTCAATTTCTGATGACAACAAGGTCAGTGGCATTGCGCCGTAAGGTCAGGGCGGCGGAGAGGAACGTTCATGGATTGTGGCAAATCCTGAAGGCCGTGGTGTCGACGGACCATCCGCTGCTGGCCCATCTGATCCCGATCCGGCGCTGCAATCTGGCCTGCACCTACTGCAACGAGTTTGATGATTTTTCCAGGCCCGTCGCAACCGAGCAGATGTTGCGGCGGGTCGATCAACTGGGCGATCTCGGCACTTCCGTGATCACGATCAGCGGCGGCGAGCCGCTGCTGCATCCGCAACTGGACGACATTATTCACCACATGCGGAAGCGCCGGATCGTGTCGGGCCTGATCACGAACGGTTATCTGCTGACCGCGGACCGCATCCAGAGGCTGAACCGGGCGGGCCTGGAGTGGCTGCAGATTTCGATTGATAACGTGAACCCCGACGAAGTTTCCAAGAAGAGCTTGAAGGTGCTCGACCGGAAGCTCGAACTGCTGGCCGAGCATGCTGATTTTCACGTGAATATCAATTCGGTGGTGGGCAGCGGTGTGAGCCATCCGCAGGACGCGCTCACCATCGGCAAGCGCGCGTTGGAGCTTGGCTTCAGCTCGACCATCGGAATCATCCACGACGGCTCGGGACAGGTGCAGCCCTTGAACGACGAAGAGCGGCGCGTGTACCACGAGATGAAGGGACTGGAGAAACGTAGTTTCACGCGGGTGAATGCGTTTCAGGACAACATCGCACTCGGCCATCCGAACCAGTGGCGCTGTCGCGCTGGGGCCCGGTACTTATACATTTGCGAGGACGGGCTCGTGCATTACTGCTCGC
>Ga0210399_10005009_pt1 | contig 10296 bp, 13 predicted proteins | sample IncBWC14MmetaG_FD_150865 | JGI IMG/M metagenome (GOLD analysis project Ga0210399, IMG submission 150865) | Forest soil microbial communities from Barre Woods Harvard Forest LTER site, Petersham, Massachusetts, United States - Inc-BW-C-14-M | ecosystem: Environmental > Terrestrial > Soil >...
CCTTCGTTGGCGTCGGACGGCACGGAGCGCGCGGTGGCGATGACTTTCGCGCCCGCATCGTGCAGCACTTCCACGACAGCGGCGCCCACGCCCTTGGCGCCACCGGTGACGAGCGCGCGGCGATCGGTTAGACGGAGATCGAAGCTCAAGGGATGATCTCCAGATTGGCGATCTTCCCGCGCTCCAGGCGGAAGAAGAAGCGCAGGTCGGCCCGGCCACCCGGAAAATTACCTTCGAGATGGCAGGTCACAACGGTCGTTCCGTCCTTCTGCTCGGCGGACAGCGGCTCGCAGGTGTAGGCGTATTTGGCGACCGCCTTCGCCTTCCACTGCTTGATGGCGGCGACGCCGGTGTAGGTGCGGCCTTCGTCTTTTACGACCGCATCGCTGGTGAAGCACCGCGCTACGGCGTCGCCATCGAGCTTGTCGCCCGCGAAGTATGCTGTGATCGGCTCGGGAAGTTGGATCGTCATGTGCGGTCTCCATCATTTCGATGAGGCCAAGATCGTGATTTCCGATAGATAATATAATCGACTATAATGTGGATGCCATGTTTAGAGAATGATACATAATGCGCGGGTCCGAATTCGCAGAATTGAAGGCTTTCGCAGCCATCGTCGGGCACGCCAGCTTCGCGCGTGCTGCCGATCATCTGGGACTGTCCGCATCCGCATTGAGCCAGACAATCCGCCAGCTTGAGACCCGCCTCGGCGTCCGATTGCTGAACCGCACCACACGCAGCGTGGCACCCACGGAGGCGGGCTCGCGCCTCTATGACCGCATCATGCCGATGATGCAGGAGATGGACGCGGCGGTGGCGGAGGCCGTGGCTGCGACCGGCCGCACTGCCGGCACGCTACGCATCAACACGCTGAGCATGGCTGCCAAGAAACTGGTCGCCCCACGTCTTGGCCGCTTTCATCGTGCCTATCCCGAAGTAGTGCTCGACATCGTCATCGACGACGGGCTCAGCGATATCGTTGCCGGCCGCTTCGATGCCGGCATTCGTGTCGGCGAGCGCCTGGAGAAGGACATGATCGCGGTTCGGCTGACACCCGACATCCCGATGCTCGCTGTCGCATCGCCCCAATACCTCGCGCATCACGGTGAGCCAAAAGTCCCAGCCGATCTGCACCGACACGCTTGCATCAACTGGCGCTTTCCGGGAAGCGGCGCGGTCTATCGCTGGCGGATGGAGAAGAAGAACAAGAAAATCGAGCTAGAGGTGAGCGGCCCGCTGATTTCCAATCTTCAGGAGGTCGTGGTCGAAGGCGCGTTACAGGGACTGGGCATCCTCTACGCTTATGACGATGATCGCGTTCATGAATCGATTGCCGCGGGCCGTCTCAAGCGCGTCCTTGCCGACTGGTCGCCGACTCTGCCGGGGCTCTTCCTTTACTATTCGGACAGGCGCAATTCGCATCCGGCGCTGCGGCCATTCATCGACTGCCTGCTGGATCGAGACAACTGGACGAGCAAACAGCGGGCGCGATCTCTTCCCACTATGAGCTAACGCTTTTGCGCGTCGGCTGGCCCATGCCAAGCATGTTGCCTTCGCTGTCCCGGAACCAGCAGGCGCGTTCGCCGTCGCCTTTGCTCGGATAGTTTCCAGCAATCTCGGCGATCCCGTCCCGGGTTCTGAAATCTGGACCGTCATACGTTTCGAAGACCACGCCGCGGGCCCGCAGCTCGGCCATCTCGGCCCGAACGTCCGATACCGTGAACGCCATCTGGGTGAAGGAGCCGTCCGACTTCCCGGCGGACTCAAAGAGGGCGAACTCCGTGTGCCCGATCTTGTAGAGCAGGCCGCCATCCCGTTCCTCGCTGGGATGCAGATCGAGCTTCTCCGCGTACCAGACTCGCGCCCGCTGCAGGTCCTGGGCCGGCAATCGCGTGGCGATTTTAGCATCTTTCAGCCCCATGGATTTCTGTCCTTCTCCGGGTTGCGGCGATCCGGCCGTGGCGAAAGGGTCATCGGTCCCGCGACGTTGCCGATCTCGGCAAGCGTTGGCAGCCGCCTCAGGAAGCGCGTCGCTTCGACGTTCTTCCGGAACGCGCCGCGCCTCGGCGCGGGCAGTGTGTCCCGATGACCGCCTTTACTGCAATCCTTCGCCGATTATTTCGGCCCGGATCCTGCCGACGACGGAATCGATGAAAGCCGAAACGGCCAATGGCAGGTGAGCTCGGTTAGGGTAGACGGCGCTCATACCGAGATTACGACGCATGTATTGGGGCAACACCGGCACCAATCGGCCGGCCGCGAAGTCGGCCGTCCCCACGATCGGAGCCAATGCGATGCCGAGGCCCGCTATCGCCGCCTTTCGGATCGCTTGTGCGGTATTCGCCATCACGCGGCCGGTGACAGTCACCTCCTCCTCGGCACCGTCGGGACCTTGAAGACGCCAGATCGCATAGTCCCGAGCCTGTGGCACAAACAGGCAGTCATGACGGATCAGATCCTGCAATGTGGCTGGCGTCCCGCGGGCGGCGAGATAAGAGGGGCTGGCGACAAGCCCGATCGAGCGAGATTGAATCTTGCGCACGACATAGTTCGGACCGCGCGTTGCGTTCCCCCGGAAGGCGACATCGATGCCCTCTTCGATGAGATCGACGGTGGCATCGCTCAATACGAACTCGATACGCACTTGCGGGTGCGAGGCCAGGAATTCGGCCACCCATTCCATCTTGTAGAAGTCGAAGAAGTCGGCGGGCATCGCCACACGTATCAGCCCCCTGGGCACCCGCGCGCCAGCGGTCAGATCCTCTCCCGCTTGCTGCAGTCCGTCCACGGCCGCGGCGCTATTGCCGTAGAGTTCGTGTCCGGCATCGGTGAGTTTCAGCTTCCGGGTCGATCGCTGCATGAGCCGGGCGCCGAGCTGGTCTTCCAATTCCTGAACGCGCCGGCTGACCGTATTGGCGGGGATTCCCAGTCGGCGACCGGCCTCCGCGAAACTGCCGAAGCGCACAACCTGCACGAACAGGCCGATGTCGTTCAGGTCGAGCATCGTCGCCATTCCTTCGAAAAATGAGGGAGTTAAATCCGATATCCTCATCTAGTCAATTAAATATGGGTTGGTCATTTCAGGGACCAGCGGGGATTGCACCCCGTCCCGATTGTCCGATCAGCCTGAAAGGAAGCAGCCACCATGTCCAAGAACCCGCATATCGGCATCGTCGTCGGCTCGACGCGAGAGGGCCGCTTCAGTGAACGGGCGGCCGCATGGTTTCACACGATTGCGGCGCGGCGCACCGATCTCAGTGTCGAAATTGTCGACCTGCGCGACTACCCGATGCCGTTCTTCAATGAACCGGCATCGCCGGCCTGGATGCCACCAAAGGATCCGGCTGCCGTTCGCTGGGCGGACAAGCTGGCCGAGCTTGACGGGTTCGTCTTCGTCACGCCCGAATACAATCACGGATACAGCGCCGTGCTGAAGAACGCGCTCGACTATGCATTCCAACAATTCAACCGCAAGCCGGCCGCCTTCGTCGGCTATGGCGGCGTCGGCGCCGCACGCGCCATCGAGCAACTGCGCATGGTTGCGGTCGAACTTCAGATGGCGCCGGTCCCCAAGGCCGTGAACATCGGCATGACCGAGTTCCTCGGAATCTGGCAGCAGGGCAAGAATTTCGCGGATTTTCCGCATCTCGGACAGGCGGCCGTCGCTTTGCTGGATGACCTGTCGTGGTGGAGCCGCACGCTGCAAACCGGGCGCCAGGCGGCATCCGCGCAGGCGTCAGTCGACTGAACGCGGACTGCGGACGCTCCTCGGAAAGATCGCCATCATGACCGAAAACACCGCCCCATCCCCGCCCGATCGCGGTTTCGCCGCCTTCGTCGCGCTGATGGCTGCGCTTATGATGCTCGGGGCTCTCGGCCTCGACGGCATGCTGCCCAGTCTTCCGACGATCGTGCACGATCTCGACATCCGCTCGCCGAATGACAGCCAGTTGGTCGTGGTGGTCTATGGCCTGAGCATCGGGTTGGGCACAATCGTCTACGGGCCGTTGATGGATCGCTATGGCCGCAAACCCGTGCTTCTCGCCGGCCTCGCGGGATTCGTCCTGTCCAGCGCGCTCGCGGCGGTCGCGACGAGCCTGACCACACTGCTTGTGGCGCGCGCCCTTCAGGGTGTCGCGATCGCTTCGGCCCGGATCGGCGCGGTATCGGTGATCCGGGACCGTTACCACGGCCCAAGGATGGCCCAGGCGATGTCGATCTCCATGCTGGTCTTCATGACGAGCCCGGTCTTCGCCCCGACGCTGGGCCAGTCGGTGCTGGCGTTTGCGTCCTGGCGTTGGCTGTTCGGAGCGCGGCGCTTTTGGCCTTCTCGCTGGCGGCTTGGGTCGGCATAGGGCTTCCGGAATCCCGGCAACCGCGAGACCGGCGGGCCATTAGCGCCAAGGAGATCAAGGAGATCCTGGCGGCCTTCGGCATGACGATCCGCAGCCGGCAGGGCATGGGCTACACCCTTGCCGGCGCCCTGGCGTTCGCCGCGCTGTTCGGGTTCATCACGTCGGCCTCGCAGCTGATCAATGACACGTTCCATGCCTGCGGAGACTTCGCTCTGGTGTTCGGCGCGGTCTCGGTATTCACCGCCATCGCGTCCCTGCTGAACGCGGTCTTGGTTCCGCGCCTGGGCACCCGGCTACTCGGCGAGAGCGCTTTGGCGGTTTCGATCGCCGTCGCGACCGTCCACCTGGCGGTTGGCCTGAGCGGCCACGAGACGCTCGCCGGTTTCCTCGTGCTGGAGGGCTTATGGATGTTCTGCTTCGGCTTGATGGCGGGCAATTTCGGAGCCCTGGCGATGGAGCCCATGGGCCATATCGCCGGTTCTGCCGCGTCAGCACAGAGCTTCATCACCATAGTCGTGGGCGCCTTCGTCGGTTCCGCCATTGGCCGAGCGTTCGACAGGACAGTGGTACCGCTTGTCGTGGGTGCTCTGGTCTGCGGCCTGGCCACGCTGGCCGTGGTGGCGTTGGCCGAGCGCGGCCGGCTTTTCCAACCGGGCCGGGATGCCACGGCGGACGCGCCTGAGCTGTTGCTTCAAGGAGGTGGATCATGAGTGAAAAGCTTACCGTCGTCGTCACGGGCGCCACGGGGCAACAAGGCGGTGCCGTTGTGAAGACCCTGCGCGAGCGCGGTCACGAGGTTCGCGCCATCACGCGCGACATCGCCTCCGAGAAAGCGAGGGCGCTTACGAAAGCGGGCGTCACGCTCGTCCGCGCGTCACTCGAAGACACGGCCGCGCTCACGAAGGCCCTCGAAGGAGCGAGCTCCCTCTTCGCGATGACGACGCCCTTCGAGGGAGGCCCGCAAGCCGAGACGCGGCAAGGCATCTCTGCCGCCGACGCGGCCAAGGCCGCAGGCGTGCACCTTGTCTTCAACTCGGTCGGCTCCGCCAATCGACAGACGGGCGTCCCGCACTTCGACAGCAAGTACGAGGTCGAAAAGCACATCGCCAAGATCGGCGTGCCCGCCACGGTCCTGGCGCCCGTCTATTTCATGGAGAACCTATATTTCGGCAAGGAGCAGCTCGCGAAGGGCATCTACGCCACACCGCTCCCGCCGACGCGGCGCCTCGCGCAAGTCGCCGTCGCGGATATCGGGGCCGTCGCTGTTCGCCTCCTTGAGGATCCAGGCCGCTTCGCAGGCAAGCGCTTCGACCTCGGGGGCGACGAACTCACGGGCAACGACGTCCTCACCATCCTCTCCCGTGTCACCGGTCGCCCGTTCACCTATTTCCAGGTCCCGCTGGACGTCATCCGTCAGCGCATGGGTGAAGACGGCGCCAGGATGTACGAGTGGTTCGACCGTGTCGGCTTCACGTTCGATCGCGCGGCGCTCCGCCGTGAGTTCCCCGACGTTGCCTTTCACGATTTCGAGTCGTGGGCGAAGGCGCAGGATTGGAAAACGCTTCTCCAAGGCGCGTAGGACGTCCGCGTGTCCGACGCATTCCGCAACCCATGAACGAGGTGATACCGATGAGCCGGATCCCAACCCACACGGTCGAGGACGCCCCCGCGGCATCGCGGCCGCTTCTGCAAAAGATCGTCCAGGCCACCCCGATGGGACGCCCCGCGAACCTGCATGCCCAGATGGCGCATTCGCCGGCGGTCCTGACAGCGTACGCGTCGCTACGCGCCGCGCTTGCAGAAGACACCGGCTTCGACCCGAAGGCGGGTGCGGCCCTGACTCTCGCGGCTGCAGCTGGGGTCGGTAACAGCTACATGACGCGCATCGCCAGCCGCCTCGCCCAGATGAATGCCTGGACCGCAGAGCAGGTCACTGCCCTCACGACGGGCACCTCGACGAATGACGCCAAAATCGATGCGCTGGCGGGCCTTGTCAGGGAAGCAGCTGCCAATTCGGGAAATGTTACCGACGCCAAGTGGAACGCCGCTCAGCAGGCCGGCTGGAGCGATAAACAACTGGCCGACGCGTTCGCTTACCTGGGGGCAACGGTGTTCACGGCATACTTCCTCAACTATGCCCAAACCGAACTGGATGCCTCGTAGTAGATCAAGCGGAGCGAGTTCAGCGGGAGGTTTGAATGGTCAGCATCACAAAGCCGCGCGCCATCGGCTTCAACCATGTCGCGCTGGAAGTCGGCGATATCGAGGAAGCGCTGGCATTCTATGGCCGCATCTTCGACTTTCAATTGCGTGGCAAGAGTAAGACGATGGCCTTCATCGATCTTGGCGACCAGTTCATCGCATTGCAGGCGGGACGCAAACAGGCCGCCGATGACGGCCGTCATGTCGGTCTCGTTGTCGATGACAAGGAGGCGGCGCGCGCCGCTCTCAAGTCGGCGGGGGTCGAGACGATCGGCGGTCCGTTTGGATTTCCGCGACCCTTGGGGCAATCGCATCGAGATCGTGGGCTATGACAATATCCAGTTCACCAAAGCTCCAAACGTTCTGCGCGGCATGGGCCTCGCGCAATTGACCAAGAACGAAAGCGCAAAAAAGGAGTTGGCGGAAAAAGGAATGGCGGTGAGCTAGTCTGCTTTTTCCCGCGCACGATGGCGCTACCGGCCTCTTCGCAGAACCGGCTGATCTGAGGGCCGACCTCGTCGATGCCGTCCACAAGCTGTTGGCGCCTAGTTTACCGGGAAGAGGCAAGGATACCGGCAAGCGATTGGTCAGGAGTCGCAAATCGCCACCGCCTATTTCGATTCTGCCCGCTCGAAGAATTTCTTGAGAAGGTCGAGGACTTCATCCGGCTTGTCGTGTTGAAGCCAGTGACCCGCGCCGTCGATCCTTGCCAATTCGGCGTTCTCAAAATGCTTCATCACGTCGGCGGTGGCCGGGTCGGGTAGAAAACTTTCGCTGCCGCTGACAAGAAGTGTCGGAGAGGCGATGCGCGACCACAGTCCGCTATGATCCTCGAGCGACAATCGATAGGGCGCGCGGGCGCGCAAGTACGGATCGAACTTCCAGCTATAGGTGCTGTCGGGATTTTCCTTCAGGCCGTGAGTCGCCAGATGCAGCGCCTGCGCGCGTGTCAGATGCCGGTTGCGATGCAGGATCCGCTCGACGCTCCCGGAGCCGTGCAACCTATCAAGGACGGAAAATTCATTCCGCTTGCGGTGACCAGTGCCAAGCGCCTGGCCGTGGGGAGGGTTTCGATTGTGCGATACGCGTCGGCTATCTCAGCGACTCAAATTTGATCGCGCGTCGCGTCGGACCGGTCCACGGAAAACTCGTTGCAAGCCCGGACTATATCAGGGAGCACGGGGCTCCCAAGACACCAGACGAACTGCTTACCCATCAGGCGCTCATGCAGGGGACGGAAACTTGGCAACTTATCGACGGTGACAAGACAATTTCCATTCATCCGCAGGGGCGGTTCAAAGCGGACAACGGTACCGCACTCGTCGCTGCTGCGGTGGCGGGGCTCGGCATCGCTTGGCTTCCGGATCATCTCATCAAGGGCTATCTGGATTCCGGCGCCCTCGTCCCGGTGATGCCGCGCTATCCTGTTCCGACGGGCGGCATGTTTGTTGTCCGGCCTCCCGGTCAGCACTCCACAAGGAAAGTCCGAATTCTCACCGAACTGCTGATTGAGTGTTTCGGATAATTGGCGCGCACTCAAACACTCCCTTGCACCGACGGGTCACAACAGTCCTTCGGTCGCAGACCGCGAATGACCGCTTTGCGCCAGAGGCGGCCGCTCATGTCGTCGGCGGAACGGGATGGCCGGCGATCAGGACCACGCCCGTGGAGCGGACATCTCGGTTCGGGAGCTTCGTGCCAACGAGCGACATTGCGTGTCGCGAGAGACTATCCTTCTGAGGCGAACCTGCGGCAGACGGCGCCGCCGACGCCCTGCTCCGCCCCGACGCCCACGACAATCGCTGTCGGCTTGTCCATTTGGTCTCTTCCCTCGGCCACACAAACCGCACCAGCTAACCGACTATCAGCCCCTTGAACAGCGCGCAGGTGCGATCGCGAGCGCGGGGAAGCGGAAGATTTCGCAACGCCATCAGCTCAAGACAGACTGCCCACGATCGAGGCCCGGCGGGACAGCTCGATCCAGTTGCCGTCCGGATCGAGGATCATCGATATCCGCGCCACGCTTCCAAGTGTTACCGGCGCAAGACCCTCGCGCACGCCCTTGCTTCGCAGATCATTATGGACAGTGTCGATATCGGCGACCTGCAGGGTGATGTAGCGCCAGCCGAGTGCTTGACGAGCCGGATCGACGGTCGCGGCGCGGTCTTCCTCCAGAAGAAGGAGGCTGTCTCCCAGGCGAAACGCCAGACCGCCCGACCAGGGCTGTTCGGCGAACCCGAAGATGTCACCATAGAACCTACGGTGTTCACTGAGACTCCGGACTCCCATCCTGATGGCTAGTTGAGTGATGCCATCATGCGCCGGCGGCACCAGGCGGACACGATTGCCATCGGGATCGACCATGGAGCCTGGTTTCTCGACGCCCTCTCTCGCAATAATCAGTTCGCGGTAGCCGCTCGCTGCTGCGGCCGGCAGCGGCTCCATGTGATAGTTGAGTTTTATGACAGAGCCCAGCGCATCGTGCCTGTATTGCTTTTGTCCGCGGCGAACCGGCAATACGTGGTCGAAGCGAAGGCCGGCATCCTGCCGCCAGAACCGCAACATCGGCTCCAGATTGTTCGTCGAAAGTCCGAGGTCGATCACGTTCTTTGCGAGTTGCATCTGCCCCGCCGTCAATTGAAGGAGGTCTCTGCGAGTTTCTCGGAAACATCCCAAAGTATCGCTGCCCTTGCCGCGTCGCGGGCCTGAGGCATGATCATGGCCGGCGCCGGCGCGCCTCGCAACTCGCCGATTCCGCCAGGTCCATAATAGGCGGCCGGCCCGAGGACACGCACGTCCTGATCGGGACCCCTGATCAGTTGTTTGCCGAATACACGGCGCATACCGCGGCCGCGCTGACGGCCGCCGCCTTGGGTTCAAGCTGCAGCGAAGAAGCGTGCGGCCTCTTCGGCGAACTCTTCAAAAAATTGGAAGTGCGAGCCGTGCCCGGAATCCGGGTAGAGGATCAACCGGGCATCCGGTAGCTGCTGCTGAAGGATGTAGGAATTGATGGTCGGCACCATGATGTCGTCCTTGCCGTTGACGACGAGCGTGCGCTGCTTGATCTTCTTCAAATTGCCGTAGCGGTCTGTCGCGGGGATCGCACCCCATCTAGCAAGAGCGACGAGCTGGGCCTCGCCGACCTGGGGCTTCGCTTCCGGTTCACGGTCCAGCTCTCGCGCGGCGATCCGCTTGAGCCAGGCCTTGCCCGCCGCGTAACTCGTCGGGCTCTTCGAAAAGAACAGGTCCAGCGAGCGTTCCTGCTGTGTGCTGTTCGGTCGATTGACGATTTCCATCACCTCGGGCGAAAATTCCTGCATGCCTTCGCCCGCCGACGGGCCGGTGCCAACGAGGAGGATGCGCCGCACCAGTTCGGGCGCGTCAAGTGCCACCTGCTGCGCGACCATGCCGCCGATCGAGAAACCGAACAGATCAATCTCCTTCAGGCCGAGCGCCTTGACGAAGGCGATGATGTCGGCCGCGGTAGCGGGCATCGAGTCCGGCATCTTGCCGCCCGAGCGACCGACACCCCGATAATCGACCAGGATTAACGGGCGGTCTTGCGCCAAGCGGTTGGTGTGGATCGGATCGAAATTGTTCATCGTGCCCGTGAAATGCTGAAAGCACACCACCGGCGGGGCGCCTTCCTTACCGAAATGCCGGTAGGCGAGGCGCACACCGCCGATATCCTGGAACTGGGTCGGCGCGGTTTCGTTGAGATTGACGTTCGACATGGCTC
>Ga0210399_10005010_pt1 | contig 10296 bp, 13 predicted proteins | sample IncBWC14MmetaG_FD_150865 | JGI IMG/M metagenome (GOLD analysis project Ga0210399, IMG submission 150865) | Forest soil microbial communities from Barre Woods Harvard Forest LTER site, Petersham, Massachusetts, United States - Inc-BW-C-14-M | ecosystem: Environmental > Terrestrial > Soil >...
TGCGCAAATCGGTCTGGGTCAGTGCCACGACTTCACACCCGGTGACCCACTGTCGCATCGATGAAGATGTTGCGCACGCGGAACGGCGGCGGCGAATGCGTCAGCAGATAGAGGCGAAGACTCAGCAGCTCCGAGCCGTATACAGGCTCGGCGAGGGGCGCGATTGAGCAGGTCCATTTGGGAACCGCAATTGCGCGCTGCGCGCAGGCGTACTCGACCATCGCAGCAATGTAGTTACCGAGAAAAGGTGACAGCCCCGGTGGCGGGGGCGCCGCGATTGCGTCGCGAAGCTCGTCTGCCGTGAGGTTCGAGAGCAACGAGTTGAGCTCGGCAAGCGCAAACCGAGGGGCTGCGGAGTCCGCGCAATCCTGGACGCAATCCCGAAACTGCGCAGCCGGGACCGACAGGACTCGGGCGAGCACGTAAGCCGACATATCCATTCCCGCCTTCGCGGCGGCGCGCTGTATCGCGGCCTTCTCATGCGCGGATACACGAATTTGCATCTGCGCAGTTTTCGGCGACTTGCCCATTGAACCAGCATCCGCCGTTGATATGACATTGTCAATACGTACGTATTGACGTGCTGATGGACAGAGGTGCGTAACGGCGGGAACCCATCACCGGAGCTTACTCCAGTGATGCTGCAGGCTCAGGCGGACAGGTCCGTTTGGATGTTCCTGCCGGAACGGTTTGCGTTGCAATCGGAACGCTTGAAGCACGGGCACTACGTCGCAGACTGAGGCGATAACCAACGTGGGAAATATCCGGCGGGAAGAACATTGCCCAGTTCCATTCCAAGAACAGCCGCGACTTGCGCGCGAGCGTCGGAATGCGCAGCAGGTACAGCCCGCGCCACATCAACCACGCCACGAAGCCGGAAAGCTTTAGTCCGAATACCTCCGCGACCGCTTTGTTGTGGCCGACAGAAGACAGTTGACCGGCGGGGCGATGGCGGAATGGCCGTGTCGGTTTCCCATTCAGCCTCGCGACGATATTGGCCGCCAGCTGCCGTGCCTGCGCTTCTGCGAATTGCGCGGTCGGTGGACAAATCTTTCCGTCCCAGCCATTGATGACACTTGCACAGTCGCCTGCGGCCCACATCCCATCAACACCGGCTACGGAAAGATCGGCATTCACGACCAGCCGGCCAGCGTTCTTTTCGACCGGGAGGTCTTCGAGCAAACGATTGGGTTGCGTGCCGACGGTGCAGATTACGGTGCCGCCCTCGATGGTCTCTCCGGCGTCGAGATGTACTCCGCGCTCCGTCACACGCACCGCTCGCGCGTTCAGGCGAACGTCCACGTCTCGCGCTCGCATTTTTCGAAACGTGAATGCCCCAAGCGATGGCGACAACTCTGGTAACAATCGGTCGCCGCTATGGAGCAGGACCAGACGGATGTCTTCGCGGCGAATCCGCTTGTAGTAGCGCAAGCTCGCATACAGAAAGTCGGTGAGCTCGCCGGCTGTTTCCACACCGCTGAATCCGCCTCCCACGACGACGAAAGTCATGAGCCAGCGCCGATGTTGCGCGTCGTGCTGCAACTCCGCCTGTTCCAGTCTCGAAATGATCCGGTTCCGGAGAAACAGCGCATCGCCCAAAGTCTTCAGGGGCAGGGCGTGGTCGGCCATGCCTTTCACAATATCGAGATTGGCGTTCGTTCCGCATGAAAGAACGAGCTGGTCGTAGTGAATGGTCCCGGCGCCCTCGCCCATGTAGTGCACAACCCGGTTGACCGTATCGATTTCGGTGACCCGTGCCATGCAAACGTCGCCGCAATGAATCATTTGCCGATGTGGTGCGACCACGTGGCCCGGCAGAATGGATGCACCGACTACTTCCGGCAACAAGGGGTTGAAGGTGATGAAATTATCCTCACTGATCAAGGTCAGCGTCCAATCGCACGGCAACGTGCGCTCGAGCGCGCGCGTTGTTTTCGTGCCCGCGAATCCGCCGCCCACGACCACGAGATGCTTGTACATGAAATGGATTCCTCTCCGTTGACTCGTGTGCCGCGTGGCGCACAGTGGTCACTTTCGGGCCTCATCGGCATTCGGTTACAGCTTGATTCGCCCGTGCGGATCGATGAGCAGGTCAGTTCGTGTCGAACTCGCTCCGAAGAAGTGAAGTCAATCGTCTAAGGCCTCGATGGATATTGACCTTGACGAGCGGCGCGGACTGGCCGGTGGCTTTCGATGCTTCTTTGATGCTGAACCCCTGCAGTTTGACGAGACTGATCACTTGCGACTGTGCCGGCTTCAACGTGGCCAACAGACGCTCGAGAGACCAGGCACTGGTAGTGCCCTCTTCCTGATCGGGGCCGGGAGTGTCATCTTCCAGCGCCTCCGCGCGTTTCACCTTCAAGGATCGCAGCGCATCGATCCACTTGTATCGTGCTATGGCTGCGAGCCATGCGCCAAACGGGCGGGCGGGGTCGTAGGTGTGCCGCTTCTGATGGACTGCGATGAGGGCATCTTGGATCGCGTCATCGATCATCGCCTGTGGCAGGCGCCGCGCATAATAGCGTTGCAGCCAAGCGGCCACCTCGGAGAGGAGACGATTATAGGTTGTCGCATCGCCCGCCTGAGCCGCGACCATCATCGCATCCCACGCGCCGTTGTCCGCGCCGGAGCCGCGGGCAGTCAACCGCCGCCCCATGGCCGGGCGATCACGACCGCCATCCTCCTATCCATACGATTTGATTTTTGTATCCCGATCGACCGAGGCTGTTCTGTCACGCCTGATCTTGGCGCGCAGGCCGTCCACCGCGAATCGTCCGGAGCCGCCCAAAACGAGCGCTGCCAAGCATGCAAGATACAAGAGGTCGGTTTCATAGCCAGGCTGGCCAAACTGCGCCCGGCCCGCTATCACCGATTGAATTTTGATCGAGCTGAACCCATAGGGAAGATGCACGGTCAACGCCGCCACGAGCAAAACTGCCGCCATAGGCACGCTGACCCACGGTACGAAGGCGCCCACCATCACCGCGAATCCGCCGATGAGCTCAATGAGAATCGTTGCCCAACTCATGAGATCGGGCGCGGGAACCCCGATGGCATGCAGTATGGCGGCGAAATGCTCGGGGCCTTTCACGATCTTGGCGTAGCCATGCTCCATGAACCCATAGCCGACGATCAGGCGTAGCGGGATCGCCGCCCAGCCCTCGAGCTTTGCGATGGTCCGACCATAGGCACGTGTCGCCCGGTCAAGGTAACTACTCATCGCCCCTCCCGGTTGGAGTTCAGACCGCGTTGCAGCATGTTTCATCGTTACATCTCCAGTGTTTGATTGAAGTCGCCCGTCCTCGTGTTGGCGGGCGGACGACTTGGACCAATTCGCACCAGCCGCCTGCTTGGTTACATCACTGGGAGTAGACATCATGATGACGTGATGTCATTATATATACATGACAGGACGCGTTCAAGACCCAACGCCGCTGTATGCGGTGCTCGAAACACAGATTGCCGCGGGGATCGCCGGCGGTGAATTCCCGCTAGGAAGCCAACTGCCAACCGAGGACAAACTGACCCAACGCTTCGCGGTCAGCCGCACGACGGTCCGCAAAGCCATCCAAAATCTCTCGGATCGCGGACTCATCGAAATCCGGCGTGGAACCGGCACCTTTGTCGCACAGCCTCGGATTACTCAGGAACTGACCGAGCTGACCGGCTTTGTCGAAGACATGGACGCCCTCGGCCTTGCGGCGACGGCTCGGTTGATCGACCGGATCGTGGTCGCAGCTGATGTAGATGTGGCCCAGCATCTCGACCTGGCGGTGGGTACGCGTGTGATGCGAATCCGGCGTGTTCGGCTTGCGAACGGCGTTGGCATGTCCCTTGATGTGACGTACTTGCCGCTCGAGATCGGAGAAAAGATCGTCACGCACGACCTCGAAGTCGAACCAATCTTCAAACTATTGGAGCAGCGCTACGACATTCCGCTCATCGATGCGGAATACGAGCTTGAGGCTGTCTGCGCCGATCACGATGTAGCGGTGGCGCTGGGACTCGAGCCCGGAAGCCCGATCTTCCTGATCGAACGTACCTCATACAGCGCCGGTGGCAGACCCGTCGACTACGAGAAGCTCTATTATCGCGCGGACCTTATCCGGTTTAGGACGCGCTTGGCACGCCGCAAGCCGGCCGGCGTCTGATGGTTGGAGCCATGCACACCGGATCCGCCGCGTGGCTCTTCGTGGTATCGATGGGCACGAGCGCACTGGGCGGCACGTTGGGAATGGCGAGCGGCATTTTCATCGTGCCGGTTTTGACCTTGTTTGGCGGGCTGGATATCCACGCTGCCGTCGCCGCCAGCATCGTATCGGTCATCGCCTGCTCCTGCGGTAGCGCCGCGCCGTTCCTCAGAAGTGGCCTGACGAACATCCGCGTCGCAATCGTGCTGGAGGTCGCCACGACGTTGGGTGCGCTGACCGGCGTGCTGCTGGCAGGCATCCTGTCGACGCCGTTCCTGTACTTCCTCTTCGCCGCAGTCTTACTGGTGTCGGCCTCGCAGATGATGGCCCGGCGACATGAGATATCGGACGAAACGGAAGAGGCCAATCCCCGGGATTGGGCGACTCTGTTGCGTCTTCATTCGAGCTATCCCGATCTCGCGCTGGGTCGCGATGTCTTCTACCGCGTGCGGCGCGTCCCCTTGGGCCTTGCGCTGATGTACGGGGCCGGCCTGATCTCCGCGCTGCTGGGCATCGGGAGTGGCGTGCTAAAAATTCCCGCGATGGACACCGCCTTGCGCCTGCCCATCAAAGTGTCCTCCGCCACCTCGAACTTCATGATCGGCGTGACGGCAGCGGCCAGCGGCGTCGCCTATTTCACGCGCGGCGACATTGATCCGGTCATCGCCGGACCGGTCGCGCTCGGCTCTGTCTTGGGAGCGGTGCTCGGCGCGCGCCTTCTCATGGCGGTGTCAGGCGACAAACTACGACTGTTCTTCGTCGTGGTGCTCGTCGCCCTGGCTGGGCAGATGCTGCTGTCTGCACTCGGTATTCACCTGACGGGGCATGCGCCGTGAGCACTGATATCGCACGACGCAATGGATTGATCCAGCTTCTCGCAACAGTGCTGCATCGAGGCACCTGGTTCGGATCGTCCGTCATCGCAGTCGGGGTGGCGCTGCGGATGCTTGGTTGGTCGGGGACTTCGTCCACAATGATAGGTACGCGGATCATCACCGCCGGCATCTTGCTCTTCATCGTCTTGCCCGTGCTGCGGGTCCTGCTTATGTTGATTGTCTTCGTCCGCGAGCGCGACTTCCGCTTCGGCGCCATCGCGATGCTCGTGCTGGCGATCATCCTTTTGGGTTCTGTGCTGGGTGTGGCCCTACCAATGCAGGACACGCGGACCGATCAGAACTCCAACTAGGCCCGGCAAGAGAATACCCGCCGTGTACCAACTCACGACGAACGCCGCCGCGGTTTCGTTGCAGTGAATCGCATACAACCCAGCGGCAGCGGCGCCGGCCAGGCAACCGGCGCTGAAGCCCGCCAAGCGCTGCCGCGTCGGCGCAAGCGCGCGAAGGGCCCACAGGGCGGAGATGAAAATGGGAATCGCCAGTGCCCCAATGATCCACGGACATATCAATGCCGTTCGCCCGAGCCACTGGGCACTCCGCTCGCCCGGGGGAACGCCTGCTACTTCACTGAACGCGATGGCACCCAGCACGAGAAACGGAACTCCCAGCAGGAAAGGCAGCGCGCCCGGAGCGCCTTCCGGACGTGCCAGACGCGCGCACAGGCTGAACGCCGCCGCGCTCACCCCAAGCGCGTACGCCCACTTCATCCAGAGCGAAGACGTCAGCAACATTCTCGCGACGTCTTTCCCCAAGCCAAAGGACATCCACACCGCACCGAGGGCGAGCATTGAACCGACCGACAGCGCGAAAACGAGACTCTTCCACGCCGCTCGTTGAGGAGTCGGTCGCAGGTTCCCAGCAAGACGGTCTATAAGTTCAGTCGTCTGCATCGAGTCCCCCAGCCGCTCCCAGGCTCAGTAACATCAGTTTTTTCAGTCGGGATTCCTTCTGGCACGTATTCACCATCTCATAAGTTCGTGCGACTCGTGCCGCAGGTTACATCCCGTTGCATCACTGGGGCGCTGTCGTCTGGAACTCGGGCAGTTCCCTGCACGCAGCATCGATCGACAGAATCCTTGGATAGGGATTCATATCGACGGCAAAGCGCCGCGCATTGAACACCTGCGGCACCAGACAGATATCGGCCAAAGTTGGGGCGTTGCCATGGCAGAAGCGTCCCGTCGCGGCATCTCGCACGAGCCATCGTTCGAGCGCTTCGAATCCCACTTCGACCCAATGCCGATACCAAGAGTCGCGAGTTTCCTTGTCCAAGGCCAATTTGTCCTCGAGATAGCGCAGCACCCGCAAATTGTTGATCGGATGTATGTCGCTGGTGATCACCTGCGTAAGGGCGCGCACGCGGGCGCGCGCCAAAGGCTCCGCGGGAAGCAAGGACGGACTTGGGTAAATCTCGTCCAGGTATTCCATGATGGCCACCGACTGGGTAAGCACGGCGCCATCATCCAGGCCCAACGCAGGCACGAAGCCTTGCACATTGATGCGCAGATATTCCGGTAGCCGATGCTCGCCGGCGCGCAAGTTCTTGTTGATCGACGTGTACGGCAAATTCTTCAGGGCCAGGGCAATTCGCACCCGATAGGAAGCCGAACTCAATCCGTAACCGTATAGAATCATCCGTTTTCCGGCGAGACCGCGCGCATGGCCGAGGAGTATATTGTACGGTTGCACGAGGATACTAATCCGATATGGACGGAGCTAATATATGCTTAAACAGGCGATCCTAGCGGTTGCTCTCAGCGGCGCAATGCTGGCCGGTCCTTGCATGGCGCACGCGAAACTGCAGAGTTCCGTGCCGTCCAAGGACGCCCAGCTCACCGAGCCCCCCAAGACGTTGACACTCACCTTCAATGAAGCCGCGCAGGTTGCGGTATTGAAATTGATCGGCGGCGGCAAGGAAATCCCCATCGCCGTCGACAAGAACGCCAAAGCCAGCCCGTCATTCACGTTTCCTCTGCCGGCGCTTGCCCCGGGAAGCTATACGGTGCAATGGACTGCGGTCGCTGCGGATGATGGGCACGTCACGAAGGGTTCCTTCGCTTTCTCGATCCGTGCCTGAACGCTTACGCTTAAGGGGCGCAAACCTTGGAGTTAAGTGGCTGGGATGCTGCGGCCGTGTGTGCGAAGGCAATCACGTACGCAGCCACCCTCGGTGCGGCCGGTGCAATTTTTTTTCTTGGCATTTGCGGCAGTCTGCTGCAAGAGCCGCAGCGTTCGCGCATTCGACACCTGATCGGCATCTTGGTGTTGGCCTCAACCCTCGGGACCGGCGCGAAAATCCTGCTCATGTCGGCCACGATGAGCGGCGATCTTGCCGGAATGTTTGACAAGGCCTTTGTCCTTATGATCTTGGGCGCGGGCGAAGGCCTCGCCTCCGGCGTGCGTCTGGCGGGACTGGCGCTTTGCGCCTTTGCGCTCTCCTCAAATCAGCGCTTCCGTGCATTGGCGCCGGCGGGCGCCGCCATCGCCTCGGTTTCCTTCGCAGGTGTTGGACACGTGCATGGGTTACTGCCGAACGTCGCACCCAGCCTGCTGTTATGCCTGCACCTGCTCTGCGCGGCATTTTGGCTGGGCGCGTTGGCGCCGCTGTTGATCACCGCCCGCGACCGCAACGATTCGCAAATTGCTGCGGTGGCCGAGCGTTTCGGTAAATGGGCGCTCGGCCTGGTAGTACTGCTGTTGAGCGCTGGGGCGAGTCTGCTCTGGACACTGATCGGCGACGCGGCGCAATTCTGGAGCAGTGATTACGGCCGAATGATGGTCATTAAGCTGATCTTCGTCGCCGCGCTGCTGGGCATTGCCGGAGTGAACAAACTGTACCTGACACCCAGGCTTCTGCAAGGCGATTCCAAGGCCTTCGTCCGGTTTCGCCGCAGCGTGCAGACAGAGATGGTCCTCGGCGCGTTGATTTTGCTGATCACGGCGACGTTCACGACCGTGACAGGACCACCGCGATGAGCCGCGCGACCTGATGGGCCCGAGGCTCAAGGCGGACCGGCGTAGTCGACGTAAAGGGTTGCGCGCGTTCCGGAAACGCACGCTTCCACTTCGAATGCAGAACGTATCAATGCGGGGGTCAGCGTAATCTCGGTAGCACCGTCGCCCTGCACCCGGCCGTTCGCCAGCGCGAAGATGCGACTGGCATAGCGGCCCGCAAGGGTCAGGTCGTGCAAAGAAGCGATCACCAGCTTGCCGCTGCCCGCCAGTCCCTGCAGACGCCGTGCGGTATCCAGGGCGTGTTTGGGATCGAGACCGGCAATGGGTTCATCGACAATCAGCACGTCGGGATTGGCGACCAACGCCCGCGCCAGCATGGCTCGCGCAAGTTCGCCGCCTGACAGCGTTGTGGCAGGCTGCAGGCGGTGGTCGAGCAAATCGCAGGCCTGCAGCGCCTGCGTGATCAAAGGGCCGAAACTCGACGGTAATCCGCCGAAGGCCGGCAGCGTCGGAGTCAATCCCAGCGCCACCAAGCGCTCCACTGAAATAGGCCATTCGCAACGAGGATTCTGCGGCAGATACGCGCGCCGCTGCGCCAACTTCATCCCGGAAAGCCCGTGCACAGACGTGCCATCCAGCAGCACCGTACCGGCATCTGGTTTCAGCAACCCAGCCAGTACTGACAGCAGCGTCGACTTACCCGCGCCGTTTGCGCCGATGACGGCGATGAAGTCTCCGGACTCTGCATGCAGCGAGACATTCTCCAGAATCGTGCGCCCTCCCCGCCGCACGCAGATCTGCGATGCGTCCAGGATACTCATGAGCCGCGCATCGCCTGCAGAAGGCTGGCGCGCAACTCGACCGCCGCATCCGCGCTCTCCACCACTCCGCAGCTATAAAGCGCGCTGGGATAGGTCACTCTTCGTCGCGCATACAATTTCAGGATCAGCGGGTGCAGCGCCAGATCGGTGTTGCGCCCGGGCGTGTCCGTGAGATGGCTGGCATAGGCAAGAATGTCCGGATGCGCCATGAGCAACTGTTCCACATCGAACGAAGTGTAGGCGCTATCCATGGAAGCCGCGATGTTGATGCCACCCGCCGCCCTTAGAATGGAGTCGAACATGGTTCCTCGGCCCGGAATGGCGCCGCCCTCACCCCAGGCAGCGACGCGGATGCTCTGCGGCGGCCGGGAGGCCGCCAACTCCTGCAACGTCGAATCCATTTTCGCAATGAGAGCCTCGCCTACCTCGTCCCTGCCGAGCGCGTGGGCCACCTGGCGCGTCACCGCACGGATTTCATTGAAATCCGCCGCCGGCGGAACTTCGAGCAATGGCAGATGCATTTTTTTTAACAGCGATCGGGCGGCAGGCGTGGTGTATGTCCCGGCAAGGACCAGATCTGGCTTCTCGGCAAGAATCTCCTCGACTGTTCCCGAATTGACGGGCACTTTCGCGGCTTGCGGCCACTGATACGAATTGCTGGGATCGCGCGAGTAATACGTGACCGAAGCAATGCGCTGCGGCGGCAACAGTTCCAGCAGCAAATCGTCGGTACACATGCTGAGCGACATTACATGCTGAGGCCCCGGGGCCGTGGCGGCCGGCGTCGAGCCGAGCGGCGTCGAGCTGGGCAGCCCCGAGCCGAGCGGCGTCGAGCTGGGCAGCCCCGAGCCGGGCAGCGCCGAGCCGAGCAACCCCGAGCCGAGCAGCCCAGATCCCAGCATTATCAGGATCGCGCCGTTCAAGATCAGCCGAATTTGCTGAAATCAGGCGCGCGCCGCTCTGAAAATGCGCTGAAGGCTTCTTTGAACTCTGCGGACTTCAGTTGGCGCACGAAATGTCCGGTCTCTTCGCTCATTCGTGCCAGCATCGGCGGTTGATCGCGCATCAGCAATTTCGTCGCGACGACGGAAGCCGGTGCGCGAGCCGCGATGGCAATGGCGGCGGCGCGCGCCACCGCATGCAGCTCAGAGGGCGATACTGTGCGGTTCGCGATGCCCCAGCTGACTGCCTTTTCCGCGTTTACCGGTTCACCGAGCACAAACATTTCAAACGCACGGACATGGCCGATGCGCAACGGCATCAGCAGACTCGAGCCTGCTTCGGGAACCAGCGCCAGATTCACGAAAGGAGCGGTGAGCAGCGCGTCGTCGGCGACGTAGACCATATCGCAATGAAGCAGCATCGTTACGCCGACACCCACCGCCCGACCGTTTACCGCCGCCACGATCGGCGTCCGGGCTCGAGCCAGCGCGG
>Ga0210399_10005012_pt1 | contig 10294 bp, 5 predicted proteins | sample IncBWC14MmetaG_FD_150865 | JGI IMG/M metagenome (GOLD analysis project Ga0210399, IMG submission 150865) | Forest soil microbial communities from Barre Woods Harvard Forest LTER site, Petersham, Massachusetts, United States - Inc-BW-C-14-M | ecosystem: Environmental > Terrestrial > Soil >...
TCTGGCGTTCCTGGCTCGACGAACGTGAGGCCATCTTCCGAGCCAGGCAGCAAGTATCCGGGCCTTCGTCGAGCTGCGCCACCTGATACGAGCGTGAGATCGACCCCGGAGCAAATTTCTCCTCGATCCGCCTACTCTGGCTCGGCACCCGATCGTTGGGACGTCGCCATGCCAGATTGGCAGAGATATTCGCAGCAGCGCGACACGCCATACGTGAAAGGGCACTGGTACGACCCTTTCAATCGCAACAAACTCAAAGGCGACTACCCCATCTTCGGGCAACGTTGGTTTTTGAACTTCACCGGTACAAGCGACAGTGCGTTTGACGGTCGACGCTTGCCGCTCCCGAGCGGCCTCGACGCGACCAACGCCGGAAGCAGCGGCTTTTTCGGACGGGGCGAACAGGCATTCGCGTCGGAGAATTTGCGACTCTCGTTCGATCTTGTTCGCGGTGACACGAGCTTCCGGCCAGCCGATTTCCGATTCCGCTTCACGCCGGAGTTAAGCCTGAACTTCCTCCAAGCCCGCGAGCGAGGGATCGTGAACGTTGACCCGACCAAAGGAACGCAACGATTCGATACGCATCTGGGAATTCAAGAGGCGTTCGCCGAAGCCAAGTTGCACGACCTCAGTCCGAATTACGATTTTGTCTCGGTGCGCGCGGGGATCCAGCAATTCACGAGTGATTTTCGAGGTTTTCTCTTTTCGGAAGAACAGCCGGGGGTGCGGCTGTTTGGCAATCTTCGTTCGAATCGCATCGCGTACAACCTGGCCTGGTTTTATTTTCTTGAGAAGAACACCAATAGCGGTCTGAACACATTTCAAAATCGCGGTCAGCAGGTGTACGTCGCCAACGTATATGTGCAGGATTTTCTGGCGAAGGGGTACACCAATGAATTCAGTTTTCACTACAACCGCGACAACGGCGGATTGCATTACGACGACAACGGTTTTCTGGTCCGTCCCGCACCCGTGGGTGGCGTCGTCAATAGCACGATCCGAACCCACGACGTGCATGCCTACTATCTCGGTTGGGCCAGCAACGGACACCTCGGGCGTCTGAACGTCAGCCATGCGTTCTACCAGGCGTTTGGCCACGATACCTTCAATGCAATCGCCGGTCGCCGCGTGGACATCAACGCGCGGATGGGAGCGCTGGAGTTATCCGTAGATCGCGATTGGGCGCGCTATCGGGCGTCGTTTTTCTACGCCTCGGGCGACTCCAGCAATCGTTCCGGAAGTTCGCGTAGCGATGGCACAGCCCATGGATTCGATTCCATCGTGGATGCAACCCACTTCGCGGGAACGGACTTTAGCTTCTGGGACAGCGAAGGCATAAGGCTGACGGGTACGGGCATCGCGCTGGTCAGCCCCGCGAGCCTTCTGCCCAGCCTGCGGGCAAACAAAGAGGAAGGCCAAGCAAATTTTGTAAATCCGGGAGTAATGCTCTTCAATCTCGGTGCGGACTTCACCCTCACTCCCAAGCTGCGCGCTTTTGCGAATAGCAATTACCTGCGCTTTGATCGAACGGAACCGCTCGAACTTTTGTTGTTTCAGCGACCGATCGATCACAGCATCGGCACAGATTTCGGGGCGGGGGTGGAGTACCGTCCGCCATTGACCGAGAACATCGTGATTCGTACTGGAGCATCGGCTCTGGTGCCCGGACAGGGATTCAAACAGATCTACAACGGCGAAGTGTTGTTCTCGCTTTTTGGAAATGTGCGATTTCAGTTCTGAAGCTTTCTTTTTGATCCAATGAGATCTGTTCAACGGAACCCGATCGTAGTTGCGACAACCGTGGTTGTAGTCCTGTTCGCTTCGGGAGCGAGAGTCTCGCGCGCGCAGGATTCAGAATCGGCAGGCGCAGACACACTCCTGACACAATCCCAAGCCGACGCCGACCGGAAATCGAGTGGCTGCCTGACCTGTCACAGCACCACAGACAATCCGACAATGCACGCCAGTGATGCTGTGAGGCTGGGCTGCGTGGACTGTCACGGAGGGGATGTTGATGCGCGGGTAACTAGCGGAACAACACCGCACTCATCGGAGTACGCCCAAGTAAAAAAGCGTGCTCATCCACAGCCGAGATTGCTGGAATCCAACCGTTCGGCGAATCCCGACCGGGTCTATACGAGTTGGCTGCGAGAGGATTGGAATTACATTCGATTCGTCAATCCCGGCGATTTGCGTGTCGCCGAAAAGAGCTGCGGCCAATCCGGCTGCCACACGTCTGAAGTGCGCAAAGTGCAGACCAGCATGATGACCCACGGCGCCATGCTTTGGGGCGCCGCGCTTTACAACAATGGCGCGTTTCCTCTGAAGGCACCACATTTTGGAGAAAGCTATGGGGCTAACGGCGAACCGCAACGGCTGGCAACATTCCCTCCGCCCTCCGCCGAGGAGATCGAGAAAAAAGGAGTTCTGCCCTACCTGGAGCCGCTGGAGCGGTGGGAGATCTCGCAGCCTGGCAATGTACTTCGCGTCTTTGAGCGTGGCGGGCGCAAGCGGCCCGAGATCGGGAATCCTGATCCGAGCGAAGATCCCGGCAAACCCGAGATCAAACTAAGCGATCGCGGTTTCGGCACCGAGTTGCGCACCGACCCGGTTTTTCTCGGCCTGCAAAAGACCCGACTTCTGGACCCTCTCCTCTCTTTTCCGGGAACCAACGATCAACCGGGCGACTATCGCGGCAGTGGATGCACGGCCTGTCACGTGATCTATGCGAACGATCGATCGCCGGAGCATTCTGGATCGCTTGCAAGCGCGGGAAACCTTGGGCAAAGCGCCACCACTGATCCGACGATCCCACACAACGAATCCGGACACCCCATCCGCCACGAATTCACGCGAGCGATTCCCTCGAGCCAATGCATTGTCTGCCACATTCACCCGGGAACCAACATGGTGGCCACTTATTTCGGCTACACCTGGTGGGACAACGAAATGGATGGAAACCACATGTGGCCTGCGCAGCAGCGCCGTCCCAACGCGGCAGAACAAAGCGAAATCGAAGCCAGAAATCCTGAGGGCTCCGCGATTCGCGGATCGTGGTCGGATGTGAGTTTTCTCGAGAAGACCGGTACGCCCGAATTCAACCAACAACTCGAACACACCCAGTTTGGTGACTTCCACAGTCACGGATGGATTTTCCGCGCGGTCTTTAAACACGATCGAAAGGGAACACTTCTGGATGAGCAAGATCGCCCAGTCTCCTTCGAAGATCGGGAGAAGTTCAAGAAAGCCGTTCATCTAAAAGACATTCATCTCGAGAAAGGGATGCATTGTGTGGACTGTCACTTCGAACAGGACAGTCACGGGAATGGGAAGCTCTATGGAGAGACGCGGAATGCCGTCGAGATTGATTGTGTCGACTGCCACGGCACGATTCAGCAGAAAGCCACTTTGATTACGTCCGGTACCGCGGCTCCCGATGGTGGCACCAGTCTGGCAGCGCTGCGCACTCCGTGGAAGGAGCGCCGCTTCTATTGGAAAGACAGTCGCCTCTTCCAGCGCTCGATGGTCGAAGGAAACAAAGAATGGGAAGTCGTACAAGTGCTGGATACCATCACGAGGGGTAATGCGCACTACAGCGAGAAATCGCGGCTGGCGAAAACGATTCAGCGCGATGGCGCGAGCTGGGGCGATGTTCCCGTCGATGAGACGGCCCTCGCTCATCAGAACAGCCGCATGACCTGCTATGCGTGTCACTCCTCTTGGGCGCCAACCTGTTACGGCTGTCATCTCTCAATGACGGCGAACGAGCGCACGCCAATGTTGCACAACGAAGGGCTGACGACGCGCAACTGGACTTCGTACAACTTCCAGGTCTTGCGCGATGACATGTACACGCTCGGCATTGATGGGAGTGTGACCGGCCATCGTGTGGCGCCCGTGCGTTCAGCCTGCGCCGTGCTCGTCAGTTCACAAAATAATGATCGCGATTGGCTCTATTACCAGCAGCAGACGATTTCGGCGGAAGGGTTCAGCGGACAGTCGTTTTCAACGTTTGTACCGCACACGGTGCGCGCCCGGGAAACAAAGGGTTGCACCGACTGTCACGTGTCTCGCGCCAATGACAACAATGCGTGGATGGCGCAACTGTTGCTCGAAGGCACGAATTTCATGAATTTCATGGGGCGCTACGCCTTTGTAGCGGACGGAAAGAGCGGCTTTGATGCGATTGCGGTTACCGAACACGACGAGCCGCCTGCCGTGCTGGGAAGCGATTTCCAAAAGATCGCCTATCCTGATGACTATCGATCTCACATGGAGCGCCGAGGAGAACTGACGGAGGCCTATCAGCACTCCGGATCGGAAGTCCTGGATGTTCAGGCACGAGGCGAATATCTCTACGCGGCAATGGGGAAGGGCGGTCTGCGCATTTTCGACATCGCGAATATCGATAACAAAGACATTTCGCAGCGGGTCATTACGGCGCCTACGTCTCCGCTTGGGCAACGCTTCTATTTGCCGACAAAGTACGCGACAGCCGTAGCGACGCCCACCACGCTTGGCGTAGATCCTCTACGGTCGCATCGTAAGGAGAACGAAGAGCAATCCGTTCACCTGATGTACGGGTTCCTCTACGTAGCCGACAAGTACGAAGGGCTGATTGTGGTAGGCGATCCGAATCTGCAAAGCAAGAGTCCGGGAGTCGGCACGTTGCTCGACGGAAATCCTGCTAATAATTTCCTGAAGCGGGCCTTGGCATTTAATCCCGACGGCATCTTGAATGGCGCTCGAAAGATCGCCATTGCCGGAACGTTCGCCTACATACTCTGCGATCGTGGCCTGGTCGTTGTGGACTTGGACAACCCGCTACAACCGAAAATCACAGCAACCGTTGGATTCCCTTCGCTTGTCGAACCACGTAGCGTCGCGGTGCAGTTCCGCTATGCGTTCGTGGTCGATCGGGAAGGGTTGAAGGTGCTGGACGTAACGAATTTGGATCAGCCAAAAATTGTGCCCGGCGCCACCGTCCCTCTGGAGGACGCTCGCGGGCTCTACGTCGCTCGCACCTATGCATATGTCGCCGCGGGAAAACAGGGATTAGCCATTGTTAACGTGGAACAGCCGGAGCACCCCAAGGTCGACCAAATGTTTACCGCAAACGGCGAGCTGAACGATGCCAACGACGTCAAGCTTGGGATGGTGAGTTCGAGTCTTTTCGCTTACGTGGCCGACGGCAAAAACGGTCTCCGCGTAGTGCAATTGTTTTCGCCCACCGACAATCCTGGTTTCGCAGGTTTCAGTCCAAAGCCCACACCAAAATTAATTGCCCGCTACCGGACCCGCGGGCCGGCGCTGGCGATTTCAAAGGGGATCGATCGTGATCGCGCGGTGGATGAAAGCGGAAATCAGCTAGCGGTTTTCGGTCGCCGTGGCGCTCGCCCATTCAATCACGAAGAGATGCAACGAATGTTTCTACGTGACGGACGCATTTACAGCGTCATTGACGATCCGCCTGGGCCTCCAAAAGATTCTGCAACGCCTGCAACTGCCAGCGCGCAATAGCGGATTGCGTAACATTCATTGTGGCATGTGCAGTTCGGCGGTTCCGCGCAGTTCCGGAATGCTGAATCGTCCTCTGGTTCGTTTCGCTTTCGTCCAATCGTGATATTGATGACACTCAAAGCAGCGGCTTTCGGCTGTGTCCCGGGTAGAACCGTCCCGATGGCACTCCTGACACGTCTTAATACCCGGCACAAGTATGTCAGATGTGTCGTGACTGGCCCGCGCTTTTGTGTGGCAGGCTTCGCACGACATCATGCGATGGGTGCGATGATCAAATTCGGCGTGCGGTAACCAGCGCTCCGTGATGTTTGCTTTCGCTATCTGGGGCAGCGGTCCATCGTTCTCCATCAACCTGTGACACTGCTTGCAGGTTTTCGTCCACAATAGCCACTCTGCTTCCTCGACCCTGAACTGTACCCACTCTGAACCGTTTCGCGCCATTGGACGAGAGCGCATTCGTTCCGGCAATTGGCGGTTCGGAGGCTCCGCTTCACGAATCGCCGCGGGATGCACCGCGATATAGTCCTGGAATTGCTTGGTCAGAAAGGAGTGCACCAGCTGAGGCTGATCATGCGGCACCTGCTGGTCGCCAAAGCGGCGATCGAACTGAAGTGTGTGGCAGCCACTACAGTGCGTCGAAAATTGAATAGGCGCCATGTCTGACGTTGCACGGGTGAAGGGAGAATTGCTGATCTTCAGCGTTGCGTCCGATGTTTTCGCCTCTCCCGCGTATGGCCAAGGGTCGCCCCCTTCAATAGTTCCATGACAGTCGTCGCAAGTCATCTGTACACGCCGATTGTGCGGGCCAATCAGATTTGCCTGAAGATGCAAATAATGGTTGAGCCGGATCTGGCCGGGATCGGAGTTGGTGCCAATGAGAGGCGCGAACTCCGGGTGGCTATTGGTAAATCCCGTGACCGCCGACGCATAGTGCAGTGGTCCAGCGCGCACCTGCAGGCTGGCGTGGCATTGTGAGCAACTGTTGTCGGACGTTGCCGCCAGACGCACCGCACCCTTATGTTCCAGATGGCAAGACGAGCAAGCGGGCGTGAATTGCTGCTGCGCCTGGTGAATCGGAGCGTCGTGGCATGCGAGACAAGCATCGTCGCTTACATTTTTTGCGAACGCCCCCGCTCGCGATACATGACAAAGGTTGCACTGTTGCGTGAAGACGGCGTGCGATCGAGAAAGAGGTCCGCTCGAGTACACCTTTTGATTGCCCTGGACGCGTTGGGTAAAAAGCCATCCCAACGCTAAGCCGGGAATCGCAACCGAAAGCCAGAACCGCCAGCGACGAAAAGCATGCGGGCGGGTGAAATATTGCAGATCGATCCGCCGGGCCAGCTTTTTGGTTGTTCGGGTTCGTCGAAGCATGGCCTCAGAACCTCAGGGCGATCACGGCGTGCCACGCCCCCAGAATCAATCCGGCATAGGAAAGCGGAATGTGCACGAGCAACCAACCGTGCAGAATTTTGTGGAGGCGGCTTTGTTCATCCAGTTGTCGCTTCTCCTCGCAGATATTTTCCAGATCATCGATGCTGGGGTGAAGATCGGCGGGTAGAAGCACTCTCAATTGCCGAAACATCGGCGTAGCCAGACCTGGTCTTGCGAGGCGATTTCCACCAGAACCTGGGCGTCCCAGGAAAGGTTCGATCTCGGCGCGGAGAAATCGACGAAGCTCCACACTGGCATCATTGTCAACTTGCAATCCTGACGCGACGGTAACATCCCAATTCGCGCCGGCTCCGGCCGCCAGTGCGCGTTGTCGCTCACTCGCGCTCGAAACATCTCCTTCCAGCGCACCGCACGTTTCCTCGACGATTCTTTGAGCTTCCTGCACAAGTTGCTGGCGTACGTGGTCGATTTCTTCGTAAATCGTTTCCATGGGTAGGCGCGAAGTATGGAACCTCGGCATAAAGTGTTGCAACGCAGCACCCAGAACTCCGCTTGCGAACACAAACGTGAAGAGCCACATCAACACGCGTGTGAGCGTGCCTCCGAAATGAAATCCACCATGCAACAGGATGAGCGGAAAGCTCGCCGCTCCCAGCCACAGATGACCGCGCATCCACGTCTGGGCGCGTCCGATTCGCCAGATCGGAAACTTCTTTCGTAATCCGAGTAGCCCAGCGAACAACATGAATGCGAACCCAACGATCCCGTAAGTCAGTCCAAGAGCACTCCCTCCCCGTGGTCCTTGCGGTGAGTGCAGGGCGTAAGGGATATACAGTGCGGTTGCGACCACCAGTCCGGCGATGATGCCGATGCACCACTTTCGATGGGTGTGATCGATCAGCATGGCTCACTTGGCTCCCGACGCGGGCTGCTTCAGCAAGCCTGCGAAAAACTCGGGCGGATTCACGCGGTGCGCCGCATCATGCGGGCATGCGTACACGCAGCTCGGCTCCGCATGGTCATGGCACAGATCGCAGGACGTCGCCTTCACTTTGACGCTCGCGATCTTCCTGCCGGGATGGGCTGGATCGTCCATCTCCACCGGGAAGGGATGGAGATTGATGTTGCCATATGGACAGTTGTTGGCGCAGAGACCACAGCCGATACACCAATCCTCAATGATGACTTCGAGAGAGTTCCTGCGGCGGATTGATCCCACGGGGCAACCGACCATGCACAGCGGATCGCGACATTGCCTGCACGAGGTGGCTACTAGGTACTTGTCGAACCGCAGTCCCTCGCGCACCAGCCGGCTGACGCCATCGTGGGCGTCGGCGCACGCTCGCACACACTGATCACAACGAGTACAGCGTTCGAGATCAAGAACCAGCAGGCTCTGCGCCTCCATTAAACCGTTGGCAAGAAACTGATCGACCGGCAAGGTTTGAAGTTGCGTAAGCCGATGCCGATTTTCCTGGAGACGTTCGCCGGCCACCGTTTCCAGGCGAGCTCGAATGTCGGGAAAGCGCTCGAGCATCAGTTCGAAGTCTTCGCGCGAAATGCGGACCGCTTCGACGTGGTCTAGAGCCGTGCAGGTGGCAGTTCGCGGAGTGCGGTTGAGCAGGGCAATTTCTCCGAAGTAACCTCCACGAGCGAGATATGCCAGAACGAGTTCGCCTCCGGGGCGGTCTTCCGATACTTTCACAAAGCCAATCCGCACCAGATAGAAACTGTCCGCCGCCTCGCCTTGCCGACAGATGACGTGCCCTGGACTGAATCGTAGAAGCTCGACGCGATCGCGCAGGTGATCGATGAAATCCTTCGTCAGTGACGCGAAAATGGGAACACTTCGCAGGTGCGAATCCAGTGCCCGGTTCCGGTAGTTGCGTTCGAGTTGTGCGCGGAAGGTCTTGTTGCGCTGCAGGATATCGAGCACATTGCGCAGCATCTCCAGCATGACGCAGTCGGTCTTGGCGCGCACCGTCGCCGAGCGAGGGTAATAACTCATGCACGTCATCTCGCCGAACAGGTCCCCCGGGTTGAGTTCGGCTACAGGGTTGTCATAGGGCAGATCAACCGCGGCATCGATCGGGATGAAGGGCCGACTCGACTCTTCACTTCGTCGGTCCTTTTCACGCGGGCTGAGCAGACTTGTCAGCTTGCGGAAGAAGCCAACGGATTGTCCCTGGGTCTTCACATGCGCCATTGGACTTGCAAGGAAGACTTCGGCTTTTCCCTCGAGAATGTAGAACGCCGTGGATCCAAATTCGCCCTCGCGGCAGATGATCTCGCCCGCGCGAAAATGACGTTTCACAACGGCTTTCTGGTTGAGCTCCAGAAAAGTGCCCGAGACGTTCTGAAAGATCGGCAGGTGCAGCAGTTCCGTGGGATCGAGCACGTCACCGGAGCCGAGTTCTGTGCCCACGATTCTCTTGTTCGTGAGGGCGCCGGTTGGACAGGACACCATGCATTCGCCACAGGACACGCACGACGATTCGCCCATCGGCAGATTCGTGTCAAAGGCGACGCCTGCCTGGTAGCCCTTGCCGCGCCGCGCGAGCACCCAGTTATGGCGGATGTCGTCACAGCCCCGTATACAGCGATCGCACAGGATGCAAGATTCGTGATCGACGGCGATCACGGCCGAAGAGTCGTCTTTCCCGCGAGGCGTAGAGCGCCGCGGAAACCGTGTCTCGCCAATTCCAGCTGCACTGGCTAATTTCTCCAATTCACAGTCGCCCGAGTGCTGTTGCCGGGCGCAGGGAGCCGGGTGATCCGACATGAGCAGTTCGATCAGCGTGTGCCGTGCAGCTTGTACGGGTGTGGAGCACGTCTTCACCGCCATACCCGGCTCGACCTGACGAATGCAGGACGCGGCGTAAACCCGCTGCCCGACGTCGACGACGCATACACGGCAAACGCCCACGGGGTTTTCGTTCTGCTGATGACACAACGTGGGAATCGCAATGCCCTGCAGGCGCGCGGCATCGAAAATGGTGGTCCCGGCAGGAACCGTCACGCTGGTGCCATCGATCGTCAATTGCACATCGGGCTGTGCGGGGCCAGGACCGGCGCTCATCGCACCTCTTGCCGAGACAAACACACGCCCGCCGGGCAATGACGGCGATCGAGGTGGTTGGCGACAACGTCAGGGAAATGCTTCAGCACCGAGGCGATCGGAACCGGCACAACTTGGCCGAGACCGCAGATTGACGTTAGCTTCATTGCGCTGGAGAGTTCTTCAAGAAGTTGCCGGTCGCCGTCAGAGGAACGGCCTTCGGTCCAACCCGTCAGCATTTCGACCATCTTCTGCGAACCCATCCGGCAGGGGACGCATTTGCCGCACGATTCATTGCGATAAAAACGCACTGCATTCAGC
>Ga0210399_10005013_pt1 | contig 10294 bp, 9 predicted proteins | sample IncBWC14MmetaG_FD_150865 | JGI IMG/M metagenome (GOLD analysis project Ga0210399, IMG submission 150865) | Forest soil microbial communities from Barre Woods Harvard Forest LTER site, Petersham, Massachusetts, United States - Inc-BW-C-14-M | ecosystem: Environmental > Terrestrial > Soil >...
TAGCGTCAGTACCACAGGGTTCTTAATGACACCCATATCCCGGGGCAACTCAGGCCAAAGGTCACGCACTTCAAACACAAACCTACTGCCTCGCAGCCAACGCGCCACAATCCCCGGGATGCCGGCAGTCAGCGGTGTGCTGGTGGCGAATAACAGATCGTACGGCTCGGTCAGAGCCAGTTTTACACTGCGCATCGCGAATTTGAAAAATGTACCGGCGCGCCTGAGCAAGCTATCATGATTCGAGTAAACCAGCTCGAATTCAACCACCTCGATACCGTCCACCACGCCACGCCGCATACCTTTTAAAAATGCAGACGTCAACCCGGTCTTGCCCACGCCGTAGCTGCCACACACCATGGTAACTTGATGGCCCCTGGCAACAAGCGCGCGCGCCATTTCATAAGAACGTATACCTGCCGAGCCTTGCGGCGTGGAGAAATGCTGATGGAAATATAGAACTCTCATGTTTACCAGGTGATCTCAGTCGTTAAAGTTGCCGCGGATTGGACCTCCACCTCCAGGACAGACAATGCGCTTTTTATTCCATAGTATTTCGATTGCCAACCTGTGACCATTTCAAGTCGAGAGATCGGTGTCGAAGCGCTCACCCTAATTTTGATCGTTCCGTTGTTCCAAGCACCTGCGTTCGCGACCCAGTCACTCGATAACGGTGCCAGACGCCAGCGCAGAACAGCTCGATCACGGAAACCGGCAACCGAATCGACTACAGTGCAGCCACCCTCCGGCAGTAGATATACTGCCCGACGGTGAGTAGCGCCCCAGCAATCACGGTAGCTGGCCATCACTGAATTGCCACTTGAATCAACTACAATTTCAGCGCAGTCGAGCCACTCGGCAAACAGGAAACGGGAAATTCGCGGCATTTGATCGCGGCCATCAAACTGCACCGTATTGTGTGATTTAGTGCCACCGAAATATCCAAGCCATTGCTCTGACAAGTTGTACGAAAACGAGCCGCCATCGCATGCCACGTTGGTTTCGCGCACCCAAAGATCAAGATGCAGAGCATCTGACTGACTGGGACGAAATCGGTAGCGCGGCAAACGCAATATCAACCACGCGTGGGCGCTTACCAACTTTGCGTAACCCCCATCGGGCCAAAGCCTTGGCTTCGCAGTGTTTTCAGATAAAGGCAGTGTCGACGCGTCCAACCCTAGCCATGACAACACTTCGTCTTGGGGATCCTTCGCATACCTACGCCGTTGAAGAAATAATATTGACGCCCACTGAACCGATGGACGGTAATCACGATAGGGAAGCCGGTGCAGAACAAAAATTCTCGCACCGTCATTGGCGCCGAGGTTGGGTGCGTCGCCAACAATCGGATCAGTCATATCGGCCAACCACGTCGCTGCTGCGGCGCAACGTTGGTAGAAGTCTTGCGAAAATGCGATCTCCGCATAAATCTTGCGAGTTGTCTCGGCGAACGAGCAGGTATCGAGCATCAGGCGATGATAATTGACCGAATGTTGAGCGAAGGAGCCGTCGGGCATCACCAGGCGCTGGAGGCGATTCTCCAGCCAGTGGCGGCCTGCCCTGCGCCACGTTTTTCCGCGAAGGACCTCACCAGTATCTCCGTGCTTTACCAAAAAGGCGCCACCGGCAAACAACGCACCGGCCTCCGACGTGCCGTGGTTGTTGTCTTGGCCCACTCCGTAGAGCATTGTTGGCGCGATGCGCGCACAATGTTCAGCCACTAACTTGCGCAAAGATCTGGTCGGTTGGACAGCACCCCAGCGCCGCAACAGCTCGGCGACGAGAATCACTTGCAGCAAGCGTAAAGCGGTCTCCTGCCCGCATTTCCACTGGACGCCAGCATTGGCCGGGTTGTGCTTGCACCAACTCGCAAACCAATGCTCTATGGCCAGTTGAAAGTCCGGGCGGCGCGTACTGATCCAAGCTAGCGCCAAAATTACCAAACCATCAAACCGGGCGGGTTCCCAATAACCCTTGACGTCACCACCAGTAAGCGCGAAATCAGGGATGCGGGTCCAATGTTGTTGCGGCTCGCTCAATTCGACACGTGAAATTACGCTTCGATGCCAGTTGGGCGGAAACCCACACTCAACCCAACGACTGGAGAACACCGGCAGCTCTCCACGCATGACGCGCTCGGCATCCCGCGACCACGCCAGCGCGTCTACGTTCTCCGGCAGGCTCGGGTTCACTGTTGATGCGGACCAATCAAAGAACGGTCCGACAAGGGCGGGTTTAATTGGCAATAGGTGGCGGTAAACGCCCCATTTGAGCAAGGTGCGATACACGGCGACACGCAAAATATTCAACGGACCCAGGCGCAGTAAAGTGCGCATTCTGGCAACCACGCTCACCGTGCTTTCAGTCATCTCGTTGCAGATTCGCCAGCCGAATGCTTACACGCGCCACCTCAAAGAGTTCCTCTGCCGGGATCGGCGCAGGCAATCCATTGCGCACTGCACCTAGAAAGGCAGCAGCACACGCAGACTGACCTTTGTCCTGACGCCAAAGGTTCTGTTTCCTGAATCCCCCCCAACCAAAACCACGCAGGGTCGAATAATTATCGAGCTGCAACACCGCATCTCCGGCGAACGCCTCCACTCGCTCTTTCGGAAAGACCTTGCCACCATTTGCAAAGTACTGAATCGTTCCGATTGAACCGTCTTCAAAGCCGAGCGAAATGATGGCTTTGTCACTTGACGAAGCCACACTAGCTGTTTGACCCATGGTAGTAATGTGGAAGTCACGGATCGGCGCACCTGCTAAAAACCGCAGAAGATCGATAAAATGACATGCCTCGCCCACTATTCGACCGCCACCGACAGCAGTATCCTGCGTCCAATGATGAAGTGGCATCATTCCGGCGTTGCAGGTGTAACCGAACGCCTTGGGCTGTTTGACACTATCGAGCAGAGATTTCATTTTCACAGCTAAGGGTGCGAAGCGTCGGTTGAATCCCACCATCAGCAGTGGCCGACCCTGACCATGATCAGATGCATCCAATGCCGCCTCAATTGTTTCAACCTCATCAAGTGTCAAGGCCAGCGGCTTCTCAACGAAGACATGCTTCCCCGCTTGCAATGCACGCGTTACGAGATTGGCATGTGTGTTGTGGCGAGTAACGATGGCGACTGTGTTAATGCGCCGATTATCGAACACATCTTCCACCTGTGTTGAGGCCTCGGCAAACCCAGCCTTGCGACCGTGATACACGCCGCTGGCGCCCGTGCTTGTAACCACCGTATCAAGCCTTGCACCCGTAGCCTTGAACGCAGGAATCAGTATGCGTCCGCCGTAGTTACCGGCACCGATGAAGCCGACTACTGGCTCACTAGCGGCCGGGGTTGCCGACTTTGAAGTCGTCGACGCGAGACTCACCCGACTCTTCAACAACGTCTCAGACTCAATACGCGGATACTCAAGTAAAATACCCAACACCGAAGAGTCAGCCGTGAGCTGATCGTAAGCTGATTTCGCCTGCTCAATATCGTATCGGCTCGATATGAGCGCTTTTGTATCAAGTCGACCATCAGCCAGCAAACTCAGTACCGCCTCAAAATTACGCTGCTCGGTCCAACGCACAAACCCCAGCGGATAATCGTTGCCGCCCATTTCGTAGCCGGGATCATAGCGTCCAGGACCATAAGAACACGAGACCTGAAAACTCAGTTCTTTTTCATAGAACTCTGAGCGATTCAACTCCAGCCCAGTAACTCCAACGAGCACGATGCGTCCACGCTTGCGGCACATGCGTGCAGCCTGTGATGTGGGTTCGCTGGATTTTGTTGATGCCGTAATCAGCACGGCGTCAACCCCGTTACCACCGGACAAAGCAAGCGCTGCCGCTACCGGATCTTGGCCCGAAGCGGGATTGACCGTGCTCGCACCCATCTGCCTGGCCAATGCCACGCGAGAGGAATCAAAGTCGATGCCTAATACCCGACACCCATTTGCACGTAGCAACTGAACGGTCATAAGGCCGATCAAGCCCAGACCTATAACAACCACGGTTTCACCGAGTGTGGGCACCGCCAAACGCACGCCCTGCAAGCCAATTGACGCCAATACGGTGAAGACGGCGGACTCATCGTTGACATTTTCCGGAATGAGCGCGCACAGATTCATCGGTACGCTGACAACGCCGGCGTGGCCGCCATTGGAAACGACGCGATCGCCCGCTTTGAATCGAGTGACTCCGCGTCCCACGTCGAGAACGATGCCCGCATTGCAATATCCCAGCGGCAAAGGTTGATCAAGCTTGCTGCGCACCGCATCCATGGTTGCCAGAAGCCCGTCGGTACGCACCTTGTCAAGCACCAAGCGCACTTTTTCTGGCTGTTGACGTGCCTTCTCCACCATTGATGCACGACTAAAGTCGACGAGCATGCGTTCAGTACCAGCAGAAATAAGCGTCACGCTGCTCTGGATAAGCACGCAGCCTGGGTCCAGACGTGGCGCAGGGACTTCAAGCAGCATCGTTTCGCCGCTGCCCATGTGTTGAACTATCTGTCGCATCGGAGCCCTTCAGATGACCTATACCCGTCAGCGCGCACGGTGCTTGCGCTGTAGCGCATCCCGTTCTGAGCGTGAGGGGTAGCTGATCAGCACCGCCCGATAAGTGCCTTTGAAAACAAACATGCTGCCGGCCGCAACACCGACCACACCGAACCTCTCAATGGCTTTTTCAAGGTCTTTGAGCGATCCGGCGCCACCCATCACGGTCATGGGGACGTGTACAGCCTTCCGGATGCTTTCGGGCAACCCGAGATCGTAACCACCCATGCAGCCATCGTTGTCGATTGAGTTGATGACAATCTCGCCAACCCCAAGCGACTCAAGTTGACCGGCAAATTCGATCGGACACATGCCGGTATCCTCCTTCCCGTTATGAATGTACACGTGATAGCTACTGCCGAACGCGCGCCTCTTTACATCCAGGACCGCAACCACACTTTGGCTGCCGACCTGTTCAGCAATTTCCGACACGAGCGCGGGGCGCGCCAAGATAGCCGAACTCAAGGCGACCTTCTCAACCCCCAGACTCATGATGCGCTTGGCTTGCTGTATCGACTTGATCCCGCCGCCGTAGCACAGCGGCATCCTACACTCGGCAGCCAGGTTCTCGATCATCTTGTAGTCGGGCTCGCGCCCTTGTGTGCTCGCGTCAATGTCCAGCACGATTAGCTCATCGGCTTCTTTCTCATTGAAGATGCGCACCGCATTGATTGGATCGCCGACATACTTGTCATTCGAGAAGTTTCTGGTCTTTACCAACCCACCATTTCTGACCAAAAGGCAAGGAATAATTCGCGCTCGCAACATATACAAAGCTTCGCACATTTCTTGAGGAATTGGATGCCATTGTGTGTAAGCGTGCGGGGGTGCTTCAATTGCCCAGATGTTGAGAGCCCAACTGGAGACCGAGTTCAATAGCAGTGAGACGAGTCATACCGCGCCAGATGATCGCTGCTAGCGACCGGCTCAGACTCAAACGCCGTCGGAAACACACCCCCCTATTCGACTCAAACCCCATTGGAAAAGGCTTACACTAGCCCGCGTTTGCCCCATCCCGTAGTATCTGCCTCTATGCAAACCAGCGTCACGACCCAACCACAATCGCCGCCTTCATTAAACGATGAGGCAATCAACCTACGTGATCTGTTTTATATCTTCCGGCGCGACCGCTGGATGATTATCTCGGTTATCGCCGCTTGCGCGCTCACTGCGGGCGCAGTCGCGTTGCTGCTTCCCAAGGAATATGAGGCGTCCGTTCTTGTCTCACCAGTTGCTAGTTCTGCCGGTGGCGGGCAGATGAGTGCGCTGAGCTCACTGGCCACACAGTTTGGGGGACTAGCCTCATTGGCAGGAGTGTCGGTTTCAGGCGATTCCAAGAGATCCGAATCGGTGGCGGTTCTTCAATCGGAGGCGTTGACAGAGCAGTACATTCAAGCGAACAACTTGCTGCCTGTGCTCTTCCGGAAAAAGTGGGATACGGTGAAAGAGAAGTGGACAACAACAGATCCGACAGAGATCCCAACGTTGTGGAAGGCTAACCGCCTCTTCAACGACCGTATCAGAAAGGTGAGCACGGAAACAAAGACGGGACTGGTGACGATGACGATTAGATGGACTGATCCTCACTTCGCAGCGACATGGGCCAACGGTTTGGTCAAGGCTACGAACGAATTCCTGCGTGAACGGGCAATACGAGATTCCGAGACGAATATCGTCTATCTAAATGGGCAGGCGGCCATTACGGATGCAGTTGGCGTCAAGCAGGCTATTTACACAATTCTGCAGTCCGAGATTAGTAAGGCTATGCTAGCGCGCGGTTCCGATGAGTATGCGCTCAAAGTCATTGATCCTGCAGTTGCACCTGAAAAGCCTTTCTTCCCCAAGCTGCCTTTGTGGTTGGCAGCGGGAATTGCATTGGGAATGGTGTTTTCGGCCGTCATAGTTATCTTCCGTTCTGGAGGTCTCGACAACCATTGAGGGATGATGGTGGGTCAGCAGTTTTATTCGTCCGCGATTCTCCTCGCAATTCAAGGAGGCAAGTATTTCAAGTCAAGCGCATCAGAAAAGCTGGAACTATGCCTGACGAGAAGCGATCCAGAGGCAGGGCGTGAGCGTCAGACTTCAACGTGCGCACCCCAGCTGCCTGGATCAGTTCTTGAGCAGGGCGTTCGCGCAGTTAACCATTCGGGAGAGCTTGCGGGACATCGAGGCATGCAACCAAGGTGCACCACCTAGGATTGCGCGGCAACTTCGCGCGCAGCAATTTGGCCGATGTCAACGAGCGATGCGACTGACGGCTGTACTGCGAGTTCGCCCAAGCGTTGATTCGTATTGCACGGAAGTTGTACGCGACCGAGCCGGTAGGCCTGGAACTGGACAACACAGTGTATGCGGTGGATTCCACCACGATCGATCTGTGTTTGGCGCTCTTCCCGTGGTCCCCGTTTCGCTTCACCAAGACCGCGATCAAGCTGCATATGCCGCTGGATTTTCGCGGTGCAATCCCCAGTTTTATTTTTATTTCCAACGGCAAATGGTACGATGTCAACGTCCTCGACAGTTTGATCCTCGATGCTGGAGTTTGCCATGTGATGGACCGGCGGTATTTGGATTTCGCGCGGCTTTACGCGCTGCATCAAAGCGGCGGGTTCTCGGTCAGTTGAGCCAAGCGCAACTCGAATATCCGGCGCATTGCCTCCAAGACTGTCGAGCGCAGCACGGAACTGATCTGCGATCAGACCGGGATGCTGAACAATTTTTACGCCGCTCATGATTAGCCCGGGCAGTTGCGCCGTTCCGATGCCGGGATCCGACCACCAACGAATCGCTCATTATCTTGACCAATCATCTCTGCATTCAAGCCCAGAGCGTCAGTGCGCTGTACAAGGGCAGGTGGTCGGTCGAACTCTTTTTCAGATGGATCAAGCAACAGCCAGGCAGCACTTACGTATTGGTAGCAATCGCTCCGAAGCGTCTAAATATGGATTTGTCGCTGCATTCAATGTTGCACGTTTTGAGCGCACCACCTTTTGAGAGAGTCCCTTTATTTCAGACTGTTTACTGACGCCGCGGAGGATTCAAGTATGACGGGCGACGGTAACCAATTGAATTTGCCATGGAACGTGCTGGACACTAGTGTTTATGAATAAAAATATTTTTGTCACTCAGCCCTATCTGCCGCCGCTGGAAGAGTTCATCCCCTATCTGGAGAAAATATGGGAGAACAAGATCCTGACCAATAATGGTCCTTTTCACCAGCAGCTCGAGAAGGCGCTGTGTGAGTATCTCGGTATCAACCATCTGTCGCTATTGTGCAATGGCACAATTGGGTTGATTACGGCATTGCAGGCTCTACGCATAGCCGGAGAAGTCATTACGACGCCTTACTCGTTCGTTGCGACGGCCCACGCACTGCTATGGAACGGCATCAAGCCAGTGTTTGTGGACGTGAGTCCAAAGACACTCAACATCGATAGCACCAAAATCGAGGCCGCGATTACGCCGCAAACTACCGCAATCTTAGCTGTGCACTGCTACGGGCAACCCTGTGATGTGGAAGAGATTCAGAAGATCGCCGACAACTACAACCTTCGCGTCATTTACGACGCTGCCCATGCCTTTGGAGTTCGGTGCCATTACGGAACCCCGCTCAACCATGGTGACTTGTCGGTGTTGAGCTTCCATGCCACCAAGGTTTTTAATACCTTTGAGGGGGGCGCTATCATTTGCCCGGACGCAAAAACCAAGCAACATGTCGATAACCTAAAGAACTTCGGCTTTTTGGATGAAGTCACCGTGGTGGCACCGGGCATCAACGGAAAGATGAGTGAAATCAATTCGGCCTTCGGGTTATTGCAACTTCGGTATATTGATCAGGCCCTGGCGCGCCGCGCTGAGATCGACGCGAATTACCGTAGCCAATTAGCCGAAGTGCGGGGAATTCACTGCATCGCATCCGCGGGTCAAGCCGTAGCCAATCACGCTTACTTTCCAATCCTAGTTGAGGCTAACTATCCGCTGTCGCGAGATGCCCTGTACCAGAGAATGAAGGACCACGGTGTCTATGCGCGACGCTATTTCTACCCTTTGATTTCCGACTTTCCGATGTACCGCGCGCTCCGATCGGCGCAGCGCAGCAACCTACCCGTGGCCGCATCGGCAGCAGACCGCGTCCTTTGCCTGCCGATTTATCCGGCACTGCAGCCAGACGAACAGCAGCGCGTGATCGAACTCATCCAGGATGTCTAAAGTGAGCCTATTGGAAAGAGCGCTGGAAGACGGCGTCGCCGCGGGCGCGCTCAGCCTGATTCGGGAGGATTGCGCCGCATTCGGCATCTATGCGGGCAGTCCGGGACAGCGCAGTGAGCGCCGTCGCGACTTGCTGGAGTTGGAACGCCGATTTATGGCCAGCCTTGGGAGCGCCCAGTAACTGCATGTCGCTGAAATCAAACATTGCGGCGAACTATGTCAGTCAGATATACACAACTCTGATTGGCATCGCCCTGGTGCCGTTTTTCTTCGAGCACATGGGCAGCGAAGCCTATGGCTTGGTCGGCTTTTTCGCGATGTTGCAAACGTGGTTCAACCTACTAGACCTAGGCCTGACGCCGACAATCGCCCGCGAATCGGCCCGTTACCATGGCGGTGCGATGTCGGCTATTGAGTATCGTCGTTTGTTCCAATCACTGAGCATTGTTTTCATCTGCATTGCCCTCATTGGCGGCGCGATTCTATTCCTAGAAGCCGGTCCAATTTCTAAGAATTGGCTTAATGCGAAAATATTGGCTCCGGCCACGATACTTGTCTCTGTACGGATTATGGCTGTGTGCGTTGCACTGCGTTGGATAGGCGGATTGTATCGTGGCGTTATTACGGGTGCAGAGCGGCTGGTGTGGCTGAGTGGCTTTAACGCGACGATTGCCACGCTACGCTTCGGCGGCGTTTTCGTTGTAATGTCGATTTGGGGATATACCCCCCACGTATTCTTTTGGTATCAATTGGCAGTCGCAGCGCTGGAGCTCGGTGTTTTGAAATTAAAGTGCCACTTCCTGTTGGCCGGCACACGATACCTCGATGAGCCGATCGACTGGTCTTTCGAACCAATTCTGCCCCTGATGCGCTTCTCACTCACAATCGCCTTCACGTCCTCCGTGTGGGTGCTGGTTACCCAAACGGACAAGTTAGTTCTTTCAGGTATCCTGCCGCTCGCACAGTATGGTTACTTCACCCTAGCGGTACTGGTTGCCAGTGGCATCACGATGGTCACGGCGCCCGTCAGCACCGCTCTATTGCCGCGCTTGGCAAGGTTACACGCGGAAGGTAACCATTATGAGGTTAGGCGACTGTACAATCAGGCGTCACAGCTGGTGAGCGTGATCGCCGGCTCCTTGGCGGTTACGCTGGCGGTGTGTAGTAAGTCCCTACTTTTTACTTGGACTGGCAGTCTCGAGATTAGTGAATCCGCGGCACCGATTCTGCGACTATACGCGATTGGCAATGGCTTATTAGCGCTGGGCGCCTTTCCGTTCTACTTGCAGTACGCCCGCGGCAATCTACACTACCACGTCATAGGAAACGCTGTGATGATGGTCGTCCTCATCCCGGCCATCATCGTGGCCGCTATTAAGGCCGGCGGCATCGGTGCCGGGTGGGTATGGGTCGTATTGAATGCGCTCTACCTAGCCGTCTGGGTCAGCTATGTTCACTCCAAGTTGGAACCTGGTCTGCATTTGAAATGGCTGATACGAAATGTCCTCGCGATACTAATACCGACGTTACT
>Ga0210399_10005014_pt1 | contig 10292 bp, 12 predicted proteins | sample IncBWC14MmetaG_FD_150865 | JGI IMG/M metagenome (GOLD analysis project Ga0210399, IMG submission 150865) | Forest soil microbial communities from Barre Woods Harvard Forest LTER site, Petersham, Massachusetts, United States - Inc-BW-C-14-M | ecosystem: Environmental > Terrestrial > Soil >...
TGGCCTGGATCGGCTTCTCGGTCGGGCCTAGAGTCTGGCCCCGAACGCGTGCCCCGAACGGAACAAAACAGCTCCAAGCAGCGCTCAAGAAAACGTTCCGAGGAGCTTTTCAGTCTCGCATCTTCTCCATGGTGCGCGAGACAACGACATATGGGTCCGTATCTACCAGGCGCAAACCACCGTTGCGGAGCACGACAAAGGACTCATTGACCGGGAGCCCCACACTGGTCTCAAGGGACAAAGTGCCCGTGCAATCCGAGTTCAATGTATAAGTTCCCGCAACCGTCGCTTGCACGACCACACCGTCGATGTTCACTGTTGCTTTGCCGGAAACATTTCCCGCACCGTCGAAAAAGTCGACGGCCACCTCAGCAAACGGAAACGGAGGGGCTGGGAAGCCGGGGAGTTGGGTGATGATTGTGCCCTGGCCTTGAACGGAGTAAGCGCCTTTCAGGGTGCTCAGTGAGCAACTAGTGGTTCGATCTTGTGCGTGGACTGCTGGTGCCAGACCCGCCAAGAGCATTGCGAACGAAAGGATCGCTAAGGTTGGTGATGCGATGTTGTGTTTCATAAGTGTTCTCCTTTGTTTTTTTTCGAAACTAAGCGGCCCGAACTCCCTTCGGGGCCGCTGTGATGTCTTTTTGCGCCTGCACGCGTTAAACATCAATAGTCTGGGTCTATTCCGTTTTGATTTTTTATTGATGCTGCGTAACGGGTTGCAAGAGCGCAACTTAGCGGACTATCGACTTCTATTCGTGATACACTCCCGACCATAGTTGGGGGTGTCGGTAGGCGTGAACGATGTCCCTTCATCCCACGCGCTCATTCGCTTCGGTAGCTTCGAGCTGGATGCTGAGAGTAGAGAACTGCTCAAGCAGGGAGTGAGAGTTCGTCTTCAGGAACAGCCTTTCCAGATCCTCCAGGTTCTGTTGGAGCAGCCCAGCAGGGTTGTAACTCGTGAAGAACTGCAGCGTCGCATCTGGCCCTCGGATACTTTCGTGGACTTTGATCGCGGCCTCTACAACGCGATCAAGAAGCTCCGCGAATCGCTGGATGATTCGGCGGAAAGTCCCCGCTTTATAGAAACTCTCTCCCGGCGCGGGTACCGCTTCATCGCACCAGTGACGAAAAATGGTGGCCGTGCTGGGGAGGCCTCGATCGCCGTGCTGCCGTTCATCAATATGAGCGCGGACACGGAGAACGAGTTTTTCACTGACGGCATTACAGAAGAAATCATCAATGTACTGTCGCAGATCGAACGGCTCCACGTAGCGGCGCGAACTTCCTCCTTTTTTTTCAAAGGAAAACATGCCGACATGCGGCAGGTCGGGGAACAGCTGAATGTGCGAACGGTTCTTGAGGGAAGCGTCCGAAAAGTTGGAGACCGTCTGCGCATTACAGCCCAGCTGGTTAATGTGGCTGACGGATACCATCTCTGGTCAGAGCGATACGACCGCGAGCTGAAGGATGTTTTCGTCATTCAAGACGAAATTGCCCGCTCCATTGCGGAGCGGTTAAAGCTGACACTAGAAGGCGATCGGGCTGAACATCTGGTGAAGGCGGGGACGAAGGACCTGGAGGCGTACCAGCTCTACCTGAAAGGCCGGGCGCTTCTCTACCGCCGTGGGGGAGCCATTCCGCATGCCGTGCAGTGCTTCGACCGTGCGGTTAAGCTCGACCCTGACTACGCGCTCGCCTGGGCTGGACTGGCGGACTCGTACACCACGCTCGGCTACTACGGCCTGATGGCTCCCGATGCATGTATGCCGAAGGGGATGGAGGCGGCTCGATGCGCAGTGGCTCTTGATCCCTCGCTTGCCGAGGCACACAACGCACTTGCAATGGCTTGTTTGATGGGCACTTGGGACAAAGCGGAAGCAGAGCGGGAATTTCTACGTGCGCTGGAGCTGAATCCGAAGTATATCCAGGCGCGCGACTGGTACGCCTTGTTCTATCTCCAGTTTTCCGAAGGGCGACTAGCAGAAGGCGTCGCCCAAGCCAAGCTCGCTCTGGGATGTGACCCCCTTTCGAGCTACACCCACGCGATATATGGCCTTACCTGCGCCATCGCTGGCAAGTATGCGGAGGCCGTACAGATTTCACGACGCGCCGTGGAACTCGATTCTGAATCGTACTTGGCACGCATGATTCTCCTGGGGGTCCTGCAGTCAGCGGGACGGTTCGAGGAAGGTGTTGCTGTCGGCGAACTGGCCTTAGCGATGTCCGGGCGGCATTCGTGGGCCATGGCACTTCTGGCTGTGACCTTCGCTGATTGGGGCAGACCTGCAGATGCCGGTGCCGTCTACGCAGAGATGCTGGCGCGGGCATGCCGCCAATATGTGCCAGCTGCGCTACTCGCCCTTGCTGCTTCTGCGGCAGGGAGGCAAGATGAGGCCATTCGCCATGCCCGCGAGGCTCTCGAAATCCGCGACCCTGGTTGCCAGCCTTACTTCTCCAGGCACCAGTCCTTCAGCGCCAGGTTATACGCGTACCCCCAGTTTCGCGAGTTGCTATCGGAAATGGGATTCGAATAAGTTCGGCTCAAGATGCTCCGGCAGCGGCCAGGCTCTAGATATCTCATTCCTGGCCTGCGTCCGCCGAGCAAGTAGTCTCGGCAACATCACAGGAGAATGCCAGGGGAGAAAACTATGAAATGTGCAAACAGGACGGCCAGCAGATTTGCTCCATGCGGTTTTAGGCAAGTTACTTCATCCACTGTTGTATAAACGTGCTAACTTCATAAGCTAATGTACAAATCTCTTCGAATGATCCAGCGAATTCTTGTGATGATCTCGATCGCGGTCGCTGCACCAGCGCTCGGTCAAGTTGCGAACAACGCGCCAATTGAAGCGATAGAGATTGCTCCTCTGTTCTACCAACGATTTGCGTGTACGGAACATGTGAATGGTGAGCTAAGGGATCTTGGCGACGCACTTGGGTCGGATTGCCTCGTGGTGGGCGGCATGGGAGCGTCCAACGGGTTCATGCGCTTCTATAAGACAGACGGCGCTACAAACGAAGACTGGTATGGCTGGCATGTCGAGGTCCATGCTCCCTTCGATGGAGTCGTCATCGAGGTCGCGACCAACCGCGTAACCAACACTCCAGGTACACCGGGGCAACCTCCTCCTGATTACATCAAATTCAGGAGGGCGGACGGAGTCGTCGTGGTGTACGCACATCTTGACGACATAAGGGTTCATCCGGGTGATCACGTTAAGGTGGGACAAGTCGTAGCCCTGGACGGAAACAACGGAACAGCCAAGAATCCCCATGTGCATGTCGGTGCATATCGTGAGAAGACACCCCTACAAATCCGATGGGACTTGGCAGCAGAGGGCCAGATTCAGACGCTCGCTCACCCGCAGCTACAACCCAGCCGCTGACGCCCGTGGCTGGGAAATCATCAAATTTCGCCCGGTAGATCTTGCCCATTACAAAACATCTGGGTCTGCGCGTCATTAGTCATACGCGATTGATCACGCCGACCTGTGTGAACCAGGCGAACCGCTCTGTGGACGGCGGGAAGATACAGATGTTCCCGCTCGATCATCCACGGAGAGAACTTTACACTTTTCAGGACTGTGCACGGTCTTCGCATTGGTAGTGACTGCGGCACAAGCTTGGCAAGAGCATGCCCGGGACCGATGGCCGGAGGTGACGGCGCATGTTGACTCATGTGGCATAGAACCAAGCAGCGGTGAGGACATGTACCATATCCGTTGCTGCTTGAGCTACGTCGTGGGTGGTAAGCAGAATGTAACGACGGTCCATTCGATTGATGTGGGAGTTTGGCAATCCCCTCGCAACCAGATTAGGCCGCTCGAACAGTGGATTGATGAGCATCCCTCGGGGACGCCGATCCTCGTTCGCTACGATCCCGCCAACCGCACGCAAGTAGTGTCAACGGACAAGCTAGTCGGGGGACCTCATACGGAGAGTAATATCAAGGTGTTCGAAGTCTGCGCGGGAAGCTTCGTAATCCTGCTGGCGATTGCGCGAATCACACGACGGCACCTGCCGGATCCCGTAGATGTGCTTCCGTGATATGGTCAGGCAAGAGATTCCTCCTGAATATGTGTTGACTAATATTCAGCAATATGGCTGAATATTGAGGGCGAGAAAGGCAAAGATCATGATCTTTGGTGGGCATGTAGTCATATACAGCAAGGATGCGACGGCTGATCGTGCCTTCTTCCGGGACGTACTCGGATTTGCATCTGTGGACGCAGGCCACGGATGGCTGATCTTCGCGCTGCCTCCGGCGGAAGTGGCGGTTCATCCCGCCGAAGACTTTGACCGGCAGGAACTCTTTTTCATGTGTGACGATTTGAAGGCCGAGATCGTGGCGCTCGGAAAGAAGGGTGTCCGGCTTACGGACGTGCAGGAAGCTAGATGGGGTTCGATCGCAAAGATCCGTCTGCCCGGCGGAGGAGAAGTCGGCCTCTACCAGCCTAAGCATCCAACGGCATTTGCCATCACCTCACACTAACCCGGTACCGAGTAGTGTTGATGCCCAAGCTTACTTCGAGGATGCGGCGAGACACGTATAAGGATGTCTTCGGGGCGCTGGCTCACCCGGCGCGGCGCCGGGTGCTGCTCGCGGTCTATTTCAATGGAGGGGCGATGACCGCCGGAGAGGTCGCGGCGATGTTTGCGCATGCATGGCAGACCACTACCCGGCACCTTCAGGTTCTTGAGGCCGCCGGTCTGCTCACGCACGAGAGGCAAGGCAGAATGCGCATCTATCGCATCGAGCGAAAGCGATTAGCGCTGGTGAGCGATTGGCTGGCGCACTTTCAAGGGCCAGTGAGACAACGCGCAGGAGGAAAACAGGATGTCCGCAACAAAAAAACCAACCGTCGTCAAGACGAAACCGCCAAAGCCCGAAGCGCCTGACGACGTACCGCGGTTCTTCAGGCTCAACGTCGAGGTCGGCGATCTCGACTCGGCGATCTCATTCTATATGAACCTACTCGGCGTCCAAGGGAGGAAGCAGCCCGGGCACCGATGCTACTTCGATTGTGGCCCGGCCACCCTGCAAGTGCTGGATGTGTCCTCGATCAGGCCGCCGCACCCGGCGGCAAAGTCTTTGTACTTTACCGTCAGGAATCTGGAGGCAGCATTCGACCGCGCAAAGGGGCTGAGCTGTCTGTCGCGCGACGAAGTTCACGATGCACCGGGGGGTGGCATTGTCGTGCGCCCGTGGGGCGAGCGATCGTTCTATGCTGAGGATCCATGGGGAAATCCGCTTTGTTTCGTCGAGGAGGGAACCGTTTACACGGGGTAAAGACGGATTTCGGAAAGGAACCTTGTCATCGATGAGCTCAAAATGTTTTTTTGTCCTTCTTGGTACTCTTAGCTTTGCGGCACTCTCGTGGTCGCAGGATTTGGGAGAATGGACCGATACGTACGTAAAGGGACTCGCTCCTACCAAACATTTTCGTGGGACTATTGTGGCCGAGCGCACCGGCCGCGTGCTGGTTGAGAAGATCTATGGGACGGCAGTCGAGGAATGGCAGGTCCCCAACTCCTCGGAAACGAAAGTCGAGCTCGCATGGTTGAGCAGGCAATTTAGGGCAGCTGCAATCCTGCAACTTGCCGATGCCGGTAAATTGAACGTCGAGGACCCGGTCAGCAAGTACTACACGGACATCCCTCCCGGTTGGAATCGGATGACGATCCATAACCTTCTGACCCACACCTCGGGTCTCCCGGAGAACGAATGCGAGAACTTCTACAAAGGTAGAGCCACACCTTACACAACGGGGGAACAGGTTAAGACGTTTCGCGATCGTCCCCTGGGCTTTCCGCCGGGTACCGCCTGGAAATACAGGAACACGGAGTACTACCTCCTCGCTTACATCGTCGAGAAGCTTTCTGGAGAATCTTACGCAGCGTATCTGGCTCACCATGTTTTCGAACCGTTGAAGATGACTCATTCAGGATTTGCGACGATGGCAGCCATGGTGCCCCAAATGTCAGAGGGATATTCACGTGACGGCAGTACTCTGATTCGCCGGGAATACTTTGACCGCAGTATGGAAACTGGCGCCAGAGGAATCTATACCACCGCGGAAGATCTACTCTCCGCTGGAACAAGGCTCTGGACTCACCAGGGTTATTGAGTGCGCAGACGCTTGACTTCATGTTCACACCCCACCCGCCGGGCAACTATGGCACTGGCTGGGTTATTGAGACTTCGCCGCGTCGGAAGATTTACCACGAAGGCGGGGACCCTGGGTTTGTTGGCTTTTGAGGCGCGCTATCCTGATCAGCATGTCGTCATCATTAGTCTTGTCAAACGAGGACGATTTACCGGTCAGGGATATTGCAGATGCGATGGCAAAGCATCTGCTTAGTAACTGAAACTGTAGATAACATGGGTGAAAAGCAAAACCCAAGCTCTCATCTCTCCATCAGCACTTCTTTGAGAGAACGTCGGTCTCGAGGCCGAATCGCCAGGTCCGCCACTGGCGGATCGGTGCCCGAGGATGTGATCGAGGTCTATGACGCTCTGGCGGAAGTTTATGCGGATCATTACGAGTCTGGAAATCCGGACCGACCATTTTTGAATGAGTTTCTCTCTCATCTCCGAAGGGGTGCGCGACTCCTGGACGTGGGCTGTGGAACAGGCAGTGGTGCAAAATATTTCTCCGATCACGGCATGCGCGTGGAAGGCATCGATCTGTCCCGCAGCATGATTGAGGTGGCAAGGCGAAACTACCCGCACATACGTTTCACCCGAAAGGACATGCGTAACTCCAATTATCGGACTGGTCATTTTGACGCCATCTGGGCCGGATATTCCCTTTTTCATATGGGTCGCGAGGACTTCAAGGCCGTCCTCAAACGAATTCGAAAGGCCCTGGCGCCCGAAGACATTTTTGGCCTCATCATGCAAGAGGGAAAGGGTGACGTCCAATTCCCTGAGCCACTGTGTCCCGGCAAGAGCTTGCTTGTTTGCCTCTATTCGATGGAGGAATTGACGGCACTTCTGAGCACCGCGGGCTTCAACGTTATTGCCCGGAAGCGACGAGGGCCGGTTTCAGAGTTGGAATATCCTTACCAGAAGCTGTTATTGGTTTCACAGGCGGCATCGCAACCACGCCGTGAAGCTGGCGCACAGCGAGCAGCGTCAAAGACTGCGGTGAAGACTTGATTGAGTCACCAGATTTGTGTCTTCATGTGCTATTCAGCCGACAGCCATTGGTTGTTTGACGAGCAGGGTTTGACAACTCAAAGTTTCCGGGAGGTTCACATGACAAACATCCGCCGGCAAGCGGTCGTGAGCGTAATTATCGTTGGCTTGAGCGCAGCCGCCGCAGCCGGTACTCCCCCTGACCCGCACGCCGTTCTGATCCAATACGGCGTTGGCACGCGCTGGAATTGACGAAGGGCAAAACAGCGACTGAGTTGATGCGACCGCGAGTATTGCCAAAATAAAACTCTCCCACCGCAATCAGTGCTACGACGAACGCGAACACTACGGCGCTAATCATCATCTTGCGTCGCGACCAGTGGTTCATCGCGCTACTACCAAGTGCGGTCTTGCCTGATTCCGAGTCCCGCTTCAGCCGCTGCAAGTCGGCCCGCATCTCCGCAGCGCCCTGATAGCGCAGATTGCGGTCTTTCTCCAGCGCCTTGTTGATAATGTCTTCCAGCTTGGGGGGCAACTCGTGATTCAACCGGACCACCGGCACCGAAGCGCGGTTCATGATGGCTTCACAAATCACTGCCGAGCTTTCGCCGTGAAATGGCAGGTCGCCCGTCGCCATCTCGTACAACACCGCCCCAAACGAGAAAAGGTCAGTCCGCGCATCCAACTCTTTCGCCCGCACCTGCTCGGGCGACATATAGGCGACCGTTCCCAGCATGGTGCCCGGACTGGTCAGATGGTCTGCGTCCACTGTCTGCGTGTCAAGAGACGCAATGTTGCTCGAAGAACTGCCTGCCAGACTGACCTTCGCCAGCCCAAAGTCGAGAATTTTGGCGTGGCCGCGCTTCGTCACGAAGATGTTGGCAGGCTTGATGTCCCTGTGGGCGATGCCTTCGGCGTGAGCCGCGTCGAGTGCGTCCGCAATCTCGATGGCTAGCGACAGAATTAACTCGGTTTCCATCGGTCGGCCAGCAATGCGGTGCTTGATCGTCAGCCCGTCCAAGAACTCCATGGCGATGAAGGACTGGTTACCGTGCTTGCCGATGTCGTAGATGGTGCAGATGTTGGGGTGGTTGAGAGCGGAGGCGGCACGAGCTTCACGTCGGAAACGTTCCAATGCCTGCGGGTCTTGGGATACGTCATCAGGCAAGAACTTGAGCGCAACGAAACGACCAAGCTCGGTGTCCTCGGCCCTGTAAACCACGCCCATCCCGCCGCCGCCGAGCTTTTCGACGATGCGGTAGCGCGAGATGGTCTGGCCAATCATTCGTGGCGAATCTTACGTGGCGAAACTGACAAGTCAATGAAAGCCGCGGAGTTGGCGGTGACTCAAAGGGATGGTTGGCGATCGAAGATGGCAAATAGTTGTTCCATCTTGCTTCGAAACTTAGCTCGTGTGCGGGGGGATTGTGCTGTTAAACATGATGCGCCAGAACTTCCATTCGCCATTGGCCTGCCTCTTGACAATCCAAAGGTTCTTCAAGCTCATCTCTTCAACCCCGCCGTCCAACTTAGATGTTCGCCTGGCGCTGACAGTCGCTCGAGCAAATCCCCAATGCCCTGCCGTCTCAACCTCATCGTAAACCAGGCAGCATTGTTCTTCATAGGTCTCGGAGTAATCGTGGGAGAGACGACGGACCTCTTCTTTGCCGACGATGGAAGGGCGGCCGGAGGGCATGATAATTACATCGGGATCCATTGTTGCCATACGCCTCTCCAGATCCTCAGCGTTTACTCCCGCGAAAAACTCTTCCCCTAGTTTCTTGATCGCCTTCACATCATCGTCGGTTGTCGCATTTGTGTCCATGAGTCCTCCCCTCAGCCGGCTAATATCAAGGAAAAGCTTCAACTTCGACGTTTAACGTTAGCACTAACTAGCTGTGCTGGTGACGCGAAAATTCAATCATCAGCACCGCCGAATTGCGTTAGCGTTTTCCAAGTGTGGTTACCAAAACCTCCGTCTGATCTGAAAATGCAGAGGTTCCGATCATTCGTGAGCTCTTAGTGGTACCTCGATGATCTCTCTTTTCGTCGCCCTTCTCGCTCTGGTAGCCTCCCGTTTTCGAACCCGAGGCGCCCCTGCAGGCGGAGATTGTCGCGCTTCGTCACCAACTCGCAGTTTTCCAAGAGAACGCGCCGCCTCGCTTGCGCTTCCAGCGCGAGGGGTTTGATGTCGTCGGCGATTTCCTTTCCCCAACGTGACGCCGCCGGCCTATCGAGCCAGATGGCGCCAACTAAGCGATAATTCTTCAAACATGGCCCCTTGTGTCTAGTTCTGAGCAAGAATTGCCTGAGCAAGCACAGGTCGGAGCCCGGAGGAAACGAAAACAGAACGTGATGATCCTTGGGGGTGTGGGTCGGAAAAGAAGTACTGGGTGTCGTGCTCCTCGCGGACGGCGTACTCTGTTACTTAGTGACTGATGAGTGTCGCTTGGCTCGCCACGCACTTCCACTGGGCATTCTGCTGAATCCAGACATCGGTAAAACGACCGGAGCGCATGACTCCCTTGCCTTTCTCAGTTATCTTGTCTTGGTACATTCCGGTAACAACGGCAACATTCCCGTACAGGTGAACCGACATTCCGCTGCTGGAAAGTTGGTCGTAATGATCGACTCCGCTTCTGATATGAGCCAGCCATTGGCTCTTGTTCATAAAGCGCCCATCGTCGTCCGTGAAATCAAAGGTCTCCGCAAGCAGCGTACTGAGCGCCTTCGCATCATGCGTGACTTCGGCTCGATTCCAAGCGTTCTCAAGGGACAGAACCCTAGCGGATTGATCGGCATCCCCACTTCCTTGCTGAGCGGCGACTGCCAGACACGTCGCCACCAGAAAGACACAGCCAGCACTCGCGCTTCGCATTAAGCCCTTCACGCAAACCTTCATGAATGTATGCCCCATTCTTGAGTCTGTCGTCAAACCTGACGGTACTCCTACTGTGGAGTAGTTAAAAGGGGTCGGTGCGCCTACGAATCGCACAGTGGCGGCATCCGGGTAGCCCAGACGGTTGCGGACTCAGGATGACGCCTTCTGAAATTGCTGCGCAACGAAATCCGGGAGCCCCTCTTCCAGCTTTCGTGATAGCCAGCCCTGTAGCTCAGACTTGTGCTCCGACGAAAGAGAAACAAAACGGAC
>Ga0210399_10005017_pt1 | contig 10288 bp, 10 predicted proteins | sample IncBWC14MmetaG_FD_150865 | JGI IMG/M metagenome (GOLD analysis project Ga0210399, IMG submission 150865) | Forest soil microbial communities from Barre Woods Harvard Forest LTER site, Petersham, Massachusetts, United States - Inc-BW-C-14-M | ecosystem: Environmental > Terrestrial > Soil >...
GCTGCTCCTGGGTCGCGACAGCATGTCCGGCGGGGCGGAGCCGAACCAGCCCAACAACGTCAACAGCTCGTGCGCGGACGGCACCTCCGGGACCTTCCACTCCGACGAGTCCAACGATCGGATCGTGGTGGCCACCACGGACGGCAGCGCCTTCGCCCCCGGCAAGACGGTGAAGGTCACGGCTACGGTGTGGGCGTGGAACACCGGATCCTCGGACGCTCTCGATCTCTACTATGCGGCCGACGCCACCAGCCCGACCTGGACGCCCATCCAGACCAGCATCGTCCCCACCGCGGGCGGGGCCCAGGCGCTCTCCGCGACCTACACCCTGCCCACGGGCGGCAGCCTGCAGGCGGTGCGCGCCAACTTCCGCTACTTGGGTAGCGCCTCTCCCTGCAGCGGCGGGTCCTACGACGAAGCCGACGACTTGATCTTCGCAGTGGGCGCGGGTAGTCCCGACTTCACGATCGCGGCCTCCCCGGCGTCGGTCACCGTGACCCAGGGCGGGAGCGGGACCAGCACCCTCACCGTCGCCAGCCTTGGCGGATTCAGCTCCGCCACCAGCCTGAGCGCATCCGGGCTCCCGAGCGGCGTGACCGCCGCTTTCTCCGCGACGCCGGTGACGCCGCCCGCCAACGGCAGCGCCACCTCCACCTTGACCTTGACCGCCTCCGCTTCCGCGACCACGGGGCCGGCGACGGTGACCCTAAGCGCGATCTCCGGCTCGCTCACCCACAGCACGACCTTGAGTCTCACCGTCAACACCCCGGGGGGGGGACCGCAGAGCGCGGTCTACGACACCACCCTGAAAGCCCCGAAGTGCGCGACGGTGGGGAGCTCCTGCGACTCCGGAGCGTCGTTGCTCCTGGGCCGCGACAACATGTCCGGGGGCGCGGAGGCGCACCAACCCAACACCATCAACAACTCCTGCGCCGACGGGACCTCCGGAACCTTCCATTCCGACGAGTCCAACGACCGCATTGTCGTGGCCACCACGGACGGGAGCCCCCTGGCCCACGGCAAGACGGTGAAGATCACGGCCACGGTGTGGGCGTGGAGCACGGGGTCGTCCGACGCCCTCGACCTCTACTACGCGGCCAACGCCAGCAGCCCCACCTGGGTCTTCATCGCCACGATCGTCCCCCCTGCGGGCGGGGTCCAGAACCTATCCGCGACGTACACGCTGCCCACGGGCAGCCTGCAGGCGGTCCGCGCGAATTTCCGGTATCAGGGCCGCGCGTCGGCCTGTAGCACGGGCGCGTACGACGACCACGACGACTTGGTGTTCGCCGTGCAATAGTCGGGGTCGGGATCGAGTCGGGCCGAGCGGGCCGCGGATGGCCGGCTCGGCCCTTCCTTATCTATTGCCCGGGCGGGGCTCTCTTACAACCGGGCCGCGCGGGCCAGGTGGTCGGCCAGCGCCTTCTCGGCCTCTTCGGGGAGGAAGCCGAAGGGTCCCATCTCCCCCTTGTAGAGAACGCGGCCTCCCACCCCCAGGACGTAGATCCTCTCCGGCCAGGCGGCAAAGGCTTTCTCGGCCGGGCCATCCATGGGGTCGATGGCCACGGGGATCCGGTACTTCAGGCGATCGACCAGGATTTTGGCCGCCGCCTGCCGGTCCTCGATCCGCCGCGGCTGCTTGAAGACGATCCCGTCCTTGACGTTGGACTCCATCGACCACTCGTCCTCGGGGTGGGCCTCCGTGATGTAGACGGTGAGGAACTGGGCGCGGTCGCGGTAGGCGTCGTAGATGCGATGAAGATCACCGATCTTCTTGCGGAAGGGCGGTCAGGTACAGCTCCCGAAGACCAGGACCAGAGGCTTCTCGCTCCAAAGCCCGGACAGCTGGACGGGGGAGCCTTCGAACATCTCGAGCTTGAGATCGGGTGCGGTCTGGCCGACGCTCAGGGCCCCCTCGGCGCGGCGATCGTACTTGTTGTAGCGGAGGATCCCCTTGCGGACGAGGTACATGTACGCCCCTGCCCCCCCCGCGACGACCGCCAGCCCCAAGGCCGTGCCCACCAGCAGGCTTCTCTTCGTTCTCTTATGCATGGCGCGCGGGTAGTGTAACGCGAGAGGGGGGGCGAGGCCAGAGGGGGCCCTACCAGCCCAGCCCGGTGACCAGCAGCCCCACCGCGGCGATGAGCCCGCCCGCGACCGCGTCCCCGTAGCGGTCCAGCCAGCCCGCGCGGATCACGCTCACCCCCGCCCGTGCCGGCAGCACCAGGGCCACCATGGCGGCCAGGGTGGCGAGCTCGTAAACGATCACGATGGCGCCCAGACGCAGGGGGCCCCCGGGAGCGGCCGCCATCATCAGGGGCACGACGGCCACGCAGGGATCGGCGGAGAAGAGCAGGAACAGGCTGAAGACCGTGATCCCCGAGGGATCGTGGACGTGGTCGTAGTGGGAGTGAGCGTGGCCGTGGAGGCGCCGGCCGGCGGCCCGCCGGAGCCCCCAGGCCCCGTAGAGCAGCCCAAAGACCAGGAGAAGGATCCCCCCCACCGATTCCAGCCGGCGTCCGAAAGCCTCCAGCACCCGAAACCCGAGGAAGAGGCCGAGCAGGCCCAAGGCCACCGAGGTGGTCACATGGCCGAACCCGCACAGCAGGGTGACCCGGGCCGTGCGGGCGGCGGACCAGCCCCGGGCCCGCGCCACGGCCGCGAAGGGAACCCAGTGGTCGGGGGCCAAAGAATGAAGCGAGCCCACGGTGGCCGCCGCCACCGCCAGAGCCCCGAGCAGCCCCTCGCCCATCCTCCCTCCCCCGCTCGAACTCGAGCCCCCCCATCATGCCACGGTGATCGGGGTCGCGGTGCTCCTCTTGGCCCTTTGACGGAGTTTTACTTGACGAGTCATTGATTGATCCATTAAGTTCTCTGGCGTGGGCAGCATCGAGCGGGAGATCGGTCAGCGCCGTCCCTTCCCCTCCCCGTCCCAGGAGGGGGCGGTGGCCCTCCTTCGCACCGCGGACCTGCTGCGCCGCGCGCTGGCGGGGGTGGTGGACCCCCAGGGTATAACCCCCCAGCAATACAACGTGTTGCGCATCCTCCGCGGGGCGGGAAGCGAAGGCCTCCCCACCCTGGAGATCGCGGAGCGCATGATCGAGCAGGCCCCCGGGGTGACCCGGCTTCTCGACCGGCTCGAGGAGAAGGGCCTGGGGCGACGAGCGCGCTGCCCCCGTGACCGCCGCCGGGTACTCTGCCGCATCACCTCTTCCGGCCTCCGCCTGCTCGCCAACCTGGACCGGCCCATGAACGAGGCCACCGAGAGCTTCCTTCGTCCCCTGGGCATCACCCACACCCGCCGGCTCATACGCCTGCTGGACGTCATCCGGAACGGCGAGGCCGGCCCCCAACCCCCCATGCATTTAGACAAGGAGAGAAGATCATGATCCGCAAGCTTCCGACCCTGGCCGCATTCGTGCTGGCCGCTACCCCCGTCCTCGCCGCCGACACCTACAATGTCGACAAGAGCCACTCCGAGGCCGTGTTCCAGGTCCGCCATCTGGTGAACAAGGTGAGCGGCCGCTTCCGGGAATTCTCCGGGACCATCCACGCCGACCCCGCCAAGCCCGAACTCTCTTCGGTGGAGTTCACGATCAAGACGGCCAGCATCGACACCGCCAACGACAACCGCGACAAGGACCTGCGCTCCGCCAATTTCTTCGACGTCGAGAAGCTGCCCGAGATCACGTTCAAGAGCGCGAAGATCGTGGCCACCAGCAAGGACCACTACAACGTCTCGGGCACCCTCACCATCCACGGGGTCGCCAAAGACGTGGTGCTGCCCGTCACCTTCCTGGGCTTCGTCAAGGATCCCTGGGGCAACGAGAGGGCCGGCTTCGAGACCTCGACCACCCTCAACCGGAAGGACTACGGGATCATCTGGAACAAGCTCCTGGACAGCGGAGGGACGCTGCTCGGGGATGACGTCAGCGTGAGCATCAACCTGGAGACGGTCAAGCAGAAGGAGTCGGCCCCGGCCGCCAAGTAGTCGGGTGACGAGCCGGGCGGTCCCCCCGCCCGGCTCGGTTCCTCTCAGGGCTCGCGAACTCATCGCGCGGAAAAGGGTCTCAGTTCAAGTCCGCCCCCCCGAAGCGCTTGCGCACGGTGCTCGGGGCGCGGGTGAACATCGCGGCCGCGGTCGGCTCCCCCTAGGCCAACGCCCCCTCGCTCCCGGAGGGCCATCACGCCTCGAGGTTCACCGCAACAGGTCGTTGCCCCCCAGAAAGCATGGTGCCCCCCACCGCCTCCATCCGTTAGAACTCCCTAGATCCAGCCCAGCCGGCGCAGCGCGTGCCCAAGGCCCAGGCCCAGCCAGAGAAGGCCCACCAGCCGGAACAGCCACACCACGGTGAGAGTGCCGACCAGGGCCTGGATGTGGAGGGGGAAGGGCAGCCGCGGAGGCTCGGGCGAGGGCGAGTCGGCGGGCGAGGACAGCCAGCCCAACGGAAGCACGGTGAGGGCGACGCCGGCGCGGAAGAATGCCACCGCGTCGGCCGCGGTCAGGGGTCCGAGGCGGCCGCGGTCAGCGAGGAGAGCACCCGGCAGGAAGGCGACGAGCGTGCCCAGGATGCCGAGCCGAAGAAACCCCGCGTGGCGGCCGGCCCAGGCCAAGACCCCCTCCAGGCGCCGCGCGTGGGGGGGGCCGCAGGCACGCCAGGTCGTGATCCCGAGGGGCTCCGCGGCCTGCACGCTGGGACCGCTCGCCGCCGGTCCCCCGCACCAGAGGCACCGTGCCTGGGCCCGCCGCCGCGCGTAGGGGCGGGCGTAGAAGCGGTGCGTGACCACGAGGGCGGCTCCCAGGCCGAGGGAGGGGGCGAGGCCGAGGGGAGCTCGGGTGAAGAGCCAGAGCACGAGGGGGACGGGCAGGAAGAGGAGGAGGCCGGGGAGCCGCGAGACCACGCGCAACTGCTATCACCCGGGGCCCCCCCCTGACAAGCGGCGCCTCTCCGCGCCCCGGGCTAGAATCGGGCCCTCGGAGGTGAGTGTTGAGAAAGCTGCTCTACGCCCTGGCCGCTGCGCTTCCCTTCGCCCTTCCCCACGGGGCCGCCGCGGCGCCCCCGGCGGCCTGCGACCTGCTCCTCGCGGGCGGCCGCGTCGTGGACGGCACCGGCGCCCCCTGGTTCCGGGCCGATGTGTGCGTGCGCGGGGACCGCATCGCGGCGGTGGGCGATCTCGCCCGCCTGCCCGCCAGGCGCCGCATCGACGCCTCCCGACTGGTGGTGGCCCCCGGCTTCATCGACATGCTCGGCCAGTCCGAGTACAACGTGCTCGTCGACAACCGGGCCGCGAGCAAGATCACCCAGGGCATCACGACCGAGATCACGGGCGAGGGCACCTCCATCGCCCCCTTGAACGCCCGCATGATCGCCAACAACAAGGAGACCTACGCCCGCTACGGGGTGACGCCCGACTGGACGACCCTGGAGGGCTACTGGAGGGCGTTCGCGCGCGCGCGGCCCGCCATCAACTTGGGGACGTTCGTGGGGGCGGGAGGGGTGCGCGACTTCGTGATCGGGCAGGAGGAGCGGAAGGCCACCCCTTCCGAGCTCGCGGCCATGGAAGAGGCAGTGGCCCGGGCCATGGAGGAGGGCGCCCTCGGCCTCTCCACCTCCCTCCAGTACGTGCCCGATCGCTTCGCCTCCACGGAGGAGATCGTCAGCCTGGCCCGGGTGGCCGCCCGCTACGGGGGAAGCTACATCTCCCATCAGCGCTCGGAGTCGAGCCTCATCGACGAGAGCCTGGACGAGGTGTTCCGGGTGGCCCGCGAGGCCCGGATCCCGGCTCAGATCTACCATCTGAAGACCGCCTACCGGAAGAATTGGGGCCGGATGCCGGAGGTGCTGCAGCGCCTGGAACGGGCGCGGGCGCAGGGGCTGGACGTCTCCGCCGACCAGTATCCGTACCTCGCGGGCCAGAATGGCCTCGACGCCGGCCTGCCCCTCTGGGTGCGGGAGGGGGGCAAGGACAAGATGATCGCGCGCCTCCAGGATCCCTCCGTGCGGGAGCGGGTCAAGGCCGAGCTCGAGCGGGACGACCCGAGCTGGGAGAACCAGTACCTGGGCTCGGGGGGGGCCGCGAGCGTGCTCATCGTCAGCGTCGTGAACACGAGCCTCAAGAAGTACGAGGGGAAGACCCTGGAGCAGATCGGCAAGGAGGAGGCGAAGGACCCCCGGGACGTGATGATGGATCTGGTCATCGCCGACCGCGCCAACACCTCCAACGTCGTCTTCATCATGAGCGAGGAGGATGTCCGGACCGCCCTGCGTCACCCCCTGGTTTCGCTCTGCACCGACTCGGGGGCGGTGGCGGAGGACGGCATCTTCTCCGAGGAGAAGTCGCATCCCCGGGCCTGGGGCTCCGCCGCCCGCATCCTGGGGAAGTACGTTCGGGAGGAGAAACTCGTCCCCCTCGAGGAAGCCATCCGCAAGATGACGTCGCTGCCCGCCTCGCGGATGGGGCTCTCCGAGCGCGGGATCCTCCGGCCGGGGATGGCGGCGGACCTCGTGGCCTTCGATCCCCAGACCGTCCGCGACCGGGCGACCTTCGAGGACCCGCTGCACTACAGCGAAGGCATCCCCTACGTGGCCGTGAACGGCGAGCTCGTGGTCGACGGCGGGGCGATCACCGCCGCCCGGCCGGGCCGCGCCTTGAAGGGCCCCGGATATCGGGGCGCTCCTTGATCCGCGCATGAGCGTCCACCCCACCGCCATCCTGAGCCCGGGCGCCACCCTGGGACGGGGGGTCGTGCTCGGCCCCTACTGCGTGGTGGAGGACCAGGTGGTCATCGGGGAGGGGAGCGAGATCCGGGCCCACGCGGTGGTGAAGCGCTTCACGCACCTGGGCGCCGACAACACCGTGCACGAAGGTGCCGTCCTGGGAGGCGAGCCCCAGGACGTGGCCTTCGCGGGGGGCGAGTCCCGCCTCCGCATCGGGGACGGCAACCGCATCCGCGAGGGCGTGACCCTCCACCGCTCCAGCGCTCCCGGCGGGGCCACGGTCGTGGGCTCGGAATGCTTCCTCATGGCCTACGCCCATGTGGCCCACGACGATCGCATCGGGGATGGGGTCATCCTCGCCAACAACGTGGCCCTGGCCGGCCACGTCGAGATCGCGGATCGCGCCTTCCTCTCGGGGGGGGTGGTCGTTCATCAGTTCTGCCGCATCGGCCGCCTGGCCATGGTCGGGGGCAACGCCAAGATCGTGCAGGACTGCCTGCCCTTTGTGGTCACGGACGGGGCGCCGGGGCGGGCCCGCGGCCTCAACAGCGTGGGGCTCAGGCGGGCGGGGATCGGCCCGGCCCAGGTGCGGGCCCTCAAGGAGGGCTACCGACTCCTCCTCCGCTCTTCCTTGCCCCGAGAGGCCGCCCTGGAGCGGATGGCCGCGCTCTCGGATCCGCTCGTCGAGGAGATGATCGCGTTCGTGCGCTCGTCCCGCCGCGGCATCTCCGGGGAGGAGCGCGAGCGCGACGGGGGCTGAGCGGATCTTGTCAGGCCCGACCTTCCTGGGTAGACTGGCCGGGAAAGCAACAATCAAAGGAGAGCAAGCCGATGGGAAAGCGGATTTTCCTCTTCGTGGCCACGAACGTGGCCATCATCGTGACCCTGTCGATCGTCCTCCGGCTGCTCGGGGTGGCCGGCTACATCCGCCCCGGGGGCGGCCTCAATTTCTTCGCCCTGGCCGTCGTCTGCACGGTGTGGGGCATGGGGGGGTCTTACATCTCCCTGCTGATGTCGCGCTGGGTGGCCAAGCGCGCGGTGGGGGTCGAACTCATCAACGGGCAGACCGGCAACGCGGAGCTCGACTGGCTTTTCAATACGGTCGGCAACCTGACCCGCCAGGCGAATTTGCCCATGCCCGAGGTGGGCACCTACGAATCCGAGGAGGTCAACGCCTTCGCCACCGGACCCAGCAAGACACGGAGCCTGGTGGCGGTCTCGAGCGGCCTCCTGCGCACCATGGACCATGCCCAGATCGAGGGCGTGCTCGGCCACGAGGTCACGCACATCGCCAACGGGGATATGGTCACCATGACCCTCATCCAAGGCGTGGTGAACGCCTTCGCCATGTTCTTCGCCCGCATCGTCGCCTTTTTCATCCGCCAGGCCATGGACTCGCGGATGGCGAACATGGTCGCCTTCCTGGTCCAGATCGTCCTCGAGATCGGCCTTAGCTTCCTGGGCCTTCTCATCATCCGCTGGTTCTCGAGGCAGCGCGAGTTCCGGGCGGACGCGGGGGGCGCCGTCCTGGCCGGGCGGGAGAACATGATCGGGGCGCTGCGGCGGCTCCAGGATAACCAGAAGCTCGTCGACAACACCCACCCCGCTCTCGCCAACTTCAAGATTGCCGGCGGCCCGGGCCTCCTGCTCGCCAGCCACCCGCCCCTCGAAGTACGGATCGCGGCCCTGGAGGCGGGGGCCCGCTGAGGGTCAGTCCAGCTCCACGGCCAGACCGGCGAGGAGCGCGGCTCGGCGGGGCAGGTCGGGGACGATAACGTACTCATTGCGGGCATGGGCCCCTCCCCCCGCGGGGCCCAGCCCGTCCAAGGTGGGCAGGCCAGCGGCGGCGGTGAGGTTGCCGTCGGAGGCCCCCCCCACCCGCGCCGCGCCGAGCTCGAAGCGGAGGCCGAGGGCAATGCTCTTGGCCCGCGCGTAGAGGGCCTGGGAGGCGGGGGTGGGCTCCATGGGCGGCCGGTCGAACCCTCCCTCGGCGGCGATGAACACGCGGGGGTCGGCCGACCGATGCTCGCGGATGGCCGTCTCCACCCGCCTCGCCTCCTCCTTGGACCATACCCTCACGTCGACGGAAACGGTGGCCCTCTCGGGCACCACGTTGGCGACGGAGCCGGCCTGGGCCACGGTCGGGGTGACGCTCGTGCCCTGGGCGGCGTCGCCCAGGGTCTCCAGGAAGAGGACGAAGCGCGCCAGCTCGGCCAAAGCGGATGCCCCCTTCTCGGGATCGAGCCCGGCGTGGGCCGAGCGCCCGGTGAGCGACACCCGGAAGAGGCCGGTACCCTTGCGCGCGATCTTGACCGCCCCCTCCTGGGAGGGCTCCAGCACCAGCACCTGACGGTGGCGGCGGGCCACGCTCAGCAGGAGATCCCGGGAGGCCAGGGTGCCCACCTCCTCGTCGGGCACGAGCAGGAGCGAGACCGCGGGGGGATGGCGCTCCCGGCCCAGGGCGGCGAGCGCGGCCATGGCCACCACGATCCCCGCCTTCATGTCGAAGACGCCCGGGCCCTGGGCCCTCTCGCCCTGGACGCGGTAGGGGCTGGTGAGGAGGGAGCCGACCGGCCACACCGTGTCCAGGTGCCCGAGGAGGAGGGTCCGGCCGTCCCGCGGCCCCACCGAGGCCAGCAGCGCTTCCCCCCGGGGCGGACAGGGCCGGAGTTCGGCCCCGACCCCCCGCTCACGGAGACGGTCGCGGATCCACCCCGCGAGAAGAGAGACGCGGCCCGCGTCCTCGGAAGGGCTCTCCATGGAGACCAGGGCCTCGAGGTCGGCGCTCATGCGGGAGAGGGCCGGCTCGAACAGGCCCAACCAGTCCTTATCCATGCCCGCGGCTCCTCCGCCGGAAGGGAAAAGGGAATGATAGCCCTGCTTTCTCGTTCCGCGCGCGGGGGGCCGGGGAGGCGAGATCGCTGCGCTCCAGAGCGAAAAGCGGCGCGCGCTACCCTTGACAAGGTTTGGAGGCCGCCCTAGATTCCCCGCTGTCTACTTCCTGGGATCCCAGACCTAGTGGGCCGGCGGCGTGACGCGGATCACGGTGACGCCGCGGTCCGGGCTCGTCCTGAGTTCCACGAGCCGGACGAGCGGTAAACGAGGGCGACCATGGCGCTCATGAACGAGCTCCTCGGTGCACTGGGCTACGAGTGCACCGTCCTCTCGCAGGGGACGGCCGAGGCGGCGGAGGCGATCGGGAGCCTGATCGACCGTGCGGACCATCTCGGAGAGCGCCTCACGAGCGGGGCGGACCAGGCCCACCGGCTCTGCCAGGACCTGACCGCGCACCTGGCGGAGGCGGAGCACGGGCTGGAAGGGGCGGGCCGCAACGCGGGAAGCCACTTGGCCGAGCTGGGCACGCGCGCGGGCGAGGTCCGGGAACGCGTGGGCCACCTCCTGGGCGCGGTCCACAAGGACCTGGACGACCTGGAGACCCACCGGGAGCACCTCCTTGCCGAACTCGACCCCCAGGTGGACGCGGCCGGCTCCGAGTTCGAGCAGCTCGCGCACCGGATCGGCGACGTGGAGGCGGCCACCGACCAGCACCTGCAGGCGGCAGGCCAGGC
>Ga0210399_10005019_pt1 | contig 10286 bp, 9 predicted proteins | sample IncBWC14MmetaG_FD_150865 | JGI IMG/M metagenome (GOLD analysis project Ga0210399, IMG submission 150865) | Forest soil microbial communities from Barre Woods Harvard Forest LTER site, Petersham, Massachusetts, United States - Inc-BW-C-14-M | ecosystem: Environmental > Terrestrial > Soil >...
AGGATAATCGCCAGGAACTTGCATGAGCTAGTACGCACACAATCCTCTCTATCTTCCGGAAATTCGGTTCAAATTCCGCGAGCCGTAAACAAGCAACTATCTCAGGGTATTTCCAAAGGGTAGCTGTAGGAGTCAACAGGAGGATAGTGGACCGAGGTACAGCTGTGCGGAATCCTGCACTAAGCGTTTGACGAAGATGCAACTTCGGTCAATTCTTAACCGTTCCAAGCTGTTCCACGGCTGACAGGAGGAGCGCCTTTTCGAATGCGAACGATACTATTGCTCACCATTCGAGGATTGCTCTCACCGGCGCACACAAAGCTTTCTCGACAAGCTCATTTTCTGAATATACCCTTCCAAGGGGCCTAGGAATCGAATTCTCTGGATTCAAACAGAACGAAAGAGCCATAAGGAGAAAAATCATGCAGCGCAAAGCTTCCGCGGTTTGGCAAGGCGGTTTGAAAGATGGGAAGGGCTCGATTTCGACGGATAGCGGAGTCCTGAAGCAAACGCAATACTCCTTCAGTACGCGCTTTGAAAACGGTGTGGGCACAAATCCTGAGGAACTTCTCGCAGCCGCACACGCCGGTTGATTTACGATGGCTCTTTCCGCCCAGTTGGGCGGAGCGGGAATGACGGCCACCAGGCTTGAAACGACGGCAACTATTTCGCTGGAAAAAGTTGGGGACGGCTTCGCCATCACGAAAAGCCACCTGGACCTCGTCGCCCAAATTCCTGGCGCGGACAAGGCCAAATTCGACGCCGCCGTAAAAGCTGCGGAAACCGGCTGCCCGGTATCAAAACTTTTCAAGGCAGAAATCAGCGTTAGCGCTCGCCTGGAGTCCTAGGACTGAGGCGCCCACTTCGGACATTCTCAGAAAACAGGTCAAACAGGTACAATGCCGCACATGATTCCAGCACCGGGAGCGTTTGCTGCAGGTGTGGCGATCTTTCTGATCGTCGTCTGGGACGCGTTCGAGGCCATTATTCTGCCGCGCCGAGTCACGCGTAAATTTCGGCTTACCCGGGCGTTTTACAAAACAACCTGGTCGGTTTGGAGATTCGTAATCTGCCTGGTGCCTTCGAAGAAGAAGCGGGAGGCACTGCTGGGATTCTTTGGCCCAAGCTCGCTGCTTGTGCTGGTCGGCGTGTGGGCTGTGGGACTGGTTTTCGGTTTCGGACTCATGCAATACGGCGCAGGGTCGGCCGTGGTGACGACAGGCACGCAGCCTGGCTTTCAGACGGACATTTATCTCAGCGGTACGACTTTTTTCACACTTGGTCTCGGCGACGTCATTCCGCGATCCGGACTTGCTCGCGCCCTGGTGGTCACCGAAGCAGGTTTCGGCTTCGGGTTTCTTGCCGCAGTCATCGGCTACCTGCCGTTCATCTACGGCTCGTTCTCCAAACGCGAGGTGAATATCTCGCTCCTGGATTCGCGTGCTGGAACGCCCCCCACCGCGGGAGAATTGCTTCGCCGCCACAGCTACGCGCAGGGCCAGGAGGCGCTTCGAATTCTCCTCAAGGATTGGGAGCTCTGGTGTGCCGAATTGATGGAGAGCCACCTCTCCTATCCCGTGCTCGCCTATTTCCGCTCGCAGCACGACAATCAATCTTGGATTGCTTCGCTTACCGCGATTCTGGACACCTGCGCGCTTGTCATTGTGGGCATCGAAGGCGGCTGTAAAAAGCAAGCTGAACTTACTTTCGCCATTGCGCGCCACGCTGTCGTCGACCTCTCGCAAGTTTTCGGGACAGAGCCCAAGGCCCTGCCGCAGGATCGTCTTCCCGCTCAAGACTTGCGCCGAATTCGCGACATCCTCGCACAGCACGGCTTAAAGATTCATGATGGACACGAAGCCGACGGCAAACTCTCCGAGATGCGTAAGATGTATGAGCCTTACATCTATGCGCTGGCCAATTATTTGAATCAGTCGCTGCCGCCATGGATTCCCGCGAAAAAAGGGAAAGACAATTGGCAGACTACCGCTTGGGCACAGTCCGCCGGGCTCATCGAGAAAGAAGTAGCCACGGTCGTCGCCGATGACCATTTTTAGTCTCCTGCCTTTCCGCGGTTTGACCGGGATTATTTTTTCCGCTAATTCTTACGCTGGAGAAAAATGATGAAGGCCATTGTCGTCCATGAATTTGGCGGTCCCGAAGTACTGAAGCTCGAAGAAGTCCCCACGCCGAAACCAGCCGCTGGACAAGTGCTTGTCCGAATTCATGCCGCCGGCGTGAATCCCTACGATACCTACATGCGCGCGGGCACCTACGCCGTCAAGCCGCCGCTTCCCTACACGCCAGGCTCGGACGCCGCAGGCGTGATCGAAGCGGTTGGCGATGGCGTTAAGAAAGTGAAGCCCGGCGACCGCGTCTACACCGCGAAAACCGTGACGGGCGCTTACGCGGAATATGCTCTTGCGCTCGAGGCCCAAGTGTATGGACTGCCTGAAGAGATTACTTTTGGCCAAGGCGCGGGAGTGTGGGTTCCCTACGGAACGGCGTATCATGCGCTCTATCACTCCGCGGGCGCACGAGCCTCCGAAAGCGTCCTGGTGCATGGCGCAAGCGGTGGAGTCGGCAGTGCGGCAGTGCAAATGGCGCGCGCATTGGGCCTCACCGTTTTTGGAACGGCCGGAACACAGAGAGGCATCGAACTCGCCAGGCGCGAAGGCGCGCATCAGGTTTTCGATCACAGCAAGGCGGGCTATCAGGAAGAAATCATGAAGGCCACCGGTGGCCGGGGGGTAGACATCGTTCTTGAAATGCTCGCCAACGTGAACCTCTCGGCGGATGTGAAAATGCTGGCGACCAATGGACGAGTGATCATCATCGGCAATCGCGGCGAGATCACCATTAATCCGCGAGACCTGATGCTGCGCCGCGCTTCCGCTCGCGGCTTCACGCTTTGGGCTGTCACGCCTGCGGAAGAGACTGAAATCCACGGCGGCCTGTTCGCGGGACTCGAAAACGGAACGCTTCGGCCGGTCGTCGGCAAGGAGTTGCCCCTCGCAGAAGCCGCTCGCGCCCACAAAGAAATCCTTGAGCCCGGAGCTGCCGGAAAAATCGTACTCGTGCCCTAGCAGTATGGCCGGAGCTGCTTCTGGCCGCGGATCGTGGATTTTGGGTCCTAGTTGATCTGAGTTCAATCCGATCAAGAACATGCCGTATAATCTGGGTACCGAAGATTGACGCAGGGAAACCCTCGCGATCGCCGGAACAACTCTTCATCGTGCACATCGCTTTCTCACTCTCGGTTGCTCTCGCGGCACAGAACTCTATTAGCCACTATTGGCACAAGATCACCGACAGAACCTTTACCGGTGTTTACCACGCCAATGCTTTCGACCTGGCGATGATGATTCCCTACTTCATCGTACTTTTCGTTCTGGCGGTCTACGGCTTGCACCGCTACTGGCTGGTTTACGACTATTTTGCGTATGCGAAAAATGTTCCCCCGGCTCCGCCGCCGGTCAAAAACTGGCCCCGCGTCACCGTGCAGTTGCCGATCTTCAATGAACGGTATGTGATCGAGCGACTCGTCGAAGCCGTTTCTCGCTTCGACTATCCGGCCGAGTTGCTTGACGTGCAGGTGTTGGACGATTCCACCGACGAAACCTGCGAAGTCGCTCGTGCGTGCGTCGAGCGCCACGCCGCGCAGGGCATGCCCATCGTTTATATCCACCGCACCAACCGGGAAGGCTACAAAGCCGGCGCCCTCGAAAATGGCTTGAAAACTTCCAAGGGCGAATTCGTCGCCATTTTCGACGCTGACTTCGTCCCCGAACCCGACTTTCTCCGCCGCACCATTCCCTATTTCATGAATCCCGATGGCGGCAGCAAAATCGGCATGGCGCAAACGCGCTGGACGTACCTCAATAGCGATTATTCCCTGCTGACCAACGTGGAGACGATTCTTCTCGACGGCCATTTCGTCGTCGAGCACGGAGCGCGTTCCCGCCGCGGCACGTTTTTCAACTTCAATGGCACCGCCGGCGTATGGCGCCGCAAAGCCATTGACGATGCCGGCGGCTGGGAGCACGACACTCTTACTGAGGACACCGATCTTTCCTATCGCGCGCAACTTAAGGGCTGGAAATTCCTCTACCTTCCGCATATCGAGTGCGCTTCCGAGCTGCCCGTGGACATGAACGGGTTTAAAACCCAACAGGCGCGATGGGCCAAGGGTCTGATGCAGACAGCGAAGAAAATCCTGCCCAAAGTCTTGAAGTCAGACGCTCCGTGGCACGTCAAAGCCGAGGCCTTCTTCCACCTTACCGGAAACATCAGCTACCCGCTGATGATCCTGCTCTCTACTATGTTGCTGCCAGCAATGATCGTGCGTTTCTATCAGGGCTGGTTTCAGATGCTGGTAATTGACCTGCCGCTTTTTCTCGCGTCCACGTGTTCCATTTCCAGCTTCTATCTCGTCGCGCAACGGGAGTTGCGGCCCAAGACTTGGTGGCGCACGTTTCTTTACTTGCCGTTCGTCATGGCCACCGGCATCGGGATTGCCGTCCGAAACGCACAAGCGGTGATGGAAGCCATCGTCGGTAAGAAAAGCGAATTTGCGCGCACGCCCAAATTCAATATCGAAGGCAAGCAAGGCACGTTTGCAAAAAAATCTTACAAGAACAAAGCCGGCTGGATGCCCTACGCGGAAGTGCTGCTCGGCCTCTATTTCTCGCTTACTATTGTCTACGCCATCTCCAACGAAAACTACGCCACCGTGCCGTTCCTGCTGCTGTTTGTATGGGGCTACCTGTACACCGGCTGCATGTCGCTCGGCCAGACGTATTTCGCGCGTCTCCGCTTCGGCGTGAACGCCCCCGAGATGCGCCCCGCTACTTCCGGCGCTCCCGGCTTCTAGCCCCGCGTGGAAACCATCCATTTCCAGCACGGGGACGTCCGATTGCACGCGGTCGCCGAAGGCTCCAAGGACGGCCCCGTGGTTTTGCTCCTCCACGGTTTCCCGGAATTTTGGTATGGATGGCGCAAGCAGATTGAGCCGCTGACCGCCGCAGGGTTTCGCGTCATCGTCCCGGACCAGCGCGGGTATAACCTCAGCAGCAAACCGTCCGGAGTGGCCGCGTACTCGCTCACGGAGCTCGTTTCAGACGTCATTGCGATCGCCGATCAACTCGGCCAGGAGAAAATCTATCTCGCCGGGCATGATTGGGGCGCTGCCGTCGCTTGGAGCGCCGCTCTGCTGCATCCACAGCGCATCGCCAAAGTCGTGATCCTCAACGTCCCGCATCCCTCGGTGATGCGCAAATTCGTCAGCAGGCGTCCGCGTCAACTTCTTCGGAGTTGGTACATGTTTTTCTTCCAGCTCCCCTGGCTGCCGGAATCTCTCTTCTCCGCTTTCAATTTCCGAATGGGTGTGCGTGCGCTTCTCCGCTCCAGCCGCCCGGGTACCTTCTCCGACGAAGATCTCGCCCAGTACCGCAGCGCGTGGTCTCAGCCTCGCGCCGTCACTTCCATGATCAACTGGTATCGGGCGCTTTTCCGCACTCACATCAAATTTCCGGACAAGACCGTCCGCGTCCCGATCCGCATCCTCTGGGGCGAGCGCGACGCCTTTCTCCTGGTTGAAATGGCGCATGAGAGTTTGCGTTACTGTTCGAACGCCGAGCTCTTCACATTCGCGAATGCCACGCACTGGCTCCAACACGAAGAGCCTGCCCGCGTTTCTGAACTGTTGATTGATTTCTTTCGCGGTTGAAAGCCGCTTCAGGGGCGCCTAAAGACGAATGCCGCAGTTCTTACTCGAACTGAAACAAAACAATCTCGGGACTGGAACCTAAACGCAATGGCGGTCCCCACGTTCCCGCGCCGCTGCTGGTATAGATCAGCATCTTTCCGATTCGGCTGAGTCCATACACAAACTGGCGATAGATCCGGCGCGCCATCCAGGTCCACGGAAAAAACTGTCCCACGTGCGTGTGCCCTGATACCTGGAGCGAAATCCCTTCCTGCTCTGCAATGTGCGGCCGGTCTGGCGCATGTGTAAGCAAAATGCTGGCCCGGTTCCGGTCCACGCCGATTTGCCGCAACACGGACTGGAAGTGCTCATCTTGAGTGGCGTGATTGTAAGGCACTCCGACAATTTGCAACTGATCCGCTTCCACTTTCTCATTGTGCAGCACGCGCACTCCCGCGTTGCTGACAGCTTTCAGGTACCGGGAGTCATCGCCGAACTGTTCGTGATTCCCTGCCACAAAATATGTGCCATGCGGGGCGTGCAACTGGCGCAAAGGTTCCGCAGCCTTGGCAGCATCGATGGCCGTCCCATCGTACAAATCTCCAGCCAGGAAAACGGCATCAGGATTTTCACTCATCACCGTCGCCACGATCCGCCGCAGGAATCCGCCGTTGCGGACGTGGCCCAGATGCAAGTCGCTGATCAGCGCCGCCTTCCGCCCCCGCCACGTCTCCGGCAGATTCTCCAGCCGCACGGTAATCCGCCGGATGCGCGTCCAGCCGGCGTTCAACACTCCGGTAATCCCGCTCAACACCGCTGCTGCGTACAAAATCTCTACAATCCCGTGAAATTGCGCGTTACCTCCAGCGACGCGCGTCACACCAAAAACCACCCAAGATGCGCAAGCTGCAAAAAACAGGAAGCTGACAATTCCGAGCCACACCGCGGCAATTCGATAGAGAGTTCGCACAACGGGATTCGCGAAGCGAAACGCCAGCAGCGACGCACCTAGAAAGCTGACGGAGAGCACTCCAATCGTCATCTTGAGCCAGCTACCGGAGATATCATTCCCCGGCAGGGAAAACGTCCACGTTTTGTAAATGAACAAATGCGTCAGGAACAAAATGGACTGAATCGCAGCCACAAACGCAACTAATCCGCCTCGTATTCGCATATGACATTGGATTCATCAAACCGCCAAAATGGTATCTGTTTCAGGGGATCATGATTAGCCAGGCATATCGGTCGCTCGCCTCTTTCAGCTACAATTTCCCAGCTGTGCGTGGCACGCCGTAAACCCGCATGCCCTGTGGGCGCAACAACAAAATGACGGTTCCGAGGTGCGCGAATGAGTGGTCGTCTGTGGTCAGTGCGGTCGCTTGCTCGGCTGAATGCGGCAAAACGGTTTTTCTGGGGATTGCTTTGCCTGGGTTGCCTCGTCCCCAGCGTACCTGCCCAGGAGCGCCGCGAGCGCGAACCCAATAGTGTTTACGCGGAACGCCGCGCGAGGCTTGCCGCGCAAGCCGATGGGCCGATCGTTCTATGGGGGTTTACAGGCCGCGAAGAAGGCTCGCAAAACTACATTTTTGAGCAGGAAGAGAATTTCTATTACCTGACGGGCCACAACGAAGAAGGAGCAGGCCTGATAATCCTGCCCGCGGGACAGAAAGGCGAAGTGCCCCGCATCGCGCGAGAAACACTCTTTCTCCCCGCAAAGAATTCGCAAAAAGAGAGATGGAACGGCGTCCGCATGTCGCCAACTGATCCGGGTGTCGAAGCGCGCACCGGGTTCGCGGCCGTAAAATCGTTCGAGAGCGACTTCCGCATTGCGATCGAAAGTCTTGCGAAGACATTTCCAGACTTCTACACCATTCTTCCTTATCAGAAAGAACTTGGCGGTTACCCTCACGAAAAAGCAGTCGTCGAGTGGCTGGAACTCGGTGCACCGCAGGCCAAGCTGAAGGACATTCGGGCGCAAATCGGCACCATGCGCCAGATCAAGTCCCCCGGCGAAGTCGCCTTCCTCAAAGAAGCGATTGGCTTGACCCTGGATTCCCACCTCGAAGCCATAAAGATAATGCGGCCAGGACTTTACGAATATCAGGTGGCAGCGAAAATGGTTGAAGTCCACGCCTGGGGCGGCTCGGAAGCGGAAGGCTACGCCCCGATCGTTGGCGCTGGCCCCAACTCCACTGCGTTACACTACGACAAGCTGTCGCGCAAGATCGAAGACGGCGACATCGTCGTTCTCGACGTCGCCGCGCAATACGCTGGCTACTCTGCCGACATCACGCGCACCATTCCCGCGAACGGCAAATTCACGCCCCGGCAGCGCGAAATCTACGAAATCGTCCTCGGCGCGCAAAACGCCGCGCTGGCCGCTCTCAAGCCCGGCATGGACTTCTGTAGCAAAGGCGACAAAAATGTCCACAAGATTGCTTACAACTACATCAACTCCCACGGAAAGGATCCGCACGGCAAATCCCTCGGCGCTTATTTTATTCATGGCCTCGGACATCACATTGGCTTGAACGTCCACGACGCCGGTGATCACTGCGTCCCTTTCCAGCCCGGTATGGTCATCACCATCGAACCCGGTGTCTACATCCCAGAAGAAAATCTAGGCGTACGCATCGAGGACGACGTCCTCATCACCGAAACCGGCGCCAAACTGCTGAGCGAACGGCTGCCGCGCAATCCCGATGAAATCGAAAAGATCATGACGGAAGCCGCCTCGGCAGGTGCAAAAGTGGAAAAAGGCGAAGCCCATGGCGGCGTTTCGTCAGAGGAAAAAACCGCCGACAGCGCCGCGATCCGCAGCTTGATTGACAAATACGCGAAATCGATTGACGCCGCAGATACCACTCTTGCTGCTGATGTCTGGCTGGACTCTCCCGACGTCTCCTTCATCCACCCGCTGGGTCACGAACACGGCTTCGAGCAAATCAAGCAAAATGTTTACACGCGGCTGATGGGTGATACCTTTTCCGAGCGCAAACTAAGCGTCCACGACGTTGCCATTCATGTTTTCGGTGACGCCGCCCAGGCTGAATTTTATTGGGACTTTGCCGCCAAGCTCCGAAAAGATGGCGCCCCCCTCGCCACCCACGGCCGGGAAACCCAGCTCTATCAGAAAATACAGAGCCGCTGGCGACTGGTTCACGTTCACTATTCCGGAATGCCGGCAACCGGAGAACGCCGAGGCTTCTGAATGGAACACCGCAATCTGCAGCAGGTGCTCAGGAAGGACGCGGAAGACGGATTGACCATCCGGAATGAGGGCCTTTATACTGGTAATTCCCACTGGGCATAAAGTTCTTCCCAGTGTGCCTCGTGTTATTCCGCGTGCACCGCATCGCAGAGCGTGCTGCTTGCAGGAATTTCCGAAATTCGCAATCGTTCTAGGGAGCCTATGAGCAGCGTCAAAGCGACACAACTCCGCCCCGGCATGGTCATCCAGCACGAAGGCCAGCTATTCACCATTTTCAGCGTCGATCACCGTACACCGGGCAACAAGCGCGGCTCGATGCAGACGCGCATGAGAAACCTCCGCACCGGGGCGATCATCGATTACCGGTTCCGCGCCGAAGAATTTGTGGACCGCGCCATCCTCGATGAAGTCGAATTCGAATACCTCTACAACGAGGGCGACGATTTCCATTTCATGAACACGAAGAACTACGAGCAGATGCAAATGAACCGCGAGGAGTTGGGCGAAACGGTTTACTACCTGATTCCCAGCACCTTAGTCAAAGTAGAATTTTTCGAGGAAAAAGCCATCGGCGTGGACCTGCCCGATACCATGGACATGAAAGTGATCCAAACCGAGCCGACGCTTCAGAAAGCCACCGCCAGCGCAGTCATGAAGCCGGCAACGCTAGAGACTGGCTTGGTTGTCCAGGTGCCGCCGTTTGTGAATGAGGGCGACAGGATTAAGGTGGACACTTCGGAAGCGCGTTACGTTCAGCGCGTCGAGTGATTTTTAGTTCTTTGCTTTTGTTCGCGGCTGATAGATGATGACGATTCGATTTTCCGCCTCCGCAGCTAATTTCAGCGCAAGCCGGAATTAGAAGAGGCAGAACGGCGTCCTGGTGCAAACCGGGACGCCTTTTGTTTTTTTCTAGTGCTTTCCCGCCGAGCCCGCCGCAGATTTCTCCCCCGCGGGATGCGCGCCAAACACACGGGCGAAGATGGCATCGACAAAGCGGAGTTGCCGTTGTAAATCAAAAGTGTGCGCAAGAGCGCTCGCATCGAGGAATTTCGCGATGCGCGAGTCATTCGACACGCGTTCCTGGAAACTCGTGTCGGACTCCCACGCCGCCATGGCGTTCTCCTGCACCGCCTTGTAAGCATCATCCCGGGGCATGCCCTTCTCCACCAGATCCTGCAGCAATTGACCTGAGTAAACAAGGCCGTGAGTGGATTCGAGGTTTCGCATCATGCGCTCGGGGAAGACCCGCATCTGGCCGAGGATCATGGTCATTTTGGAAAGCATGTAGTCCACGAGAATGGTGGAATCCGGAAAGATGATGCGCTCCACGGAACTGTGGGAAATGTCGCGTTCATGCCACAAGGCGAC
>Ga0210399_10005021_pt1 | contig 10285 bp, 5 predicted proteins | sample IncBWC14MmetaG_FD_150865 | JGI IMG/M metagenome (GOLD analysis project Ga0210399, IMG submission 150865) | Forest soil microbial communities from Barre Woods Harvard Forest LTER site, Petersham, Massachusetts, United States - Inc-BW-C-14-M | ecosystem: Environmental > Terrestrial > Soil >...
TCGCAGGGCTGGTCCACAGGCCGATCTGATCGCGAAAAATTGCTTGTGGAAGAGTGACGACTTTATTCTGGGTCTCGTCAGGACTGGGTGTATCCGGAACATCATGGGCAGGGCCATTTGCAGGCTCGGTCTGCTGCTTAGACGGCTGCGCGGAATGCCCATCGACGTTCGACGGAACATCCGGGATGGTCGCCTGCCCGAATGCGACCGCCGATGTCGCCAGAAAGCATATCGTCCTGATCCAAGCCCTTCCCACAAATTGATTCAAATAACGTCCCCAATCGACCGTACTAGAAACCTGCGGGCGGCTACAACACATCAATGGATATAGGTGGAAATTATAAGTGCGCTGGTTGCGATCGAACTCGCAGTCAACGCAGCCGCGAATATTGTCTTCCAGACGGGCGGACCGCCGAGCACTTTTTCGGGAACCACTACCATGTCACCCGGTTGCAGGGGCGCGTTCATCCAGTCTCCCGAAATCCAGTTTGAGCCGTGACCTCCAATCACGGTGCCGTCGGCGCGGATGACAAAAGAGGCCTTTTTATTGGCCATGTTCGTGGTTCCGCCTGCCTGCTGCAGATACCACTTGCCGCTTTTCCCTGGACGGTAGGCTACGGCCGTGGGGCCATATACCTGCCCCTGCACCAACACGTAGCTGGGACGTTTTGGCACCACCAGAATATCGCCAGCCCGGACCGTGAGGTCCCGAGACGTGTTTGCCCAGTTCTTAATATTAGAAGAGACCTGAATAGTTACGCGTCCGGGCGGAGCAGTATTCATCAGATTGTCAAGTGTGCTCTGCCACTGCACCAACGCCGCCTCTGCCGACTGTTTCTGGTCCGGATCGGTGGCACTGGTCGCGGTCAGTTTCAGGGAGATCTGCTGTTCACGAACTCGTTGGACCAGTTCGGCATACGATCGCTGTTCAATCCTCTGCACTTCCGTTCGCAGCAGAACGCTACCGTAGGGGTATGCGGCCGGTGAAAATCCACCTGCGCGCAACAGCACGGAACTCAGCTTTTCTCCGGGACGAATTCCATACGCGCCGGGATGAAGAACTTCACCGCGCAGCGAGATTGAGGCTCCCAGATCATTCACGCCCGGGACTTGCGGTACGGTGAGCACGTCGCCATTGTTCAAGGCCCGGTTGCCATCGGGGTTGCCAGCCACGGCGTCAGCCAGCGCGATCTTTTCCTGTTTGCCGGTGATCTGCTTATCATCATTCCAGTAGTAATGCGTGAGGTCGGCCGTTTTCGCATCGGCGGTCTGCTTGAGGCCGCCGGCGGCACGAATCAAATCAGAGATCCGCATTTCTGCCGTTAGGGGATAACGTCCCGGTCGTACTACTTCGCCTTTGACGTAGACCGTCTGAGGATCCGCCGCAGCCGGATTCTTGTGCACCAGCACCCGGTCGCGAGAGCTCAGAACTATGTTCTCGGTCGGGTTGCCGTCTAGCGCGCCGCTCAACTTGACGTTGAAAATCTTCAACGTGCTGTCCGGCATATAGCGAAACACTTGCGCGTCGCCGGTCGCCGCGTCGGGCGCAAGGCCTCCTGCCAGGTGGATGGCATCGCTCAGGTGAATGTCTCCTGAAGTTTGGTAGGTTCCCGGCGCGCGCACATCACCCCAAACCGACACACTCGGCGGATTCTCGAAGTCGTAGCGGCCAAAGAACTGGACAGTGTCCAGCGGCTTCAACTCTGGAGCTTTTGCGGGATCGGACAGTGCGTCAGCAACGCTGAACGTCTGCACGGTCGGTCGATAGTCTGGCAGGCTTAGCCGGATGATCTCGCCGTACTGCAGTGCTGGCTCAGGAAGTAGATCCTTGTAGGAACCGATCAAGTCCGTGACCCGCATTCCTTCCCGGAACGAGTACTTGCCCGGCCGGATGACGTGTCCTTCCAGATACACGACGTCCTGGGTGTAAGGAGCGATCGGGAAAATCCGGATCTTGTCACCATCCTGGATCAGGAACGACTCCAGGCGCTTGGTAACCTGGTCCGGAAGATCATCCTGGGGGACATCAAGCGCGAGCATCGTCTGTTTCTCGTGCGCGACTGTTCTCTGAACTTCAATGTGGCGCAAGGTTGCAGAGGGCAGCAGGCCGCCCGCGAGAGCGATCGCATCCGCCAGCGATTTCTCGCCCTTCTGTTCGTAGATGGCCGGACGTCGTACCATTCCGTCGATGGTAACTTCGGCGCCCAGCGGGGGGACCATCACCGTATCGCCATTTTCAAGCCTCTGGATGTCGCCCTTAACGCCATGCAGCAACAGATCATAAATATCCACATCCTGCACTAAGCTGTCACCGCGATAGTGCCGGAGGATGCGCAGCGAGCCGCGGCCGGTGGGGCCTCCGGCAGCAAACAGGGCATTGAGGGGGGTAGACAACGACCCAACATCATACGCGCCCGGTCGTACCACGTCGCCCACGACATACACGCGGATCGCCCTCAACCGCGAAAGAGACACGTCTGCAGAAACATCCCGGAACTGCGTGCGCAGCGTTTTCTGCACTGATTGCTGGACTTCTGCCAAGGACTTGCCCGCTACCAGCAACGGACCGACTTCCGGCAGACTCAGCCGGCCCTCGCGATCTACCACACGATAGAAACGGCGCGACACGCCTCCCCACAGATCGACTGATACACCGTCGCCAGGCCCGAGAACGTATTCGGGGCCCACCGGAAGATCCATCGGAATCATCTGCAGGTCGCGGGTGCCGTTCTCAAATACCTGCATGCCGAAGCGCTCGACGGCGGGCGGTCGCGCCGCAGCCTGCAAGTACATGTCGTACAACGATGGTATCTCTGCGTAGGGATTCGGCCGCCTCAACAGCCGCTGGCTCGGACTGATTGGCTCGCGCGCCAGCCGCGCATTCCTAAGCGCATCGGGATTGTTCCCTAAGTCATAGGAATAACCATTGCTTCCCGTTGCATTAGAGCCTCGGGTGTAGGGACTCGTACTGTTGTTCCCGACATTCCCATACGGGCTGCCACGCGAGCCCCGACTCGAGCCGTCTCCCTCAAAGTCCGACTCCATCGACAAATCTTCTCGCTGGCCTCCACCTATTTCTTGCGACTGCGTGGCGCCACTGGATCTTCGTTGCGACGTGCTTCCGTCCTGCTCTGTGTCTGAGTTCTGTCCATACGACGAGCCCCCAAACGCGCTTCCCGGTTGCGTCTGTTCCATCGAGAGCGGATCTTCAGAGCTGGTTCGGAGCACTTGGGTCGTGTCGTTGCCAGGGGGAGTGCGCTGCGGAGGCTCGTAGGGGCCAGTCGGAGGGTACGTCTGGGGATTCTGCAGGCCGGGCAGGCCTCCCGGATACTGATTCATTTCCGGTTGCTGCGGCAATTCTTGAATCGAAGAATTATTGCCGTTGGTTTGAGACGGACAGTTGCGGATGCGTGGATCACACGACTGCAACTGGCTCAGCTCCTGATCCTGCAGTTGTTTCGCCTTGACCCTTGCGGCCTCCTCGTCCTGAACCTGCCACTTCACCCGCTCTTGCGTGAGCAGCTCCTGTTCCTTCGCCAGCGGCGAATCGGGATTGATCGAGGGCTGTAGGTACCCGTACTTTTGCACCAAGGCTGTGGCGACCGAGCGAAAGACGACGTCGGTCTCCAGTCGGTCGAAGATTGCTTCGTTGGTAAGATCGGAGTCTGAAATCAGTTGACCATGATCGGTAGCGTCCTTCGCGATCCAGCGCCTGATCTCCACCATGAGACCCGGGTCTCGGTGCAGGACAGCGACCAGTTCGCCAACCGAAGCGGCGACATGCGCCATATTCTGACGCGCCAGTTCGGACTGCGGAGCCCGCTGCTGCTGCGGCCGCGTCTGCGCGAACAGGTTCAAGGAAAAGGGAGCAAGGCAAAGCACCGCTGACAGAAATGCTCTGCTCCACGCGCTCCGGAGCGCAACGCTACCATGTAACTTTGGAAACCCCATCGCTTCTATATTACCCAAATTCGAGGGCCACCTCGCGAAGGCGCTGCGACATCTCAATTTCGCAGTTCTAACTGCATTCAAGCGCGTTCCTAGGAGCCGTTTCGGGGATCATGGACGTGACCGTTCGATGTCCGCCACCGACACGCTACGAACCTAAAACCCTCTGGCCTTGGAAATGTTTCGATTCGAGTCACATTGCCCACGTAGAAGGGAGAACTCGCCAACTACGTACATACTATACGGCATGGCCCTCCATGCCGCTGTAAATTAAGGGGAGTCACAAGAGTTTCAGCATGGTTGGAGCGAGTCCATTCTGGAAAAACGGTGGCAACTTCTGAAGCCGGGAAACAAAACCTCGATCTCAGGACGACTGTAGGGGTGCGCTTCAGCGGAAGCGGGAAAATTGAGAGGTCGAACGAGCCGGACTTCTTTCATTTTGTGGGGAGTCGTAAAGAAAAGATCGCCCGTCTTCCAATCTTCCAATCTTCCAGTCTTCCAGTCTTCCAATCCTCCAATCCTCCAATCTTCGCCGTGATCCCGCTTCGGGTCATGCTGCCTCCCGAGAGGGCGGCTTCGTGTGTATCATTTGCGGCTTCCCGTGTGCTGGCCGACGAATTTCCTGACGGATGGTCGGCCTGTTCTCGACCCGGATTTCCGGAAGGCGAACGGCTCTTTTCGCTCGAGCTGATTCGTAGATGGCCTCCACAATGCGCACATCGGCCATACCCTCGAGGCCGGAGGGCTCCGGCTCTTCGCTGTTGATTACGCAATCCGAGAAATAAACCAATTCAGCGGCGAACTGGTCTCGTTTGGAAAACGTCCGGTTTGTTTTCTTTTCGCCGAGCGTCACCTGGTGCTTGATGGCCGTTGCATACTCGTAGGCCGGGTCGGCTCGAAGCACACCCCTGGTTCCGATAAGACTGTACTGACTGACGTCGGCAGCGCCGAAACTGCAGGTGAAGGAGGCTAGGCGCTCCTGAGGAAAGTGCATCACGACCGATGTCATCTCCTCGACATGGTGGAATCTCTCGTCCCCGTCGTTGGCAGCCACGGCAAAGACTTGTGTCGGCTCGGCAGCAAAAAGGTAGCGGGCGGCATTGATGCAATACACCCCCATGTCATAAACCGGGCCACCTCCCTGCTCGATAAATTCGCTCACTCGAACATTCCGGGCTGCCACCTGTTGGGAAAACTCTGAGGTGAAAATTCGCAGGTCGCCAAGTTTACCGCTGCTTGCCAGTCGAATGGCTTCGAGGTTCCCCGCTTCGAAGTGCAGACGATAAGCAATCATCAATTTTGCACGATTTTGACGTGCGGCCTCGATCATCGCTTGGCAGTCCTCAGTGGTCACGGCCATCGGTTTTTCACAGAGGACATGCACCCCGGCGGCAGCAGCGCGAACCGCATACTCCCGATGGAGATGATTCGGCAGCGCCAGATAGACGGCATCGACATTGGAAAGCGCCCGTCCGTAATCCTCGTACGAATACAAGTGTTGGATTGCATAGGTCCTCCCCAGCTTCTTCAGTTTTTCTGGATCCCCGGAGACCAGGGCGAAGAGTTCCGAATTCGGTGCGCTCTTGAAGGCGGGCAGGACCGCAGACTGCGCAATATGGCCCAGACCCACCACCGCGTAGCGGACTTTGTCTTTTGATTTGCCGAGTCGAGTCATCCAGTCCTCCGGCGATCTACATTCGTTAGCGACCAGTGGCCGAATTTCCGTCTCGGCTACCGGGTCCGTAGATTTTGATGCAGTTAGCGGAGGTGAGGGGAGTGGGCATTTTTGACACGGTTACGATTCGGATCGACCTCTGGCGCGGAGCTTCCAGGGGTCGCATTGCCAACCTCCTCTGGCCACATTTGATGCTCCGACGGACTCGCCGCGATCTCCTACAGCGAGCGGCCGCCGCGACTACAGAAACTCTTCGATACAGTCGAGACAAATAAGCGCACTAATCTACACCTCAGGAGGTCCTATGCCTGAGAAAGAGATCGTGGAACGTGCACAACAAGACGCCCGCGAGGGACGGTCGCCCAGCACGCAAGCTGGCGAATTCGTAAGGGAGGAGATCGACCATGTGCGGGAAGGCATGCATGGTGCGGCATCCACCAAACAGGCCATCGCGATTGGTTTGTCGAAAGCCCGGCGTGCGGGAGTAGAACTTCAGACGCCGCGCAAGGGGCAGGCATCGGAGCAAACGATCAAGCAGGCCAAGCGCGATGCGCGGAAGGGACGGAGCCACTCTGCCGGCATGCCTTCTGCCAATCGCTCCCGCGCCACAGTGCAAGCTTTGAAAAAAGAGGGTCATCGTGCAGCCTCGCACGCGTCTCTATCACGGCAGGCCCGGACGGCCGCGAAGAAGCGCGGCGCGGAGGCCGCTCACAATTCAGGCGTGAAAGCCAGTCAGACGAGAAGAAGAACAACGAAGAGTTGAGTCCTGAACGGATTTTTGACCACGAGGATCTCCCGATGATTCGGAAACTGAAAACAGGCGAATACCGCTTGTACTCCCGCAAGAAAAATGCCAAAACGGGGAAACGGCGGAATCTCGGAACTTTTGCCACGAAGCGCGCCGCCGAAGCCCATGAAAGAGCGGTGCAATATTTCAAGCATCAGTAGCGCAAAACGGTTGCCAGACAGGTGGGGCGAATGCAGAGGACGAAATGCGATCGGGATGGTTTTGCTAGATGTCAAAGATTCGATAGGCGGCAGGTGGCTCCTGTGCCTGCAACAGGGTAATGGCCACGTTATAGACCGGGCTTCCGCCAATCGTCTTTCCTTCCAATTGTCCATGGTGCGCGTGACCGTGCAGTACCAGGTTCGCGCCATGCCGATCCACGACCTCCGCCAGCCGGGTAGTGCCAAGAAAGGGGAAGATTTCGAGCGCTTCCCCCTGCACCGTGGCGGCAATCGGTGAGTAGTGAACCACGACAACTCGTTTGGCAGTGCGGAGCTGGGCCATCGCCCGCTCCAGCTTCAGAGCTTCGTCGATTGAGGCCTGCACAAACTGTTTGATCTCGGGTTCGCCGAAGGCGGTCAGCATGCCGCGTCCAAAGCCTCCGACGAAGCCCTTGGTGCCGGCGAATCCGACGCCATCGCGCTCGTAGGCGGTACCGTCCAGCACCTTGAGACCTGCGGTTGCCATCATCCGCATCAACTCTGCCTGCTTTCCGCTTTCGTAGTCATGGTTTCCGAGAACCGCAACCGTAGGAACGCGTGAACGAACGACAACATTCAACAGTGGTTCCATCTCATCGGGCTGGCCATAATTGGTCAAGTCTCCAGCGAGTACTAAAACGTCGGCTTCCTCGCGCACGCGATTCAGTTGATCGTGCAACGCGCTGTGACGCGACGCGGAGAAGTGCAGGTCGGCGGTGGCGGCTATTCTCATGGTGTTGAGGGCTTCCCGGGCATGCTGCGGAGGCGGCGTTCGCGGTATTCTTCCATTAAATTTTCCAGACCCCATTCATTCACGTCGATGGCAAACATTTTGTCATCCACCAGGCTGCCCCGAAATTTCATGGCCAAGTGGGGATGGGCAATAGCATCCTGAAAACGAGACAGAAGGTCACGCCATATCTCGGCCGGAACGTATTGCGTTTGCGCCGGATACACATACCGGAATAGCACAAGCGCCCACAGCAGAATCTCCCAGTGCTCTCCGACCAGCCGCAGAATGCGCTGCCAGTCGAGCTTCCCTCGAGTTCCGTAAATCACATGCGCAATGTCGGCGCCATCGAAACGCTCTCGGCGAGCGACGAACAATTTGGAGGCCACCAACTCTTCTGCTGCCAACACCCGGGTCTCGACGCCATGAACTACCGCGGGGCTGGCCAGCCTGATCCAGGAATCATCCACCACGATCGCAGCATTGCTCATGCCGGTAATGAGATCGACAAAGAACGCGTCTCGATGCGCTTTAAACAACCACACCAGGTCGCAAACTTCACACTCGAAGCCCGCCTCTCGAAGATACTGCAGCGCCAGAACGGCACTCTCCGACGTGAGGAATAAATCCAAATCCTTTGTGTCGCGGCAAATGCCGGTGTGTTCTTGAAGGGCAAACGCTCCCGCCACGGCATAGGAAACGCCATTCTGTTCGAGCAGGGTAAGGACTTCACGGAATAGAGTCTGCTGTTCGTGTGGAATTGCCGCAGGAACCGACGATGTTTCGGGTACGACATTCGGGCGCAGTGCCTCGTGCATGAGACCTCGGAGGTGATGCCAGTATCGACGGTTGTCGTTGCCAGAGCAGCCACCGACCCTCGGTCGCTTACTGCTTCCCGGCGTATTTGTTTACGGCGTCCAGATGTTCATTCGCGCTGGTTCCGCTTCTCTGCGCACCCCAGAGAAGAGCGCACGCTCACCAACGCTAATCGCCCGCGAATCGAATAGTGAATCCGGTAGAGCCTGTAAGTGGCCCTAAGGTAGGCATGTATTCGGGGACGGCGTTGACTGGCGCTTGCAAGTAAACGAAACCTCTCAGTCTGCACGATTGGATCCCCTGGGCAGCAAGAAGGAGAAGGGGTGGGCCAGCAGTTCAATGCCTACCTCGCGCAAAAAGCGCCGAGATTGGACCTCTCCGATATTGCGGGCCCGCACGGCCAGAAGGAAGCTCAACACAAAAGACGTGACGATATTGCATAGGCCAACGATCGCGATGCCCGAAAACGCGAGAATCGCGTCTTGCCAGCGCAGTTGTCCGTAGCGTCCGGCAGCATCCAGAGCATAGCCCAGACTTGCAGCCGCCAGCGTCACGTGGCGGACTTCGAGAGGTATGCCAAACAATTCGAAAAGGATGGGTACAGCACCCAGAAGAAATCCCAACACGATATATCCGACCGAACCCGGGGCATGGTGTTCCACCCAGTTGGCGAGCTTGGCTGCGCGAACCGGCCCAAGCCTGGCACGAATCCGCAAGCTGTTTGAGATCGCCGCGGCCATCCTGTGGAGCGCGAGATAATTTGCCGTCCATCCCGTGGCGAGTGAAGATAACCAGAGAAAGATCCCGGTTGTTATGGCAAACAGGATCGTCATCGACGAATGTGGGAAGAGCATGTGAATGCCATGCGCGGCAGCATCTTCGGCTAGAAAAGGATGGCCGCGAACTGCGTTGACCATCCTGTCGATGGCGATTGACGCGGGTACGGCGCCTATCAGATTGCTGATGGTTACGATGAATTGGGTTGTAGAAATTGCCCGCAGGCTGACCATGTGATCTTTTTCTGGATCCTCCATGGCATCCACCAGAGTCGCCGCGGTCACAGCCGGCATTTTGGAAGCCAGCAAAAAGCCCCCGGCTTGCATGATCAGAAAGCTGACAACATAGTTCAGCGAATGCGCCAGAGCCAAAAGTAGAGGGGCATGAATCCTCGCCGCGAGGGAGTATTTGAACAGAGCAGTGAAAGCGGTGATGATTCCGGCAAGGACCGCTCCCAGGCCCATGATTCCCCATTGTCCGGCATCTTTGGCGATGTAGTGTTCCCCCGCGCGCCCTGTTCTCTCGACCACGCTGCGCGCCAGGCGGCGGGTGCTGGCGCTCATCACCGCGCCAAGGCGTCGCTGAGAGGCAAAACCATGTACCACGGTGACCGCGAGTTTGCGAGCATCGGAATCGGGTCGCTCCAGACTGATCACCTGCTGTAGTCGGCCAAGGAGAGACCGCAGGAGACGCACGCGAAAGATGAGGTTCGCAGAAGACCCTCTCTCCGCGAGCAATTGATTCACGGCCTGCAACTGAGCTTCGCACGCCGCTCGTTGTTCCTCCCAAAGATGGAAGTCTTCGGAGCGTCCAATCACATGTTCCACAATCGAGGGAAGATGGAAAAAGGCAGATTTCGTGATGTCTTCATCGTCCCCGAATGCGATCAGATCTCGTGAAAGCGCAACATTCGCGGCCCGCAGAGCAAGAATCTTGCAGGATGCCAAAATCGAGAAAGTCGAGGGTCGAAACGTATCTGCCCACGACGACACCAGGGCATCGGGCAACGAGGCCAGCCAGCGCCCATCGGATTCTTTCAGGTTCAAGGAATCCATCAATACGTAGAGATCGCCTTCCACTTCGTCCACTGGCAACAAGTGCCGGATGGCTCTCGCCACGAGCTCGCGAACTAGAAAAGCTTCATCGGGCAGCCCAGCTTCGGAAATGACACGAACATAGGAATGATGCGACCAGAATTCCTGAAGCGTAGAGCGGATGGAATCGCGGCCGGGGTGGCGTTCGATCGCCAGTGTTATTTCCGAGAGGACGCGGGTTCGCGACGCCGTCGGTACATTCAGGATCATGCGGAGCAGGCTATACACACGAGTAGCCCGCTCTCGGGTGGAGAGAGA
>Ga0210399_10005022_pt1 | contig 10284 bp, 10 predicted proteins | sample IncBWC14MmetaG_FD_150865 | JGI IMG/M metagenome (GOLD analysis project Ga0210399, IMG submission 150865) | Forest soil microbial communities from Barre Woods Harvard Forest LTER site, Petersham, Massachusetts, United States - Inc-BW-C-14-M | ecosystem: Environmental > Terrestrial > Soil >...
GTACCCGTGGCCTGTATTCTATCCCTGAGGGTTTTGCATGTATAAGAAGTTCTTCGGACTCAAAGAGAATCCGTTTAACGTCAATCCGGACCCGCGTTATCTTTTCCTGACGCCGCACACACAGGAAGCGCTGGCTTGCTTGACGTACGGAATTGAGACCCGCAAGGGCTTCATCCTGCTGACTGGCGAAGTCGGAACCGGCAAGACCACTCTGATCAACAAGATGCTCGAATGGCTGCACAAGGAGCGCGTGTTTACCGCCTTCGTGTTCAACCCGCGTTTAAGCGTCTCGCAGTTTTTCGATTTCATGATGGCCGACTTCGGCATCCCATGCGAATCGCACCAAAAAGGGCAGATGCTGGTGAAGTTGAATCAATGGCTGCTCGATCGTTATCGGGCCGGGGAACGCGCCGTGCTTGTCGTCGATGAGGCACAGAATCTTTCGCCGCAAATGCTCGAGGAGATCCGGCTGCTGACAAACCTCGAAACCTCTACGGAAAAACTCCTGCAGATTGTTCTCGCGGGCCAGCCCGAACTCGAACAAAAGCTCAACCAGCCGGAGCTTCGGCAACTCCGGCAGCGCATCACGCTCCGAGCCAAGACGCGCCAGCTCACCCTCGAAGAGACCCACGGATACATCGAGGAACGCATGCGCATCGCGGGAGCGGAAAATCCGGATATTTTCAGTCCAGAAGCGGTGGCCATGGTCCACCGGTATGCACGCGGGATTCCCAGGGTTACGAATCTGCTTTGCGAACATGCGCTGGTGAGTTCGTTTGCGGAACAGAAAAACCCCGTGCCGCCCGAGATCGTGGAAGAAGTTGCGCGCGACTTCGATTTGCACATCGTCGACCCGCTCGCGCAGGCGCCTCCACCGGCGCCCGCCGCGGCGCTCCCCCATGTGGCCGGACCGAATGGCGATCAACCGCCCTTGATTGAATCGCTCTTGCAGGCGCTGAACACCCTGGTCGACCGCCTCAACCAAGCCGAAGCCCGCGTCGAATCCGACACGGAACATAAGACCTGAAGGATTCTCCTTAGAATCGAACCTGGAGCAGCCGGAGCCAAACCCGTGATTTGGGCGAGAAACGCATTGCACGGACTGACCTCCACGAGTTGGAAAAACGAGAGACAAATAGCTCTCGCGGACGCCTTGATGTTCAACTGAACAAATTAAACCGGATGATGCACCATAGCGTGGAGAAACCATCGCGCCAGGTGATTTTCTTGCCTTCGGCGTAGGTGCGGCCGGCATACGAAATGGAAACCTCGTAGATTCGCCAGTTGCCCTTGGAAATTTTGGCGGTAATTTCCGGCTCGAAGCCGAAGCGGTCTGATTCGATCTTGATATTCTGCAGAACCTCGCGGCGAAAGACTTTGTAACAGGTCTCCATGTCGGTGAGTTTCAGGTTCGTGAAGATGTCGGAAAGCAGCGTCAGAAACTTGTTGCCGGCGTAATGCCAAAAATAGTGGACGCGCTGCGGGCCGCCGAGGAATCGCGAGCCGTACACCACGTCCGCCTTTTCCTCGAAAATCGGTTCGAGGAGTTTCCCGTAGTCCTTGGGGTCATATTCGAGATCGGCGTCCTGCACCAGGACGATATCGCCCGTGGCCGCCTCGAAACCCCTCCGCAATGCGGCTCCCTTGCCGGCGTTTTGCGGCTGAAAGAGGAAGCGGATATTTTCGAGCCACAAGAGAGCCTTGCCGTTTTGCACGGCGACTTCGCGCACGCCCTCCGATTGCGCCTTGTCAAAATCCTCGAGCAGGGCACGTGTCCCGTCGGTGGACTTGTCGTCGATGAGGATGATCTCCTTATCGATCGGCGAAGCCTGGACGCGCAGCAGTACCTCTTCGATAAACGCACGCTCGTTATAAACCGGAATTACGACGGACACCTTCATTCGGACTCACGCTTCTCCATCTGAAGTTTGAGTAGGACAGACTTCAGCCTGTCTGCTTTTATCTTCGGATTGGCCTCAGCAGAGACAGGCTGAAACCTGTCCTATTGATTCGGACCACATAATCGATTACGGACGCAAAGAACGCAAATGATTTGGACGCATGGTTGCTCGCCGGATACGGGTCTCCCAAGCCCTTTCGTCAGGATAGACGGGCCGGGGGATAGCATCCTTGGATCGCGTTCCACCGGATCAAGAGCAATTCCAAGAACATTCGCATTCCATCCGCCGCCACGTTCACTTTCGTTCCGGAGTTGTGCGACCAGCGGACGGGAACCTCCGCCACCCGCAGCCCGTTGCGCTTTGCCAGGAACAGGATCTCCGGGTCAAAACCGAAACGCTCCACGCGTTGCTGTTCAAAAATAATCCGCGTCCTTTCCCTGCGAAAAGCCTTGAATCCGCATTGCGTGTCGGAAAATTCAATCCCCATGATCCAGCGCACCAGGCGGTTGAAGAAAATCCCCGCTTGCTCGCGGATCACGGATTGGTGGACCTCGATGAGACTTCGGTCCATCGCACGGGAGCCAATGGCCGCGTCATACCCCCGCTCCCGCAAAGCCGCCAGCAGTTTGTCGGCCTCCTCAATCGGGGTGGAAAGGTCCGCATCGGTAAACAGCGCAATTTCCCCGCGCGCTTCGAGCATGCCGTGGCGCACGCTGAATCCTTTTCCCCGGTTTCCTCCATTCGTGACCAGGCGCAGCCCTGGATATTTTTCCCGGGAAGCGCGCACGATTTCGGAAGTCCGGTCAAAGGATCCATCATCGACGACGATAATCTCAGCCCGGTATGGCCGGGCTTCCAAATAAGCAAAGATGCGGTCGAGCGTTTTTGGCAGGCGACTTTCTTCATTATAAGCTGGGATAACGACGGAAAGGTCCAGCGTCGGCGAGTTCATTTTTGATGGCGCCGCGTGAATCGCGCGGCATGCGGAACGCCTCCCAATGGCGGGGATTATATCGTCTGAGGAAGGATTCGTCCACGAAGTGTCACGAAGGGAGCGACGGCGCAACTGAAAAAAGCGCAAACCAAGTCGCCAGGCATTGGGCAAATTGAGGGCTGAGATGCAATGGGATGAACTGGTGTGTCAGGTTCAGCGTAAAATAAGGATTTTCAGACAGGCTGAAGGCCAGCCAGCCCTTGGGGCAGTGGGATTGCCTCATAAAAAAAGTGGAAGATTTATTGAGTGGAAGATTCGGTACGGATAATTTCGTAGCGCTCGATGACCGCGGCGACGCCAACTCGACCGGAACCGTTTTCCGATTTCCGGTCGACTCGAACCACTTTGCCCATCGCCCGAATGAAAACTTCCGAACCTCGGGTCACTTCGGAGGGCAGAGTGAGCGTTATGTCAAGCTCAGCTCCCGCGCCCATATCCTGGTCAATGGTAAAGTAAACGCCTCGTGTGGAAATGTCGCGGGTCTTCCCATTGCGCGAGGAAAGTTCTTTCTCAACTGGTACCCGAATAATGACCGGCAAAGACAGGTCATATCGACGCGCGGTTCTACGCTCCGTCATCTTTTCTTCCCCCGGACCCTTTTTTTCTGCACAATTACCCCGCCCCCGATTAAGGAATAGAGCAATTGACGCTCCAAAGCAGCGGATCCTTTCACGATCCAACCTGGGTTTCGCCGGCCATCAAAACCGAACGGGACTCCGAATGCCCCGTTCTAGAGCCGTTAACCCCGTATAATACCCGTAAATAGTACGCTCAAACCGCTGCTCCGACGCTCCAGGAGAATCAGCCTAACCCACACTTCGCCAGCCCTAATTTCCCTCTAGGAAATGATAATCTCCGCTTTTGTAACATCCTGCTTTAAGTTTCCCATTCCGATACTACACCCTGAACAAATCGCGGAACGGGAAATGCGGGATAATTCAATGCCTTCTATTGACTCATTGCTTGCACGTACTAGCACTTCTAGCCATGCCTGCCAGCTGGTGCAAGATCAGTGGGTACGGGACCTGAATTGGGAGTTCCTCCTCCCGAGCCAACTTTCTTGCTATTCGCGCGCGCTGGGCGCCCTGTGTCCAATCCAAACTGGCGAATTTTGTAGAGCAGCGCCTTGTAACTGATGCCCAACATCTTGGCCGCGTCCTTGCGGCACCAGTGAGTTTTTTCGAGAGCATCCGCGATCGCTTCCATCTCGGCTTCGTCCTTCAAACTGCGCACGAGCGCTTTCAATCCCTGCTCGCGCACGGGCGCGGCTTCTTCTCTCGGCGAAATCCGCTGGCGCGTGGCGGACATTTCCAGCAGCTCGCGGAAGCTACCTTCATCGTCTTCCAAGATGACGTAGCGCTTCACGAAATTTTCCAATTCACGGAGATTTCCGGGCCAGGGATAACGCACGGCGGCTTCCATCAAATGCTGGGAAGGAACCACCGGCTCCTTGTTGAATTTCTCGCTGTATTTTTGGAGGAAGTGCCGGAAGAGCAGCGGGATTTCCGTGGCCCTCTCGCGCAGCGGAGGAACGTTGATGGAGAGCACGTTCAAGCGATAGTACAAGTCTTCCCGGAGGCGGCCCGATTTCATCGCTTCCTGAATCTCCACGTTGGTTGCGGCGAGAACGCGCACATCCACCTCAATCAATTGGCGTCCGCCCAGGCGCGAAAACTGGTGGTCTTGCAGGACGTGCAGGAGCTTGGCCTGCAAATGCGGGCTCATTTCCGCGATTTCGTCGAGGAATATGGTTCCCTTGGTGGCCATCTCAAACTTGCCCGGTTTGGAGCGCACCGCGCCGGTGAACGCGCCTTGTTCAAAGCCGAACAATTCGGATTCGAGCAACTCGCCGGGGAGCGCGGCGCAATTCACCTTGATGAAGGCTTGATTGCGGCGCGTCGATCGCATGTGAATCATGCGCGCGACAACTTCTTTTCCAACTCCGCTCTCCCCATATATGAATACGGGGACGTCGACGGGAGCGATTTGCAGGATCTGCTGGCGGATCCGCACCATTTGCGGACTGGCGGCCAGGAAGCACAGGTCTTCCGTGATTGTGTCGCAGTATTCGCGCAGCGCCTTGTTTTCCGCGCGCAGCTGCTGCTTTTGCCGGCACTTCAGCATGGCCACGTCGAGCTCGGCTTTTTCAAACGGTTTGGTCAGATAATCTTGCGCGCCGAGGCGAATGGCCTCGACGACGGTGCCCACTTCGTTGGAACAGGAAAGCATGACCACGTTCAGCGAACGGTCTATCTGCATTAACTGCTTCAAGGTCTCCAGACCATTCAATTCCGGCATGAGAACGTCCAGGATGATGAAGTCGGGACGGTCCCCGTTTTCGATCTTTTTGATCGCCTCGGTTCCCGAGGTCACCGCATCCACTTGATATCCGTCCACTTCAAGCAGCGTGCCCAGATATTTTCGTATACTGGGTTCGTCGTCCACCACGAGGATTCTTTCCTTTTCAGCCATATGCCCCACCTTCATCCTGCTAAACTTCCGTTGGCATTATATGTTATCTATCGGCAGCAGAAACGTAAAGGTACAGCCCCGCCGCGGTTCGCTATCCACCCAAATCTTGCCGCGATGCGCTTGCACCAGCCGCTTGGCAATCGCCAGCCCCAAACCCATTCCCGACGAGGAGCGGTCCACGCGCACAAAATCCTCGAAAATTTCCTGATGATGCTCGGAAGCGATCCCGGGACCGGAATCCGACACGGAGACCTTGATGCAATTGGGATGCTGGATGCGCTCGCGCCGGCGATCCTGGTTCTGTATTTCCTCGGCCGACCGCCGTTCCCAGAAGTAAAGTTCCGCGCGGAACGTGACGTGGCCGCCCGCGGGCGTATGTTTCAGCGAATTATCCAGAAGATTAGCCACGGTCTGTTGTACTTTTTGGTAATCGAATTTGAAGATGGGGATGTCGCTGTTCAGAATCGTATCGAGCCGGACATGCTTGCGCACGAACGCCTCGTGCCAGCGCGTCGCCAATTCGCTCAGGCAATCCCGCAAATCGTTTTCGCGCAGATGCAAGACCAGCTTGCCGCTCTCCAGGGCCGAATAGTTCAGGAACATCGAAACCAGGCGAACCAGACGCTCGCAGCTTTCTTTCGATTCCTGCAGGATGTCCCGCTGCTTGTCGGTCAATTTGCCAAGGGAGCCCGACAGCAATAAGTCGTAGTAGCCCTTAATCACGGCGAGAGGGGTCTTCAATTCGTGCGCGGCGGACGCCAGAAACACGGTCTTTTGGCGGTTGACTTCCTGGAGCCTCAAGTAGGCCGCGAGCAGGTTTCGATAAGTGATCTCCCGCTCCTGTAGCAACTCTTCCACGGTATGCTGCGTGGCAGCGGTTGGATCCTGAATCGCGGGCTTTGCCGCGTCTTCGATCCGCACGACCAGCCAGTCCGCTTCCGGCAGCCACTGAATGCGCGCGAGGGCTGCGCCGCCGCAACAATCGAATTTCGAATCGACCTGAGGTTCTCCGCCCTCGATTTGGTCTGCAATGATGTTGGGATCGATGCGCAGCAAGTCGGAAAACAAATTCAAATTCGACTCGAACGAGAACCCGTGAGATTCCAGGCGTTGTCTCCCTTGCAGGCTGGCCTGCAGGATCCGGCCGGACCGGTCGGAAATCAGAATGGGCTGTTCCAGCAAGTCGAGAAGACTTGCGATCACGCTCGGTGGGGTCGCTTCTTGGGCTGGCAATTCGATAACGGGACCGCGTCTCAACTGGTTCTCCTCAGGACACTTGTCCGCTTTCGGGAAAGCGGAGAAATCCATTTGATTCACTTCGGTTTGCTTGCGGGGAACCAAACGGGATACTGTCAAAACCCGACCCCGCTGTCAATGGTAAATGGGTCCTATTTTGCACAATTGTAGAAAGGCGCTTGCCACATTGGATAAAATGGCTTGTGGAAAGTGAATTCCACTACGTACAAAGTGCGCTCAACCGATTGTATTTACAGGGCTTGTTTTCTTCTCATGTTTCGGCGAAAGCTGGCAATCCATGTGCTCCTCTTTTGATGGTACTAGGTCTAAAGTACTAAAAATTTTCCCATGGGAAATTACTTTCCCAACAACTTGCTGATCTCAGAAAGAGAAAGTATGCGCTTAACCCCCGCTGAGCGCCGGCGTTCTCAACGGATTCACGTGCAGATTCCGATGTTCGTCCGTGGAACTGATACGGCCGGCTTGGAATTTCTCGACCTCACCAAGACGCTTGATATAAGCGCGACTGGGGCATATCTTGCGAGCCCTCGGGCCATTCGGACCGATCAGGTTGTGCATTTGACAATTCCAGCCCCTTCGGCTCCCTCCGCGTCGCTGCCTGCAGGAACTCCTCCCATCCAGGCACGAGTTCGCCGCCATCACACCAAGGATGGAATCCATTTGTTGGGAGTGGAATTTCTGAAGAAGTTGGACTAGGAAGCGGAAATCGTTGGAAGGGAAATTTTGGTAACAGATAACCTCGAAGAGTGTGCAATCATTTGCACCTTTCCCTTATGTGTTACCAAATGCTAATATCTTGAATGGTCTCGGAAGCTCTTATTCTCTCAGGCTCAATGCATTACGAGAAATAGAGCAATCCGAGCTTGAACACGGCCTATGGCCGTTCCCGTGCACGTGTATCTGCGCAGTTGATCTCCACGCCCGTCCCGCGTTGGGGTATTCTTGAAAATTAACGGTAAATTTGATGGCGCATTCTGGTGCCCCCAACCCACCACGCTGGTCCGCCGAGGAGTCTTTTCTCGAGCTCTTAACGGACACGCTCGAAACGATGGACCGGTCCGGCCGCGGGCAATTCTTGCAGCGGCTTTTCCGCACGATTGCGCAGATTGAAATAACGGAAACGCAGAGTCTGGATTTTTGGGAACAGGCACTTGCGCGCAGACGTGAGCTTTCCGAGAGCATCGGCAAAAGAGTTGCGTTGCAGGCAGCACTGGTGGACGTGCTGGCGTCTGCAGGCCAGTTGCGTTTGCCGATCCTGATGGAATACGAAGAACTGCGAAAGCTTCAAATCAACGCCGCGACGGACCCTTTGACAGGCCTTTATAACCGGCGCTTTTTCGACGATTACTTTGAGAAAGAACTCAACCGGTCTACCCGCTATAACCATAAGCTTGCGCTTGTGGTTTTCGACCTGCATCGATTCAAGGAAGTGAACGACCGGTTCGGACATCCTCAAGGGGATGCTTTGCTTCAGATGGCGGCGGCCACGCTGCGAAAATCCTTGCGCACGTCAGACTATGCGTTTCGGATTGGTGGCGATGAGTTCGCGCTCCTGCTTCCTCAATCCGACACGGAACAGGCAGCCACACTGAGCCGACGCTTGCGCACCATCTACGCGGATTCCATCGAGCCTTTAAATTTGAGAATTCCCCTGGCGCTCGATTATGGTCTTGCGGTGTACCCCGAAGATGGCGAGCTGCAGGAAGTTCTATTCCGCGTGGCCGACGAAAGGCTGTATCAACTCAAGAATGGAACTCGCGTGTCGGCGTCGGCACCTGCGGCAGCGCCAGCAGCCGTGGCCGGAACGACCCCGCGCCCGGAAGCGCCGGAAACAAAACCAAAGGTCGCGCCCCCCGTTACGCCTTCCGTAGAGTCACCCAAAAGGGGTGAAACGAAAAGACCAGGTCCGGAACGGCGTCGGTGGGAGCGCGTTTCTCTCGCGAATACACGCGCCTACGCGCTGATCGGCGAGGGAGTGGAACTCACGGCCCGCGTCCTGGATTTGGGTTACGGCGGGGTCGCTCTCGAAACTTCCGGTTCGGAAGAATTCAGCCAATCCTTCCATGCCGTGCTGCACGTGCCGATTCTGCCCCCCGTGCGCGTCAGCCTGTCACGCGTTTATCAAAAGTCCGGAAGCGCCGGCGCGACGCGCATCGGATGCTCTTTTGTGACCTAAACGAAGTAGAAATTTGAGTGCGAAATTTATTCGGCGATCTATTGTTTGAGGGCGCGAGATCGAAACAGAAGCGCCTGTTGGACGCGGGCCAGTCCCAATCCCCACCGCAACTCCGCTTGTTGCGCCGAGCCGCCTTCCGCTACCAGGCGAATGTTCAGGCAAAATCCGTGCCGGTTTTCGGTCGTGAAATCGCAGGAAGAAATCCGCAGCACCGCACGGATTGCATCTGCCGTGTCACGCTCGAGGAGTTCTTTCAGGCCGGAACGGAGATCCACGTAGTGTCTCCGCTCCCAATTGAGAGAGGATTCCGCGAACACGATTCTTGCCTGCGATGCAAATTCGTACGCCAAGCCGGCGGAAACCGTGGCCGGCAAATCCGATTTGGTGGTGGCGCTTGCGGAGGTGAATATCGATTTCCCGCCGTTGACGGAGGCCAGGAAATTCCGGAGTGGCAGGTATTGGCGCGCCGCGGCAATTTCTTCGATGGCCTGGGGATTCGCGCGAAGGTCGTAATAGTTTTCTTCCGGCGGGAACACTCGACCAGGCGCCGAGCCTTCGGCCTCCTCCACAATCTCGACCCGCATAAGTGAAGCCCTCTCTATTCCGGGATTTAGCGCAACAAGATCGAGCGCTATTCGAGGCTATGGTGAAGCCGCTCGTCGTAAGGGCTTCCGAGCTTAGGATCAATTTGCTGTCGGAACTGGCGTGTGTGCGCGGCGGCAACGTGCTCGTCGAAGGCCTTCTGATTCTGCCAGACTTCGACGATCGAGATGTGATTTCCGCGCGAGATTTCCGAGTTGGCTTCCACTCGCACATTGCCCTTATCCTTGCGTGTATCCGTAACATATTGCTGGACCAATTTAGTTCCGGCGGCCGCTTCCGGCGGGATGATATCGACGTGCGTCACGACGTAAATCATGTCATGCGCCGCCGGTTCCTGGGCTGTCGCTCGCCCCGCGAAACCGAATGCGCCCAGAATCAGAACAGCACCGATGCGCGGCAAAAGCCTTCGCATGGATTTCACTCTCGATTGGATCGGCATTTTCTCCACCTCCCGGCAAGTTGGTTGTTCCATCGTCCGTTGCTCCATCGTTGAATCGTTCGCGCCCGGCTGAGCATCCAAACGAATTCCCAGCCCGCATGTATATCATGTTGGCAGGGCCCGGCGAATCACGTATGATAGAAAATTGTCCGCTGACCAAGCGACGCGGCTGTAGCCCCGGCGCATCACCGGGAGCCGCGCAGACCGGCCAGCCGGCGGGAGATCTTCCATGAAACCCAATATTCATCCGGACTACCATCCGGTAACCGTGCATTGCGCCTGCGGGCACACGTTCCCTACGCGATCGACGATGAAGGGCGAGTTCCTGCGCGTCGAAATCTGCTCGAATTGCCACCCATTCTTTACGGGCAAGCAGAAGCTGCTGGATACGGCCGGGCGCGTCGAGCGCTTCACCAAGAAATACGAGAAGGCCGCCGAAGCG
>Ga0210399_10005023_pt1 | contig 10282 bp, 6 predicted proteins | sample IncBWC14MmetaG_FD_150865 | JGI IMG/M metagenome (GOLD analysis project Ga0210399, IMG submission 150865) | Forest soil microbial communities from Barre Woods Harvard Forest LTER site, Petersham, Massachusetts, United States - Inc-BW-C-14-M | ecosystem: Environmental > Terrestrial > Soil >...
CCGGCCACGGCTCCGCAAAGGTACGACTGAGGATTTGAGAAAACTATCTTGTACGGCTTCAGAAGCGCGCCGAAACCACCCTCCTGAATGTGTGCACCCAATTGCTCCCGAGGCGTCGCGACATACAGAAGAACCGCATTACCCAGAATCAACGCTCCAATCCCAACCCAGAAGACGTGAACGCTTAGTCCACGCTCCATCATCGGCCCGACGACAAACTGTCCAGCCGAGCCGCCGAGCATCCCGACGCACTGCGTGACACCAATTGCAGTAGCGAGATAGCGCGCAGAGAATCCATGCGCCGCCAGGTAGACAGCGCCAGTGAAAGCGAACGCCGAACCGGCCCCCTGCAGCAGGCGCCCGGTGTCGCCTGCGACGACCGCCGGCATGCTGAACAGTAGGCACCCAATACCCAAAACCAGCACCCCGATAGGAACTGTGCGTTTCGCTCCCAAGTGGTCAAGGGCAGCACCCGCGACCAAGCTCATGGTCGAATAGGTGTAGTAATACACGGCGAGAATCGCACTGATCCCCAGTGCCGTCGTCGCAAACGACGCCTCCAGCTCTGGGATCATTACGGAGGGACTCGACCTCACCGCATATTCCAGGAAATAGAAGATAGTGGTAAAAGCCCATGCGATGATGAATCCTCGCGTTTGAGCCTCGGTCTTCACCTGCGCTGCGAGAGTGGGTTTCGGTGAAGTAGCTGCTGAAAGAGAATTTCCGGATGCCATCGCCATGCCTCCGCGGCGAGTAAATGCATTCCGTGAACCACTCGGTGCAATCTCTAGGTTGCTGAACCAAAGGGGTTTATTTTCTCTTTGCGGTCTAGCGCCTACGCGCAGGTGTCAGCATGCTGGCAACTGTGCAGATGCTGACAAGGAGGCAATTGGGCAGGAACCGTTGATCGTAATTCTGGCGAGGCAACTTCAAACGGCTGGTCTATTGGGGCGTAATTCCCATCGCTTCCGTCATTTCGTCGTGCGCCTGGATGTAATCGAGCTGAGCCTGGAGGAGCGAGGTCTGCATCAAACTTCTGAGCCACAGCGTTCGCTGTTTGCGATTGTAGAGCTTCACCCTTCTCCAGTTGTTGCTCTGAGACGCGGCTTCCTTCCGTTCGCAGCGCCAGCAGTTCCTTTGAGACGTTCACCAGTTCCCGTGTACGCTGCAATTTGTTGTAAGCGATCTGCACCTGTAGCTCCACGTCGTCCGTGACGCGAGCGAGGTTTTCCCGGGCTTGGGCAAGCTGAGCATTGCTCTCTTCAAGCTTTGCGCGACGCCGTCCCGCATCAAAGAGGACATACGTGAACTCAACTCCGAACGAGCCAAAGTTACGCGCCAGGAACGGAACCTGATCCGAGTAGGTGTATCGAGCGAAGGCCGAAAGGTCTGGGATGTAATCCGCCTTGCTCAATTTCACGCCAGCCGAAGCCTTCTGCACCTCTTCACGCGCCGCAACCACTTCTGGATGCGATTCTAGGGCGATCTTTACGCATTCCTCTTGCTTGCAGCTTTCCAGTTCCTCCGAAGGCACCGCTTCAAGCTCGAGGCGAGTCAGAAGCGGAAGCCCAACCACGTCGTCAAGCTGCATGGTCAAGTTCGAGAGCAGCAATTCGGTCGTCAGCAATTCCTGCTTTGCCTGGAGATATTGAGCAGTGCTTTCGATCAGCTCCTGGTCAAGGGCGCTGCCGTACTTTACCTGTTGCACGCGTTCGCTTTTGAGCGCTTCTGTCGCCTTGATCCTCGCCTCGGACGCGTTCAGGTGCAGCTGCGCGATTAAAACGCTGTAGTAAAGCTGATGGACTTTCAACGCAATCTCGTTCTCAGTCTGCTTTGCATTCGCCCGGGTCGCATCCAGGTCCGCGCGCGCGATGTCATTCGCGGGCTTAACCTTCGTGAAAAGCTGTGTAAGCGGCTGCACCAGGCCCGTTCCACTGGTAACAAGCGTTCGTCCGCCTTGATTGAGAGTCGCCGCCTGCGTTGGGATCGGCGTACCGTTCACTGTGCCGAGGCTGCCGGTGGCAATCTGAATGAACTGAGTATCGGTCACGTGCAAGAGGGCGCTTTGGTTACTAATCGTGGGGAAATAGGCGCTCCTCGCCGCGTCCTTCGCGTGCTGCTTCTCCTCAATCTTCATTTCTGAAATCCGAACCATGTGGTTCTGCTTCAGCGCCATTTGGACTGCCTCGTGCAGAGTCAGGCGGCGCACGTTTTGCGCGCCAGTCTGGGCTCGAACCATGCTCGAAGCCGCGAAGAAAAAGAAACCAATTGCCAGAACCTTCATCCGCGCGTTCATGATTTCGCCTCCTGAGGCACGAGCGCCTTAGGCGCGGCCGGTGCCTGCTGAATGGCGCTCAGGTCGCCATAGTTCAGCGGTGATCTGCGTAGTAAGGCAACGAGCAGCAAAGCAATAACGCACGTCCAAGCCACCAAATAGAATCCATCGATAATGGACAGCGTGTATGCCTGAAGACGGAGCCGTCCGCTCACGATTCCCACCGCACGGCCCGTGGCCGCAGCCATCCCCGAGGATTTCGCGTACACTCCCGCCGCGAGCTCCCGGATGTTGGCGTCCGTGATCCAATTTCCGGATTGGACATGCAAGCCGAGAAGGTTCGAGTGCAGCTTCTCTCGGTCCGCAAGAAAGTGGCCCATGTACACGGCCCCCGTCGTCCCACCGAACAAGCGAATGGTATGAAAGTACGCAGAAAATGTCAGGATCCACTGAGGTTTCATCAAGCCCCCAGAAAAGACTCCTTGCAAGATGATGCATCCCACCAGGCCTATGAGAGCAACCGACTGCCCCACCCCGGTGAGCAACTCCGTGCGATAGTAGTTCGCCGCCGACCATGCCGCGGTTAAATCAGCGTTCAACCAAACCGCGAAGGCCGTGCACCCCAAGCCGGCAGCTAGCAACAGACGTGGATCCAGGTTTCGAATCATCAGGAGCCCAGCGATAAACGTAATCAGCAACAGAGGAACAGCGCTCCAGATCACGGCCGGCCCGATCTGGTCGGCTTCGAAGCCGTGAATGGCCAGCGACTGCGGAATCAGGATGATGGTTCCGGTGAGAGTAAACCGAAACCAGAAGAGCAGAGCCCCGAGCAGAAGGGTGTTCCGTTGCCACAGATAAGGGAGCGCCACCAACGGGTTGGGACCGCGCAGTCGCCGTATGAGCGCGCAAAGCGTGAAAAATGCGCCGGACCAAAACAACGCGTTGAATACTCCGGAACGCCACCAGTCGAGCCTCTCACCTTGCTGGATAGCGGCAAACATCAGGGCCAATCCGGCACTCACGTACAGGAATCCGGCGAAGCTGGGCACGGGCTCGCCCTTTTTTCGTGGAGGGGCTGCCGGTATTCCGAAATAGATAAGGATGATCATCACCGGCGCGATTACCGCTGAATTCCAGAACATCCAGTGCCAGGAAAGATGATCGCGGTACCAGCCGTAGAGCGACGGCGCGACATTAACTGCTCCGTCGATGAAAGTCGCATAGAACGCCATCGTGAAAGGCAGGTATCGCAGGGGACTAATGCGAAGTGCAAAAGTCAGGGTGAGCGGGTAAAACGTGCCTGATGTGAGCCCGGCAACAATCAATGCCGTAACCAGCAGACTATAATTGTGTATAAGCGGCAAGAAGGCGCAGGTCACCGCGAATACTCCGGCCGCAAACAGAAGTACGCGCCGTGGTCCGAGCAGACCGCCGACGTAGACGCTGAAGGGCCCGATAAACATCAGGGACGCGTTATAGGCGCTGTCGAGCCACGCAGCTTGGTCGTAACTTATGCCGAGGTGGCCCCTGAGATCTGCCATGCCCAACGAAAGCATGCGACCGGTGAGAGTGACCAGCCCCGCGCCCACGAGCACCCCGAGGATCCCTAATATCGGTCGGGTGGAGATTCCCCACGGGATCACCGCAGCCGTCGTACGGGCAATTTCCACTGGGGTGAGCGGACGAGTTGTAACCGTCGTAGCAGCCATCGCGCGCTCCAATCAGTGTCTTGTGCGGACGGTGGCGATAACCGAGAGGCCCGGCTGTAAGGAGGTGGCAACGTTCTCATCGTCGAACGCGATCTTCACCGGAATTCGCTGCACAACCTTCGTGTAGTTACCAGTGGCGTTGTCGGGCGGCAGAAGCGCAAATTGTGAGCCGCTGGCCGGCGCAATCTCGATCACTTTGCCGCGGAAAGTTTTTCCAGGATATGCGTCGATGCGTACTTCCACGGGATCACCCACCTTCATGTTGGTGAGCTGTGTCTCGCGATAATTGGCCACCACCCATTTGACTTTATCGACGAAGGGAATTACTTGTGTTCCGGGAGAGACCAACTGCCCGGGCCGGACTTGCCTTTCACCGACCGTGCCATCGCTGGGCGCTTCGATCGTCGTGTAGCCAAGGTTTACTTTCGCGGCAGTAAGTCCAGCTTCCTTGGCGTGAAGGTCGGCGACGAGTTGCATATCCTGCGACTCCAAAACGGACTTGGTCCGCCGTTCAGCCTCAGCCGACAATTCGTTGCTGCGCAGCATCGTCTTTGCCTGTTCGAGATCTGCCTTGCGGCTTGCAGATTGAGCTGCAAACCGCTGCTCATCGGCCACCGCCTGCTCTAACTTCTGCTGCGTAGTCGAACGCGTTTGAAAGAGACCTTCTTGCCGGGTGCGCTCGTCCTGCGTGCGCACCACATCCGCTTGCACCGCTGCAATTCCGGCCTCCGCCGCCGTGATCTGGGCTTTCGCCTGATCGATTCCGGCGAGTGCTTTATCGATCTTCGAATCTTGAAGCTCGCGCTGGCGCCGATTATTTTCTATCGCGGCTTTCCCTGCCTCTACCGCCGCGCTGGCCTGCGCCACCTGCGCCTTGTAGTCGTCGTCCTCGAGTTCAACAATCAGGTCTCCCTTATGCACCTGTTGGTAATCGGAAACCTTTACGTCCCGAACGATTCCGGGGACCTTGGTGCTTAGTGGCGTAAGATTGCCCCGGACGTAAGCATCGTCCGTCACCTGCTCGATTCGGCCACCCTCCCAGGAATTCCAGTTTCGCGTGATCGTGAATACAACTGCAGCCGCCAGTAACACGACGAGCAGAGGTGTTCCGTACTTTTGCCAAGCCGGCTTGGGTGCCGGCGGTGGTGGACTGTGCTCAGGCTCCGCGGCTCTCGCCGGAGCCGGCGTACTCGCGGACGCCGTCATGAATTCGCTTCTCCATTTCTAAGCTGCTGAACAACTACGGTATTCGTTCTCTAACAAACTCCCGCCGAAAGAGCAAGCGCGAACGGCTCCAAGAGGGCTTGCACCTGAGTGACCACCCCCGGCACGCGACAAAAATGGGTTATCATCTTTGTTTGCAGCGGACTATTGACAACAATTGAGCGGCGACTCTGTCAATCGGTGTGCAATTGTCAATTAGTGGGCACGAGGAGCTGCTAGAACAATATACCGCCGAGAGATTCTACTCTGGGAGCCTGGAGAGGAATCATGATCGAAATCAAACTCATCGTTTGCCCCGTTGATTTCTCGGAGTTCTCAATAAGAGCCTATCGGCACGCTCTATCGCTGGCCGAACACTATCGAGCCAAGTTAGTCGCACAGCACACCGTAGAGGTATGGCGGCACCCTTCCGCCAGTTTTGCCGTTAGTGCAAATCTCTATGACGAGTACAGTCAGGTACTTCGCGGGAACGGCAAATCGCAACTCGAGGAATTCGTGAAGAAGCACACATACAACGAAATTCAGCCGGAGCTCGTTGTGGACGAAGGAACCGCTGGGGATGTGATTCTATCACTTGCACAAGAACGGGGAACCGATCTCATCGTCATGGGCACGCACGGTCTGCGAGGATTCGATCGCCTGATGCTGGGGTCGGTCACCGACCGGGTTATGCGCGCGGCTTCTTGCCCTGTGCTGGCTGTACGTGAGCCGCCTCATGATCTTGTGGCCATGGGCCAGGAGAGGCACAACCCCCACCGCTTGAACCGAATTCTTGCTTGCACCGATTTCTCCGAGGATTCAGATCTGGCTTTGAACTATGCATTTTCTGCAGCGGCTGAGTACGACGCCGAGCTTACTCTGCTCCACGTAGTGGAAAAGGCACCAAGGCTGGCAAAAACGGACGAGGAAATAGCTGAAGCCACAGAGCGACTTGATAAGGTGATTCCACCCACCGGACTTAAGACCCTAAAGATCAAGACCGCCGTGCGCACCGGGAAACCCTATCAGCAAATCATTCAATTTGCCCAGGAAGCACAAATTGACATGGTGTCAATGGGAGTGCGCGGCCGAGGCGCTCTGGATATTGCGGTCTTTGGCTCAACCACGTATCGGGTTATGCAGCTGGGGCCCTGCCCTGTTCTTACCGTGGGCGAGACAAAAACCCCTCTGAAAAGAATATAATACGCACCATGGGTTCCCCCGCCCACGACTCCGATCACCCCGGGCCGGCCCCGGATTTTCAGCTCCTCATCGATTCGGCTCCCGCCCTCATCCATACCAGTCTGCCTGACGGCTACCTCGATTTTTTCAATCAAAGCTGGCTGGAGTACGTTGGGCGGCCGCTGGAGGATTTGCAAGGCTGGAAGTGGACAGCCGTAATTCATCCCGATGATGTCGAAGGAATCGTAGAAGTGTGGCGCGCCTCATTGGCCAGTGGAAAACCCTTCCTTTATGAAACGCGTGTGCGCCGTGCCGACGGCCAATATCGCTGGATGCTGCACCATAAGGTCGCCCTGCGCGACGAACACGGAAAAATCATAAAGTGGCACGGCTCGAGTATCGATATTGAGGACCGTAAAGCGGCGGAAGATCAGGTCCGCCGCAACGCCGAGGAATTGCGAAGAAGCGAGTTTTTTCTTGCCGAAGGGCAGCGCCTTGGACACATGGGAAGCTGGGCCTTCGATGCCAACGGTTTCTACTATTGGTCTCCCGAATTATTTCGGATGCACGGGCTCGATCCGGCCAGCAAGCCGCCTACTATTCAGGAATACCTGAACGGTGTCCACCCACAGGATCGCGAGTCCATGGCAGAGCTGATTAATGGAATCTTTGCGAAAACTTCGCCCTTCGATGCTACCAAGCGCATCGTGCGTCCCAATGGTGAGGTCCGCTACATTCGCTGCGTCGGTGTTCCTGTCGTCGAAAACCAAAGCCTGAAAAAGTTTGTTGGCAGCGCCATAGACGTCACGGAGCACGAGATCCTAACTCAAGAACTCCGCCGCCGCGAAGCGTACCTGACGGAAGCTCAAAGGCTCAGCCACACGGGCAGTTGGGCCTGGAACGTGCGTACCGGCGCTCTGTTCTGGTCGGAAGAAATCTACCGAATTTATGGCTATAACCCGCAAGAAATCGGCCCCACCTGGGAGCAACTCCTGCAAAGGGTTCATCCTAAGGATCGGCCACAGCTCGAGGAGCGGGCGAAAATGGAGGCCACCCGAAACGAGTGGATCGACTCATACGGTGATTTCCGGATTGTTCTTCCAGACGGAACCATAAAGTACCTCCATTCCGTTGCTCATCCTGTGATCCAGTCGGGCGAAGCCACGGAAGTCATCGGCACCGTCATAGACGTTACGGAGCACGAGCTCCTGACCCGGGAACTCCGTCGCCGGGAAGCGTACCTGTCCGAAGCTCAAAGGCTCAGTCACACGGGTAGCTTCGGATGGAATCCTGATACGGGAGAGATTGTCTGGTCAGATGAAACCTATAGGATTTTCGAATTTGAACCTGCCGAGAAACCAACCATAAGCATGGTAGTGCAGCGCACACATCCGGACGATAGGCTGCATGTACAGCAGGTCATTGAGCGCGCATCCGAGACCGGCACGGAGTTTGAACATGAGTATCGTCTGCTTCTGCCGAGCGGAGGAATCAAATACGTCCGCGCCCTTGCCCAGCCATTTCAGGACGCATCGGGCAACCTCGAATTTGTGGGGGCGGTGAGCGACATCAGCGAGCAACGGCGCGCAGAAGCAGTGATCAGAGAACAGGAAGCGGAGCTTCGCGAAGTGCTCGACTCCATTCCCGCGGTGGTTTGGAGCGCATCACCGGACGGCTCGAATTCTTACGCCAACAGGCGTTCCGTAGAATACTGTGGAATGACCCGAGAGCAAATCGCCGGATCAGGTTGGGAGGGCGGATTTCACCCCGATGATCTTCAGCGACACAAGGCAAGATGGCTCGCGTCCATTGCCAGCGGCGAGCCTTGTGAGGACGAGGTGCGTGTCCGGCGCGCGGACGGGCAATATCGCTGGCACCTGCAGCGTGGCGTCCCTCTGCGAGATGAAGCTGGCAACATCGTGAAATGGTATGGCGTTCTAACTGACATTGAAGATCGCAAGTCGGCAGAAGGAAAGATCCGGGAGCAGGAAATGGAGCTCCGTCAGATGTTGGACCTCGCGCCTCAATATGTTGCCGTATTTGGAGCCGGTGGTGAACGTCTTTTTGCCAACCGTGTTGCGCTCGATCACGTTGGTCTTAGTCTTGAAGAGTGGCGGCAAACACCCGGAGGTTTTTTTCGCCCCGGTTGGTACATCCATCCAGATGACCGGGAACGGGCAACGCGCGGTCATTCCGACAGTATTCGCTCCGGTGGCTCCGCTTACGAGTTGGAGTTGCGGGTGCAATCAGCGGATGAGAGTTATCGCTGGTTTCTGGTTCGTTTCAATCCGTTGCGCGACGAACATGGACAGATTATGCGCTGGTATGTTGCGGCTACGGATATTGATGAACGCAAGAAAGCAGAGGAGAGACTGCAGCATGAGAACGTCGCCCTACGCGAAGAAATCGACAAAGCCTCGATGTTTGAAGAGATAGTCGGAACATCTCCGGCATTGAAAAGCGTTCTCTCGCGCATCTCCAAAGTCGCACCGAGTGATTCTACGGTCCTTATCACGGGTGAAACGGGAACGGGGAAGGAGCTTGTTGCACGCGCTATACACCGGCGATCGGGTCGTGCCTCGCGTGCATTCGTCAGTGTGAACTGTGCGGCAATTCCACGCGACTTGATTGCCTCCGAGTTATTCGGTCACGAGAAGGGAGCTTTCACTGGTGCACTTCAACGGCGCATCGGCCGCTTCGAACTTGCGGAAGGCGGCACGATTTTCCTCGACGAAGTCGGTGATCTCCCAGCGGAAACCCAGGTTGCCCTGCTGCGTGTATTGCAGGAGCGGGAGTTTGAGCGTGTCGGCGGCAACCAGCTTATTCGAGCCAATGTCCGCGTGATTGCCGCTACGAATCGAGACCTGGAGATCGCCATCGGCTCTGGATCCTTTCGAAGGGATCTCTTTTACCGTCTCAGCGTGTTCCCGCTTGAGAGTCCCGCTCTGCGGGAGCGCAAAGAAGACATCCCCATGCTCGTCGAGTACTTCATCGACCGTTATGCAAGGAATGCCGGCAAGAGGATACGGAATGTAGAAAAGAGCACAATGGAACTTCTGTTGGCATATTCCTGGCCGGGCAATATTCGAGAGCTGCAAAATGTCATTGAACGTTCGGTCATACTCTGCGACGGCGACACCATCTCCGTAGATCCAAGCTGGCTCTCTCTCGAGTCCACCGCAACACAACCCAAAAGCCAGCCATTCGGCAAGAAATCAGCCGCTCAGGAGAAGGAGACAATCGAGACGGCGTTGGCGAAAACTGGCGGTAGAGTGTCCGGCCCCGCGGGGGCGGCGGCCGCTCTGAGCATTCCCGCATCCACGCTGGAGTCAAAAATCCGATCACTTGGGATCGACAAGTTCCGCTTCAAGCACGCCAGCCATCATTAAGTTCCTTTCCCTAAGATTGCCTAGTTCTCGCGAAAACTTCGCGAATTCGCGAACTTCGCGAATTACTAAGAAACGCAACCGTCCCTTTTTCAGCGCTTTATCTCTGGTGTTCAAATTGCCTTCATCCCGATAGAGCATAAGCCGTTGAGAGAAACAAAATGCTGAAGATCAGGCGATCGGCCAATGGAAAGATTGTCTTTACCCTGAGCGGCCGAATCGAAATCGAAGACGTTGCGGAGTTGCAGCGGTTACTCGCCTTGGAGTTATCCGATCGTAATCTGGCCCTGGATTTGGCGGACGTCACACTTGTCGATCGAGAAGCCGTGAAATTCCTGGCCCATTGCGAAGCGGATAGCATCGAGCTGGAGAACTGTCCGCCATATATTCGAGAGTGGATTCAACGAGAGAGGGCCAGAAACAGCCGGCGAAGACGGCAATGAATGCTCAAAGCTGTTCGTTACGCAGGGCAGCCACTCGTAGTCCTGGAGTCTTGAAATGAGCTTAAACAGTTTTGCTTTGCTCGA
>Ga0210399_10005024_pt1 | contig 10282 bp, 9 predicted proteins | sample IncBWC14MmetaG_FD_150865 | JGI IMG/M metagenome (GOLD analysis project Ga0210399, IMG submission 150865) | Forest soil microbial communities from Barre Woods Harvard Forest LTER site, Petersham, Massachusetts, United States - Inc-BW-C-14-M | ecosystem: Environmental > Terrestrial > Soil >...
CTTAAGCGTGAAGATAAAAGTAGCCGTCCTCCTGGAACAGCCGCACAGAAACGCCGAAGAGGTGGGATAGGGTTTCGTCCGTGAGCACTTTTTCCTTCGCCCCATCAGCTAGAATTTTTCCGGCCTGCAACAGCACCACTCGTTCGATCTCTGGAATGATTTCCGAAACATGGTGGGTCACCAGGAGAATTCCCAGCCCGGCCCGCCCCAGTTCGCTCATCGTATCCCGTAATTCCACCTGCCCGGCAATGTCCAGCGCGTTGCCCGGCTCATCAAACAACAAAGTCTGTGGTTCATGCACCAGCGCACGGGCAATCAATGTGCGCTTGGCTTCTCCCGACGACATTTCCGCCAGCGGCCGCTGGGCCAGATGCGCGATGGCAAGCCGCGCCAGCGCGGCCTCTGCGCGCCCCAGATGCTCGTCCCGCGGTTGATGGTTTGGGAAGATGCGCGTGCTGCTGAAGAAGCCGGAGAGCACCACGTCCATTCCCGTGGCATCCGTGGTGCACGCCGCCAGCAGGTCGGGTGAAACGATTCCCAACAGGGATCGTAATTCGAAAACATTCCAGCGGTCGCGTCCCAGAATCCGGATCGAGGAGTCTTCTCGGGCGATGGGATAGCACTCGCGCGTCAGCATCTTGATCAGCGTGGATTTGCCGCAGCCGTTAGGACCCAGGATGCAGAGATGCTCGCCCTGTTCAATCCGCAGCGAGACCCCGTCGAGCGCCAGATTGTCTCCCCGCACGACGGAAACGTTTCGTAGCTCCAGCAGCGGGGCGGCGGCGTTAGCCATGGAGGGCGAGTGTCCGGACGCGCATAGACTTCAATTATAGGGAAAACGGCGGCGGAAAATAAAAAGGAGGCGAAAACAGCGAGTCTCCGCCTCCCGGGGTGGGGTGGTGTTGCATTCCAAACCCTGTGGGGGGGAACAGCAGCGCCTGCCCTGCCAGGCAGGCCTGCATCTCACTCGCGGTTCGCGACTGCCATCGCGAAAGAGACTCACCACCAGAGGGCTTGTCTTTGCGGATTTTTTAACATCGGGGACCGTGGGTGTCAATCAAAAAAGGACGATACTCAGGAATTATCTCTTTGCTGCGGCCAGGCTAATGCGCCTCATCAGCTATCCAGGATTTCACGGATCGTGCTGGCCAGGGACGTGGGGCCATAGGGCTTCTGCAGATAGTGCGAACTGGGCACCTGGGCAACGGCGCTGTTGGCATTTTCGGAAAAGCCGCTGGTGAACAAAATCGGGAGCCCCGGCATTTGCTGGAGAAGCTGCGTGGCGGTGGCTGCTCCCCCCATGTGAGGCATCACTACGTCCAGTACCGCCAGGTCCGGCCGCTCCAGTTCCGCCAGGCGGAGCGCCTGCCGCCCGTCAGCCGCGGCAAGCACCTGGTACCCGAGCCGGGTCAGCGCTTGCCGCGTCAATTCCCGGATCGAGTCGTGATCCTCCGCCAGCAGGATCGTTTCCGTGCCGTGCAGGTCCTTTGCCTTATTTTCCGTTGCCGCGGCCGGCGCAAACTCTGTCCCCAGATTTTCCATCACGGGGAGATAGACATGGAACAAGGTGCCCTGCCCCGGCTCGCTGTAGACGTGAATAAATCCGCCATGCTGGCGGACAATTCCATAGACCGTGGCGAGGCCCATGCCGGATCCCTTGCCGCGCTCTTTCGTCGTGAAAAATGGCTCGAAGATGCGCTCGCGCACCTCAGGACTCATCCCCGTGCCAGTATCGGAAATGGAGAGCACGACATAAGTCCCGGCGATCACTCCAGGATAAAAATGGCAAAACGAATCGTCCAGAACGATCATTTCCGTTTCAATTTTCAGCACGCCGCCGTCCGGCATGGCGTCGCGCGCATTCAGGCAGAGGTTCATCAGCACCTGCTCCATCTGCGCGGGCTCCGCCTTCAAGGGTTGCAAATTCCCCGCAACCACCTTGATTTCGATGTCTTTTCCTATCACCTTATCGAGAAAGTTCATCAGGTTCTGAACGATCTGGCTCAACTGGACGGGCCGCGGTTGCAATGGCTGGCGGCGGGCGAACGTAAGCAACTCCCGGGTCAACGCGGCCGCGCGATCCGTCTGCTGCCGGATATGCGCGAAATATTCCGCGATTTGCGGGTGTTCGTGGCATTGTTCGTAGCCCATCTCGGCCCAGCCGAGAACCGCCCCGAGCACATTATTGAAATCGTGCGCAATTCCTCCCGCAAGTTGCCCGATGGTTTCAAATTTCTGCGCCTGCTGCAGCTGGCGTTCCAGGGCGCGGACCTCGGTCACGTCCTCCACGATCCCTTCCAGGCCATCGAGAACTCCGGAAGCGGCGATCCCGCGTATCTGGAGGCGCACGGAGACGAATCCTCCGTCGCGCCGCCTCCATTCTGTTTCCACGTTGTTAATGATCGAGTGTTCCCGGGAATCGACCAGGAGTTTTGTAAACGCATCTGCATAGCGAAAAACGTCTGTCGCCAGATTCATGGCTTGGAGATCGGAAAATTGCGAGCATCCGAGAATCTTCAGCAGAGTGTCGTTTGCCGTGTGGAAGGTGCCATCCGGGGCCACGCGAAAAATTCCGTAGACCGAATGTTGCATCAGTTCGCTCTCAGGAGATTCATTCTCCTGGCGCGACGCGCGCAACCGGGCCACTTCCACCGCCAACCGGTGTTCGCCCACGGCGCGTTTCAGGGCGAAGGGAAGCCGCGCCAGGCGATCCTTCGAAACGTAATCGACGGCACCGCACCTGGCGCAGTCTTCGGCGGCTTTCGCTTCCGGTTCCCCGGTGACCAACACGAGTGGAGTGTCGCCGTGATTCTTTCGAAGTATGTCCAACGCTTCTCGTCCATCGCCATCCGCAAGCTTCCAGGCGGAAATTATCAAATCAAATTTCCCCGAGTTCAGCGCCTTCTTGAATTCCAGGGCGTCTCCGGCAATGCACGGCGCGATTTCCAGGCCCGACTCCTTCAATTCGCGCAGAATATTCGCCGCATTCGAAGGGTCCTGCTCCAGCAGAAGCAGCCGCAGGAGGCGAATGGAAAAAGCGGGATTTCTGGCTTCGATGGTCACCGTACCCATTGCCAACCTCAAGAGAACGATTCACTTCTCAATCGGGGAGAGAGTTGACCGGCAGGCTAGCGCAAGATTTCCCCCCGAAGCGAAAAATCACGAACGAAGCCGCGCAGAAAAACAGTTCTCTCCTGAAACGTCTAACTCTGGTGAGCGGCACGCCGAAAGGAACATCACCCGTTGAATATCGATCCTCACGGGAAAAGCGTGCTGCTTACGGAAGGGACAACAGTATTTGGTAGTGAAATGGTGAAGTCAAGAAAATTTAATATTTCTTGAGATTCAGTGTATTGGGTGTGCAGATTTTTCCCGCCCCAGCAGAAACGACGCGCCCCCGGAGAGGAGTCCCCCGGTAATTACTACCGCCTCCCAAACGAGTCCTGCGGCAAGTACGAGATGGGGTGCTGCTCCAAAAGGGGACAGCAGTCCGACCAGCGCCGCTTCCCGTACCCCAATTCCACCCTGGGTGAGCGGCAGGACCGCAGCCAACTTCGCAAGCGGCCACGCAAAAAACCAATCGCGCAGAGGTAATACCAATCCACAGGTCGCGGCCAGCCTTGCCGTCAATACCAGAAATGCCGTTTGTATCGCAGTTCCCATCAGCCATGCGCTGAAGAGGACGTGGGGTGCGCCGGAAACACTGCGCAATGCGTGCCGAAGGCGTGCCAGCAGCCGCCGAAACCGAACGGAGCGACCTTTCAGGAGCGGTCGGTAGAGAAGCAATCCACAGACGATGAGCAGCAGGAAAGCTGCGCCGAGATAGAGCAACACTTTCTGCGCTTGTCCCTGGATTGACGCAGGCAGCGCGCTGGGCAAAAGCAAAATTCCGAGGAGGACAAGCCCGCCCTGCGCCGCGACATCCATGAAACGATCCGCGACGTTTCCGGCGAGAACAGCCGCCGGATTCGGACTGCGCCGCAATCCGACCGCGAGACGGACCACGTCTCCTCCGATGATCGACGGGAGAAAAAGTGTACCGAAGAGCCCGCCTGTATAGCACTGCGCGCAAGTGCGGAAATCAAGCTGCGCGCCCGCGGCGTTCACCACCATGCGCCACTTGGCGATGCCTACCGCGTGAGCGCATAGATAACCCAGAAGAATCGCCAGAAATGTTGTGAACGGAACGCGCCGAATCGCTTCGGCCAGCAATTGCAGGGGAAGGAAGCGGAGCAATACGCCAACGACCGCCACGGCCGCCAGCCAACGCAACGCAATCAGCAATCGGCCGCGGTTGCTATTTTCAGTGTGGTGGGCGCCGATCATTCAGCAGCGGCAGCTTAGCTGCCAAAAATCTCGTTGATTTTGGCCGCCAACTGGAAATCCAGGTTGCTGATGCCCTTCACACTGTGGGTATTCAGATCAATCACCACTTTGTTCCACACGTTGAACCATTCCGGATGGTGGTTGATCGATTCCGCCACCAACGCTACCTGGGTCATTTTGCCGAACGCAGCCGCGAAATCCTTGCACTCAAACGCTCGGTGCAGCTTGCCGTTGACGAGGCTCCAGCCTTTTGCATTTTGCAGCTGCTGCTGAATTTCGGCGTCGCTTAATTTTTGTGCTGGCATTGGATTACCCTCCCGGGCGGACCTTCGGACAGGCTCCATTATGCGTGCACAGCCACGGGGCGGCAAGAATTCAACGCGGCGTCCATCGCGCCTGGATGATTGAACGCACTCGCAATTTCCAGTACGCTTAGAGATTCGACCGCGCTGATTTTCCGCTCTGTGCGCACGCTCAGCAGTTTTGATCGGAGAAGCCCGTGAAAAAGAAAATTCGCGCCATTCAGTATGGAATCGGACCGATTGGCGCCTCAATCCTGAAACTGATGCGGGAAAAAGAAGCCATCGAAATTATCGGCGCCATTGATAACGATCCGGCAAAAATCGGCAAGGACCTCGGCGAAGTGGTCGGCGCCGCCGACGCGCCCTGGGGCGTGAAGGTTTCCGGCGACGCCAGGGGAGTGCTGGAGCAATCCGCGGATGTGGTTATGCACAGCACTTCTTCTTCGCTGCCGAAAGTGGTGGATCAGTTGCTCGCATGCATGGACGTCGGCTCCTGCGTCGTTTCCACCTGCGAAGAACTTTCTTTCCCCTACCGCACTCATCCTGAGCTTGCGACTCAACTGGACAAGGCCGCCAAGGAAAACGGCGTGGCCCTGGTGGGAACCGGTGTGAACCCTGGCTTCGTCATGGACAAGCTGGTCATCACGCTCGCGGCTGTTTCGCAGCGCGTCGAGCACGTTAAAGCTCTGCGTATCGTCGACGCTTCCAAGCGCCGCTTGCCTCTGCAAAAGAAAATCGGCGCCGGACTGAGCGTCGAGGAATTCCGCGCCCACGTAAAGGAAGGAACCATCAAGCACGTCGGCCTGCCCGAATCCGTCGCCATGGTTGCGGACAGTCTCGGCCTGCGCGTAGACGAAATCACGGAAACCATCGAACCCAAGGTCGCCACCGAACGCGTGCAAACCGAATTTCTCACTGTCGAGGCCGGTCAGGCTGCCGGAGTCCATCAAATCGCGCGCGGCCTTTCCGATGGCAAGGAACTTATCTACATGGAACTTCAGATGTACGTGGGCGCCCAGAATCCCGCGGACACGGTCGAACTCAAGGGCCATCCAGATATCAGCCTGGTGATTCCCGGCGGCTCGCACGGAGACATTGCCACCGCTTCGGTGGCCGTCAATTCCATCCCTTCGATTCTCGAAGCTCCCGCGGGTCTGCGAACTTCGCGCGATCTGGCGATCGGCTTTTTCCCGCCCAAGGGCTATCGCTAGAGCGGGCTACTTCTTCCAGAACCGCATTACGGCGGAGTAATCGAGGTCCTCTTTCGCCTCGCCTTTAACGTAGCTGTAGACTTCGCGCGCCGCAGCCGTCGCCGGCAACGCTACGCCCAACTGATTTCCCAAATCGAGCAGCAGTCCCAGATCCTTGTGCATCAGGCGGAGGGGAAAACTCGGCTTGTAGTCCCCTTTGACCATCAGCGGTGCCTTTACGTCCAGAAGGCCAGAGCGCGCCATGCTGGATTGCATCACTTCGATCAGCTGCTCTTCTACCAGGCCAGCGCGTTTTACGATCGCCAGTGCTTCCGCCATCGCTCCCACCTGCAGCGCCAATATTCCATTCATCGCGAGTTTTATCGTCTGCCCCGCGCCATTCGGTCCAAGGTGAAACCATTTCTTTCCCATCACTCCGAGCACCGGCTCAATCGACCGCAACGCCTCCGCATCGCCGCCGATCATGAACACCAGGTTCCCTTCGCGCGCGCCCCAGTCGCCACCCGTAACCGGCGCGTCCAGGAATCGTACGTTGCGCTCACCGCAAGCCGCCGCGATCCTCCGCGCCATCACTGGAGAAATCGTGCTGGAATCGACGTATACGCTCCCAGCGCGCAGGCCCGCTAACGCCCCATCTTCTTTTCCTTCGTGCCCCCAGAGAATTTCTTCCAGTGCCGGAGGGTCGCTGACGATCGTGAAAAGGATGTCCGCCGCAGCCGCGGCCTCTCGCGGCGTCTTCGCCAGCTTCGCTCCCGCCGCAACAAGGTCTGAGGCTCGGGATGCCGTACGGTTCCACACGGTGACGGAATGCCCGGCCTTCAGCAGGTTCAGGCTCATCGGCCGCCCCATCAGGCCAAGACCGATAAAACCAATTTTTCGTGAAGGGGATGCGGTACTCACGGAATTCCTCCTGACATGAACTCTCCATTGGAGTCCGCACTAGGCATGAAGTATGCAAGCAAATTGTAGCTGATTCGCGGCGGCGCGCGGTCCTGCCGAAGACAGGTCAGACAGTTTTTGGACGCTGGGGCAGGGACAGCAGGGAAGCCGTGGAAGAAGAAGCCAGACCAAGGCCTGCACCGGCCGCGGAAGCCTGCGAATGTTCCGGCTCGCTCACCGGAGGGGCCTTTGGAACCTCCACCGACTCCGGGATCTCCCCTGCTTCTTCAATGCGGTGAATATATTGATAGGGAATTTCCCAGCGGAAGTAGCTTCGCTTGCCGCGCTGTTCCACATGTTGTTCCAGGAAGATCGAGCGCCCTGAGTCTGCCGCAAACGTGCCGGACGCGGGCAGCAGCACATCGCCCACGCGATATTGGACAATGACTTTACGGCCCAAAAACTGAGCAAACGACGCCATTCATTCGAGTCTGCTTGGGGAGTCACAAGAGGGTCAATAGTACCGACGGGCTGTTACTTCGCCGGGTGTGGAAAACTCGCTGCAGCGGGCTTTGGCCGCACCGCCAGGTCGCCGGCCACCAGCACAAATAGCGCCGAGGCGCCTGCATACCCGAGAATCGCCGCCACAACCGGCAACACCCAGAATCGGCCGTGAAAGATTCCCTGACCGAGGCGAAACGCAACGAACGCGCCCGCGATCCCGCCGAACGCCCCAAAAATCCGGGTGAATCGCGAGAGCTCCAGCGCCGCATGGCACGCCGGGCAGGTTATTTCATCGGAATACGCGAGTGTCGCTGTCCACGGGATCCTCACGAAACATAAAGGACAATTCCGTTTCCACATGGATCTCGCGCCTCCGCGATTCTCTTAACGTTGCATGTCGGAAAGAACCGCCTCAGCCGCCCGTCGTCCGCTGGCCATGGCCCCGTTGATGGAGGCGTTGTCGCGATGGTCTCCGCAGGTGTAGACGCCCGGCCGGATCCGCACCGGGCGCTGCGGCGGTTCCAGCGCGCCAGGATATTGCTGGGGCTGTGCGTGCATAATGCGATAGCTGCGCAAGAATTGCCAGGCGCTGGCCACCTTGCCGAACAGATTTTTCATCTGCGCGATGATGAATCCGCCCAACTGCACATCGGTCAACTGGTGAATGCCCAGGACTGAGACAGAAACCAGGTGCTTGCCGGCCGGCGCGTACGTCGGAGCAATACGCGAAACCACAGCGAAGTTGTTGATCGGCCCGGCCCCATCGCCGTTCAATACCAGGATCGGCTCGGCCACAGGCGCTTCGTCCGCTGCAAAGTAGAAGCAGGTCACACTACGCGAAGCCGGTTCCACTTCCCCCACAAGATGTGCCGCCGAAGGGCCCTCCGCTGCAATCACGATGGCGCGGGCCCGAAGCGTCTCTCCGCCCGCCAACCTCAATTCATTTTCGTGCAATGCCTCCACGCACGTGTTCAACCGCACGGCATCGCCCGGAAATTTCTCGGCAAGCTGAGCGGGTATCGCTCCCATGCCTCGCGCGGGCAGCGAAGTATCGCCCTCGGACATCATCTTCAATACGAATTCGAACATGCGGCTGGAAGATTTCAGTTCGCCGTCGAGCAGTATTCCCCCCAGAAACGGCCGGAAGAAATGGTGGATCATCTCGCTGGTAAATCCTTCCGACGCTAACGCTTCCTTCGTGGTGCGCTCGGGGCGGCGGAAAATATCTTCGATCGAGGTGCCCCGCAAACGGCTGCGCAGCCGCGCGATACGTAGTTTGTCGGCGAGCGTGCCAAAATCGGATCGGAGCGCCTCTTTCCATGCCCCCGGCATCCGCCACGGGTCCACCAATTTGTTTAGGCGGCCGGCGTACCATGACAGCGCACCGGAAAGAAAAGGTTTGAGATCCAAGCGAGAATAGTCGAGGCTGCGTTTTGCTTCGGGATACGCGGTGAGCAACACTTGAAAGCCGCGATCGAGCAGAAATCCATCCACCTCGTCCGTGCGCACCCGGCCGCCGATTCCGTCCGACGCCTCGAGAATCTGGAAGCTTACTCCCTTTGTTTGCAACTCGCGCGCACAGCACAAACCGGCTAAGCCGGCGCCAACGATGAACACGTCCGGGCTGGGCAACATTTTTTCTTTCTTCGAACGAACGGAAGAGCGGTCCGCGGCAACCAGACCAATGCCATATCCTCTGTCATTCAGAGGATTTTACGCAAGTCCGGGTTAAGAAAAGACGGCTGGTCGCATTTCCAAACATCCAGCGCACTCTTTCCGTTGACTTTTATGGCGGGCAAGGTAAAGTCGGCTCTTCTTTTGCACGACGGACAAAGGAGTCTTACATGCGTTGCAAACTACTCTGCAGCCTTGTCTGCAGCCTGATTTTGTGGGCGCCGGGATTCGGACAGGGACAAAAACCCGCCTCCAAAACGTACGTCCTGAAGGCGGCTCGGCTCTTTGATGGTAAAAGTAACGCGGTCGTTTCGCCAGGATTGATTCTCGTGAGCGGTGGCAAAATCGTCGCCGTTGGCGCTGCCGCCAAGGTCCCCGCGGACGCAGAAATCATCGACTTTGGCGACGCCACCCTGTTGCCCGGCTTCATCGATGCGCACACTCACCTGACGTTTCCCTATTCCGACGATTACAAGCAGCAACGGCTCGACACCTTGCAGAAAACCGTTGCCGAGCGCGCTCTCGACGCCAGCGTGAACGCCCGCGTGACCCTGATGGCCGGGTTCACCACCGTGCGCGACGTCGGCTCCAGCGATTATCTCGATGTCGGCCTGCGCAACGGAATCCGCAGTGGGGACGTTCCCGGACCTCGCATGCTCGTCACCGTGTACTCGCTCGGCGCCACCGGCGGCCACTGCGATCATGAAGACGGTTACCGGCAGGGACTCTTCGGCCACGAATCCGGTCCGCTCCAGGGGGTCATCAACGGTCCCGACCAGGCCCGCTACGCCGTCCGCCTCGATCACAAATACGGCGCCGACATGATCAAGGTTTGCGCATCGGGCGGCGTGCTTTCTCCCACCGATGATGTGGACACGCCGCAACTGACGCAGGAAGAGCTGAACGCCATCGTCGACGAGGCTCACGCGTTGCGCCGGAAGACCGCCGCGCACGCCCACGGCGCCGAGGCGGCCAAGCGCGCCATCCGCGCTGGCATCGATTCAATCGAACATGGCAGCTTTCTCGATGACGAGGCGCTGGATATGATGGTGAAAAAAGGCACCTATCTTGTGCCCACGCTCATGGCCATCCAGGGCATCCAGGAAAAATTCGATCGCGGCATCTACATGCCGCCGGCCATCGAAGCCAAAGCCCGGGCCGCAATCGCTGCGATCCACGTCACCTTCCAGAAAGCGCTCGCAAAGGGAGTGAAAATCGGCTTGGGAACCGATGCCGGAGTCTATCCCCACGGACGCAACGCCGAGGAATTTCACCAGATGGTGGACCTGGGCATGAAGCCTGTGGATGCTCTGAAGGCGGGAACTTCCTCTGACGCGGAACTGCTGGGCCTAGCCGATAAAATCGGCACGCTGGAGGCCGGCAAAC
>Ga0210399_10005026_pt1 | contig 10278 bp, 4 predicted proteins | sample IncBWC14MmetaG_FD_150865 | JGI IMG/M metagenome (GOLD analysis project Ga0210399, IMG submission 150865) | Forest soil microbial communities from Barre Woods Harvard Forest LTER site, Petersham, Massachusetts, United States - Inc-BW-C-14-M | ecosystem: Environmental > Terrestrial > Soil >...
CCATGCCATCAGGCTTCCGAGTTCGTGATCGGCGTAGGCAATCTCGCCATCGTAGAGATGGCCGCGATACTCGGTGCGGTAGGGCTCGGGAGGATCGTAGGGGCTGTGCGGGTCGTAAAGATGCAGCCAGAGAAAAAAGGGACGTCGTGGAGTCTTCTTCAACCACGCGATGGCGTGCGCTACGCTCTCACCAGCGCGACGCTCCACCAGGCCGATATCGTTCTGCTCGAAGGTTTCAGCCGAAAATGCATCATCGTAAAAGTCGAAACCACGTGCCAGCCCCCAACTGCGGTCGAGCACGAAGGCGCTGACCACAGCGCCGGTGGCGTAGCCTGCCTGTTTAAATGTCTGGGCGACCGAGCGAAATTGTGGAGCCAGTGGCTGCCCGGTGAAATCCTGCACGCCGTTCTGAAAAGGATAGGTGCCGGTCAGAATCACCGCATGAGAAGGCCAGGTCAGCGGAACCTGCGAGATGGTGCGCTCAAACACCACGCCGTCGTGCGCCAGAGCGTCGAGGGTTGGAGTCTTGACCATCAGCGCTCCATAACATCCCACGTGATCGGCGCGCAGGGTATCAATGGTGATCAATATGACGCTGGGTTTTGCAAGTTTGGGTCGTGTGACACCGGGCGCTTTCTGCTGTTTAGCTTGCGCGGGTTTGGCCGCCGCGGTCTCGGCGAACGCTAAGTATCCGGCTGACAGAGTGACGGCAACCGCTAACGGAAGAGTCGACCAGAAAGTTGAGAAGCGCCGGAACATGCGTCTAGTACGGCGCCGGTTGCTGCTGGGCTCGCCGCGCCTCCTCGTCTGCTTCCGCCGCGAGACCCTGGGCGGCCAACGCCTTAGCTAACGACTCGTGCATGATGGGTTCTGGTGGCGCTCTTCATTTGACGACGACTGCAATTGCCGATATGTCAGAGCGCGCGTCTCGTTGACCAAGACGGTCTCTTCGAGGCGGCACAACTGTTCCCAACCTCTTCTATATGCGTGAAAGTACCACAAAACAGTGCTTACGAAGCGATGACGTGGATCAGAAATATTTCTTTATCCCTCGGACACTAAATCAGAGTGCTGATGGATACGAAAAATGGAGCGGATTCCGGGCTGGGGCCGCCTGAGCGCAAGCAATCGATTTTGGCGTTAGGTCACAGTCGGCAACGTTCAAGAACAGCAGACAGGCACCGTGTCGCGGCAAGACGTCTTATTGGCAAGACGTCTTATTAATGGAACCGCGCGCGGACCGTGCGCATTCGGTTTTTGATCGATAAGGAGGCGGACCCTGCCTTCAGGGCACTTTTCTCTACTGCGCCGTCTCCGTGAAAGTCACTACGGGATGCCCCAGTGCAAACTGTCCCTCAGCAGCAACGTGTACTCTCCCGGGCGTGGAAGGAAGCGTCAAGACGACCGACGCCTTGCCAGAAGAATCGGTGGTCACCGTGCGGCTAGAGAGCGAGCCCGCGGTGGTAGTGAAGAAAATCGTGCCACCCGACGCACTGCCGCCAGACTCGCCTGAATTGAGCGTTATTGACAGATTCAGATTGCTGCCAGTCGGGCCCTTTTGATTATCGCCAGTCTTAGTGAACGAGGCAGCAGGATTCCCGACCACAATCCATCCCGCTTGCTGCTGCGCTACACCCGCGCTGTCGGTGCTCGGGACAGTGAAATGGTAGAAGCCGGGAGTCGCTCCGGCCGTCACCGCGATGCTGCCGTTCTTTCCCGAACCTAGCGTCGGCTGCGTGACCGCTAGCGTAATTCCGCTGTCTGACTGTGGAGTCCCCATGGTCACGCTCCCCGAGCCGGATGTGATTCTTGGATGGAGCAGGACTTTGCCGCCCGCGGCAACCATGATCGTGTCGGGATTCAGGTCCCACTCCGCCGCGGGTAGCTTGGAAGTTCCACTCACCAGGAGCAGGGTCGCTGTGTAGGGAGCAAAATTCATTGTGGACGACCACGCCGTCGTGGAGGACGCCACGATCTGGGTCGGGTTCGTCGACGAAAGCGTGTAGCTGGTCACTTGCTGTGGCGTGAATCCGTTGACCGTGAACTGGGCTTGCACCGTATTGCCCGGATCTTTGTTCAGGACCACAACGGTCAACGTTTTGCCCGCCGAATCCAGAGCAGCGTAGCTGCTGAATAAGTTCGGATCGCCGTTATTCGTATCCGACACGGACGTCGTCAGGAAGGCGTGGTGTTGCCCATCGTAGTTCCGGTAGAGCTTCAAGGCCTGATAATTCGGATTGGAAGGATCGGGGGCTACCCAGCGCGAGGCTAGATACACGCGCTCGCGTCCCAGAATTCCGTAAGCATCGGCATCGCCCAGGGCGGTCGAGAAATCAGATTCTCCGGCAAACGCTGCGCTCCATTCCGTGATACTCAGCGGAGTTCCCGGATAAATCATGCTGGCGATCGCCCGCATGCGCGGAATGCGAAAGGGAATCGTCTTGTTGGGCTGGATAAAAGTGGCCCAGTTCTGGTTGATCGATCCCGATTCGCTCACATACGAAGGATCCCAGTAATCGCGATAGATACGCGCCGACAAAGCCTGCTTCTGAGTCTGGCTCCAGCCTGACGTGTCCGGCCCGTCCGGATAGGCGTGAATATCGAATATATCCAAAGATCGCGTTTTACCAACTTTGTCCTGCCAATAGACTTCATTCAGCCACCAAGGTACAAAATCCACACCCGCGTGGGCGCTTTTATCATTGTTGTTCGCGCCATTCCAGTAAAACCACCAGCAGCAACTCACCGGGCCGAAGCGAAGCGCCTTGGAATCCCCGCCCTTGAGGGCTCTCGCTTGTGTTATGTAGGTATCGCGAAGTTCGTCGTAACCCGAGGGATTGGGATGGACATCGCGATGCGTTCCGCCCCAGATGTCCATCTCGTTATCCATGTCGTAGAAATGCGGTGCCGTTCCGAATGCGCTTGCAAGCGCTGCTGTCCACTGGTTGCGGTACACGCTTCCCGGCGGATCGTTCGTACCCGGGTGATCGAGCAGCTCCACATTGGCGTCATTTGGATCGGCGATGAGGTTCGTGTTGCAATCTGATTTCACGCCGTTTCCGGCATCGTGGTTGTAGGGATCGGTAGAGCACTGCGCGCCATACTTGCTGACCGAAAAGCTCCATCCGGAACCTTTCGCCACCCAGGGCAACATCACCATCGTCATCAATGGATTGCTGCCCGCGGCTTTCACGTCCCGAATGTACTTAGCAGAATCGGCGTCGCCGATCTCGGAGTAGCCAAAGTCCTCGAAGTACCAATCATTGGCTGCGTTATAGGTGAAGGTCTTCCAGTTGTAGCGCGATGTCGCATTGCCGCCCCAGCGCACGACGGTTAGACCGCTGTCGGTGATCGTAGGCGCGTCTTTCGGATACGCACCACCGTAAACGTAGGTGCTGATCGAATGACGATTAGTCAAGGCATCGATGGTCACGCTTACGTTCGTGGTTGCGGGCGCAGATGCATTTGGGCCACTTGACGGATTCTCGAGTTGCGGGCCCGCGGACGAATTCGTAACAACGAACGAGGCGAGGAACAGACCGGTGACTGGACGCAACCGGGAAAACATGGGGGAGACCTCCGTACCCCTTACTCTACTGCTTCCGCGACCCTGCAGCCACCCGAAAGCACATTCGTCCTGGAATGCGGAAGCGTAGGAATCCACGGGGGCCGCACGGCGCCAATCAAGGCGCGGGCTCTAGCCCTGAGCGACGAACCCAGCGAGCTGCAAACCCTTCTGAAACACGATTCTTGTGTTCCCTGTGTCAGGTTTTGACGATGGACGATCGATAACGATTGGCAGCGGGCCAGCCTCCGGCGGGCGACACGGAAAGACAGCTCTTTCCGGGTAGTTTTCGTCGTTCTTGAAGATGTCGAGAGTCAAGAGCGCAGCACGGCAGCGAGACTATCTTTGGCGCGTGTTCAGCTTGTCGAGTGCGCGCTTCAATTCTTCAAGCTTCTGTCCGGCCTCGCCGAGTTTGCCTTCCGCTGTCAGGCGCTGGTAGTCGGCAAGGTCTTTGGCCGCTTCGGCGATGAGCGCGTTGAAATCCGGTGCGGGCTGGTGCGACGCTGCCGATGCCGGTGTGCTTCGCGCCGGCTCCGCAGTGACTGCGGTGGCGCTCAGCGACGAGACCGCTCCGCCAAAGAGGGCCGCCATCGCCGACTCGAAGGTTGGTCCGTACGCGAGCCGATCTTGCAGCGCGAGCACGACCAGACGCAACTCCGGCATCGGACTCCGCTCGGCCTGCAGATAAATCGGTTCCGCATACAATAGCGCGCGGCCGGTGGGAATCACCAGCAAAGCCCCTCGCCGCACGTGCGAGCCTTGCTGATTCCACAGCGTCAATTGTCCGGAAAGCTGCGCATTCTGATCAATGCGCGCCTCGATTTGCAGCGGTCCATCGACCAGCTTTGTCTTGGGAAAGTTGTAGACCACCGACGTACCGTATTGTGCGCCGTCGCTGCGGCCGGCAATCCAGCCAATCAGATTATTCCGGTTGGCCGGCGTGAAGGGAAGAATCTCCACGAATTCCTCGCCGGTTTCGCCCGGCAGTCTCATCAGCACGAAGTTCGGCTGCATCGTCTGCGTTACTTGCTGACCGGCCTCGCCCATGCCAACTTCGGTGGCGACGGTCCACAGATCCTCACGGTTGTAGAACGCTTCCGCATCCGTCATGTGATACAGACCGTAAACTTCCGCCTGCAACTTGAGCAACAACTCGGGGTAGCGCACGTGTTTTCCCAGTCCCGGCGGCATCATGGCCGCATCCTTGAACAGACTCGGAAAGATGCGGCGGTAGGCTGCGATGATCGGATCATCCGGATCGAACACGTAGAACGTGGTTGTGCCGTCGTAGGCGTCGATCACGACCTTAACGCTGTTGCGCATGTAGTTGATGGAATTGTCATTGAGAGGATAATGGGTCGAGTAAGGATAACTGTCTGAAGTCGTGAACGCATCCATGATCCACGACAGCCGGCCATCGTCGCCGAGCACGATGTACGGATCCGGCTCGTAGGTGAGGAACGGCGCTAATGCCGATACGCGATCGCGCACGTTGCGCCGCATCAGCAGTCGGCTATCCTTGTTCACGTCATCGCTGAACGGTAGCTTCGCGAGGTCGCTTTGATCGAACGCGATGATCATGCGGCGGAAGAAACCGCCGAGGACAATGCCGCCGTTGCCTTCATACGAAGTGAGGTTGTTGCTCGCGCCTTGCGGGTAGTTGAATTCCTGCTGCCGCGTCTTCACGTAGACGTCAGTATTGGTCAACTCGCCGAAATAGATCTCTGGACGCGTCACGGCTAAAGTACGCACCGTGCTCTGGACCGGCATGTTGCTCAAGATCAGCGTTGGCAACCCTTCCGGCGTGAAGCCATTGACCGGGTTCATCGTGATGCCGTAGCCGTGAGTGTAGATCAGCTTCTCGTTGATCCAGTTGCGGCTGCTTTCCGGGAGCTTGTCGACGTTCAGCTCGCGCGTTGCGAGCATCACCTCGCGAGGCGTGCCGTCGATTTCATAGCGATCAATGTCGATGTCGGGGAAGTCGTAGTAGGTGCGGATTTCCTGGATCTGACGCAGCGTGTCCTGCAGTGCATGCCAGTCCCACAGCCGGATGTTCCGAAGCGTAGCCTGATTTTCTGCTGGGTCAGCCGCCTCGACGGTGGTCTCAGCCGGAAACTCGCGCTGCGCGACTCGGTTCAATCCGTAGGCCTGCCGCGTCAAGTCGGTGTTGTAGACAATGTAGGGTTTCTCGCGAACCAGCTCGTTCGGTTTGACGATAAAGCTGCTGACGTACCAGGCGACTGCTTGAACGGCGATATAACAGACGGCGGCTGGGAGGATCGCCGCGACCAGCCAGCGACCCCGTGGCACCCGCATAGCGTTGGCAGCTGCGATCATCGCGCCGAGAACCAGCGCGGCGCAGACGACAAGCATCCCCGCGAGGGTGACGTGCGCGTCCGTGTAAGTCACACCCCCGAAAATCGTATGATCGTCAAACAATCGCTCGAACCGAGCGATATACACACGTATTGCGAGGATCAGCAACAGAAACGCCAGCGTGATCGACAGCCCGCGCCAAGGTAATGTGACGCTGCGGCTGAGACGCCCAGCGAGCACACGGCTGCCGCCCGTGATGAGGACGAAGAAGATGGCGAGTAGGGAGCTAATCACGGCTAGCGAAAGCAGCCAAGCGGCGATGAGCTGCCACGCGGGCAGGGTGAACAGAAAGAAGTTCAGCGGCTTGCCAAAAATCGGGTCCACGACGCCAGTGTTGAGGCGGGGCGCGTACCAAAAGAGCGCGAGCGCCGGCCATTCCGCCAGCATGCCGGCGCCGGTTGCAGCGGCAATGGCGAGCGAAACGCCAAGCGCGATAAGGCGCAGGACAGGCTCAACCGGCAGCTTCACCGGTCGTCCGCCGATGAGAATCGTGTGACCGTTCGGCAAATCGGGCAGATGTGCCCGCTTCAGAGCCAGGAACGACCCGTAGAGAATGAGAAATGTGGCCGCTGCGAAAGCCGTGAAGACTCCCCACTGAAGGCTCAGTGTTTTCCAGAACACGTCACCGTAGCTGAGCGACCCGAACCAGAGCAGGTCCACGTAATAGGAGAACGCGGTCCGACCGCCGAAGACGATGCCGGCAAGAACGGCAAGGAGAAGAAGGAAGCGTCGGCGACGCCGCCGCGGTGGAAGCGTCGGCGGCCAGTCAATGGACTCGGGCATTGCTCAACTCCGTTTTTACTAACTCCATATAGTTATCCGCATAATACTCCCTCCGCTTTCGCAACTTGCCTCGTGGCTCGACCCTCACAGCACCGTCGCCCGGCGAGAACATTGTCGTTGTCGAACAAGTCCTCTTGCGTACACATGATCTCCTTCGTGGCCGATTGGCTGTCGTTTCTTCGCCAGAGCCGAGTCGCAGACCCAGCCAATAACCGGCCGAACAAGGCTTGGACTCCTTGCATTGCGCTACCAGGAATCGCACATCAGATACGATACATGCAGTGCACAGCACCGTCATTACGGTTCTGACAAACAGGTCAGCCTCCGGGCTCGGATCCCCGCGCCGGAACCGTTGCGGAATCACTCAACCCAGATCATTGGGAACTACAATCCGTAAATTGCGAATAAAAAGTTGATAGTTTATTCGTAAAGGGTACACGTGTGGCTTGACGTCAACCCGCCGCTGTAGGAGTATGTCTGAGCTCTCTATGAAAACTGGAGGGGAAGGGAATCAACGGCTCAGGGTTGGCTCGAGATGGCCGAATCAGGTCCACTCTGGCCGAGATCGGTCTGAACGGGCCCCATAAAGTGGACTAGCCCGGTACCGAGCCCAGTACTTGCGGAGGTTCTCCTCTTCCTGATTAATCAAACTCCATGACCCTGGATTTTATCGTCGCATTCCTGCGCTCGGCGAAGTTCATCGTCGGTCAACTTCGTGGCGGCTGACACTCTGCTTTGGCGGAGTTTGCAGAAGGCCTGAGCGGTAGCCATCGAGTCTCGCTGCTGGGTGGTGGCAATGAATGAACCGAAACATCGGTGCGAAATCTTGGTGCAATTAGCTTGCGGTAGGACTTCCCTAGGGTTGCTTTGGGCGCCAAAACAGGCGATCGGCGCCGTTAGATTTCAATCGGTTACCTCTGAAACATCCGCGGTCACCGCAACAGGCTTTAACCGCATCCGCACCTCGGGCCCACACCGCGCATTTTCGAGACAACCAGGAAGCCAGGGCAGGCCTCATCACTTACGAAGTTTTTACGCACTCTTTATGCGAGTTTGATGGAGGCTGTCATTCAATAAGAGCAGTTTGGCACTTTTTCATTCTTGGAAGTGCGCTGTCCGAGGAGATGTCGGGATGACTACTGCTTGTGCGCATCCGTCGCCTGGCAATCGGCAATTGCCCGATAGCCGGAGACTATCAGGAGGCGTGCGTTCCGCCATGGTTTCATGCTCTGTGTCTGCTGCGGCGGTGGCGACACTGGCCGCATCCAGCTATCTGATTGCACAGAGTATCAATGAAGTACATATTCTGCCGCGCGCAGTACCCAGTGGCGTTGCGCCTGCGCGTGAAACCGTTCGAGCCAACGTCGACCTGGTGCTGGTGAATGTTACGGTTCTGGACAGGGCAGGACGGGCTGTCACGGGATTAGAACCGGAGCAGTTTGCAGTATTGGACGACAAGAATCCTCAGACGGTCAGGTACCTGTCCAATACCGACGAGCCTATATCCCTGGTTGTGATTCTTGATGCCAGCGCGAGCATGGCCCCGAGAATCCAGGAAGTGCGGGAAGCTTTCCATGAACTCGTTAACGCATCGAACCCACAAGATGATGTCGGCCTGATTATCGTTCGCGATGAGCCCGAAATTGCCCTCTCTTTCAATGACTCTGCAAGCGAGCTTCATGGGGGGTTGAATGCGCTTGAGCCGAGCGGGGACACTTCGTTGTGGGATTCCATGTATCTCGGGGTAAAGGAACTCAAGAACGCGCACTATCACAGGAAGGCGATGGTCGTGGTCTCCGATGGCGGTGATAACCACAGCCGGTACACAGAACCCCAACTAAAGTCTCTGTTGCGCGAAGCAGACGTGGAGGTATACGCGATCGGACTCTTCGACAAATATGCTACGAGAATCGAGGAGAGGAAGGGTCCACTTCTGCTGGATGAAGTTACATCGGTTACCGGGGGTCGAGTGTTTTCTGTGCATGATTCTGTCGAGCTTTCGCGCTCTGTCATGCAGATCAGCCACGAATTGCGGAATCAATATGTCCTTGGCTATTATCCCAGCAACCGCAGCCGAGACGGCAAGTGGCGCAAGCTCAAGATTCAGCTCACAGGATCGGCATCTCAAGCGAAATTCCGGTTGTACGCCAGGAAGGGGTACTACGCCGCCGACGAATAGTCACATCTATTTGTCTCCGCTCTGGGCACGTTGAATTAAATCGCACAGTTATCCGTGTCACTCGCCGAGCACAGTAAGCTCCACTTACATAGTTCCGGGCACAGTCGTGCGCAATACTTGTCATCTGTAGCTCGCCATCAAGATAGTCATCCAAGATATTTATACATTGCACTCATAATTTTAATAAGAATCTTTACGCCTTACTTATGAGTACAGCTCTATAGTCTGGCGTTGTTGAGCAACTAAGACAAGGCGACTGACACAAGTTGGCCTGAGCGCTAGGAGTCGCCGCTGGTTGCTTGCCGGAGGCATTACGTGCCCAAACTCCATCCGCCCGTAACACTGTTGATCGTTTGCCTTGTCGTACTATCCGCCGCGCAGGCCCAATCCACGTTCGGCACCATCGTGGGCGTCGTCAAGGATCCTGGCGGTCTTGTAATTCCGGGGGCAAAGGTCACGCTCCTGAGTCTCGAGGACAGATCCAGGCGCGACGCGCTGTCCGATCAGGAAGGCGCCTTTCAGTTCATGAACGTGAAACCGGGACAATACGAACTCGATGTCCATGCTGAAAGCTTCAACGTTTTCAAGCTGGAATCTGTCCGGCTCGACGCCCGTCAGACACTGCGCACCGACGTCTCTCTAAAAGTTATTTCAGCAACGGAAACTGTTGAAGTGGGCGACGCGGCGCCGATGATCAACACCGAAAGCGCCACGCTCGCGGATACCAAAGACTTCATGCAGGTTTCTCAGCTGCCCGTGAACTACCGCGGCGCCACCACCAGTTCGCTGGCTGTGCTCGCGACCGTGCCTGGAACGCAGCAGGATGCGAACGGTAATGTCGCGGTAGGCGGCGGACTCCCATCCCAGGTGCAGTACTCGGTCGATGGCGCGTCCACGGTGAACATTCGACAGAATGGGGCGCTGGGCAATATGAACCCATCCTCTGAACTGATCAGCGAATTCAAAGTTTCACAGTTTAACAACAATGCTGAATTCGCCCAGTTGGGCGATATAACGGTCGCCACCAAGAGCGGCACCGAGCGCTATCACGGAAGCCTTTTCGAATATTTGCAGAACAGCGTGTTCGACGCTACTCCGTTCGGCTTTTCAAGCAAGCCTCATAAAGCCTTCAATACTTTTGGCGGAAGCCTGGGCGGACCCCTCAAGATTTCCGGCCTGATGAAAGGTACACCGCGTACGTTTTTCTTCGCCACCTACGAAGGCAATCGCCGCCGCCTGGTAACTCCGCTCTTCCTCAACGTACCGACTGCGGCGATGCGCGCGGGCGATCTCAATGAACTCACCGGCCCGGCCGGTAAGGTGATCAATCCTCTTACGGGACAGCCTTTCCCCAACAATACAATTCCGACGTGCG
>Ga0210399_10005027_pt1 | contig 10277 bp, 8 predicted proteins | sample IncBWC14MmetaG_FD_150865 | JGI IMG/M metagenome (GOLD analysis project Ga0210399, IMG submission 150865) | Forest soil microbial communities from Barre Woods Harvard Forest LTER site, Petersham, Massachusetts, United States - Inc-BW-C-14-M | ecosystem: Environmental > Terrestrial > Soil >...
ATTGCAGCCGCCAGATCGGAAATGACCTGCTCGGGCGAGGTGGCCGGGACCTTTATGCCGGTATTCTCCGTCACCTGAAGCGCTGGCCCGCCCAGGTCGAGGCAGATCACTGGGCGCCCGCTCGCCAACGCTTCAAGACATACATTTCCGAAAGCCTCGTGTAATGCCGGATGCACTAAAACGTCGCACTGGGCTAGCTTGCCGTACACCTCCTGGAGTGTTGGCAGCTTTCCCCAAAACGTGACCTTGTTCTCGACTCCAAGCCTCCGAGCCAAAGCTTTGAGATCACTCATATCAGGACCCTCGTTCACGATCCAATACTCACAATCTGGATAAATATCGTGGAACCTGGCGAAGGCTCGAAGGCTGAGATGGAATCCCTTCCAATGGAGCAGCCGTCCGATACTGATGAGCCTGAACGGGCTCTCCCGTCTTATGGACAAGAGCCCAAACGACTGCCTCTCTTCTTGAGTCATCCCGAACTGCGGGTGCACTATCACATGCCGGGCTCCGAGTCTTCTCAAACTCACCGCAGTCTGTTCCGTAGTCGCCAGCGCGATCTGGGCTCGCCGGGCAATCAGCAGGGTCACGGGATCTATGGAAGCGATCTTTCGGCCAAGGCCCCGAAAAACCTCGTGGGACTTGCCATGGGCGGAGAAATCCTGCCAAAATCCTCGCGGAGCAGATTCTCCCCCGCCTACCGGACCCCACACGAATGGCACGGGGAGGAGTCCTAGGAAACTAGGAACCCAGTACTGCCCAAAAGTGACATGATGAATTAGGTCAAATCCGACCTGTTGATGCAGCTTTCTGACAACGAAATAGGCGCCAATCTGCCAGAGGTAATAATAAAGGTGCACGCCCCGCTGCATCTTTTTCCAGAAGCGCGCCCAGCGGGGCAGATCAAAGTACACCCAGTGGACGTTGGGCAAAGGCTTAGTCGCCAGCGCCTTCTCAATCGGCTCCCGGTTATTCTTCCGGGTTATGACCCAGACCTCGTGAAAGCGGGAAATCTGCAGCACCCAGTTCCACCCCACGGCGGGTTCGGAGCCTTTTTCGGGCTCACATGCATAGGCTGAAATCAGGATTCGCAAAAGTATTTGTTCCTTTTAGGCCCGAAGTGGTTGAAGCTTCCCCTGAATGTTTGCCGAAACCGCTTGGTCGTATAGATCGGCCAAATATTTGCCTTTCTCTTCCCAGTTATAGAGGCGAGATACCCGCTCGCGCCCGGCTTGGCCTAAGCGCGCGCGGCGCGCTGGGTCGCGGGCGAGTTCCTCCATCGCCAACGACAGGTCCGCAATTGCCTGGGATGGAGAGATTGCGGGGATCTTCATGCCCGTCTCTTCGGTCACTTCGAGCGCGGGCCCTCCGAGGTCCAGGCAGATGACCGGGCGGCCCGCTGCCATTGCCTCGAGGCACACCCATCCTCCGGAGTCATGCAGGCTCGGATGCACCAGAACATCGCAGTCGGCTAGCTTTTCCAAGACTTCAGCCCTTGGAATGGCCCCCCAGAATCTCACCTTGCCCGCGAGCCCCAGGTTATGAGCTAGTTTTTCCAGCCGATTCCGCTCCGGACCGTCGCCGATGATCCAATACTCCGTCGCCGGGAACCGGGCCTGGAAGCGCGCAAAGGCCCTCAACCCCAGGTCAAAACCTTTGAGGTGCAAGAGGTTTCCAATACTGAAGAGCCGGAAGGGATCGCTTTGCCGCAACGGGAACGCGCTCAGCGTACGGATTTCCTCCGACGCCAACCCGACCGCGGGATGGACTAAAACGTTCCGGCATCCCAGTGCGTGCAGCCGCTTCTCTGTTTGTGGGGTTGTGGCCAATCCCACGGTGGCCCGCCGCGCCGCGAGCCTCACGAAAGGGTTAAGCTGAGCTAAAGAGCGAGCGAGGTCACGAACAAGTTCGTATGCTTTTCCGCGCAGGCTAAACGAACGCCAGAAGGAGCGCGGCGCGGACTCCCCACCTCCCACCGGACCCCAGACGAAAGGCAACGGGAGCAGCGACAGAAAGCAGGGGGCCCAGTAGTTTACAAGCGTCGCGTGATGTACCAGGTCAAAGTCCACCTTCCGGTGCAACTTCTTCGCCACTAGATAAGCTCCCAACTGCCACAGAAAGTAGTAGTTGTAGCCGCGTGGTGTTTTTCTCCCGAGACGTGCCCAGTCTGGAGGGTCGTAATACACCCAGTACACGCTGGGCAGGGGCTCCGCGGCCAGCGACGATTCAATTGCCGCGCGGTTCTTCTCACGCGTAATTGCCCACACGTCGTGAAACCGGGCAGCTTGACACACCCAGTTCCAGCCAACCCCGGCCTCCGATCCCTTCCCGGGCTCGCACGCGTATGCTGAGATGAGCACTCGCAAGCCTATTGGTCCTCTCGGAATTTGCATCATCTAGGGTTCGCCCGAGCAGGTCTTTCCAATACCTGCGCGGATGATGGGCCGCTCAGCGATTCTCTCTGCGGCAGCTCCTCAAGGGCGAGTTCGCGCTCGTTGGAACCCAGAAGCCTCAGGACGAGGCCCTCCAGTACTTTCGCAGCGCCCGCGGGAGTGTACGGGGCGATAATCTCCTTGGATTTCTGACCGAACTCCGCGATCAACCCCGGCTGCTGGATGAACCGCGCCATGTACTCAGCCGACTCTCCCGGGTTGCGAGGGTCGAAAACATAGCCGTTCACCCCGTGTTCGACCATTTCCTTTGCGCCAGCGTATTGAGAGCAGAGGACGGGCTTCCCGCACGCCATGGCCTCCAGAACGACCATTCCCCAGACATCTTCCAAGGTAGGGAGAACGAACACATCGCTGGCTAGGAAAAGCGCACCCAGGTCTTCATAGTGCATCTGCCCCATTAGATGGACGATGCTCTCCAGCCTGAGAGTCGCAACCATCCTGAGTAAGTCCTGTCTTTGTTCACCGTCTCCGGCCAAAACAACAGAAAAGGAGTCCATGCCTCTCTGCACCAATTGCGCGACCGCCTCAAGAAGGTACTGCCAGCCCTTGAGAGTGATCAGTCTTCCAACGAAGAGAAAGACGGGGCGGGATTTTAGTTTGAAGGGGTTCTCACCGTCTTTGCTCGAACAAAGCGCGTCAGGCTCAGGGACTTGATAGGGATGGCGGACTATCTTGGATTCGGGAATGCGCAGAATGTCCCGCAAGTATCGTTCTCCCGCCTGGGAATTGGTGATGACGGCATCAATGAAGCGGGCCAGAAACCGGCGGAGCCACAGGTGCCAGGGAGAGTCAAGGTAGGCCACACCCGGCGAGGTCCCGTCCCATATCCCGACTACGCGACAATCCCTGTAAAATTTGTAGGCCAGGGCATAAAACGTCCAAATCGTGAACGAACTTGTAAAGATCACCGAAGGACGAAATCTTCTCAGCGCGGGGAGTATCGACGCTGGCGCTCGCTGGAATCCGATATCGGCCCCGTTCTCGGTCCGCTTGAGAGTAACAAACTTGTAGCCCCCCAGTTGTTGCACTGTGAACGACTCCTCGTACCCGCGCAAGTACCCGGGCCAGTTCCCAGTAAAGATGACGGTGTTCGGGAATAGCCGAGTGAATTCCCTATGCAATGGTTGCCAGTAGTAGCCCCTCTCCAGGGTTGGCATTATCCACGCAACTCGGATGCTAGCGCGCGAGTTCTTGGCCGTTTTCTGAAAGCTCAATTGATAACACCCTTCCCAGTTTTCTCCGACAACGCCACGTGATCACAATGCAAAAGCTGAGGTATGAGGCCAGGATGCCGATTAATGCCCCCGCCAGCCCCAAATAGCGCGCGAGAGCCACACCTGCCAAGATCGTAAGAGTCCCTGAGACGCTGTAAGCCAAGAAGACCTCAGCCGGAGCTTGCATGGCCTGCACCGCGATGGTGCTCCCCTGCGAAGCTGCGAGTACTACGACAGGCGCGGCCGCGAGCGGGAGCAGATACGCGAAGTCGGTGTATCGTCCGGCATAGAGGATTGCCATGATCCTGCCGCCGAACAACCAAAGAACGGCGTAATATGCAGACGCCCCCGCCACAAACAAAACGGTGATTTGCCGGATTCGGTGCTGAAAGCCCACCCGGCCCTCCTCTGCAAATCGCGCCGAGGCCCAGGGAAGCACCAGGAGGCTGATAGCGGTGATGAATTGACCAAAGGGCAAATTGAAGTTTTGCAGAGCCCGCAAGGCAGCGACGTCTTTCATGGGGAGAAACGCTGCAACGAGGACGTAGTACGCATTGCCGGACAGCCAATAGACAAAGGCCGTCGCTACCACCCAGCGGCCGTATTGCCAGTGTTGGCGTAGGACCGCCGAACTGGAAGGGCCGGATTGGGAATCGAGCCGTGACCTAAGGGAAGCAAGCAACAGGAGTGCGGCCGCAGTAGCGGCAAGAGCCTGAATGAGAAAAGCCGTGAAGCCGGATAGCCAACCCACGCTCTGGATGAGCAACAAGAGGCAGACCACCACCAGGCAATAGGCCAAGGCACCCCGAGCAGCCAAGCCGGGAGCTAATTTGATGTACGCTGCCCGCCGGCACAGCCAGAAGAGCAGGATCAAAGGAGTGGCAAGACAGACGCCCCATAAGGCCGATGTGAGAGCTCGGTCTGCGGTGAAATAGTGAAGGACGGCGATGCCTGCGGCTACGAGACCGGTCAGAAAAAAAGCCAGAACAAAATGCAGTCTGAGCAGCTTTCCAAGGTATGCAGGAAGGCACTCGCCATAAGATGACAACCCAAAAACACTCATAGGTTCTAGTAATAGAGCGTTGTGGAACCCGGAAGCGAAGAGAAAAATCGAAAACGCCAACGCGTAAGCTCCGTACTGTTCAGGGACCAGCCAACGGGCCAGCAGTAGGCCGATCAGGAAATTGGACCCCGCGATGAGTCCCTGGTCGAGGACCGCCAGAGATCCCTTACCAACCCACGGCAGTCCGCGCGACCAATAATCACGGGCTCGAGTGGACGCAGAAGAGAGAGCCTTTGGCAAGGTCAATGAAGCCACGATCTTAATACTCCTCTAGTTGCTTCGCGAGCAGTTGCCGGCGGAACTCAAGCTCTACGCCAAGGGTGGGGCTCTCCTCGCCAAAGAGCTGGCACGCCGAATTCAAGAGATAAAGCAGGAAGGAAGCTCTTTCACCCGAGCGCCGGTCCCCAGAAATATGCAGTTCGTTCTTTTTCTTCAGCAAAGCACCCACTTGAGTTTTGAAGTGGAAGATGTCCCATAAGGTTGGCGCCTCCCAGGATGCGAACTCCCAGTCAAAGATGTACAACCGCCCCTCTCCCACGCGCGTGTTCCACGGAGCGAAATCGCCATGAGCGACACCGCAGGGGACCATTACGCCATCAAGTTCTCGCTTGGCCTTTGCAAGGGCGGCCTCGCCCAAAGCTCGCCACCCAGACGAGAGGCCGGGCTCGGCCTTGCGCCAGCACCCGGCGACTTCCTCCCACAGAACGTGTCCAGGCTTTTCGGTGGTGCGAATCCCCCGGAGAAGCTGCAAGAATTCCTCGCACTGGCGGTTAAACTGGACGGGTCCAGGGCGTGTGGGACCTCCCGATTGGAAGAGGATGTACCCGTTCCTCCATTCCCCCGAGTAAAGCACTCGCGGGATGTGGGCACGTAAGGCGGGAAAGCTCCACAGATGATTCAAGGTTTCTGCTTCATGGCGTACACGCGCGACCGCCGCGTCCGTAAGCGGAAGCTTGACGTACCCCAGGATCTCGCCATCAGGGCGCATCACCTGTACGGTTATCTTTCGAAAGCGCATCTCGGTGCCCAGCGACAAGGCAAAGACCGGCTGGGACTCGCCGGTGACTTCTCGCACCAAAGCCTCCAGAGGCAAGGGGCCCCTGGAGGCCACGAGCACTCGATGCGTCGCGAAGCCTGGGTAGTGTGCCGCCACCATGGTGGTGAGCAGGCCCTTCAAGATCCGTGCGGTTCTTGCATAGGGCTTGTAAATCTCGAGCCCCGCGAGTGAGCAACGCCCGTTTCCCAAGGGAAACAGCCACCGCGGGGAAGTAAGGGAGGGCAAGACAAAAAACCAACGAGTGGTTGCATACCCTTGGCGAGTAAGATCGGCCTTTACGCTATTGGATGGGTTCAGCGAAACCACGACACTCGCCGGAAGATCGCCGGGCGACGATTCGTTCCGAGAGGACACGGCACGATGGTTCCCGTTTCCGGCCAATTGATCAATTGCCGTCTGGAGGAGATCGATCACGAGAGATTTGTCGGTGCCGAAGTGTATCGGCTGGCCGGACAGTTCACCGGGCTGCAGCAAGCCAACGTGCGTTGCGGCGCTGGAAGCGCTGACTCAGAAATTCCACGATGAACCGAGTTGCCTCGTCGGCAGTTCGCTCAATCCCCCGCTCTGTATTGACCAGGGTTGCCCTCTTGGCGTCAAGTGTGAATTGGTGATAGGACTCCCGCTGCCGCCGCAACTCTTCCGGCAGAACTTCACGTTTGCGAGAGAGAATAACCTCGTCCCCAGCGTCTAAAACGAGAAAAAGCAGATCAGGCGGAGGAATAAATCGACCGAGGAGCTTCGCCAGCCACATCGGTCCGCCGTAGCGGTAGCGGATGGGATCGATAAGCAGATCATGGTAGTAACGATCGAAAACAATCAAGCCCGAGCGGACAAGAAATGGCCGGAGGACGAACGCGAAGCCGAGCCAGTAATCCAAAAGGACGCCAAAGAGGGCCACCATGGACCCCAACGTCCCTCTGGGAGGCTCGTCATGAGGGTCGGTGGCTGGCACACCAGTTTCTTTTTGCGGCGCAATCACCATGGGTCGCCAGTGATAGATACGGAACCGGTTGAAGCCCGCTTCCTTGAGCGATCCGGCGAGTCGCCCGACAAGCGTACTCTTACCAACCCCGTCGGGACCCAAGATGACAAGGAAAAGCCCGGTAGGCTTGAACGCGCGGCCGATCAAGCGTGGGACGTCCCCCAAGAACTTGCGCACAGGGTTCAGAGGATCGTTTCTCAGTTTCCTCAACCACAGCCTTTTCCTAAGTTCTCCGAGAAGGCCGCTCAGGGACCCGTTAGCACAGGCCTCAACCACTCGTTCTTCCCATCTCGCGCCAAAGAGTTCAGCAGCTATTCTCTGCGCCTGAGGTTCCCCTAACTCATTCACTAACGCTTTTAGGCGCTCTGTTTGATTCTGGGGCAAGGTTCCTTTCAGGGCCTTCTTTACCAGGGTGTATGCGAATTCGATCGCTGGATCGGCCACCCAAAATCCATTGAATCGCCAGCGGTTACATATTAATTCCTCTCCTTGCCACAGAATCATCCCGTGTTCCCGATACTCATTGGTGACATCTATGCCTGCGGACCTCATGCCCTCCTGTTCAAACCAAACGAAGTCGAACCTGTGGCCTCCCCCGTGATGGCGATGCTGCACGGGTCGGTAGCCTTCGTCGAATAGGCCCTGGAAGACGGACGGCAACCTCGCTCGATCTCGCGTGTGGACAGCCAAGTCCAAGTCGCTCGGCAACGTGTCGGGCAGTCCCTGCCAGGAATGCAACACGCAGTAGCGAATCTCATGTTCGTCAAGAAGCCGGAAGAGCAGACGGAGAAAATGCGAGAGGCTGTGGCCCTCAGCGGAACCCGTAGTTGAGGCCGCGTCTTTGCCAGTGATATCCGTTGGCCTGACGTAAGAGTCTATTTGTTCGCGCATAGGTTCTATCCTCGATGGAATCAAAACCTCCGGCCGTTTCCTCCGCTCGGCAAATGCGGGCTCATCTTTGACACGGGTCGGGCCGCTACCCTGTTTCCTTGGACTTCGCGCAAGAGCGGCATGCCGTTCTTTGACCCGGCGCAATCGCAGGCAAGGATCACGCGGCCCCAGTCCCCTTCAAAACTACGGGAATAGTCTTGACCAGGATTTCGAAATCCATCCATAGCGACCACTGGTCGATGTATTTCATGTCCAGCTCCATCCATTTTTCGAAGGCGATGGAGCTGCGGCCGTTAATCTGCCAGAGGCAAGTAATCCCTGGGCGGACACTAAAGCGGCGACGCTGCCAGTCCTGACGGAATCCCTGGTAATCCCTGACGGGAAGGGGCCTGGGGCCTACCAGGCTCATGTCGCCGTTCAGCACGTTGAAAAGTTGCGGAAGCTCATCAATGCTGGTCTTCCGCAGGAGCTTGCCGACGCGTGTGAGGCGAGGATCGTTCGTCATCTTGAACACCGGGCCGCTCACCTCATTCAGGTGCTCGATTTCCGGCTGTCGCTCTTCCGCATCTGCCACCATGGTCCGGAACTTGTACAGGTGAAACCTTCTCTTGTTGAGGCCGACGCGTTCCTGGATGAAGAACACTGGCCCCTGAGAAGTGAGCTTGATGAGAAAACCAACCAGTAGGAACAGTGGTGCCAGTATTAGGGTCGCCACCAGAGAGGCTACGATATCGAAGGTGCGCTTGAAGAGGTGCTGCCAATCTTCCGGCGATCCGGTAGAAAACGTTGTCACGGCCTCGCCTTCAAACTTTCCCGCCTTCGACTGTGCCCGGCGCAGATTGAAAATATTGGAGAGCACGCGGACGACAACGCCCTGCTCCTCGCAAAGAGCAGCGATGCGCGACGCTTGAAGGTAAAAGGATTTCATCGGCAGCGCGAGAACGACCTCGTCTACCGCTCGTTCCCTGAGGAGAAATGGAAATCTCTCGAAATCGGATGCCAGTGGATACCCTCCCTTACGAAACTCCTCCATCCCTTCCCACTCCTGGTCGACAAACCCAAGAACGCGGTAGCCAAGTGTAGGATTTGCTTGGATTTTTCGTGCAAACAGAACGGCGCGGGGATTTGTTCCGACTATGAGCATCTCGCGCAGGTTTCGACCCCGGACCCTGATTTGCGACAGCAGATACCTGGCAACAAGTCTGGTTGAGACGAACGTGACACTACTAATAAACCACAACGCCAGTACGAACAAAGGAGTGACCATCGCCAATCTGAAGAGGAACGCGGCGATGCAAACACAGCCGACTCCAAAAGTGGTCGCCTTGGCGATGTCGAGAACCTCGTCCTCTTGTCCGGATAGTCGCCTCGAATCATATAGGCCGAAAAGGCGGAAGATGATGTTCCAAACGAGGAGGAAACCAGCGAATAGCGCAAAGTTTCTGACCTTAACGCGCATGGCGAGAAAGTCCGCAAAGGAGACTATGGCAGTTTGGTGTGCGACGAGTACTGCGGCCAGTCCAAAAGAGAGAGACATTACCGCCAAGTCGAACAGCATGGCAGCTTTGACGAAGAGTTGACGGCCAAGAGTTGTCATTGGAAGGAATACCCTGAATTCTGATCTCGTAGCGAGATAGAAAGAACAACCGTAAAGGTTCGTTACACTTTCAGCGGAACAGGATCGGTCGAATCGAGGACCTGGGCAGTTCAGACATGGCGATAAAATTAGGGAGAGCTCGCCCAGCGTCAATGCGCATGCGCTCTCGGGATCGCCTACTCAGATGGCTTCCACCTCGTAGCCGTCGATCTGAACGGAGACCGACCGCTGAATCAACTCGACCGAGACAACGAGTCTCCGGTTCGATTTCTCGGCTACCAGAATCCCCTCGACTCCATCCAGGCATCCCCCCCGAATTCGTACGCGCTGGCCTACCTTGATGAAGGGGTACAGCGAACCGCTGACGTTTTGGACGAGCAGCGTCTGTATATCTTCGATTTCCTTGTCTGCAATTGGAGCACCCAGCCCGTGAGCACCAAGAATGCTGAGGACACCCGGGGTTTGTAGCGCTGAAAGACGCATCTCCACTGAGGGGGCTAGGCGCGCGAACGCATAGCAAGGAAAAAGCGGCAGCTCAATAACTTTACGCCTGTCACTCCAGCGGTGTGTCTGGGTGACGAGCGGCAGAAAGGTAGTAACGCCCTTCTCTTGGAGCTGCTTTGCCACATTCTTTTCGTGGCGAGCCCGTGTTTGAACGGCATACCAGTAGGTCGGCTCAAACAAAGGAGCGAGCGGAAGCATCGCCGAAGGCGTGCGGCTAAGTTGTTGGAGGCTATTCACAGCTTCGCCCTCTCAGTCACATTCCCGCGACTTTCCCTTTGGGCCTTGTCGCTAGAGTGCCTGACCGAAATCGTTCTTTCTGACCCCGCCGCACGTCAAATGTTGCGGTAAATGGTTTCCGGAATCGGAAAAGTCCGATTGTTCAAAACCGCACCGAGCAGACGTACATTCGCGGATTCCAAGCTCTCTTTGGCCTTGCGCGCGACTTCGCGGCGAGTCAAGTTCGCCTCGACGACCAAGATGACGCCGTCGACGAGCGGCCCCAACAGGGACGCGGCC
>Ga0210399_10005032_pt1 | contig 10271 bp, 10 predicted proteins | sample IncBWC14MmetaG_FD_150865 | JGI IMG/M metagenome (GOLD analysis project Ga0210399, IMG submission 150865) | Forest soil microbial communities from Barre Woods Harvard Forest LTER site, Petersham, Massachusetts, United States - Inc-BW-C-14-M | ecosystem: Environmental > Terrestrial > Soil >...
GCCGGCGGGGTGTCGACCAGAACCACGTCGAACTGCGCGCTGGCAAGCTCCAGGTAACTCGCCATCGCCGGTCGCAGCAGCAGCTCCTGCGGGTTCGGCGGCACCGGACCGGCCGGCATGACCGACAGCGAGCCGAATGCCGGGAGCTGAACCTCGCCCGCCGCACGCCCCGACAGTACCGACGTGAGACCCACCCGGTCCGGAATGTCGAAGATGCGGTATTGCCGCGGTGCGCGCAGATCCGCGTCGATCAGCAATACGCTCATGCCGAGCTGCGCGAACAGCACGGCGAGGTTCGCCGCCACGAAGCTGCGTCCCTCGCCGGAACCGGGACTCACGATCGCCAGCGCGCGCGGCTGGCCGCTCAGTCCGGCGCGGCGGATGAGCAGCCGGGTCCTCAGGGCCCTGAGCGGCTCGACGCTCGGATGCAGCGCGTCGCGACAGACGACCAGGTCCGGATGCAGGGCGCCGCCGCCCGGCGACTGACACGGAGAGTCGAACTGCTTGGCGAGCGCCATCTGCAGGTCTTCCCGCGTAATCAGCCCGAGCGCGAGCGCCGCCTCACCGAAGCGCACGCCGCGGCGCATCTGCTGCAGGCGCAGGACCTGTCCGACGCGCGCGCTGTCGAGCTTGCCCTCGCTCGTCAGGATGCTGCCGATTCGCAGGTCGCGTCGCGCTTCGTACGCCGTGCCCTCGAGGGGCTGGGCCCTGCCGTGCGCGCCCATCGGCCGCTCACCCGGGACCGGGCAGCGCGCGCAGCGGCCCGCCCGGCGGTCGCGGCAGCAGGCCCGCGCGCCGGCCCTCCCGGCCCTCGCTGCTGAGCACGGCGAGCAGGGGCACCTGCAGTGCCGCGGTCAGATCCTCGGCGCATCGTACGCGCGCGTCCTGTTTTTCCTGCCACGCGACCAGCGCGCAGCCCAGCGCGAGACCGGTGACCAGCGCGAGCGCGAGGTTGAGCGGAATGTTGGGGCGAAATGGCGCCAGCGGCACCGCCGCCGGACTCAGCACCGCCACGTTCGTCTGGCTCGCGCGACTGTCGACCTGGCTGGAGAAGTAGCGCTGCAGCGCGGTGTCGTACGCGCGCTCGGCCGATGCGGCGTTGTGCTCCAGCACCGGGTCGAGGGTGCGCGCCTGGTCGGGGTTGTCCGTAGACGGGCGTGACGACGCGCGCGGCGTGGCGAGGCCATCGGGATCGGCGACGCCCGCGGCTACCTTGCGCAATTCGGCCTGCAATCGGCCGCGCAGCTCGAGGTTCTGCGACACCTGACGCTGGTACACGGGATGGTTCACGCCGTACTGGGTGGAGAGCTCGCGGAGCTTCTCCTCCCCATGCAGCAGCTCCGCCCGCAGCTGCTGGATGAAGGCGTCGTCCCGGACCTGTGGAAGCCGCTCGGGATGCTGCGCGAGTTGCTGTGCCTTCGCCTGCTGGTCGGCGCGCAGCTTGCGCTGTGCATCCTCGAGACTCCCACGCAGGCCCTTCAGCTGCTCATCGAACCAGGCGGCGGCCTCGCGGTTGGGGGCCACCCGCAGCTCCAGCGTCGTGCCGATATAGGCCGTGGCAAAGGCGTTGGCGATCGTCGCGGCGAGCCGCGGGTCGCTTGAGGTAACCGTGCCGCGGATCACGCTGCTCTGCGTAGTCTCGACCTTGAGCATATGCTGCAGCCGCTCGACCAGCACGTCCTCGAGACGCGGGGCACCCGAGGCGCGCACCCCGAGCGCCGCCAGGGCCGCCGGGCTCTCGGGGAGCTTCAGCTGTTCAACCACACGGCGGGCGACTTTGGGGCTCGCGAGGATGTCGGCCTGCGTCTGCAGGTAGCTCAGGTGCTCCTGCGGCATTCCGAGCTCGCGCAGCCCTTCCCCCATCGACTGCTCGTTCCGGGAGTCGACCAGCAGTGAGACCGTCGCGCGGTAGCTCTTCGGCATCACGAGGCTCGCCACGGCTGCCGCGAGCACCACCGCGACGAGCGACAGGGCGAACACCCGGAAACGCGCGCGTAACGCAAGGAGGAACTGCCGCAGGTTCACGCTGGTGCGCTCCTAGAAGAGGCGCTCGCGCACCATGATCACGTCGTCCGCGCGCACCAGGTCCGTTGGCTGGACGCTCAGCTTGCTCACCTGTCCGCCCGGCGCGTGGCGCTCGATCTTCAGGCCGCGCAGAGTGCCGCGTGGAGTGAGTCCGCCACCGACCGCGATCGCCTGCATCACCGTCATCTCCGGCTGCAGCCGATAGGCACCAGCCTTCTGCACCTGACCGTAGAGATAGAACTGCGCAGCGCGCTTCACATAGACGACATCGCCGTTCTGCAAGCGCACGTCGTTCGACAGGTCGCCGCTGCGGTACATGCGCGCAACGTCGACCGCCGTGCGCGACTCCTTGCCGTTCACGTCGCGCACCACGACCACGTCGTTATCCCCCTCCCCGTTGATGCCGCCCGCACGGGCGAGAACGTCGGTGAGGCTGTTGCTGACGTCGTCCAGAGGATAGCGGCCCGGCTTGCCGACCTCCCCCAACACTGACACCTGCCGGCTGCGTACCTGCTGTATGGCGAGACTCACCTGCGGCTTGACGACGAACTTGCCGCGCGTGAGCCGATCGGCGATGCGCGCCGCGGCCCCCTCGGGCGTGAGGCCGGCGATGACGACCTCGCCGATCAGCGGAAAGGTGATCGAGCCGCGCTCAGAGATGCGCGCCTCGGTCGTCAGATCGGGATCCTGGAACACGGTGATACGGACGGAGTCGCCGGCGCCGAGCAGCTCTGGCGATGGCGCGGCCGGCGCCTGAGGCGGCGCGCTCAGCACGACGTACGGCAGCGCCAGCGCACACGCCAGACAGAGTTCCGCAATTCGTGTCGTCCGCGCCATGGTGCAAACGCTAATGGCCGCGGGTTATCTCCCCGGTCTCGTTCGTGTAGTCCAACCGAGCTATTGCGGCTGTCTCACAGTCATCACTAACCTACGCGCCGTCGAGATTCCACTACATTTGAATCTCACCAACGTCGGCCTGCAGTCGGTTCCCGGGAAGATGCTCGCGTGGACGCTACAGAATTACGGTGCTTATATCGTCGACAGCAGGGGCAGCCCCGGTTTTGACTTTTCCATCGAGGACGGAGCTGCGGGAAGCAAGGCCACCGAATTTCAGGCTGACTACGGATTCCCGTTTGACGGCCGCCTCGGGTACTTGACGCTTACCGGCTCTACGGGACAACCCACCCCTCAGGCGAAATGGGTGAGTGACATTCGCCTGATCATTGATTATCTCAGGGTCGTCAGCAACAACTCGCCGACCAGCATCGGCGGCGGTGGAACGCCGCTCCAACCCCTGGCTCCGACGTTCCAATAGCGCCTAGAGGGAGAGGCGCGCTTTGAGCCAGAAGACATCCGCGGCATAGCCGCCGAAGGCGATGTTCGAAGAGCGGTCCTCGTGGAGGAAGCTCACCTGCACCGTAACCCAGCTCGCCGGGTGGTAGGCGAGCAAGGCGCTGAGGCTGCGCACGCCGTCGTCACGCGGCAGAGCCGCGCCGAGCGCCACGACCGGATCTGAGAGATAGCTCCGCTCGAGCCACGCGAGGCTGACGGCCAGGTCGATGGAGTCGGTCGCGTGCCACAGCGGGCGCAGCGTCAGCCCCCTCACCATGACGATGCTCGAGTGGATGTACTCATAGGGACTGATGTCGCGCTCGGCGAGCGCGCTCACCGACACCTTGACGTCCGGAGTCCAGGTGTATTCGAGGCGCCCGGTAGTGCGGTTGAAGTCACGCGAGGTAACCTGGTCGTAGTTGCGGTGTACCTGGTCGGCGCGCGCTACCACGTGCGAAGGCGTCTCGGATCCGACGTCGACCACCACGCCGAAGCCGTACTGCGAATAGCCGTTGCTGATCATGACGGCCCCGATCGTCTGGTCCACGGGAAAGTGGCCCGACTCGTAGCGCGTGTCGAGTCCGAACCAGTTGCCGGTGCCCGCCGCCTGACTCAGCGAGGCCTCGAGTGAGTCGACGGTGACGTTGTTGTATTGCCCATTGGGATCGCTGTTGCTCTGGGCCAGATCGTCGCCCGCGACATACAGCTTCCAGTCCGGGGTGACGAGCCACGAGCCCTTGGCAAACTCCTCCCGTACGTGCAGCCGGTCGGGGACCACGCCGAGCGTCTCCGCGAACTGCGCCAGTGAGTAGTTCTCCGACACCCCGAGCTCGCCGCTCAGGGTGCTGCCGACCTGCCACAGCCAGCTGCCGCGCAGGTCGTAGCCGTCGTAGTCGAGCTGGTGGAAGCGATCGTAGCGGTAGCTGTTGTAAGTCAACGTGGCCTGAAAGCGTTGCAGGCTCACCGGCACGTCCGCGCTGAGGCCCGCCGAGGTCGTGCGATAGGTGTCGCCACGCGAAGCGAAACCGATGGTGAGGAGCGGGTCGACCTGGTTTGAAATGCGAAACAGGTTGTCGTCGGTGGTGACGGTCTCCTCGACGAACGGCGTGATCTTCGGGGTGTCCTGAGTCTGCGCCTGCACCTGCATCGCCGCCAGGGCCAGCAGACCGCCGAGGGACAGCCGCGCCGTCCAGCTCCCCGGAATGGCAACCCTCATCGGCGCCGCAACCCTTGCGGGTCGAGACTGCGGCTCCCGAGGGCAGACATGCGGCGGTGTCCGATCGCCCAGGCTCCCACCAGGCCGGCGATCACCAGCGCCCAGCCGCCCGACACCGGCGTACCCGGCAACGGGCTCGTGAGACCCGCGAGCTGTGTGCGCTCGCCCGACAGCGCGACGCTGGGGGCGCCGAGCGGCGCCACGCCCCGCGGGCCCGACTCCACCGCCGCGGATGCCCCGCCGACCTGGGTCGCCATGGCCGCCATCGACAATGCGAGCAGAGCGCCTCGCAGGCGCGATGACATCCGGGCCGACGCTGGCTTCATAACCTACCTCTTTAAGGATCGAGAAAGCGCAGCGCGAGTGCCCGGCCGACTGCCTGGGTGCGGTTGCGCACGTTGAGCTTGCGCAGGATCTTCTGCACGTGATTCTTGACCGTGAGTGGACTGATGCCGAGGATCGTTCCGATCTCGAAGTTGCTCTTGCCGAGATGGATCCAGCGCAGGATCTCCTTCTCGCGCACCGTCAGCAGATCGGGCGTGTGCGCCGTCGCCTGAGTGTCCTCGAGCGGCCGCGCGAGGCGCGAGCGCATCCATGCGAGGTGCAGGAACGGCACGACCAGCTCGAGCAGAAACGCCTGCTCGCCGCCGGGGTCGTCGGCCGGCGCGCCGACCACGAACAGGCTCACGGGCTTGCCGAGCGAGTCGTAGGTGCCGTGCACCAGCAGGCGGTCTGCCCCGATCGCGTTCAGCTCGGCGGCGAACTGGCCGCGCGCCGGCGACTCGGCGCCTTCGACGCCGCATACGACCGGGTGGTATTCGGCTTCGACCCAGCGCCTGACGAGGCTGGCGACCAGCTCGACGTCCTGCTGGAACAGCGCGCGGACCCGCTCCGCGTCGATCCACGGACTGGCGAGGCACTCTGCCTGGTAGCTGAGCGCGCGCTCCTCGCGCACCGCGCACAGCAGCAGCTCGTGCCGCAGCAGGTTCTGCAACAGCCCCTGGGTCCAGCCGAAGAGCTGCGGGCGCGAGTGCACCCGGAGCGATGCGTCGATGTTGAGCAGCAGCGCCTCGAGCACGCGCGCATCGAGCAGCTGTGCACCGCCTGCGGACCAGCGCTCGGGGCCGCGAGCCGGAGCACGTTGTCCTCCTCCCGGTGCCGTATGGGTCTTCACCTGCGTCTCGCTTACCTGCATGGCCGTAGCCACCTTCGCCGTTGTCTCCACACGGACTATGGGAAGCCTTTGTTATGCAGTCGTGATGCGCGCCCGAACCCGCCCGGGTAGTCCGTTCTGCCTAGGAAAACGCCCCAGCCGATTCATCGGCTTGCGCTCGGGCTCTTCTAGGATTTCGACATGGCGGCCACGGGCCTGGAGCTGCAGCACGCATTGAACGACCGCCGGGTCGCACCGGCGGCGCGCAGCGTCGCCGCGATCGATGCGCTGATGACGATCGGCACGCTGCTCGGGTGTATCGCCCTTTTCCACGTACCCTACCAGGGCGCGTATCTGATACTCGGACTGCTGGTCTTCTCACTGACCTTTCCGGGTAGCGCTCCGGCCGCGGGAAATGTCGGCGCGCTGGCCCGCGAGGCCGTGGCGAGCTGGTCACTGACCGTCGTAGTGCTGGGGGTCATCGGCTGGGCAACCCGCACCGTGGAGGTTTTCGACCAGCGCGTGCTGCTCGCCTGGCTGCTCGCAACCCCGCTCGCGCGTGTCGCCGGACACCTGGCCCTGCCGCCGCTGCTGCGCAGCCTCTATGCCGCCCGGCATGCCCAGCGTGTCGCGGTCATCGTCGGCGCCTGCGAGCTCGGCCGTGCGCTCGCCGAGCGGCTGCGCCGCAATCCGCTGCTCGGGATTGAGGTAGCCGGGTTCTTCGACGACCGCGGTCCCGATCGCACCGGAGAGGAAGCCGCCGACGCCACTCTCGGGACGCTCGACCAGCTTGCCGACTACGTCAAGGCCGAGCGCATCGATCTCATCTACATCACGCTCCCCATGGCATCCCAGCCGCGCACCGTACGGCTGCTCGATCAGCTGCACGACACGACGGCTTCGATTCACTTCGTGCCCGACATCTTTCTGTTCGACCTCATCCAGGGCCAGATCGACACGGTCGACGGCATGCCGGTCGTGTCGGTGTGCGAGACGCCGTTCCGCGGGCTCAACGGCCTCGTCAAGCGCGCGAGCGACATCGTGCTGGCGTTGCTCGTGTGCCTCATCGCGCTGCCGCTCATGCTGCTCATCGCAGCGGGCGTCAAGCTGAGCTCGCCGGGCCCGGTGATCTTCCGGCAGCGCCGCTACGGGCTCGATGGCCGGGAAATCGTGGTGTACAAGTTCCGCTCCATGACGGTCACCGAGGATGGCACGCACATCCGGCAGGCGACCCGCGCCGATGAGCGCGTGACCCGCTTCGGCGCATTCCTGCGCCGCAGCTCGCTCGACGAGCTGCCACAGTTCATCAACGTGCTGCAGGGACGCATGAGCGTCGTGGGGCCGCGGCCGCATGCCGTCGCCCACACCGAGCTCTATCGCAAGCTGATCAAGGGCTACATGTTCCGCCACAAGGTCCGTCCCGGCATTACCGGCTGGGCACAGGTCAACGGCTCCCGCGGGGAAACCGACACCCTTGAGAAGATGGAGCGCCGCATCGCCTTCGACCTGGCTTACCTGCGCCAGTGGTCGCTGCGGCTCGATCTGTGGATCGTGGTGAAGACGCTGTTCGTCGCGCTCGACGGGCTCAACGCGTATTGACCGCGCTATTCCCCGCCGGTTCGAAAGCAATAGCCCGCGCCGCGCACCGTTTCGATCATGCGATCGTGACCGCTCGGCTGCAGGGCCTGGCGCAGCTGGCGGATGTGCACGTCGACGGTGCGGTCCTCGACGAACACGTGGTCACCCCACACCTCGTCGAGCAGCTGGCTGCGGCTGTAAACGCGCTCCGGATGGGTCATCATGAAGTGCAGCAGGCGAAACTCGGTGGCCCACAGCTTGACGTTGGCGCCGCCGGCGGTGACGCGGTGTGCGGCCGGGTCGAGCTTCAACCCGTCGAATTCGACCGGCTCCTCACCGAGCAGCGGCGCCCCGCGCCGCACCACTGCCTTGATGCGCGCGAGCAGCTCCCGATGCGAGAAGGGCTTGGTGAGATAGTCGTCGGCCCCGGCCTCGAGCCCAGTCACCTTGTCCGTCTCATCCGAGCGGCCGGTCAGCATGATGATCGGCATCTGCTTGGTGCGCCGATCGTTGCGCAACTCGCGCAAAAAGCTCACGCCGCTCGCCGTCGGCAGCACCCAGTCGAGCAGCATGAGGCCGGGCAGCTCGGTGCGGATCGCCTCCGCCGCTTCCTCGACGTTCGCGGCCCGCATCACCTCGAACCCGGCGCGCTCGAGGCCCGACGCGATGAGCCGCTGGGTCACCGGTTCATCCTCGACGATGAGAATCGCGCCGCGCACGGTCCGGAATCATAGGTGGGCGCCACGCGGTCGGATATCACCGAATTCCGATCTTGATGTAGCTGCGGCACGGCACACCTGTCGAGCAACCTCGACAGGCATGCTGTTACGGCTCTCAGATGAGCCGGTACTTGACCGCGTAGCGAACCAGCGCGGCGTTGCTCGACAAGGCCAGTTTCCGCAGGATCCGCGACCGATAGGTGCTGATGGTGCTCGGGCTGAGAGTCATCTCCTCGGCGATCTCGTTGATCTGTTTGCCGGATGCGATCAGCCACATCACCCGGTACTCGCGATCCGAGAGCAGGTCGTGCGGCGGCTTCTCGCCGCCGCCGGCGAGCTCGGTGGCCAGTTTCTCGGCAAACGCGGAGCTTACGTACTTGCCGCCGCCCACCACCTTGCGGATCGCGCCCGTGAGGTCCTCGTTGGCGCTCGCCTTGTTGATGTAGCCTGCGCCGCCGGCCTTGAAGACCTGCCCGGCGTGCACGTCCTCCGGCAGGATGCTCAGCACCAGGACCGGGCGCTCCGGATAGTGCCGCTTCACCTCGCGCACCAGATCGGCGCCGCTGCAGCCGGGCATCGAGTAGTCGAGCACCGCTACGTCCCAATCGAGCTTGCGCGCCATCTCGAGCGCCTCATCGCCGTTTCTCGCCTCGCCCACGACCGACATGTCCTGCTCGGCGGCGACGATGTCGCGCAGGCCTCGGCGAACGACAGGGTGATCGTCTGCGATCAGAATTCTCACGACGGCTCTCCTCGGCACCACTGGTCCCATTGGTCGTTGATCCACGTCTCAGTCCCTCGGCAGCGTCACCCTCACGAGCGTGCCCCTGCCTTGCGCCCCGTTGACATCGACCCGCCCGCCAAAGGGCAACACGCGCTCGCGCACTCCCATCAGGCCGAGCGACTTCGGGCTCGCCGCCGCCTCCCCGTCGATTCCGCGGCCGTTGTCCTCGACCGCCAGCACCACCCGGCCGCCCTCAGGCCGCATTGCCACATCGACCCGAGTGGCATTCGCATGGCGCGCCACGTTCGTCAACAGCTCCTGGCATATCCTGAACAGCGCGGTGGAGCGCGCCGGGTCGAGCTCCACGGCCTCGGACGGCAGCGTCACGCTGCAGCGGATGCCGCTGCGGCGCTGGAACTCATCCGCCTGCCACTCGAGGGCCGCCACCAGTCCGAGCTGGTCGAGTACGTCCGCGCGCAGCCGCGAGACGATCTGGCGCACGGATTGCATGGTGGCGTCGATCTGCTCCGACATCGCCTCCGCACGCTCACGCAGCGCCCGCGAGTTGCGTGGCAGGCGGCTTGCGATCCAGCTCGCGTCCATCTTGAGTGCCGTCAGCTCCTGACCCAGCTGGTCGTGGAACTCCCGCGCAATGCGCGTCCATTCCTCCTCGCGCACCGACTGCAGGTGTGCGGCGAGCGCACGCAGATTCTCCTCAGAGGCCTTGAGGTGACTCTCGGCCGCCGTACGCTCCTTGATCTCCTGCAACAACGCCGCGTTCTTGCGGAAGAGATCGACGAACACCGCGATCTTCGACTTCAGGATCTCGGGCGTTAGCGGCTTGACGATGTAGTCCACCGCGCCCGCCTCGTAGCCGCGCGTGATCGAAGAAGTGTCCTCGTAGGCGCCGGTGAGAAAGATAATGGGTGTGTGGCGGGAGCGCTCGCGCTCGCGGATCAGGCGCGCTACCTCGAAGCCGTCCATGCCGGGCATGCGGGCGTCCAGCAGGATGACCGCAAAGTCTTCCTTCAGCACACAGCGCAGTGCCTCCTCCCCCGACCTCGCGGCCACCACGCGCAAAGGCATGTCCCCCAGGAGCCCCTGCAACGCGGTCAGGCTATGAGGATCGTCGTCGACGGCAAGCACGCTCGCCTCCTCCGATCGGGAACTCATCACCTCTCCAATGCAGCGTCGCGGCGGATTATCGATCACCACGGCTCTGTAGAGAACCCGTGACGGGAAAAAACTGCCGTGTCTCGGTGCCCCGCCCCATCCTCAGGCGCCGCGCCTGTAGGTGTGCGCCGAGATTCCTGTAGGAAAGCGTTGACAGCGGGAGCGCGGTCCCGCAAGCGCCCTCAGAGCCCTGTTTTGGGGTTGAGGGGCAGCGAGGCCCTCGCCATGAGCAGCGCTCCTTCGAGGCCCGAATCGGCGAGCGCGGCGCTGACACAGAAGTCCGGCGCCGCTGCGGCCTCACCCACCCCATAGCCGGCAAGCGTGCTCGTGAGAGCGCTGCGCAGACGCTCG
>Ga0210399_10005038_pt1 | contig 10267 bp, 9 predicted proteins | sample IncBWC14MmetaG_FD_150865 | JGI IMG/M metagenome (GOLD analysis project Ga0210399, IMG submission 150865) | Forest soil microbial communities from Barre Woods Harvard Forest LTER site, Petersham, Massachusetts, United States - Inc-BW-C-14-M | ecosystem: Environmental > Terrestrial > Soil >...
CATCTACCTCGACCCGGCCGCCCGAGAGTTCTTCGTCGACTACGATCGCATAGCCACCGACGCCGCGGCCATGCTCCGACTCGAAGCAGGACGCAACCCTCACGACAAGGACCTCATCACCCTCGTCGGCGAACTCTCCACCCAGAGCGAGCTGTTCCGCCAGCACTGGGCCTCGCACAACGTCAAATTCCACCGCAGCGGCCGCAAACGACTCCGCCATCCCGCCGTCGGCGAGCTCGACCTCAACTTCGAGGCCATGGAGCTCCCCTTCGAGCCCGACTTGCGCCTCAACCTCTACACCGCTGACCCTGACACCCTTGCGGCCGACGGACTCAAACTACTTGCCAGCTGGGCCGCGACCCGCGCCGTCGACAACACCGCCACGCGAGACGCTCACGACGTTCGCTGATCAACCAGCGCCCCAGCAGAACCTGCTTGCCGGCGCGTCCGACAACACCGCGACTGCAGCCGAGGACGCTGCTCCGGTCAGGTGCCTGCGACAGCAGGCGGTTCCGCAGATCGACGGCCTAGAGCTCGGCCTTCATGCGCTTCGTCTGGAAAATCGAGCCGCTGGCCAGCCTGGACGACGACGCCATCGTCGCCGCGATCGCACCGACCATCCAGCGCTACCTCGACAGTGATGTCTACGCTGCAACCTGCAAAGCACCACCGGCCGAGTAGAGACGTGATCCTGGTTGCCATGGTTTAGGCGCGTATCTGGTGCGATCCAGCTTGGGTCTGGCCCAGGGCGACAAGACCAGGCAAGACCAGGGCCCAGGCGAAAGCCGGATCCAGGAGACCCTCGAGACGGCCTGGACGTCAGCTAGCGGCGACTCCACGTCCGCGGCCAGCCGGGCGGTCTTAGGGGGGTTCACCGGGTCTTTCCCGGGCAGTGGACGGGGGTGACACCCGGGCTTGCTGGGACGCCAAAGGCGAGGGTCCTGCGGACGGTCAGGCGCGGGAGGCCAGGCGGGTCCGCAGTTGCCAGAGGGCACGACCGGTGAACAGCAGGCGGGCCATCCGCGCGACCCAGCTCAGCCACGGCTGTCCGGCCACCAGCGGTACCGCCTCGATCCAGGCGTGGCGCCGCCACAGCCGCCGGGCCAGCCACACCAGGGCACCCACGGCGGCCACGCCGACGGCGAAGATCGCGAGCAGGGCGCCTACCACGACGCCGAGCAGCCCGCCGTGCACCATGAAAGCGGTGATCAGCAGGGTGAGAACCAGCAGGCTTCCAGCGGTCACCACACCGAACGCCAGCATGATCCGGCGGCCTGCCCGGGCCAGAACGGCGCGCATTACCGCGACGTCGAGCGGATCACCGCCGCGGTATCCGCCCCACGGCCCCGCCGAGGGGATCACCACGCCTTCGTGCGGCAGGCTGTCGGTCACCATGCCCAGATCCCGGACCGTCTGCCCCCGGTACACCGCGTCCAGCCGGTCCTGGAACTCATCCAGAGAAAGCCGACCCGCCACGTAGTGCTCGCGCAGCTGGGCGGCGGACGCCTCCCGGTCCGCATCCGTCACGGCCGCGCCGCCGTACCTGGCCACGAGAACCTCCCCGTCCGTTCCCGGGGCGTCCCCAGGAGCTGATGCTGACACGATATGTCGCGTAACAGCGTGGCGGCAACTTGACAACCGCACCGTTCTACAGGTCCGCGGCCGCGGACGCTGGAGGTGCGACGGTCTGATAGATGGCTCTGTGTCCTGCCCGCCTTGAGCTGTCGGGGAACTGATCGTGATCAGCGCAAGCCGTTAGCTCGGGCGTTCTGGCACGCGCGTGATACCGGGCACGACGACGACTCTGCTAGGGCTGGTCGGCAGCGTGAGACACTAGCGCTGCGGGGACGGAATCCCGGCCATACGACCGCCGGAGGACCGCCGCCCCAGGCGAGCACCGCGGCGGCGGTGCCAGCTTCGGCGGATCCGCGAGGCCAGCAATGCGAACACAGCGATGCCGACAGCCAGCATCACGGCTGCGACTGCTGCCGAGGCGACCGGGTGGAATACGGCGAACGACACCAGGCCGGCCACGCCCAGGTCCTCGAGCAGGCTAGCGGCGATGTTGCTGAACGGTTCAGGGCTCGCGTTGACGCCAACCCGCATGCCGGTCTTGACGACGTGCGAGGCGAGCGCCGACCCGCCACCGAGCGCGGCCGCCGCGATTGTCGCGGCCGAGTTAGCGTGCGCCTGCTGGGCCATGACGACGCCGATCGCGCCGCCGACTACTGGCCGCACCGCAGTGTGAACGACATCCCACACCGAGTCCAGCATCGGAATCTTGCCTACCACGAACTGGCCGATGTACAGCACAGCCGCAGCCGCTAGCACCGACGGGCGCTCCAGCACCGGCGGTACCGCGGCGATGTGCCCGAACCTGCCCAGCAGGCCGAGCACGAGCACCGCCGCGTAGCTGTTGACACCACTGGCAACGCCGCTGGTGAAAATCAAGGAGACTGGGAGCATCCCCGTCCGTCCTCCAGCCCTCGCATTTGCGCCCACTATTGCGCTGGTTCCAGGCGGAACTGCCCCGATACGGCCCGGACATCCCAATTTATATCGACGTATGAGGCATGTACGTCGTCGGGAACCCGCTCAGCATGCGTGATTGATCACAGTCGGCCGGGGGCTACTGACTACGGCTTCGAGCCCCGCCTGGTGCACCAACTCAGGTCTTAGGCCTTCGCTGCCCGCTGCCGCCCGCAGCTGCACCAAGATCACAAACGGCCAGCTGCATGATCGCGACTGACCGCTGAGCTGGGTGGGCATTACTGGATCGAACCAGTGACCTCCTCGGTGTGAATTAGGCCTGAGCGTTGCCCGTGGTTGTCTGCATCGGCCTGGAAGTGCCGCTGACCTGGGCAAGGGACCGCCTGTACTTCCCCAGACTCCTTGCTGCTCTTCGCCGGACGGCTTCCAGCGGCCCCGATGATCTAGCATCGTTCGAATGCTCGAACTGAATCTCGCTCAGAAGGCCGGGAAGTGGCAGGCCCGTACCGGTGCCCCGCCCGGCGTTGTCACCGGAGCCCGCTCATCCGGACATAGCCTGGGAGTGCTGTGAGTACACCCCGCCAACCCGAGCGCGATCGCCTCCTAGTCTCTGAAATCTCCAGTGAGGGGCGGCTTCATGCGCCCGGCGCAAGCTGGCTGTGGACGAAAGCGTCGCGGCGGTGGCAGGCAGCAGACCCTGCGAGCGGGAGGCGCACAGGCGGGTTGGGCAGTCATGAACGAGCGGCACAGCGCCACGGACGAGCGCTTCCATCCTTGCCCGGGCGGACGCCACTGGGGTCCGCGGCGCGGCGGGCATCCTCCCCTACACCGTAGCGGGCGACGGCCGCGCATGGGTGCTGCTGTCCCATCGATCCCCGCACGTCCAGCGCGGCGGCACCTGGAGGATGTTCGGCGGCGCTATCGACGTGGGCGAGACCGCGTGGCGGGCTGCGGTCCGCGAGACCTGCAAGGAAATCCGGGGGATCACGCCGGATCAGGCCGACATTGCAGGGGGTACATATGGGAGTGCCCGCAGGGGTGCGGGTGGCCTGTTACTGTGCGTAACACCGCCAGGAGCGCTCAGTCTAAGTCCGCGCGAGCGAATAGCAAGACTCCGCCCCGAAGCGTGGCACGGTTTATTCTGTTGCTGGATGTGAGAGGAGGCGGCCTGGATGACTACTGAATACCCACAGGGTGACGAGCCGCTGATCCCCATGCCCGCCCTGTCACTCGCCGCTCTGCGCCAGGCGGTCGCCACGGTCGCGCCGTCCCGGCTGCCGGAGTTCTTCCAGGAAATCCAGGACGCCTTCACCCAGGCGGGCGAGGAAGACAGCGTCTTCCCCATCCGCCACTTCTACCGGCGCTGGGGCGCCGCCATTGCCATTGAGCGGCGGCCCTCGGTCGCCGTCCGGCTCCACGCCGCCGAACGAGCCGTCGCCGACCCCGACCCTGCCGTCCGGGACCAGGCCGTCCGGGAAGCCGCTGAGATCGTCCAGACGGCCTACCGCGAGGTCGCGGGTGGCTGACCTGGTACTGGGAGCCTGTCACCGATGACCTGCTCGACGGGTTGCCACCTGCCGTCCTGGCAGCGGTCCCGTCAGGTAGCTGAGGAACTGACCGCCCGCGAATCGATGGTCTTCCTCGACGGGCGAGAGTTCACCGGCGAGCCGCCGGGGCTGCGCACCGTCCAGCGAGGCCGCTAAGCCTGTCTACCTGACCGACGTCCGCGGCGAACGCGTGGTCATCATCCAGGTGAACTGGATCAGCCAACCCAAGCAGATTTTCGGTTCTTTGTTCAGGTTTTGCTAGGTGGGGCGGGTGGGGCTCGAACTCACGACCGGCGGATTATGAGAACTACGGCCCTGTGCACCGTACCCACTACCTGCACGGATACCACGAAGCCGTGCCGCCGATGGCCCCGATTGCACTGGTCGCACCGATGGCTCGGTCCACGAACCGGTCCACGGCCGCCGCGCCCGATCCCCTTGTCCTGTTACTGTACGTAACATCGCCAGCAGCGCCCGCCATGCATCCGCGCGAGGTCTGGTGCGTAAGGAGCCCGGGCCTATCCGAATGCGATCGCGAACATAACTAACCGCGGGTCTCGGCGCGCCCGCGCCGTCCAGACGGTCGGGTTGGCGGCGTGGCGAGCTAGCATCGTGGCATGAGCGTGCAGCCTTCGCAGCACGACAGTCACGACGTCATCCGTCTCGGTGGCGAAACCGCTGTCGTGGTTCCGGTGCACGAGTACCACACGCTGAGGGCCCTGCGGGACCGCGCATCCGCCGAGCAGGTCGAGGAAGCCGAGATCGACGCTGCCATCGCCGAGCACGAGGCGTGGAAGGCGGCCGGACGGCCAGGCCTGAAGTCGCACGACGAGTTCATGGCTGAGGTGTTCGGCGGCTCCCGGTGAGGATCATCTGGTCAGAGATCGCGCAGGCGACCTTTGTCCGCTTCATGGCCGACCAGGCCGGGATGATGGCCGTCAGCCGCCGTGGAAGCCTTAGCTGACGATCCGGCGCCTCCGGGCGCGTTCGTCCGCGGTGCCTACCGTAGGCTGCGCGTTGGCCCTTACCGAGTGCTGTATGAGGTCGAAGGGGACCTGATCACCATCGTGCGGATAGACCGGGTATAAGCCGCCGACCACCGATTCGAGCAACTGGCATCGGGCCCCGGTACTGCGCTGAGAGCGACCCGATTCCCCGCGTTCTCGCCGTGCGTCGACCGCAGGGACGACGCGAACGGCACAACGCCCGCCAACCGTCACTACCTCACAATCCCGCGGAGAGTTCCCTGGTTCTGGGAGAGTGCTGCGACGTGCAGTCGCTGACCGGCTTCGCTCATGCCCTGGTTTGTCAGAGGGCCGCGTTACCGTCATTCTCTGTGCTGGCCCACGCGGCGGCATGTGAGGAGCGGACGATGAAAGAACTGGTCTTGCCAGTGCCGAAGATGGTGTCGGCAACCTATGTAGTCCCGGTACCCACGCCGATGGGCACGGCCGAAGCAAGGCAGAAGGCCAGCACGGCGGTCAAAACAAGGCTGACCGGGCCGCTGCGGACGCTAACGGCGGAGTGGCTCGCCAAAAGGGTGGTGAAGGTCGCGGTCGAGGCAGCCGGTCTGCCGCCGCCCGGGTTGCTGGACAGGGAGCTGTTCGGCACTCCGGAACAGCGGGTCCTCCTCGCCCGTGCGCGCGCGTTCGTCCGGTTCAGTGCCACGCAGCGAGCATCGCTGATAGGCATGCAGGAATGGAAGGCGCGCGGCCCGGCCGCGGCGCTCGCTGCCGAGCTCGGCGCACCCGTGCTGGACCTGCAAGCGCTCCAGGTTCTGACCGCCGAGGACGCGTTGGCGACCTTGCCCGACACGACGCTGACTATTCCGGCCAGCATCAGTGGTGACATGACCATCGGCCTCACGTTCAACTCCTGGGTGCGCGTACATGACGTCGGCTATCAGGGCGTGATCGCGGTAATGACCGATGGCATGCGCCGCTTTGGGCTGCCCGAGCTCAGGCTGGGCCCCGCATCGCCGGAGCTGCGGGAGGAGCTAACCTCGCTACTGAACGGGGTGGCCTTCCGGATCTGGTCCGACCTGATCGCCCGCGCGCAAGATACCCCGAAGGCTACCGGCCTCCTCCACCTGCCGCGCTTCCTGCGGGTACCGGCCGAGATGGACATTCACCGCCGGGACCTGGACCGGGCAAGCGGCGTCCCGAATCGGGGCGGCATGTTCGCCGTCATCGGGCTGCAGTTCGATCCCGTGCAAAATGAAGACTCCGGGGGCTGGTTGACCGTATGCCCGCCCGCTTGCTGGGACACGAGCTGGGAGGACTTCATCGCCGATATGTGCCACGGGATGTTCGGCTTCGAGAAGCCGCGCTGGCACTACATCCCGGAGTTCGGCGCTCTCATGGATGCTTTGGCCAAAGCGGCTCAGACCCTGCCGGAAACCCGATCCCGGTTCCTGAGCGGCGACCTGCCGCCCGGCGGCCAGCTCATGGTCCGCTACGACGCAGCAGACGCCGACGAACTCCGGTGGGCCCGGGTCGAATCCTGGGAGGACGCCGGATACGCGGTCATCCGCGACACCGGCCGGGAACTCGCACCCGGAGTGCGGCCCGGCCCCCCGGTGACAATCGAGACCAGATGCATCGCTGACTGGGGCATCTGGGTGGACGGCAGCGGCGTCGTCGAGGGTGCCGGTACCGAAGGCGTCGGCAACCATTTCTCGTAGCCATCCACGCCGGGGACGGCGAGTCGAACCGTACCACTGGTTCTTGCCAGCCAGACTTTTCGGACCTTTATTCAAGTCATACTACGTGGGGCGGGTGGGGCTCGAACCCACGACCGGCGGATTATGAGTCCAGCCTGCCAGCACCCGATGTCATAGTCTCTGATCTGGGAAACATGCATATCCAGGATCATGATCAGGCCGATTTAGGCACGCATTTCCATGATCACCGTGCCGAGTAACCGTCTCCGGATCAGCTTCGGCGGTGAGTCAGGCTCCCGGACGCCCGTCGGCCGCTGGGCCATGCCATGACAGGGCCACCTGGCCGCTTACTCCCAACCCAGGCCGCTGACCTTCGACAGCACGCACCGGTGGCCATCACCCGTGAGGAACTTGAAAGCGAGAGATACCGCCCTGGCTACGACCGACGTACATAGCCGACGTTCGAAAGGCCGTATGTAATTTGCATACTACCGCGGGCTAGCGATTGGCCTCGTCTTCCCGATCTAGAGGCGTCATTGGGTGTTTGGCCGTCGCGAGCTAACTTAGCTCGGTGTGCTGCCGGTCGTGCTCGATGGCGGCTAGGTACGGAGGAGTTGGAGCTCGTCGGCGCATGCCACCAGAAGCGTATTTCGATGCCTTCGGGGACGCCGCGGATGTGTGCCCTCACCCATGTCTCGTCCCTTTGGAGGATGATCCCGACTTGGCGAGCCCGGTCACGGGCCTCATCGCTAGCCGTCCAGCCATCGGGAAGGTGCCGTCGGAAGCCGGGCACGTACGAGCCTCCGGAGCGGATCCAGCGGCCAACCGGTTCGAGGTGATTCGGCCATTGCGGCTTTCGGGGCAGGGTCTGCGTGGAGAGTGGGCGGTGGGATATCGAAGGGGACGGATGCCGCGGTCTTTCCGCCTCATGCCTCCCCGGCGGCTCGACCGGCTCAAGCTCGATGCACGTGCTCATCGGCCTCAGCACCAGTGCGGTGGTGATGTCTACCCTGGTGGAGGCGGTCGAGCGCGACTACCGCGTCATCGTTCCTTCCGACACCGTGACCGACCATCGCGCCGATGTCCACGACATCGTGAGCGATCCGCTGGTGGATTTGGGGGGCGACTCTGAACGCAGCAGCGATCGGAACGAGCGCGGTCGCGATCAGCGAGCAGTTGATCGGGTTAAGCGACGACTCCATGAACAGCGGCGTAACGAACCGCGACGAGAACGCATCTTTGGTGGTCTATGCGGTCGCCATCAGAATTGCTCCCCGAGTCGTTCGATGAGCAGGGGCCGCGGCGTAGAGGGTTTCGAGCTTGGCTCGTGAGAAGTCTTCGGCCAACACGTTTGCCATCCGCTCGACCCGGGCGCTGCTCTTGTCCCGAAGTGCCACCAGTCCGGACTCGGTCACTGGAAGTACCCATCGAGTGGCGAGCAATTCGGCCGTCGATTGCGCGGCCACTTCGCCCCACGGGAATCGCGGATCGTCAGACGTCTCCACCTCATAGGCCGTCACGCTGTCGTCGTTCAAGCCGCGGACCGCGCTGCGACCATCCTGCGACGCAGGCTCACGCTCGAAATAGCGAGTGGTGTGTAGGCCACGTCGTTGGGTCCGGCGTCGGTACCGGGGGGTGCGATCTCATCAATCCGGTCGAGGACCTCGTCGTCGAGGGTGACGTCCGCGCCGGCCAACAGGTCGTCGAGCTGTTCCATGGTGCGCGGCCCGAGGATGGCCGAGGTGACACCCGGGTGAGCGATCGCGAAGGCCATCGCGAGGTGGGTCATCGACAGACCGGCCTTCTCGGCGAGCGGGATGAGCTGTTCGACCACGTCGAGTTTGCGCTCGTCGTTGAAGTGCCGTGACCTGCCGCCCGATCGATGGGTGTCGGCCTGCTGGCCCTTGCGGTATCGGCCGGTGAGCAGGCCCGCGCCCAGCGGGCTCCAGACCAGCGTGCCCATGCCGTAGCGCTGACAAATCGGCAATACCTCGCGTTCGATGCTCCGGTTGATGATCGAATACGGCGGCTGCTCGGTCCGGAAGCGCTCGAGGCCGCGCCGCTCGGCGACCCACTGTGCCCCGACGATCCCTGAGGCGGGGAAGGTCGACGTACCGATCGCGCGCACTTTGCCGCTGTGGATCAGGTCAGACATAGCCGACAGCGTCTCCTCCACGTCGACCATCGGGTCGGGGCGGTGAACCTGGTAGAGGTCGAGGTGATCGGTTTGAAGGCGGCGCAAGGAGTGCTCGACCGCGGCGATGATCCAGCGTCGTGAATTGCCTTGGTGGTTTGGATCGTCGCCCATCGGATAGTGCACCTTCGTGGCGAGCACAACGTCGTCGCGGCGGCCCTTGAGGGCCTTGCCGACGATCTCCTCGGATTCGCCTTGGGAGTACAAGTCGGCGGTGTCGACGAAGTTGATCCCTGCGTCCAGGGCTCTGTGGATGATCCGGATCGAGTCGTCGTGGTCGGGATTGCCCCATGCCCCGAGCATCATGGTGCCTAGGCAGTAGGGGCTGACCTCGATTCCGGTCCGGCCCAGAGAGCGATACTTCATGGCTTCTCCTTGATGCGCCCCGACTCGCAGGTCCGTTGCCAGGCGTGGTAGTCGAGAGTTGCTCGGTGGTGACTGTCCCGGAATCCATGGCACGTTCCGGTACCTCCATAGAAACAACGCCGCCGCGGCGAGGCCAGCAAGATCCTCCCGCGTTGTTGCATAATCCTCTTCTGTTAGGCGATTTCACGGCAGCGTCGCGGCGCCGGGACCGAATCCCCCACGCATGCGTGCCGCATCGAGGCTCGGTGGTGCACCGAACTGGCGTCGGTACTCCCGGCTGAACTGGGACGGACTGTCGTATCCGACGCGGTGGCCGACGCCGGTGATGTCGTTCGGGCGGTTCGCCAGCAGCAATCTCGCCGCCTGCAGGCGGATGTGCTTCTGAAACTGGATCGGGGTCATCGCAGTCACCGCCTGGAAGTTCCGATGGAAAGCCGAGACACTCATGCCCGAAAGTTGTGCCACTTCCTCGACTCGGAAGGGCCGGGTGTAGTTCTCCCGGATCCACTGCACCGCCCGCGTGATGTGGTTCAGGCCGCTGTCCGCGAGGCCCAGCTGACGGACGAGGTCGCTTTGTTCGCCGGTCATCAATCGCCAGAGAATCTCGCGCTTGAACAACGGGGTCAGTGCTTTCCGGTCCCCCGGCCGATCGAGCAGGCGCAACAGCCGTACGACGGCATCGAGCAACTCGTCTGGGGCATCGCTGATCGCGATTCCCGGCCGTGCGGTGTCCGGGGATCGCGGCAGGTCCCCGGGCCCGGCCTGCAGCAGCAGCAGCTCCGCGATGACGGCAGGTTCGAGAGTCATCCCAAAACTGAGCGTGGATTGGCCCGGGGTGGTTTCGATGACCTGTACCTTCACCGGGAGGTCTACCGAGGCGATGAGGTACTGACCGGCTTGGTAGTCGTAGACGCGCTCCCCCAGCGCGAGGCGCTTGCAGCCCCGGGCGATTACCGTCAGCACCGCGCCAGTCATCACGTACTCCGGAGAACCGGTGTGGTCTGATTT
>Ga0210399_10005039_pt1 | contig 10266 bp, 8 predicted proteins | sample IncBWC14MmetaG_FD_150865 | JGI IMG/M metagenome (GOLD analysis project Ga0210399, IMG submission 150865) | Forest soil microbial communities from Barre Woods Harvard Forest LTER site, Petersham, Massachusetts, United States - Inc-BW-C-14-M | ecosystem: Environmental > Terrestrial > Soil >...
AATGTAGCACACCGGTTTGCTGCGGGCGGAAGTCCCGCATGCCCGCGTAGTCAATCTACAAATAGCGGTTGCGCCGCTTTTCCGAAACGTGTGTCTTCTCTAGGTTACTTTTCGGGGGCCGCAGGGCCGCCGCGCTGGAAGAAACGCGCCTTGTCGAAGCGGGAGTCCACCGCTACATCAAAGAATCCGACCATCATTTCGTCGTAGGTCTGCTCGCCCCAGCGAATCGCTGCGGTCGGGTCCGGATTGTGCAAATTTCCTTTGGAATTGTCGAACCAGGCGACGCCCTGCAACTCAGTGCCGGCCTTAAGCGCCAGCGGCTCGGCGAGGCGATAGCTCATCTGCCAGTGAAAGTGGTACTCGACGCGAAGCAGCGGCTCTACGGATTTGTCTTTGTGGACGATGTTGTATTCGAAGCGCTTTCCTCGCAAGTGCATGTGCGGAAAAAAACTGAGCAGCAGCGCATCGTTCGGCAGCGTGCCGCGAGCTTCCACGCGATAATCGGGCGAGCCGGGCGGGATCACGAAATGGTCGTTGGTCAATTGCAGCGTGAGCACGCGCTTTTCCGGCCGCTGTCTCGCAAAAATCAAGCCGATGCGAGTGACGTCTTTCCCCGGCTTTCCGTTGGTCGTGTAATGCATTTGAAAAACCAGGTCGGAGCCGGTCGGAATAAATTTCGCCATGCCGCGCGGCCAACTGTCCGGCGTGCTCCCCGGTGCATAGACCAGCAGGACATCGCTGTCGGTCCACATCGCGTCTCCGTTCTCTTCAGGAGAGCTGAGCGTCTCCGCGGTGAACGGTTTTCCCACCGGCGCGTGCCGCAGCCACGGCGAATTGGGCGGACGTACATACACGACCGCGTGATGCACATGCTCGGGCAGGCCGGGCAGAATTTCGGAAGCCTGCACCCATCGACCTTCCTTAAAATTTGTGGGCAGAATTTCGTAGGTGTACCCCACATCGCCATTCGCCGGAATATTGACCGGCTCGGCCATTTTTATTTCCATGTCCGGCGTGGGAATCGTCCAGCGGTCCGCCCAGTTCCTGGGTGGAGGCGCGTCGGCTGGATTGCCCGCCGGAGCCTTGGCTGCTGCCCACGCCACGATCAGGGCGATCTGCTCGTCCGTCAGTGAAGGATCGTTCGAAAACGTCCCGATTCCTTTTTCCGCAAACCATGGCGGCATGGAGCGGCTCTGTGCTGCGTTCTGAATCGCGGCCGCATAGCGCGCCGTACTCTCGTATGACTCGAACGCCATCGGCGCAATTCCGCCAGCACGGTGGCAAACCTGGCAGTGCTCCTCGAGAATCGGCAGGGCGTCTCGATAAAACGTAGGAGAAGTTGTGGGCGCGGTCGTTTGTGGAGCGATGCGGGGTGAACAAATCATGAGCATGAAGCCACAAAAAGCGGAGCAAGCAACTTTCTTCGCTGGAATAAATAAGCGCAAACGCAGCTCCCAGGGTCCCGGGCACGGTGAGCTTCTTGTTCAAGAAAAGCCGCGGCCGAGACTTCTCTGAATATACCCTCAACGTGGCGATGCTGTTTTGCAACGGGAATTTTCTGAAGCGAAAGGAAGCGATCCGCTGCTACGCGGCGCTTTCGCTGAGGCCCACCAGTTTCCGAAACTCCGCGTCGTCGTGGAGGCAATCCAGATCCGAATCGCGCGACGCCCAGTTCAGATTGCCGTACCCCGCGGTAATCGCCTTTTTCAGCGTTTCAAGCGCTTCCACTTTTCTCGACAACACGCCGTACGTGCATGCGGCATTGTATAAAGTGTTTCCATCGTTCGGCCGCAGTGCGACCGCGGTCTGCAGGTGGCGGATGCTCTCGTCGGTTTCTCCAAAAGAAGCCAGGTTGGTGGCCAGCAAAATGCGCGCCCGGACATCTTCGGGTACCACTTCCAACTGTTGGCGAAGGACCTCATTCATGCGCCGTCGCATTTCCGCGGCGTCCTGTTTGCGGCCCAGTCGCTCCAGACACAACCCGTAAGGAATATACGTGTTGTAATCGTCGCCATTCGCTTCGATGGCTGTTTCAGCCAGCTTGGCGCCTTCCGCGTACTTGCCACTCGACAGCAGTGCCCGGCCCAGAATATTCCACGAGCCGTCGCAATCGCGTTTCCGCTCGATCGCCCGCTGCGCCATCAACGCGCTCTCGTCATATTTCTTCTGCGCATAAAAGAGCCGACTGCGCGCCACCATCACCTCCGGCAAATCCGGCGCTAGCGCCATGGCGCGATCGCAGGCGGCCAGGCCCCGTTCGATCCAGTTGGGATTCTGCTCGCGCACTTCATAAATCAGCCCGCACAAGTGGGCAATGCCCGCGTACGCCAGCGCAAAGTTTGCGTCTAGGTGAATCGCCTGCTCGAACATCTGCAACGCATAGTCCGTGTTTTCGCGCCGCGCATAGCTGCGTCCCCGCAAATAGAAGTCGTAAGCCTGGGTATTTTCCGTGGGCTTCCGCCCGATGGTTTTTTCTTCCTGCGGTGTCAGCGTGATGCGCAACGCCTGCGCGATGCTGCGCGCAATTTCGTCCTGAATGGCGAAGACGTCTTCCAATTGCCGGTCGTAGCGCTCTGCCCACACGGAATGCCTTGTAGAACTCTCCACCAACTGCGCGGTGATCCGTAAACGATTCCCGGACCGGCGGATGGTGCCCTCCAGAACGAACGTGGCGCCCAGTTGCTGCCCCACCTGCGGCGCAACGGTCTGCTTGTCGCGGAACGCCAGCATCTCCGAACGCGGAAAGATCTGAAGCTGCGTGATTTTGGAAAGCTCGGTGATGATATCCTCGGTCATGCCGTCCCGGAAGTATTCGTCTTCCTTGCCGCCTCCCTGATTTTCGAAATAAAGGACAGCCACAGACTTCTTAGCCGGTGCCGCAGCGGTCGTGGATGAGGATGTGTCGGCCTTTCCTGCCGCTGGCCGCCGGCTCGAGTCAATGTCCCGCCGCAGCCGCTTCAAATCGGCGCGAAGTTCTGCCGCGGTCTGGTAACGCAGGTCGGCGTCTTTCTCCAGCGCCTTGCCGAAAATGTTTTCAATCGCAAAGGGCAAACGGGAATTCAGTTTCGTGGCCGGCGCCGCATCGGAATGCAGTATCCCGTCGAAAATCAGCGCCACGGTTGAACCGGAAAAGGGAACTATGCCCGTAGACATTTCATAGAGCACCACGCCGAGGGAGAAAAGATCCGACCTGGGATCAAGTTCCTCTCCCCGCGCCTGTTCCGGTGACATGTACGCCACCGTGCCGATGGAACTCCCCGGGCTTGTCAGCATGTTTCCGACGTCCGCCATGTGGGTTTGTGTTTGCAATGACCCTTCGGCGATGGATTCCATTTTTGGTTGCCGCTGCGTTGCCAGTTTCGCCAAGCCAAAGTCCAGGATCTTCGCCTGCCCCTTCTCAACCAGGAAGATATTGGCCGGCTTGATGTCGCGGTGAACGATGCCCTTCGCATGCGCGGCTTCCAGTCCGTCGGCAATCTGGATGCCCACATCCAGGATCTCCGAAATCGCCATCGGCTTCGAAGAAATTCGGTGTTTCAAAGTCTGCCCTTCGAGCAACTCCATGGCGATAAACGGCCGGCTTTCAAACTCGCCGATGTCATAAATCGTACAGATGTTCGGATGATTCAAGGAAGAGGCCGCACGCGCTTCTCGCCGGAACCGCTCAATCGCCTGCGAATCGTGGGAAATGTCGTCCGGAAGAAATTTCAGCGCGACGTTCCGCCCCAGGCGCGAGTCTTTGGCTTTATAGACCACGCCCATGCCCCCGCCGCCCAGCTTTTCCAGAACGCTGTAGTGCGAAATAGCCCGACCAAGTACCGAAGCAGTATCCGACATTGGCTGTGGAGTGTATCCCACGGCTCTGCCGCAGGCAATCAACCCCCGAATTCATCCGTCCGCGCACGGGAATTGCATGCACCCGCGGCGCAGCCTGCCTAGGAGTAGTTATTTGTTGTTCACTTACCAAGGATAAGGCCTAAGCACGCGGGACGATATTCTTCTAGTCTCTAATATGCGGAAATCGGGACCCCGGACAGACCATGGTAGTCGCGCTTTGGTGTTATTCCACCGTTCGATCGGCCCCGCGCTCCTGCTTTTGACACTCGTTTCCTCCCGGGCGTGTGCGCATGCTTCTTCCGCGAATTCCGTCGGTCCCACCAATTCGGACAAGGCTGCTCAGGAGACGCACGTAGTCGAGATGTCCGTCGATTTATATCAAGACCACACGGCTGAGATCTTATTGGAGTTTGAATCGAGCCTGGAGCCGAAATTCAATTTCCCTCAAACAAAGCTCCCTCTCCAGCACCGCGGACTTCCCTATGAGGGTTCGAGGACAAGCGGTGGCTTTACCCGGAAACACTCCCAAAAACGCATATAATCTACCCGCATGATCCCTGCTTCCTATAAAGCCAAGAAGAAGTTCATGGAACTTGCCATCGCGGAGGCCAAGCGCGCCGGCGACCGCGGCGACTATCCCATTGGCGCGGTCATTATCCGCGTGACCGGCAAGAGCGAGACGATCATCGCCAGTGCCGGGAACCGGGTAAAAACTTCAGGCTCCAGCATCAAGCACGTCGAGCTGGAAATGCTCAAATATGTCTGCAGCGGCTACGGCCGTTACCTGCCCGATTTCGTCCTTTATTCAACCCACGAACCCTGCGCCATGTGCGCCGGGGCGTGCGTCTGGTCAAAGATTGGCGCGGTTGTCTACGGCGTTTCCCAGGAAGACATTGACGCCTACGGACGCAAGCACGGCAACGAAGTTTATAAATGGCGTGCCTGCCTTATCTCCTGCCGGTTTGTCTTCAAAAAGGGAAATCACCACATCCCCGTCGTCGGCAGCTTCCTCCGCAAGGAATGCCAAAAGCTATTCAGCTACAAAGCGGCGTAGAGCGCAGGATCGCATTTGCGGCCATGCCGTTGACTCCGGCCCTCGATAATCATACGATTTGCGCACTCAGGCTCCTATTCACGATCCTGAATCAAAATAGTGGCCGCGGCTTGAAGCGAAGGTGGTGAAGTTTGATCTTCAAGCAGTTCTATCTGAATTGCCTTGCCCATGCTTCCTACCTGATTGGTGACGAAGAAACCGGCATTGCGGCCGTCGTGGACCCCCAGCGAGACATCGCTCAATATTTGGGGTTTGCCGCCGAAAATAAATTGGAGATCAAGCATGTTTTTCTAACACATCTGCACGCTGATTTTGTGGCCGGCCATCTGGAGCTTCGCGACCACGCCGGCTCGGCCGGAGTTGGTGGCGTTCACCGAAAGGCTCAGCGTGCAATTTGCCGCCGAACTTCTCTCCTCGAGCGAACCGCCACTGACCATCGATGTTCGCGCCCCGCGCGAACGCGCCCAAAAGCACATTGAAAACAGCCTGAGAATGCCGCTCAATCACTTGGTGGAAAATTCGAAAACCCTGCCGAACGACCGTCCCCTGCTGGTCTACTGTGCGGGTGGCTACCGCTCCTCCATCGCCGCCAGTTTGCTGAAGCGTGGCGGTTTCGTTTCCGTGGGCGAACTGGCCGGAGGCATCGCCGCCTGGGAAGCAGCAAAATTATCGGTGTGCAGCACTCCGGCCTGAAGCCAACCGGGCGCCAAAGGATCACCCGGCCAGTTCCCCCGTGCACACTCCTTAGAGTCAAGCCCTGGAGCGCCTCGCAACTTCATTTGGGGGTTTCGACCGCAATCCTCTATAATCTAAAGTTTGTTCACCACCTCAGGAGACATCTGGAATGGCTGGCGTATTTGACAACCAGAAAACCGGCGTCCGAATCCTTTTCGGCGTCCTTATCACGATTATCGCGCTCAGCATGCTGCTGTATCTTGTGCCCCAGGGCACCAACACCACTGAGGGCTCAACCGACGTCCTCGCCAAAGTGGGCGACCAGACCGTCACGATGGGTGAAGTACGCCAACAGCTCGACGAGATCAGCCGCCGCAATCCCATCCCCAAGCCCCTCGAAGGCCTCTACGCGCGGAACATCCTGAACCAACTCGTGTTTCAAAAAGAAATTGAGCTTGCAGCCAAGAACGTTGGTATCGCCGTCAGCGACCAGGAACGCGCCGACCGCATCAAGCAGTACGTCCCGGCCGCCTTCAACGGCGATACGTTTGTCGGAATGGACGCTTATGCCCGCGAAGTCCAGACCCGGTTCCAGTTGACCGTGGCGGTCTTTGAAGACCTGGTCAAGCAAGGCCTGGTGGAAGAAAAGTTTCGCAAGCTGATTACCGACGGCATCAGCGCCAGCCCTGCTGAACTGCAGGACGAGTTCAAGATTCAGAACGAAAAGGTGAAGCTCGACTACGTCCTCGTGAAGCCCGAAGACCTCGAATCCAAGATCACCCCGACCGAAAGCGAAATCAAGGCCTACTACGACCAAAACAAGGCCAAGTTCCAGATTCCCGAAAAGCGCGTAGTCCGCTACGCACTCCTGGATCTGACCCAACTCCGCCAGAACACCGTCGTGACCGACGACGAGCTCAATGAGGCCTACAAGCAGAATATTCAGCAGTTCCAGGTGCAGAATCGCGTTCACGCCGAGCACATCCTGCTTCTGACAACCGGCGGCAAGACCGACGCGGAAGTCGCCGAAATCAAGAAAAAAGCCGAAGACATCCTGGCGCAGGCCAAAAAGAAGGGCGCGAACTTCGAGGATCTCGCCAAGAAATATTCCGAAGACCCCGGTTCGAAAGCCAAGGGCGGCGACCTCGGCTGGGTGTTGCCAGGCCAGATGGTGCCGGAGTTCGAAAAAGCTACGTTCAGCCTGAAAGTAGGCGAGATTTCCGACCTCATCAAAACCCAGTACGGTTTTCACATCATCAAGGTCCTGGAGAAGGAAACCGCTCACACCAAGACGTTCGACGAGGTAAAAGACCAGCTTCGGCCAACGCTGCTGCTGAACAATGTGGACCAGGTGGCGTCAAAGACCGCCGACCAGATGTCCGCCGATATCCGCCAGTCCAACAAAACCACCCTCGATCAATTGGCCCAGAAATATCACCTGACCATTGCCGAGACCCATCCCGTCGGACCGGGCGAGCCGGTATTGGAACTGGGCAACGGGCAAGACGTGAAGGACGAAATTTTCCGACTCCGCCAGGGCGACTTGAGTCTGCCCCTGCGGACTGACCGCGGCTATGTGGTGTTGTCCCTGCGGCAGGCCTCGCCGGCGCATCCGGGTACCTTCGAGGAAGTGCGCGACAAGGTGGTCACGGAACTAAAGCAGCAGAAGTCCAGCGAACTTGCCCAATCCAAGGCCAACGAGCTTGAGAAGCGGGTGAAATCGGGTGAAAAGTTTGCCGCCGCCGCCAAATCGCTCGGACTCGATCCCAAAACCAGCGATCTTTTCGCCCGGAACGGCTCGGTAGCGAATCTCGGCAGTGGAAAACAGCTCGCTCCGGCCTTCGCATTGAAAGTCGGGCAGGCCGGGCCGCCTCTGCGAATCGGTTCCAACTGGGCTGTTTATCAGGTTGCGGAACGGCAGGAGGCAAATCCCGCCGATTTTGAGAAGCAGAAGAAGGAACTCACCGATACTTTGCTGAAACAGAAACGCGAATTGGCCTTCAGCGCCTTCCAAACCTCCTTGAATGACCGCCTGAAGCAGGAAGGCAAGCTGAAGCTCTACCCCGAGAAAATGAGTGTGTTCGGTGATTTCGGAAGCTCCAAGAACTTACCTAACTAATAGTAAATAAAGAAGTTAAATTTTAACGACACACCCACTTGCCCAGCCGGGCCCCGACCAGTAAGCTATTTGTGTCCGACTAAGATGGTTCTGACGGGGAGTTTGCTCCTGCAGTCAGCCTCCAGCTTGCTCGGCGATTCATTTGGGACCGCAGTATACCCTCTAAAAAAGGTTGAATTCCATGCCAGGACGTACTTCTCAGTCTCGCAACGACTACCGCTGCAGCATTGAAAAGAACCAGAACGGCAAATATTGCATCCGGATGCGAGTGCAGTACCCGCGTCACGCCTGGTCCTTGGGCGTATTTTTCCTGGCCTCCTCGTTTGACCGGGCGATGAAGAAGCTCGAAGAGTCCCTGCACTTCCTCCAGCGTAACGAGGAAAAGCTATGGTTCTGGGGCGTGGATCGCGCCGAAGACATGGGCTTTTCGGCTGAATTCCTGAAAGACGCCGGCTTGCAGCTCGATCGCCGCAATGAATTCCCTCGAAAGGCCGCGATCCTTTCACTTGAGCCAGAGCGGGATGCCCCTGCATCAGCCCTGGGCTTTGTCCGCCGCGGGTTAGCGGAATCTGTAGAAACCGGTGACCGCATTCAACTTGCCGGCGATTGAGGAAAGCTGCATTTTCCCCTTCACCGCGCTTTGTGCAAGTCATTCATATACTTATGTGATGGCTGAAACTTTCCATAACGGTTTCTTCGTTTACAGAACTATCCCGCCGATTTCAAGTATCACGTTGACCAGATTACAGTTCGTGGAAAGGTTTATGACAGTGGGCACGGCCTCGCGTTCCGTGGCCGAATCATGGGCGACCCATTTCCGATCCAAAGGGGAACCCTCTTCACTTACCAACGGTCGTCACCCTTCCTAGCAGATGTGACGATACTCCTTGGATGGTTGCCGATTCCATCGTCAATGACGGTTGCGCCTGCCCATGGGAAAAGCACGTAACTCCGCACTCCTTCATCGCCGCCAAATGTGATTCGCCCACCAAGAACGGACAGTGATGCCCTAACCGCACAGCGAACCCATCCTAGTGCCCGGGTTGCCGACCCACTGCCGCCTGCTCTCCCTGCTTGACTTTGCGCCGCCCCGCGCACATGATTTCCCTCAATTCACCCAGCCAGAACCGCGCTGCGATTATTTGTACTTCTCTGCCACCCGCCCCAGGCGCGCCATCCTTGTGCCAGGCAGAAAGACCGACGCGCAGCCGGTGAAAGGAACTCACCGAAAATGAATCGAACTCGAAGCCGGCTATATGTTTCGCTGCTTGTTGCATTGCTGCTTGTGTTTGCGAACCTCGCCCTGCGCCAGGCATCGGCGGCGCAAGCAGCGCAAACGCCCACAACGACGGATCAGGGCGATACCAGCGCGGCCAAGTCGAAGAAGAAGAAAAAAGCCACCACCGCGGATGACACCGCAGCGGCTGATTCCTCTACAACCAAGAAATCCACTAAGAGCAAGAAGACGGATTCTGCCGACACCCTGGCCGCGGCGGACAGCTCGACCGCGAAGAAATCCTCCAAGTCGAAAAAAGCGGATGCCTCGGGCGGCGCCGCCACAGCCGATTCTTCTACCGCGAAAAAATCTTCAAAGTCGAAGAATGCTGACGCTTCCGCGGAGAGTACAACGACCGCCGATTCGTCCGCTTCGAAGACCTCCTCCAAATCAAAGAAGGCCGACACTTCCGCTGAAACCGCAACGCCCGCAAGTGGCAGCTCCACAACCGCAAAATCCAAAAAGAGCACGAAATCGGATACGGCGGACAGCGCTGCTGTTGCGCCGGCGGCGAGCGAAACGAGCGCTACAACTGCGAAGAAGTCCACAAAGTCAAAGAAGACAACTGCGGCGGACACTACTGCTCCGGCCGCTACAACACCGGCCGCAACTGCGGCTCCGGCAGAGAAATCCGCGCCAGCTGCGGCGCCTGTGTCAACGCCCGTCGCAGCGCCCGCCACCGCTCCGGCTGCGAAACCTGCGACAACGCCGGCTTCGGCTCCAGCACCCACTGCATCCCCAGCGCCAGCGGCCAAGCCCGCCGCCACTCCTGCAGCTCAACAGGCCGCACCGGCAAACAGCAACGGCATGGTCTGGGTGAACACGGACTCCGGCATCTATCACAAGCCGGGTAGCCGCTATTACGGCAAGACTAAGCAGGGCAAATACATGTCGGAGGCGGACGCCATCAAGGCTGGCTATCGCGCTTCTGAGAAAAACTAGATTTTCCGGCCCCAAACGAACGCAAACTTTAAGGAGAAACCGAAATGACGAAAAATATCAGCCGGATTGTGATGTTGGCGCTCTTGCTCATTCTTGGCGTCGGAATTGTTGTCTCGCAGCCTCAGTCCCCAAGCACCAGCATGCCCGCGGCGAAATCCGCAGCCACTACTTCACTCTTGGATATCAACAGCGCCACCAAGGACCAGCTGGATGCATTGCCGGGAATCGGCGAGGCGTATTCGAAGAAGATCATCGCCGGCCGCCCATACGCCAAGAAGACCGACCTGGTGAAAAAGAAGATTATTCCCCAGGCCACCTACGACAAGATCAAGGACCTGATCATCGCCAAGCAGAAATAGATTC
>Ga0210399_10005040_pt1 | contig 10266 bp, 13 predicted proteins | sample IncBWC14MmetaG_FD_150865 | JGI IMG/M metagenome (GOLD analysis project Ga0210399, IMG submission 150865) | Forest soil microbial communities from Barre Woods Harvard Forest LTER site, Petersham, Massachusetts, United States - Inc-BW-C-14-M | ecosystem: Environmental > Terrestrial > Soil >...
GTCTGAAACAAGGAAAGCGTGTGCCAGTTTATGTCAGGCTTGCGAGCGGGGTGTGATGCGCGCGGGGTAGAGCTTTGCGGCGCTGGGTGCCCCGCTTTGGGAGAAAAGTTTTTAGTGCTTTAGGGTGGATTCAGTTTTGATTTGCGACTGGTCTGCAGACGATCTGAGTGGACTCGCTCCGAGAGATTCGCGACCACCGAGGACGCTGGTATGTTCCGACACACTCCGGTGCTGCCCAAATACGGGCACCTCTCCGGTTTTTACCTATATACGTCGGTGCTAAGTCCTGTGTTGTGTGTTCGTTAGCGGACGTTTTGCGGACTCTTGTGGACGGCCGGTCGCAGGCCTGCCGCAAGCAGCGAAAGGCATCATCAGGTGTGAACTGAAGACCCGTTGTCGTTGCTGTCAGTATGTTTCTGTCGGTGAATGCAGGAGGGGAGACGTCGAGGAAGTTATTGTAAATACAGGAGTTAGATAGGCTTTGAGAGGGAAGGGACGTTAGGGTAGTTAGGCGTCGACGCCACCGGCACCGGGTCTGCCTGCCTCGGCGCCAGGTGGGGACGGTTACCCGTTTGAATCGCACGCGGGAGCAAAAGCACGGAAAAAATTCTGGGACAAAATGGCTCAAAAACGCCAGGAACAAAAGCACGCTGGAGCACTCCGATGTGGGCCGGGGCAAAGGGTAGATTGCGGTCTGATCGTACGTCCCAAAAACAGAAGCGCAGATCTGGGAGATTCTTACCCAAAAGAATTCTTACCCAAAAATTTAGGGGTGGTCTGCCAAGCCAAAAACAGGAGCGCGTTCCAGATGTTTACCGTTTTCAAGACGCGTCAGAATGTTTACTGTTTTTTCCGAGCGCGCCAAATGCGACGCGTAAAAGTGTTTACCGTTTTCGAATTTTGGCCTTCGCTTTAGTTTCGCTTTTGTCCACGCGACGCGTAACGCGTTGACATGATACCCCTAACACAAAACATCATATTCATTGAGATTATGAATGACGACTTTCAAAACGGTAAACATCTCAACGCGTCAACTCGACGACGAAAAAACACCACGGTGTATCCGTTACGCGTTACGCGTCCGGCTCGAAAACTCCGAAACTCGAATCAAAACGGTAAACATTCTGACGCGTCTGTAAACGGATACTGTGGCTGGCCCGGCCGATGCCTACCGTTTGCCACGCGCACGCAATCGGCGCCCAATCGCCGGGCCTCGCGTCCCCCGCGGAACTCCGCCGCCTTCATCTTCATTTCGTCGACGTGCATCCTGGGCGCGGCCCGTCACCTAATCGGGGGCCCCACCTCCGCTGAGTCGTCAACCCGAATCGCCGTCGATCACAACCCGGATCCAAGCCTACGCCGAAGGAAAAATTTCACCGGCCGAAATGCCGATGGATCCAAAGATCAACGACAAGCATATTCGTTATGCTCCGTCATTCGTTTCCGGAACCATCCTCCGTGCGGGCACGGAGCATGCATACACAGAACAATCTCTGGCCCGCTTCCTAGGAATGACGCAGGGAGACGGAGACCCGCAAGAGAAGTTTCGCGCGGCCTTCGGCGCCCTCGAACTCATCGAGCAAGGTTATTTGAAGGAGAACCAACTGGACGATGAACGGATGGGCCGGCCGACCCGGGGTCTACGCGCAAATCCAGCATGCACTTTGAGTGTCCAGGGGTGGGGCAGCCGGATTGGATCCGAACGGAGAAACCAGGATGGGCTCCCTGCAGTTTGCAGGCCCACCGCACGCGTGATCCACCCTGGACCCGGTGAATATGCTCCCCGAGCCGGTTCGCCCCGCCACAGACGCCCGTAGTGCAAATCCAGCATTTGCTGCAGGTTACGCCTGGGATGCTCCTCCAGCGGCCTCCGTATAGGCGGCAGATCCGCTGCAGCTCGACGGGACGATCCAGGATGAGCCGAAGGTCCACGGAGATTTCGATGGCCTTAAAACGGCTCGTATTGCGAAGTTGATTCTGAGTCGAGACCCGAGCCTGGACCAACAAATGGTCAATTTGGCACTTTACGTCGCAAAGTAAACCATTTTGAGCACTACTCAACTACTGCATTATCAGCATGTTACGAAGAGTTCGCTTCGCGTTCGTTTTAGATTCGCTTTGTGTTCGCTACGGAAAACACGCGTTTTCGCTAGTCGACGCGTGTTGGAGGTGCATCTATTGGCGATATTGCCACCCATGAATCTAGGATCTCGTTAGTCCTATATCGAAAATAGCCTGTCCTTCTAGGCGAACATCGATGGATTAACTAAAAGGTATCTAGTGGTGCCCTGATTCGTCAGTACTTTGGGAGGCTACAGCGAAGAGCGCTTGGCAGACCGACAGGCTGGATCCTTCTGAAAGCAGGCAGTTTGCGTCGGAATGCAGCAAACGATCGCCAGAATGGGTCGTAAAACCGCATTAGAAGCTCCAGGACGAATCGCAGCGTGGAGTCAATCCTGGTGGCAGTTCAAAAGGGAGAAACGAAATGGCATTGAAGAAGAAAGGCAAGAAGATGAAGGAAAAGAAATTTCCGCCGATCGCCGGCTTAGCAGCGACCGAAAACTTGGGCATCCTGATTATAGGAAGAGTGGTGCCGTTTGATGGAGCCAACCGAATAATGATTCCCACGCTCAAGTGAACGGCCTGACCCGCGGTGTCAGTCTACAGAGCATCATGTGACACGAGCGCAGAAAGCATGAGAAGGATACATGCACAACAAAGCGTACTTTATTCTTGCCCGACAGGTTGTCGCTATGTGTCAGAAAACACATAGGTTAATCGTGACTGGCCAGAAACCCGCATAAACATTGATGAAAGTGCCAACCCGTTGTCTATCGCACTGATTCAGAAAGACTTGAACAAAGTCCATTTTTGTCATTTGTCAGCAGTCGTGACATCGGCGGACAGACCGCCAAGGAATTGAAATGCCCAAACTTTCAGCAACAGCCGTTCCGGCACCAAGACCAGAGAACCTCGTCACCTGCGCCCATGTTTTCGAAGGAAAAGCCAAACCGCGCGTCTCGGTCGATATCAACGCCGCGAAGGTCGTCTGCGCAAGTTGCTTCAAAAGCGAGAGCGGAGAATTCTTAAAAATCGTCAGCTTCATCGTTCTCGATGCCAAGCTCAACGGCACCCTGGCCCAAATTTTGAGTGGGGCCAAAAGGATCGATGATTCTCTCGCGTCGGCGCCAGATCCATTTTTCGAGCAGGAAGCCGAGTCCGACGAAGGGGAAGACGATGACTCGGAACCAGAACAGGACGAGCCCGAATTTGAGGACCCGGATGAAAGGGCCAACGGCAAACGCCAGGACGAAGCCGGCATCGTCTCCGAAGAAAACGTCCAGCAAGACTACATATTCTTAACGACCAGGGAGCTTGGCGAAGACGGTGCACCAAAAAGAAATCAGCGTACCGATCGCGAGATTCACCTGCAGCTCATGGAAAACCCGACTTTGATTCCACCCCGCTGTGAGATCCACGGCACACCGGGCTGCTTTAGTTGCACCCATATTTTGAAATCGATCCAGTATTACCGCGATCATCCCGAGAAGCGCACAACCGAGGGTCTTCCAACACCGCCGAAATATAGCGTGACGCCCATCGAAAAAGTCCTGTCGCTCGAAGAAGAGGTTAGACAAGTTCAAGAAAAATCAAGAATCGCGAAAGCGGCAAAGAATCCAACCCAACCCAAAGCAAAGAAGTGGGAGCCGAAGAAGGTTGAGAACCTTCGCCGCATTCACGGCTATAGCGTGCGCGACCTGGCCAGCTGCTTCGACGATGCAGGTTTCAATGCCAAGGTTCCTCGAACTGATTATCGCCTTCTGTCTTCCGACGAACGAATCCCCGAGAAGCATCTCCACTCAAACACCGAGATCCGAAACATGAAGTGGCGGGAGCTTCATCAGCAGGTTATGGCCGGGGAACGCGCGGGTCGCCGGCACCCGCAGACTTTGGCCGAACTTCTCAATATGCTCCCGCTGGCCCTGTTCCCTCTGTTCACACCAGGTCAGATTGCTTTTTATAAAGACTATGCCGGCGGCAACCTTCGCAAGGAAGAGCTAGAGTTTCGCATCGCGAACGGGTTCTACGGCCGGGCTGGATTCGAAACCCAGGATTATCTTCTTGTCTTAGAAAACAGAATCGTTGTTCGTGGTTGGCAGCGATTGCTTCTAAAGCCCAAGACGGAAGTGCGGGTCGAGGATTTCGATCGACTCCTCCATGCTGGCCATGACGCGGAGACTCTGGCCATCGCGAGTGGTGCCGCGTCGATCGGCGGGAGCATCATTTCGTCGAAGTGGAAAGACACACCTGGGAAGACCTTCAGCCGCAACGGCCTGGATTCATTCGAGCATAGTGGTCAGATTAAGGAAGGGGATGGTCCCGGTGACTTTTCCCAAGAGGGCAGCCCAGATTACGACGATTTCAGCGACGAAGGGGCTGCCTGATGGAGGGAAAATGGTGATTTTTCCGTTTGCAATATTTTTCGACAATTTCATAACATATTGAAAACAAACAAGATAGAAGAGACAGATCCGTGGAATTCAGGGTTCGGACCACGAAAATGGATGGGTTTTGCCCCTATAGATAGGAAGGGGGAATACCCCAGGAGCTTAGTTTATATGTCAGTCGCGCAAAACAAAGACTTTTTGATCCGTGTCGACGGCGACTTCTTCGTGCAGGGGGTGTCTGCGAGCCCTCGCGGTCTTGAGGTCCACGGAACGCGAATAATCTCGGCGGCTCTTCACTTCGACTTCCATTCGGCAGAACGGGAGTGCCAGCGACTTCGCCGGCGAGGGTATCCACACTCTGTGACAACCACGATCGATGGTCGACCGGTCACACAAGCGATTCTTCGTGGGGAAGATGCCGCGAAGGATGATTTGCCGCGCAGCCAAAAAGAGTTGGACGCGATTCCAGCATCTGAATTTAGGCGCCGGATGAAGAACGATGCACCTTTCGTCGGCCGCGTTCACGAGATTTGGAAGTTGAAAGCAGAAGGACAGAAGTAGCAGTGGACGACGTTTTTTAAACGTCAGCAACAATCTGGCCGGATTGTCCAGAGGCAGCAAATGAAGTTGAAACCACTCTGGAGGATACGACCATGATGGAGATTGAAAAATATTTTTGTACGTGCGGCGCAGATTTCGAATCGGAGCAACAGGCTGTCCGTCACGTGGCCAAGCGTCACGCGACAGAGGAACAGGCAACGGATCAGGACAAGTTAAGATCGAGAGTCGTCGTATGGATCTACTCGATAAGTTCTCCTTTTAGCTGGCAAAAAGAATTGTACGGATGGTGAGAGGCTAAAATCTAAACACAGCTGAGGCTAGAAAATAGGCGCTCAGCCAAACGGAAAGGCGGTGAGACCGGCGTTGCCGTGTCTATTCTATTCAACATAGGTGGTTTCGTGAAAGTTCAACAGAAAGGCAAAATTGTTCGTTGGGTTAGTCAGTGCAGTTGGGGAATTGTGAACTTCTACATTCCTGGAGAAGAAGTCCCGCGCAAAGCGTTTGTTCACCTCTCCAAAGTCATCAGCGCCGAAAAGCCTCAAATGGGCTCGCGCATCACTTTCGTGCTGGGTCCAGCAAGGTCTGAATCCGAATTGCCACAAGCTTTACAGGTTGAAGTCTCCGCGCCGCGTCCTTCCACGGCTTCGCTGATTGATCTGCTTGGGGTGCAATCGTGATGGAGACAACCGCTCAGATATCAACATCATTGCAGGACGTTCCCGAAGAACTCAAAGTCTTAAACAATTGGGTGGAGTGGCGAATGGTGGATGGTTCCAAAGAACCGTTCGTATGTGGAACTGATCGGCACGCCTCCTCGATTGACCCTGGAACTTGGACATCATTCGACGAAGCCGTAAAAAGTGTTCGGACAATCGACAAAGACGGCGGCATTGGGTTTGTTATTCACGGCAAAGCCATCGAGCAAAAGCTCGTGGGATTTGACTTGGACGGTTGCCGCAACCCCGAAACAGGCGAACTGGCCCCGTGGGCTGAGGAATTGCTCAATCGAATTCCTTCGTACGCTGAATACACACCATCGGGCTTCGGCCTGCGAGTTTGGGTCCGCGGCAAGCTTCCAGGAACCGATCGCGTATTCAACCTAGATCCGAAGGTGGGATTTGGAGACAAAGTAAAGATCGAAGTATTCGATCACGCGCGGTATTTCACGGTCACCGGTGAGACGTTTTGCTCATACATTAATAAGGTCAACCAATTCGATCTCGGTGACGTTTATCGACTGTGTCAGGACCTACGCGACAAGTTTCCTGCCAAATCTACAACCGGTGCCGCGGAAAAATGTTCTGTGCCATCGGGTGACTCGACGCAGATCGTGTCTTCTGGAACCACGACGACAAACAAGCGCACCCTGCTCACGAGCGGCAAAATAATCTCCCGTACTCCCTTCACTGTGGAAGATGATTTCGGGAATTCAATTTCCTACCCGTCGCAGAGCGAAGCCGACTTGGCGTTGTGTACTGCCCTGGCGCTGGAAGGTTGTGACTCCGAAACAATAGCGAGCGAGTTCGTTAAATCTCCTTTGTTCCGTGAGAAATGGAACCGCAGAGATTACAGTGAAGGCACTATAAATCGTGCTCTCAAGACGGCCGAAAAGATTCGAATTGAATCCAACCAGAAACCGCAACTTGGAGGAACCGAGGCGGACTCTGCAACTGGATTCGATCACGAACTATCCGCGGCAGAGTACGAAGCCCAACTGGATCTGGAATATCCCGTCATTCCTCTCAAGCCTCAACCAGGCCCAGAGTGGGCCGACGACATCTATTACGGTCTTTCCGGCGACATCATCCGAAAGGCATCTCAATACAACGAAGCGCATCCAGCCGGCATGCTGCTGGATTTGCTGGTGTCATTAGGTTCGATGTTTGGTCACACGTGCTATTTCAACATCAACAGCACGCGTCACTACGCAAACGAATTCATGGCGCGCGTTGGTGATTCTTCTTACGCACGCAAAGGCGGCGGTCGCGACGAAATAGATCGTTTGCTGAAACAAGTGGATGTATTCTGGTACAGCGATCGAACGATTTCAGGATTTGGATCTTCTGAAGCCATCATCGGTAATCTAAAAGATGCTGCCGTGCAAAAGCGGTTCGATAAGAAAACCAACAGCTTCATCGAAACGCTCGTTCCCGGCATCGATGACAAGCGGTTATGCATTCGCGAAGGCGAACTGGCCTCGGTGTTTTTGTTGGCCGGTAAGTCTGAATCGAGAGCCGATGTCGTTCTCCGCGACGGTTGGGATTCTAAGCCACTAAAGAACATCGTCAAAGGTGGCAATTCTGACGGTTTCAATAACAGCTTAGTTTGCCAGGAACCGCACCTAAGCATCAGCGGCGACACAACCCGAAGCGAGCTTGTCAGCAAGATGCCTGACGGCGCAGACGAGAATGGATTCGGTAATCGGTTTCTCTTCTGCTACGTTTACCGCGTTCAACTCTGTCCATTGGGTGGACCGGAAATTGACTGGTCACAGGAAATCCTAAAGATATACGACGTTCTCGAATTTGCGAAAAAGCAGCGATGCGTTGGGTTGACACCTTCGGCCAAGACGACCTGGGCGAGGATGTACCTTCAAATCGAGAACAGTCACCTTCCCGGGTTAGCCGGTAAGATGACTTCACGAGCCGCAGCTCACATTCGTCGGCTGGCACTGATTTACGCCATGCTCGATATGTCTGCCGCGGTTGACGTGAAGCACTTACGCGCAGCCCAGCTGTTGTGGAACTACTGTGAAGATTCGGCGCAATACATCTTCAACGGCACCAGCAAGGGTCAGATCAAACTCCTCCAGTGGATGGAGAAGCAAGAAAAACCCGTGACATTGGCGAATATCCGAGAAGACTTCTACCAGCGGAACAAGAAAGCCGAATACATAAAAGCCACCATAAACGGCCTCATCAAATTGGGCCGCGTCGAACAAATCGGCGAGACCTTCAAGAAGAAGTAACGAAACCAATCAAACCTTTTCAGGCGGCGCCACTCACATGGTCGCCGCCTCTGCGTTTCACAACAGGAGTGGAATGATGGCAATCACGATTAAATCGAAACGTCTTCAGGAATTTAAGAACCGATACGAACGTCAGACGTCAGACTTCTACGACAAATTCAACTCGTTGTACGCAATTCTTGCTGTCCACGGCCTGGGCGAGCGCTGGCGCAGGAAGTGTGAAACCTGGCTGCAAGAGCTGAGGCGGAACTATCCGGAGCTAGAGTGTCAGAAGATGATCGACGAGCTCGAAGAAAAGAATCAGAAAGCAAAAGATCGTTTCGCAAAACGTGAAGCCGAACGCGCCGAGAATGTTCTCGCCGGTCGACGGAAGAATCAAAGCAAGGCCGAAACGAAGCTAGAAGCCAAACAACCGGTATTGTTGCCGCCCCCGACGCCAGGAGGAATCGATATATGGGACCTAGTTTGACGCGCGAGCAAATAACGGTGGCCGAAGCCTGGGACGCAGAGGCACAACGGCTTAAAGGCATCACCAAGAATTTCTTTGGTGACAACCTGATCAACGCTGGCCTGAATGGACGACCGGCTACTTCGGAGAACGTTGCGAAGCTGTGGCACATGGCAACACGAGCACTCTCCGATGGCGTGAAAGCGATGTCATTCGAGAACGCAAACATTCGGAGATTCTGGAACGCAATCTACCACAATCTCAAAAAACAAAACTGGACAGAACAGCAGTTGGTGGAACTCGAACAGGCTCGGCCGTGGTGGACCGGAAGCATCCTGGACGAAATCGCAGAAATGGATCCAGTCGTCCGAGGAACCATCGAAGAGATCCTCAAGGGGAAACTATGAGCTACAAAAACCAAGATTACACAGAGATTGTGGCCAAGAGCACGGAGTGGCCAAAGTACAGCAATGCCCAGGCGTTCGACAAGGTCGTGAAATACCTCGTCGACCGGCAATATATCCCCAGCCAGGTTTCGCTTAATCGCGGGATTAAAGAACTCGGTCTCCGAAGGGTCGACGGGGGTTCCATCCAATCTGACGCACGCGCCGCAAAAGCCGCTGCCCAGGCACACTTCGACTCTGTTGTGTTGGAGGCTCAGAAAAGTCCGCTGGAACCTCGGGAACTAAACGAGTTCGGCTCTTTGTCCGCCAGGGAGTTGAGTCGCCGGTTCTTCGATGAAAACAGCGACTTTTTCAGAATCCGATATCAAAAAGCGATGGCCGAGTACGGGTATCGCGAGCCGCAACGATTCGCAGATGAGGCACAGCGATGAGCAACATTTCCTCCGCGACAAACATCTACCCATTTTTCATCCACCCACAGACCGGCCAGAGGATCTGGCTGACCGGAGTGGAAAACAGAAAGGACCCACGCCGGGACAAGCTTATTTTGACGCCGCTCATGGACGATGACTACCGCGTGGCAAAAAGTTTTCGATACGACTTCTGTGTTCGTATGCGTGAGCGGTTCTTAGAGGATTTGCCGCCCCAGTACGATCTGCACTTCACGCTTTCACCCGGGGATACAACCGAGGAAGTGGGCCGCGCTTCGTCGACAAGCGCCCCCGACCGAGACGGACGGCAAGTGATGATGTACCGGGGACTGCTTGTTCATCCGGGATGGAACACCCGGCAAAGCTGCCCTTGCTGGCACGTTAGGTTCCCTGGGCACGAAATAGAGAGCGTTTCCGGAGACACGCCGGAATCGGCCGTCGATATCGTGTTCGAACGCAATTTGCAAAGTAAAGCCGAGAAAGCACCACCAACACCGCAACCCGAGCAGGAGCCTGTGGTGACGAAAGAGTTTAACGGCCGTCTTCGGCCAGGAGATCGATGATGATTGACCAAGATGAAATTCATACGTACCGATACGGATCCCCCTATTGGGCAGGCGACCAAGATCCACAGCTTGTCTACGGACCAGATGGAAATGAGGACGTCTTTTGGAAGTACGTATTGATTCGCAGCCGTGGGTTCGCGAAACATTTGGATTCCGCGGACAATCGCGCGACCGCTGTAGCCGTCTACATTCAGCGGTTTGGAACGCCTGTGGTTGCCAGTGAGTTAAGCGAACTGATTCTGAAGCTCATTAGCATTCAGTATTCGGGCTTTACCGATCCAAACGCGAAACCCGCTGAACCCGCTGATCTGCGACCGCGCGATCGGAACGGCAGGTTGATGTCGCCGAAAGCACAAAGGTGGGCCGAGTTCGAAAAGTGGGTGAATGACCCGCAGACCTCATCTCGCCAGGTCGACGTTCGACGGAACAGCGAACCGGAA
>Ga0210399_10005041_pt1 | contig 10266 bp, 9 predicted proteins | sample IncBWC14MmetaG_FD_150865 | JGI IMG/M metagenome (GOLD analysis project Ga0210399, IMG submission 150865) | Forest soil microbial communities from Barre Woods Harvard Forest LTER site, Petersham, Massachusetts, United States - Inc-BW-C-14-M | ecosystem: Environmental > Terrestrial > Soil >...
CTAAGTCTTGGGAGTCGTTTTTCGCGTTTGGCCTGCGCTTCAACGCGCTCCGAAGGGCCTACTTCCGAGGGCATCTAAGAGGAAAAACTTCAGATGGGCTGACTTAGTTCAGGGGACCTGAAAGAGTAAGAAGAGGTAGCTTGCTCAATCACAATGCTAGGCCCGGGTCCTGCGATTGTCAAACATCGCAGTGCGCAAGTTTGGATCGGCGAACCGGAACCCTTGGGTGGTGTCCGGCCTGGGTTGCTACTTCTTTAGAAGTTCACCCTCGAAATGGCTTTCAACTTCTCCACGGCTAAGCTGGTTTTTTGCGTTGGTCAATACGATCGAATAGACGACTTTGTTGCCTTCGACCTGTGCGGTGATGAACGCCCCCTCGTCCGGCAGTTCCTGGCAGGTGAATTTCACTCTTCTGCCATCTGCAAGTGTTTTAATCCACTCGTCGCTTGGCATTTCTCAGTCCTCTACCGGCGAGAGCATTAATGCCGCTTGACCTTTCGCTTGTGTAGAAGAACGCGTTTGACTGCAGCGGGCATTTTGTTGCCCGTGACTTCGCGGTAGATGCGTTCGATGGTCGTTTCTTTGCGGCGGGCCATGCGGCACCCTAAACGTAGAATCCTACACCCGAGCGGGGGCATTCACGAAACGTGACAGCGCACCGCATTTCACCGACTGAGAATTGCTGCCTGTCACCCCTGGGCGGTGTGTAGCAAATCCCTTAGCAGCTATCACTGCTCAGTGCATCGGCCGAAACCTGCGACCGCCTGCCGATCGAAAATACAGTTTGTTCCCGATACCCTCTATCAGTCCAAAGACCTATACTGAAGTGGGCGCTCACAGTCGCGTCTGGAGGGTAACGATCTTTTGAGCGTGGCGTGTATGCAGCAACCCTAATCGGGGCATCACCGTCTTAGAGATGTCCTTAGAGACATTCCACTGAACCGTCTTTAAGTTCTCGGTTCGAGCTTTGGTCTTAAGTCTGGTCGGATGACAGCACGGCCCATTTGACACCTCGTGCAGACCGACAGTTTCGTGAAAGCTAAAGTTGCCTGACAGAGCACAGTTCAGGACATCCGCAAGCAGTCGAGGGAATAGAAAACGTCCATGCGCTGGCTAAGTGTTCGACTGATTGTGTCGCTGATCGTCGGGATCACCCTGGTCTCGCTTGCCTTTTCCTATAAAGAAGTGCGGCGGCAGAAGCTGGCTCTTCGCGGGGACCTGGAACAACGCGCGGAAGTCTTGGGGGAAAGCCTCGCGGGGTACATTGAGCCCTACCTGGAAAAGCAGTCCCACCGTGAACTTCAGCGCATTGTCGATCGGTTCGCCAACCGGGAGCGATTGGAAGGGATGGCGATCTACAACAAAGAGGGAGCAGTGCTTGCAGCCACCCCTGGCCTGCCGGATCGTCTCGGCGAGAAGCCCCCGCTGGTGGTTCAGGCGATCGCCGCAAACCAAGGTTCGGGCCAGTTCAGTCGCCTCGGCGCAGCATCGGTTCACATCTACGCCTATCCTCTGCGGCAACACGATGCGGCCGTCGGAGGCCTGGTCATTGTTCACGATGCCAGCTACATCAACACCCAGAGCACGCGCATGTGGAGAGAAGCCTTTCTGCGCGTACTGGTTCAGGTCCTATTGATCGCGTTGATCACCCTGCTGATTGTCCGTTGGAGTATTGTGGGGCCGATCGCCAAGGCGGCACAATGGATGAAAGCTTTAAGGACAGGCAGGGGCCCGATGCCACCCCGAGCCCCGGACCTGGATTTGCTACGGCCACTGGCCCGGGAAATGGAGACCTTCGCCGCCAGTTTGATGGCCGCGCGTTCCGCGGCCGAAGCGGAAGCCCACCTCCGTGAGACCGCGGAAACCATCTGGACCGCCGAACGCCTGGCCGTGCACGTCCGCGGCAAACTGGGCAACAGTAGCCTGATCGTAGTTTCCAACCGCGAACCTTATTTGCACACCCGAAAAGGAGAGTCTCTCGAAGTTGTGGTTCCTCCCAGTGGACTGGTGACCGCCCTGGAGCCAGTTCTATGTGCTTGCGACGGCACCTGGGTGGCCCATGGAAGCGGTGACGCGGACCGGGAAACCGTGGATGCCCGCGCTCATTTGCGGGTTCCCCCGGACGATCCAAGGTACACCCTGCGCAGAGTCTGGTTGACCAAAGAGGAAGAAGAGGGCTACTACTTCGGCTTTTCCAACGAGGGGCTGTGGCCACTCTGTCACATCGCGCATCAACGTCCAACCTTTCGCACGCCTGACTGGGATGCCTATCGCGCCGTCAATCAGAAGTTTGCCAAATCGGTTCTGGAAGAAATGGCTGAGTTCGAGCAGCCGCTGTTGCTGGTTCAGGACTACCACTTCGCTCTCTTGCCCCGATTGGTGAAACAACAACGTCCGGATGCCCGGGTGGCCATCTTCTGGCACATTCCCTGGCCCAATGCCGAAGCCTTCGGCATCTGCCCCTGGCAGCGCGAATTGATCGAAGGAATGCTGGGGGCGGACTTGATTGGCTTTCACATCCAGTCGCATTGCAACAATTTTCTCCAGACTGTCGACCGTACGCTCGAATCGCGAATCGATTGGGAACATTTTGCGGTCGAACGCGAGGACCATCGCACCGGGGTTAAGCCTTTCCCCATCAGCGTGGATTTTCAGGAAATCTCCACCAGTCCCCGATCGGGTGATTCTCCCTACACCGAACGCGTTAACTTGCTGCGAGGGCTTGGCGTCAATGCGTCGTTTCTGGGTGTGGGAGTCGATCGGGTGGACTACACCAAGGGAATCCTGGAGCGGTTCCTCGCCATTGAGCGATTACTTGAAAAGTATCCAACGTATCAAAACAAGTTTACCTTCGTGCAAATCGGAGCCCCCAGCCGCACCCATATCAAGCGCTACCACGATCTGCTCGGAGAGGTAGAGTCGGAGGCCGACCGCATCAACTGGCGTTTTCAGAGCGGCTCGTGGAAGCCCATCGTGTTCCTCAAGCGCCATTTCAGCCACGAGGAAGTCCAGAAATACTACCGGGCAGCGGATGTTTGCCTGGTCACCTCCCTGCATGATGGGATGAATCTGGTAGCCAAAGAGTTCTTGGCCGCGCGCGACGACGAACAGGGAGTGCTCATCTTAAGCCGCTTTACCGGTGCCGCCCGCGAACTCAACGATGCCCTCATCGTCAATCCTTATGACACCGAGCAGATGGCCGAGTCCATTCGGATCGCATTGGAATTACCCGCCGAAGAACGTCAGGCGCGTATGCAACGAATGCGACGGGTGGTGCAAGAAAACAACGTCTACCGTTGGGCAGGCGATCTGATCGCTGAACTCAGCAGCGTTCGCCTCGCGCCCGAAAACATTGAAGCCATCACCGCTCTCAAGGGATTTAGTGCTCGAACCGGTCATTGAGGCCGGATTGCCGGCATTGACTCGGTCAAAGAACCTTCCCCTGTGAGCAACTTCTCAAGCACCTCAACCACCCCGGCTCCGTCTTCGCCGGACGTCACCAGCTGCACTTGTCGTTTCAAACTCGGAATCGCATTGGCAACGGCCACCGGCAATCCGCAAAGACTCAAAAACGCATAGTCGTTTTCCGCGTCGCCGATTCCCACGACGCTGGCGCTCGGCAGACCCAACTCAGCCAGGGCAGCACGGAATCCCGTGCCTTTATCGACTCCCGCCGGAAGAACCATCACCGACTCCCGGTTGAAGATGACTCGCCAATCGAGCGAAAGTTCGCGAATGGCTTCGTAAACCGCCGCCTCATAGGGTTTCACAGTCGCAACAACACAACGGCCAACCGACAGAGGATTTGCCCCGGAGCGTCGAAGCATTTCCACAAATGAAGTCGGCGGAACCTTACCCAGAACCCTTTCCTCGCCCGTGGACGGGTCATAAATCAACGCCCCATTCTCCGCTACAACCAAGTCAAAAAGATCCAGTGCCGGGAACACACTCCGGAGGCTCTCCAGTTCACGGCCCGTTATCAGCAGAAGCTTACGCCCGGACTCCCGCACCCGCTCCAGGGTCTTGAAGGTTTCCTTGCTGACGCTGCCGTCATTTGCCAGAGTCCCGTCGTAGTCCGCCGCAACCACTAGAAATTGCATCCTGGTCCTCCACGCTTGACATAGATGCTCGCAATAGTCTTCAGGGATCTATCGCCGTGAACTTATTCCACCCGCGGTGGTTGAAAATGGGGAAACCGCTGCTGTCCGCTACCCCACTCACTTGTCATCCCGAGCGTAGTCGAGGGACCATGAGTTTGCCTTATTCGTGTCTTGCCGATTTCGCCGGGCTGGCGACCGGAAAGGCGGCAGCGATTATCGAGGTCGAGAAGGGTGGCCCACTCAGAGGGGAATCCTGGGGACAGCAGCGCGTGCGATGCCAGGGAACTGGTCTGTCCCCAGTTTCCCAACCCTCAACCACCCCCTCAAAAACCGGACGTCATCCTGAGCGGACGCAAGTCCGCGAAGGATCTCGCGCGCACAACGTAAAAGCCGGCGTCCATCCATTTCAAGCGACATCCTCAGTAAACGCCTGCAACCTCGCGTTCTTTTGTCCTCCGCATTGGGTTCCATTTTGGGACGGAGTTTACTGTTTAGTACCGGGGACCCCCCCTCCCCCCTTCGTCTGCAAAATCCTGAAAACACAAGATTTATTTTGCGACTATGTGCTAGATCTTTGAGTTTTAAGGACTTATACGCAAAATCTAGAGAACATAGGAGTTAGGGGCGGCCCGCGAGAGGCTCGGGTTCCGTTTTGGAACTGCCGCTGGACTCTCGGCAACCAGCAAATCGGTACCTTTCGTTCTCCAGGATGCTTTCGGTAGGCTCGGCAACTGGAGCGCGGGCCGAGCCACCGGGGATTGCCTGGGTCAGATTGTCAAAGATCGAATATTATCTTGCGGATAATATACTTGAATAAGTTTATCTTGATTGAAGCGCACAGTCAACAGAAAAGCGGGTTCGGCGCGGATAGGCTCTGGGTTGAGAGTCTCGCACCCATCCTTTCCACAACAAACGCGGAAAAGGATGGGGCACCCTGTTAGTTGGCCGAGCGGAGAATGGCTGGGCCAGCCTCCGTGCTACTTCGGGTTCTGGTCGGTCCCAATCGTTGCGGGGCGAGTAGTCGCCCAATCTTGCCAGTGTGAGAGATACTGCTGCTGGTGTTCCTGAAATTCCACGATGCTCGGTCCCCATCTAGGTTCATCGTTAAGTTCTGCCAAAGCTCTCACCGCATAAAATCTGACTTGCTCATCCTCGTCTTGCAATGCCTTCGCGAGATCCGGAACTGCCCTCGTAGCTGCCGAGTGCCATAGCCCTTCCGCCGCCGCCCTGCGCGTTTCCGCGTCACCCGACTGCAGGAGACCAGCTAGCGCTGGCGCCGCATCAGGATTCTTGATCTGGTTTGCGATCGCGCCGATGTCTTGGATACTGGAGATGTCCACAACCGCAATTACATCGGAGGCCTCAACGAGTTGCTCCAGCTGCAGACGCTTCCCTGGATACGCGGTTGCCGACCAAGCGAGAACAAATAGAATCGCGGCTGAGAGTTTCATGCCCGAGTTTAGTTTTGCCATTTGGAAATATCCTTATTTTGGAGGCGGAGGCGGTATTACGATGCTGGTGGCTGGCCCACCTTTACGTTTTTTGTAAAGGTGGGGACTCATGCAGCGGGCGTCGAGATCTTCATTTTGGCCCGCGTCCCACTGATTGATTCGCGCCGCGCCCTCTTCCCCGAAAGCATAACTCCGATAGCTGCTTCACGGCCACTGCTCCGGACGAAACGCATGCTCATGCGTGCCGTAGGTTAGCGCCGGGGATGATTGGACATAAAGCAAGTTACTCGTCCCTGCAAAGAACAGCTGTGACCGCCGACCTCGTCGTCCCCACCTTTACAAAAAACGTAAAGGTGGGCCAGCCCCCTTTTTATATGTGGTTTAGAAGTTGCGCCTTGGGATGGGTGGATCACCGTGTCCAGGAGGTCACAGTTACATTAGAGTCAGGACACTAGTGTAGGTTCGTTTGCGCCCAAACGCGCCAGTAGGACAAGTAATGTTCCTCGTGTTGTTGAAACTCGTCGAACGCTGGCGCCCAATCGTCTTGGTGCGTTATCTCGCCAAACCCGATTACAGCGTAGTAGCGAGTCTTGAGATCAGGGTCGTCGAACAGATGGGAAAGTGGCTTTAGGGCCGCAAGAGAGCCCGATTGTCGAAGCGCAGCGGCAGCGTGTTCGTTGATGTCGGGATTGTTCGCCTCGACCAGCTTCGCAAGAGTTGGAACGGCCTTGGGATCTTTCATCCCTCCAAGCGAACCCGCAAGGTTCAGAACCACATCATTGGACAATCCTTTCGGATGGAGCAACGCGGTCGCGATGGGTTCCAGACCTGCAATGTCGTTGTGCGCGACGAGGGCACGGGCTATGTTCAATCGCAATTCGCCAGAAGCGTTCTTTAACGCCTGTCGCAGCTCTTCCCTAGCAATATCCGTCTGAAGGTGCGACAGGGCCTCGAGTACGCGGAAACGGTCGGTATCTGAAGACTGCGGCGCGACTAGGACTTGCGCAAGCATTGCCGTGACTTGGTCCAGAGGAGGCCCCACCGGCAATTGGGCATTGGGCATGACAGGCAGGGCGGGATGTGCAGGATCAACAAATTCCAAACGGCCTCGAGAGGCCTTCAGGAAGAACATTCCATTCTGGCCAACCACAACACCCTGGAATCCGATCGGTGCGTCCGGTAACAGAAAATAAAAAGATACGTCTTGTGTGCTGAGGTTACCTTTTAGGGCTCGCGCTGCACTAAGCGAGGCACGGAACCTGGTCGCGGATACCGTTCCACCGGGCAGCTCTACTGCGGTTCTTTCCTCCTGGACAACCTTGGCTACCCGGCCCACGACAATCAGATCGGCTCCTGCGGTAAGCTCGGCTACATCTACCGAGCGCATGGGCGTCGCATTCATCGGCAGCAGGCATACAGTTACGATCAAAGCCAAGATCAAACTTCGTCGATTCATTTTGTGCCCCCACATATCAAGATTTAAGGAGCCGGGCTTACGATGTTGGTATGCAAGGCGTGGTCGGTCCACTTTTGTATTGTGTCCGACTGTACGCGTGGGCCGGAGCCAATGGTACAGGTCCCCATGTGCCGGTCCTGTCCCCAATGTATCACTTTGACACCAGTCCAATTTGTCGTGTATACCGGCTTCGGCGTGTAGTTCGAATACTCACCGTAAATCCCGTCAGGGAAGGTTGCGTCAGAAGCCGTGTTTGCGCATCCCGCGTCCCCGTGATCCCAGTTCGTGCCGGAATAGTCCGGGATTATCGCCGTTGTAAAGTATTCATTGACTGGCAGCGCTACTGGCATCGGAGTGAGTAAGTTGTCTAAAACCTGATAGTAGATATCAGTCTGCCATACGTACACTGGGTCAGAGAGGTAAACTGGGGTTCTTTGGTTTGGGTCGGTACCCAGCGCGTAAGGCGCCCGCACGGTAAGGGTGAACGGAGCAGACGTTAGCTGGTTGACCGTTGCCGTGATACTCACGTCGTTGAGCTTTGTGCTCTGTCCAATGCTGGTGACTTGCACAACATTTGTAGTGCTGTTCGATAGGCTGACTTTGTCTGAGCCGGCGGCTATGTTCCATTGATAGGTACCAAACGAGGGTGAACCTGTCAGGGTGATCTGGTTGGCGTAGCCGGAGACTCCCAGCGACAACCCTTTGAACCACCAAAGAGTGGTCGGACCGCTGATTGTCGGCGGGGACCCGCACGGCGGCAGAGTGGGGTTCAGCCCCTCTACTGCCGAGGGTAGAGCTCTGTTGTCGCGCCCGGTTGTCATGAAAAAAACATCAAACATCCAACGTCCGTCTCTGGAGTCGTTATCTTGCGGATCCGGGTTGACGGCCGCCTTGTAGCGGAACTGATTGCCGAATTTGTCGGTTCGCCTGGACTCTCTGTACTTCAGCGCTAGCGAAAATACGCCTAGCTCCGGCAGAGTATACAGTTCGTTGGGTTGGGAAATGCCGTCGTGGTTTTCATCGATCCAAAGCAGCAGCTGGGAGAATACTGCGTCTCGCTGGTCGATGATTCCGTCTCCGTTGCCGCCGTTCTCTGGCTTGTCGAACTCGGCCAGGGCCAGAAACCCATTCGGGTCTCCGGATTTGGGCTGCTCGGTGAAGTTTCCGAATAGTTCTTTGCCGTTATCGATCTTTCCGTTGTGGTTGCGATCCAATGCCAGGAAGGCATTGCGCGAGGTCGCCGCTGTCCAAGCCATCTGAATGGGATGGCCAGTTGCCGCGATGTCGAAGACGACGCCACGCTTCGCCGAGGTTAAGTGAAAGCCTTCGCCCGTGATGTCAACTATGATCGGGGATGCGAACTCACAGACACAATCAGCATTGCACACGTAGCGAAGTTGGCAGTTTCCACTTAGACAGCAACCAAGCCCCCCCACAGGGCGGCGATTGTGCTGACACCGTCGGTGCCCACGCTAGGAGAACACACAAGGCAAACAGCAACCAAGCAGCCCAGCTCTGCGGGGTGGCGTGGGCTAACGCAGTATATCTTCGAAATAAAAGCATTCGGACACCGCCTCGCGCATGATCGGAGCACTGTGGTGCGGAGCATGTGCTTGAGAGCGAGGCTTGTCAAGTGAAATCTGATGGAAATCCGAGGTGTCCAGTTTTTGGACGAACGTCACAATACCTGCACAATCTTCTGAAGTTCCCGCGCGATCCAGTCGGGGTTGCTTCCCTGATCGAATTGAACTGGTACTCCGATCCTCACCTTCACCTGGCCGGGCCGGGTGAATTTCTTTCCTGCTTGCTTTACTTCGAACAGTCCGTCGATGCGCATGGGCACTATGGGAATTTGGAGGTTGTTGGCCAGCAGGCCGATGCCTGCTTGGAACGGAAGCAGCTTGCCATCGGTGGTGTGGCGGCCTTCGGGGAAAACCAGAACGCTATAGCCGCGATCTACGGATTCTCCGGCGTAGGCGAAGCTCTCGCGGAATCCGGCTGCGCGCGGCAAGGGAAAGAGATTGAGCAATGACACTCCCAGCGTCCACTTCAGCCGGTCATAGGCTCTTCCCATGAAGCTCCGTGACGCCGGCGGAGTGCGCAGTATCTCGAGAGCTTCGCCTCCGGTCGCGATTGCGAGCCTATGCCGTAGATGAGCGGGAAGGGCGGTCAACACGAAACCGGGATCGACGTCGCTGATGTGGTTGCAAGCTACGAGGACGGGGCCCGGCGCTCCGCGCAGGTTCTGTCGGCCCTCGACGTGCGGCCATCCCAAAAGAAATACCGCGGGGCGCAGCAACAAGTAATGCACGGCGAGACGGATCCAGGTAACCGGCCAGCGCTGTACCCAGCGGGGATAGTGGCAGGGTGCTCGCGCCGGGGGTTTGCCCTGCAGCATGCGCTCCAAGTCGCCGACTGTGTTCACGGCCGCGAAACGGGTCTCGCTGAGATCGATCTGATATCGGTCTTCGAGCGCGCTCAATAATTCCACGCGTTCGAGCGAATTGAGGCTCAGTTCGGATTCGAGATTCGCATCCGGAGAAAGCCGGGAGGGTGAGCGGCCGGTGATTCGCCCGATCAATTCTGCAAGCGGACTCGAAGGCATCCGGTCTGGAGGCTGGTGGGCCAACTGCGCTTGTACCGCCTGCTGAATGACGCTTCTGAGCGGCTTCTGGGTGGAGGTGCGAGGGAAGTCTTCCTCCGGCCATACGACCCAGGTGTGCATACGCTGATACTCGGCCAGGGATTGGTTGGCGCGCTTCACGATGGGTTCAGGATCGGCGTCACGGTTTCGCAGGATGACGGCCGCGCAAGGCTCCGCATTTCCATTGCGCGGCAGCGGGATGACGACAGCATCCTTCACTTCCGGCTGGCGGCGGAGAGCGGCTTCGAGATCGTCGGGATAGACGTTCATTCCTGCCGGGGTGACGATGACTTCTTTCTTTCGTCCCTTGAAATAGAGGTTACCTTCGGCGTCCAGTTCGCCGACGTCGCCGGTGGGATACCAGCCGTCTTCATTGGCAACGGGTTGAAAATTCTTTGCGTTCCAGTAGCCGGCGGCGACTCCGCCTCCGCGCACCAGGATTTCTCCGTCCGGGGCCAGTCTGATTTCACGTCCGGCGAGAACTTTTCCAATCGAACCTTTGCCCAGCCGACAAGGATGGTTCACGCTTATGAGCGATGTGGTTTCGGTGAGGCCGTAGCCTTGAATGGCGGCGTATCCGAGGCGTCCCCAGAATTCTTCGGTGTCGCGTCAAGG
>Ga0210399_10005042_pt1 | contig 10264 bp, 7 predicted proteins | sample IncBWC14MmetaG_FD_150865 | JGI IMG/M metagenome (GOLD analysis project Ga0210399, IMG submission 150865) | Forest soil microbial communities from Barre Woods Harvard Forest LTER site, Petersham, Massachusetts, United States - Inc-BW-C-14-M | ecosystem: Environmental > Terrestrial > Soil >...
GGCCTACGGGCGCCGACGGCTCGCCGTACTGGGTGCGCTCCGACCGGGCGGGTAACCCGGCATTCCTCGACCCGGGCGAGCTTCCCGATACGCCCGCCGATGCGCCATTCCTCGCTGACTCCGCCGCCTGGCTGCCCGACTACACGCTGTTCGAGGCGCTCACCCGCGCGCACGGCGGTGCGCCCTTCTGGGACTGGCCGGCGGAGCTGCGCGACCGCGCACCCGAGGCGCTCGCCGCGGCGCGCACCGCCCACGCCGCCGAGCTCGCCGCGCTGACGCGCGAGCAGTACGCCTTCCACGTGCAATGGGAGCGACTGCGCGACTATGCGCGCGGCCGCGGCGTGCGGGTGTTCGGCGACCTGCCTTTCTACGTCGCGCCGTCGTCGGCGGAGACCTGGGCAAACCGCGCACTCTTTCAGCTCACGGCGAGCGGCGCGCCGGCCATGGTCGGGGGCGTGCCGCCGGATTATTTCTCCGAGCTCGGCCAGCTCTGGGGCAACCCCGTGTACGACTGGCACGCGCACCGCCGCGAAGGCTACCGCTGGTGGCGCGCGCGGGTGCGCGCGCAACTGTCGCGCATGGACCTGCTGCGGCTCGATCATTTCCGCGCGCTCGCCGCTTACTGGGCGGTGCCGGCCGGCGCACCGGACGCCCGCGGCGGCGCCTGGCACGGTGCGCCGGGCATGGAGCTCCTCACGCTGCTGCGCGAGGAGTTCAGCGACCTGCCGCTCGCGGCCGAAGACCTCGGAGTCATCACGCCCGATGTGCTCGCGCTCCGTGACGGCTTTGGCCTCCCGGGCATGCGCGTGCTGCAGTTCGCCTTCGACGGCGATGCGGCGAACCCCCATCGGCCGTACCTGCACGAGCGCGCGAGCATCGTCTACACCGGCACTCACGACAACGACACGACGCTTGGCTGGTACTCCCACCTCGACGCGGCGAGCGCCGCCCGCGTGAGCCTCTATCTTGGCAGCGCCGCGGGCGCGATTGCGCAGGCGCTGATCCGCGCAGCGCTCGGCTCGGTGGCGCGGCTGGCCGTCGTCCCGGTGCAGGACCTCCTCGGACTGGGCTCGGAAGCGCGCCTCAACACGCCCGGCACGGCGAGCGGCAACTGGAGCTGGCGGCTGCCGCCGGCGGCACTCACGGCGGATCTCGCGCGGCGCTGCGCCGAGCTCAATGCAGTCTACGGGCGCAGCTGAGGCCCGCGGCAGCCCTGGAGTGCTTTGCTAACATGAGGCGCATGAGAGCCATCGCCGCTGCTGCCACGGTCGCCCTGCTTGGCGGCTGCGCGCTCGCGCCGAAGCTCACGACCCCCCAGCTCACCATCGTCGGCGTCAAGCTCGAGGGGAGCGATCTGCTCGCGCAGCGCCTCAAGGTGCGCGTGCACGTGCAGAACCCGAACGACCGCTCGCTCCCGGTGAAGGGAATCGACTACACGCTGGACGTCGACGGGCAGCCGTTCGCGAGCGGCGAATCGGCGGGGAGCTTCGTGGTGCCGGCGCTCGGCGAGGCCGAGTTCGATATGAACGTGACCACCAATATGGCGGGCACGCTGGTGCGCCTCCTGGCGCGCTCATCCGAGGCGCGGGCGAGCGTCCCTTACCGGCTGAGCGGGAAGATCGCGCTGTCGCAGGGCTGGCTGCAGTCGATTCCGTTCGAGCAGCACGGCACGTTCAGTCTGCAGTGAGCCGGCGGTAGACGCCGACGTATTCCCGGACGGCACGCTCCCAGGAGAAGTCCTGGCTCATGCCGTTGCGCATCAGGCGCGACCAGTGCGCCGGCTGCGCGTAGAGGTCGAGCACGGTGTCGAGCGCCCACTCGAATGCCGGCGCATCGAAGTCATTGAACACCACACCCGTGCCGGTGCCGGTCGCTGCGTCGTAGTGCCGGACCGAATCGGCGAGCCCGCCGGTGCGCCGCACGACCGGCACGGTGCCGTAACGCAGGCTATACATCTGGTTGAGTCCGCAGGGCTCATAGCGCGAGGGCATGAGGAACAGGTCGCACGCCGCCTCGATCCAGTGCGAGAGCTCCTCGTCGTAGCCGCTCTCGAACGCCACGCGCCCGGGGAAGGAGCGCGCGAGCTTCGCGAAGAACTGCTCGTACTTTGCCTCCCCGCTGCCGAGCACGGCGAGCGCCAGTGGGCGCGCACTCAGCACCCGCGGCAGAGTCTCGAACATGAGCTCGAAGCCCTTCTGCGCGGCGAGGCGGCTCACGATGCCGGCGAACGGCACCTCGGGCGCGACCGTGAGACGCAGGCGCGCGAGCAACTCGCGCTTGAGCGCCGCCTTGCCCGCGAGGTGCTCCGGATCGAAGTGCACGGGCAGGAAGCGGTCGCGCCGCGGATCCCATTCATCGTAATCGACGCCGTTGAGGATTCCCGTGAGCGCCGCGCCGCGCGCGCGCAGGCTGTCCTCGAGCCCCATCCCGTACTGAGCGGTGCAGATCTCGTGCGCGTGGGTCGGGCTCACGGTGGTGATGGCATCGGCGTAGAGGATGCCGTGGCGCAGGGCATTGATGTTCCCGGCGAGCAGATCGCCCTGGTGCAGGAGGTGAGTGTCGCCGGCAGGGAGCCCGAGGTCGGCGACGTCAGCGGCGGGAAAGATTCCCTGGTAGCCGATGTTGTGAATTGTGAGCACGGTGCGCGCCGCGGCGAACGCCGCCTGGCGGCCATACTCGGTGCGCAGGTAGAGCGGCGCAAACGCGGTGTGCCAGTCGTTGCAGTGCAGGATCTGCACCGGCCACCCGAGCAGCGCGCAGCTCACGAACACCGCGCGCGTCAGGACGAGGAAGCGCAGATGCTCGTCGGGATCCGAGGTGTAAAGGCTCGCGCGCGCGTACAGCGCCGGGCAGTCGATGAGAAAGACCGGGGCCCCGCCGGCACCGGGCAGCGCCGCCTCGAGCACCGAGAACACGTAGCGGTGCTCTCCCAGCTCGAGGGGCAACTGCTGCAGCGCCGCGACGGGCCGCGCGCCGAGCGCGCCGGCATCGATCGATGCATAACACGGCGTGAAGAGCCGCACGTCGTGCCCGTCGGCGTGCAGGTACTTGGCGAGTGCGTGGACGACGTCGCCGAGCCCGCCGGTCTTCGAAAGCGGGGCAACTTCCGAGGCGAGCAGGCAGATGGCAAGTTTCCCCGGCGCGGCACTCATTGGTTTTGGCTGTTCCGTGTCAGGTTAAGATTGGCGCATGCGACGCTTCCTGATCGGGCTGACGCTCGCTGCGCTGCTCGCGGTGTCGATCGGCGTGGGCGTGACGGTTGCCCGCTGGCCCCACTGCCGGCACGTCTGCCCGTGGATGTGCGCGCGGCAAGTGTAACCGAAGGCTCGAGTGCGCCTCGGCGGGGGCCGCAAGAATCGGGTCGCGCGGCGGCTGCCCGCGCCTATCATTCCGCCCATGAAAACGCCCAGTGACAGCTTCGTCGACAGCCGGGACTTCCGTCGCATCGCGCGCGCCATCCGCTTCATCGACGCTCATTACCGCGAGCAGCCGCGGCTCGCGACCATCGCCGCCTCAGCCGGACTCTCCGAGTTTCACTTCAACCGCCTGTTCCGGCGCTGGGCCGGCGTCACGCCCCGGCAGTACCTCGCGTTCGTCACCGCCCGTGCCGCGCGCGGCGCCCTCGAGGAGGAAAGCTCGGTGCTCGATGCGGCCTACTCGGTGGGCCTCTCCGGCCCGGGGCGCCTCCATGACCTGCTGGTGACGCTCGATGCGGTGACGCCGGGCGAGTTCAAGGCGCGCGGGGCGGGCCTCGAGATCCGCTACGGCTTCAGCGACACGCCGTTTGGCACCGCGATCGTCGCGCGCACGGCGCGCGGAGTCTGTCACCTCGGCTTCGAGGACCGCCGCGGCGAGCGCGCCGCGCTCGCCGGTCTCGCGGGCCGGTGGGAGCGGGCACATCTCACCCGCAGCGATGAGGATGCGCAACGCACGGCGCTCGAGATTTTCGGTTCCGGCCACGCGAGCGGCGGCACGCCGCTGCGGCTTGCGGTCCGGGGGACCAATTTCCAGCTGAAGGTCTGGCAGGCGCTGCTCGAAGTCGGCTCGGGCGGGCCCACCACCTACCGCGCGGTGGCGCAGGCCGCCGGCGCCCCGGGTGCCGAGCGGGCGGTGGGCAATGCGGTCGGAGCCAACCCGGTTGCCTGGGTCATCCCCTGTCACAACGTCCTGCGGGCCGATGGGTCCCTCGGGGGCTATCAGTGGGGCCAGGAGCGCAAGCGTGCCATGCTCGCCTGGGCCGAGCGCGACATAATCCCAGGCCCTCGGGAAGGGGCCCGGAGGCTCCCGACGGACCAGAGCCTGTCTGCATAAGTAATTGTTTTAATTAAATAAACAAGCCAAATCGACGGGCGAACGCCCGGGGGAAGTGGTAAACTTCCTTTCGTCTCCCCTGGGTCGACCGAAACGTCTGAACTGCGTGCTTGAAGGCCTGACCTGAGCTTCGAGCGCGCGACGAAATATCATGTCCGCCTCGCCCTACAAGCAGCTCGAGCAGGAATTCAAGCGCCTGCATGCCTTCCGCGGCGCCCTCTCGCTCCTGCGCTGGGACGCGGCGGTGATGATGCCCCGTGGCAGCGCTGACGTTCGCGGTGAGCAGCTGGCGGCGCTCGAGACCGAGTACCACGCGCTGCTCACGGCGCCGCGGATCACCCGGCTGCTCGATCGGGCCCAGGCCAACACCCAGGGACTCGCCGACTGGCAGGTCGCGAACCTGCGCGAGATGCGCCGGCAGCGCGACCACGCCATCGCCACCCCGGTAACGCTGGTGGCGCGACTCGCAAAGGCAGCCTCGCGCGCCGAGTCCCGCTGGCTCGAAGCGCGTGCCCAGGGCAAGTTCGAATCCTTCGCGCCCCATCTCGAGGAGGTCGTGCACCTGGTGCGCGACAAGGCAGCGCTCCTCGGGCAGGCGCTGAACCTGGCTCCTTACGACGCCCTGGTCGACGAATTCAGCCCCGGCATCACGACCGCCGACATAGACGCCATGTTCAAGGCGCTGTCACGGCGGCTGCCGTCGCTCATCCGCGAGGCGATCGCGGTTCAGGAGAGCCGCCCCCGGCTGCCGCTCACGGGTAAATTCCCCGCCGGCAAGCAGCGCGCGCTGACGGTCGAGGTCATGAAGGCGGTGGGTTTCCCCTTCGACCGCGGCCGGCTGGACGAGAGCGAACAGCCCTTCACCGAGGGTGTGCCCGGGGACATCCGCGTCACCACGCGCTTCGTTCCCGAGGACGTGTTCTCGGGCCTGCTCGGAGCGCTGCACGAGACCGGGCACGCGATGTACGACCTCGGGCTGCCGCAGGACTGGCGTGACCAGCCCGTCGGGCGCGACCGCGGCATGGCCCTCGAGGAGAGCCAGTCGCTGCTCATCGAGATGATGGTGTGTCGCAGCCGCCCGTTCGTACGTTATGTGCAGCCGCTGATCGCCAGGCATTTCGGGGTCACCGGCCCCGAGTGGGACCCCGAGAACCTCTACTGCCATCTGAACCGCGTCCAGCGTGGCCTCATCCGCGTGGATGCGGACGAGCTCACCTACCCGCTGCACATCATGCTGCGCTACGAGCTCGAGAAGCAGCTGCTGTCGGGCGAGCTCGCGGTGCGCGACCTGGCCGAGGCGTGGAATGCCGGCATGGAGAGCCGCCTCGCCATCCGGCCGGCCAACGACCTGGAGGGATGTCTGCAGGACATTCACTGGGCCGTGGGCTCCTTCGGGTATTTCCCCTCGTACGCACTCGGGGCCGTGATCGGCGCACAGTTCTACGAGAGTCTGCGGGCCGAAGTGCCGGCGCTCGACGAGCAGCTCGCGCGCGGCGAGTTCACGGGGCTCTTTGGCTGGCTGCGCACGCACGTCCACGGCCTCGGCGCCAAGGTGCCGGTGCAGGAGCTGCTGAAGAGCGCCACCGGCAAGCCGCTCTCGGCCACTTCCTTCATCCGCTACGTCGAGGCAAAGTACCTGGAAAGCGCCGCCAGCATGGCCGCGGCCTGATGCCGCGCGCCGCTCGCGGCGCCCCGGACCCCGACGTGAAGCGCGCCGCAAAGCCTTCCCGCACCCTCGAGCGCCTGGCGGCGCGTCTGCGCGGCCAGGTCGGCAAGGCGATCGCCGACTTTCGCATGATCGCGCCCGGGGACCGCGTCATGGTGTGCCTGTCGGGCGGCAAGGACTCGTACACGCTCCTCGACCTGCTGCTGTCCCTGAAGCGCAGCGCGCCGGTGCATTTCGAGCTGCTCGCCGTCAATCTCGACCAGAAGCAGCCCGGCTTTCCGGCGCAGGTCCTGCCGCGCTACCTCGAGAGCGCCGGTGTGCCCTACCACGTCATCGAGCAGGACACCTACAGTGTGGTGAAGCGCGTGGTGCCCGAGGGCCGCACGCTCTGCGGGCTGTGCTCGCGGCTGCGGCGCGGGGCGTTGTACCGTTTCGCCTCGAGCGAGGGCATCAGCAAGATCGCGCTCGGCCATCATCGCGATGACATCGTCGAGACGCTGTTTCTGAATCTGTTCTTCGGCGGGCGGCTCAAGGCGATGGCCCCCAAGCTCCTCTCCGACGACGGGCAGCACATCGTCATCCGCCCGCTCGCCTACGTAGCCGAGCGCGACATCGCGCGCTACGCCCGCGGCCGCCGCTTTCCCCTCATTCCCTGCACGCTGTGCGGCTCGCAGGAGAACCTGCAACGACTCGCGGTGAAGAAAATGCTCGCCGGCTGGGAGCAGGAGTTCCCGGGACGCACCGAGACGATCTTCCGCGCGCTGCGCAACGTCGAGCTCGAGCACCTCGCCGATCCGCAGCGCTTCGATTTCGCCGGTCTCGATGCAAGGCGCGTGGCGCCCATGAACGAGCGCGAGGAGCGCCTGCTCGAGGAGCGCAGCCTCGAGGGCGCGCTCGCTTCCGGCTCCAAGCGCGCCTGAGGTGCGCGTGCCGCCCACGCCAGCCTTAGCGCCCGCGCACGGACCGCTCCCGCTCGCCAACTGCTACTGGGTCGTGCCGGGAAAACTCCTGGCCGGCGAGTATCCGGGTGGCGCGACTCCCGAGGCGACGCGCGAGCGGCTGAAACGGCTCACCGAGGCGGGGGTTGCCGCCTTCATCGATCTCACGCAGCCCGGGGAGCTTTGGGCGTATGAGGCCGAGCTGCCGCCGGACTTCCTTTATCTGCGCAGGCCCATTCGCGATCACGGCCTGCCCGAGGAGCGCAGCCAGATGGCCGCGATACTCGAGGCGCTGCGCCACGCGCTCGACTCGCCGCGCTGCGTGTACCTGCACTGCCGGGCCGGAATCGGCCGCACCGGCATGGTGGCCGGATGCTTCCTGGCGGAGCAGGGCCTGGGGGGCGAGGCTGCCCTAGAGGAGCTCAACCGTCTGTGGCAGCAGAGTGCGCGCTCGGCGCACTGGCCGTCGGTCCCCGAGACCGCGGAGCAGGTGGAATATGTACGCGGCTGGACCGCGCCCGCGGCGGCGCAGGCCGATCCACTGCTCGACCCCGGAGCGCTCGCGGCCGCGCGCGGTCTGCGCGAGCGCTTCCTCGGCGCACTGCTCGGCCTCGCCCTGGGGGATGCGGTTGCCGCCGCCACCCAATTCAAGCGCCCGGGACGCTTCGCCCCGGTGGGGGATCTGATCGGCGGAGGACCGTTCGACCTGCCGCGCGGGGCCTGGAGCGACGACACTGCGATGGCGCTATGTCTCGCCGAGAGCCTCCTCGAGCGCGGCGGTTTCGACGCACGCGACCAGGTGGGGCGCTACCTGCGCTGGCAGCAGCAGGGATATCTGTCGGCGACCGGCCAGTGCCTCGGCATCACGGCCGCTACGGCCCGAGCGCTCGCGCGGGCGCAGTGGCGGCGGCAGGTGTTCTCGGGCTCGCACGATCCGGAGGCCCTCGATCCCGAGCCGCTGTCACGGGTGACTCCGGTGGTCATGTACTCATTCGCCTCTGCCGGGCAGGGCGAAGAGCAGGCCGCGCAGGCGGCGCGCACCACCTGCCAGGCGCCGGGGGTGCTCAGCGCCTGCCGCTCCGCAGCACGCGCGTTGCACGCAGCGCTTGCGGGCCGCCCCCGGGCCGAGATCGTCTCGAGTGCCGTCCCGACGCTGCCAGGCGGACTTGTCGCCGCCGAGGGCCGCGGGAGCGCCCCGGAAGTGCTCGGCGCGGCCCTCCAGGCGCTCGCCGGTACGGGTAATTTCCGTGACGCAGTGCTCGTCGCGGCGAATCTCGGCGGCAACTCGGATGTGATCGCTTCGGTTACCGGAGCGCTGGCCGGCGCCCACTACACTGCAAGCGCCATCCCCGCTTTGTGGCGCAACAGCCTGATGAAGCAGGGGTTGATCGAGAGCTTCGCAGACCGCCTGCTCGCTCACGCGCTGCTCGAGCTCGGCGGCTGAGGCTTCTTTTGCTGCGCAAGCGGCTGAAGACAGCACTCGAGCGCTTCGGCTAAGCTGCATATCGCCGTCCGACCCCCGAAGACTCTCGCTCGCACGTATGTCCCCGACACGCGCCGCCGGCCGCCGTTCACCCGCCGCGCGCCTGAGGCTCGGCCGCCGCCACGCACCACGCGCAGCGGCGCGGCCGTGGGCGCGCCTCAGCGACGAAGAGCTGCTCAAGCTGCGGTTCTGCGATCTCAAGCTCTCGATCGGACGCTCGCCACTCGCCGGCTATGTGCGGCAGCTCTATTCCGACCTCGAGCGGCGCGGCCTCAAGGTCCGCCCGCACGTGTGGTTATCGGAGGAGTGGTTCTCTCCGGATGGCGTTCCGGGGATCGCGGTGCCCTTCTACCTCGCGCACCGGCGGCTCGAGCGGCTCGAGCGGCGCATCATGCAGGAGGCCGAGGGCGGCAACTCCCGTTTGCTGATGCGCATCCTGCGGCACGAGGCCGGACACGCCGTCGACAACGCCTACCGCCTGCGCCGGCGCAAGCGCTGGCGTGAGGTGTTCGGGCACGCCTCGCTCCCTTATCCGGCCCGCTACCGCGCCCGCGCCGGCAGCCGCCGCTACGTGCAACATCTCGGGGAGTGGTACGCGCAGGCCCATCCCGCCGAGGATTTCGCCGAGACCTTCGCGGTATGGCTGACCCCCAAGTCCGCCTGGCGCAAGAGCTACGCGGGCTGGCCGGCGCTGCACAAGCTGAAGGCGGTCGATGAGCTCGTCGCGAGCGTGCGTGGCGCCCGCCAGCCGGTAGCCAACCGCACTCGCATCGAGCCGCTCGATCTCAATACCCGCACGCTCGCGCAGCACTACCGCCGCAAGCTCAAGCACAACCGCCTGATCCGCCGCGGGCTCGCCGACGAGCTGCTGCAGCGCGCCTTCAGCCGCGAGCGTGCCCGCCGCACCACGCCAGAGGCGGCGACGCTGCTGCGCGCGCACGCGCGGCGTCTCACTGGCGTGGTGGCGCGCGCACTCAAGACGGAGCGCTACAGCGTCGAGCAGATCCTGCGCATGCTGATCGAGCGCAGCGAGCACCTCGGGCTGTATGTGCGCGGCAACCGCCGCGATGCGCTGCGCTACTCGCGCTGGATGCTCGAGCGGCTCACGGGACTTTATTCCCAGGGTGAGACTCCGCACCTGCACTTATGAGGCGACTGCGCACGCTCGTCGTGGTGCACGCGAGCCTGGTGCCCCCGGAGAGCCTCGAAGGCCACAGCGACAAGGAAATCGAGGAGTGGCGCACCGAGTACGACGTCACCTCGACGCTGCGCAAGCTAGGCCACGAGGTGCGTTGCGTCGGCGTGCTCGACAGCCTCACCGAGCTGCGCAGCGCGATTGCCGACTGGGAGCCGGACCTCGTCTTCAACCTGCTCGAGGAATTCGACGGCATCGTCACCTACGACCAGCACGTGGTGGCGTTCCTCGAGCTGATGCGCCAGCCCTATACCGGCTGCAACCCGCGCGGGCTGCTGCTGTCGCGCGATAAGACGCTCGCCAAGCAGCTGCTCGCCTTCCACCGCATCGCGACGCCGCAGTTCGCGGTGTTCCGCCGCGGCGCGCGCTTCCACGTGCCGCGCAAGCTCCGTTTCCCGCTGTTCGTGAAGTCGACGGTCGAGGACGCCTCGCTCGGCATCGCTCAGGCCTCGGTGGTGGAGGATGCGGCGCGGCTCAGGGAGCGTATCGCCTTCGTGCACGAGCAGATCAAGTCCGACGCCCTGGTCGAGGAGTACATTGCCGGGCGCGAGCTGTACGTGGGGGTGATGGGCAACGAGCGACTCACGCGGCTGCCGGTGTGGGAGATGGTGTTCGGCTCGATGCCGGATTCGCTCGCCGCCATCGCCACGCGCAAGGTGAAGTGGGACAAG
>Ga0210399_10005047_pt1 | contig 10262 bp, 9 predicted proteins | sample IncBWC14MmetaG_FD_150865 | JGI IMG/M metagenome (GOLD analysis project Ga0210399, IMG submission 150865) | Forest soil microbial communities from Barre Woods Harvard Forest LTER site, Petersham, Massachusetts, United States - Inc-BW-C-14-M | ecosystem: Environmental > Terrestrial > Soil >...
ACGAATTCCCCTCGCGCGACCAGCACCACCGCTTCGACGCCGAAACGTGTGGCCAGGATTCGGTCAAACGGGCTGGGCGATCCGCCGCGCTGAATGTGTCCCAGCACGGTAACTCGGACGTCCTGCTTCAGGTGCGTGTGAATGGCGTCGCCAATCAGTATGCCAACTTGCCCAGGACGCGGCGCCGGGAAGGGGTTCCCTGCGGCATCGCAAGGAGGCAGCTTCACGCCTTCCGCCACAACGACCAGCGAGAATTTCTTGCCCGTGGCGGCCCGTTCGCGCAGCCTCTCGCACACTGTTTCGATGGTGAATGGAATTTCGGGGAGCAAGATCACGTCCGCGCCTCCAGCGAGTCCGGAGTGCAGCGCGATCCATCCCGCGTCCCGGCCCATGACTTCGATGACCATCACGCGGCCATGGGATTCCGCCGTGGTGTGCAGGCGGTCGATCGCGTCTGTTGCGACGTGCAACGCCGTGTCGAATCCGAAGGTGACTTCCGTGGCGGACAGGTCGTTGTCGATGGTCTTGGGCACTCCGACGATTGGAATGCCCAGGCGCCCAAGATCGCGCGCAATGGTGAGCGTGCCGTCGCCGCCGATGGCAATCACGGCATCCATACCCAGTTTCCGCGCGTTTTCGAGGCATTTCAGCGAATAGTCATGGGTGACTTTCTTGCCGTCTTCGTTGACCACATAATGAAACGGGTTGCCGCGATTCGTGGTGCCGAGGATCGTCCCGCCACGGGGCAGGATGCCCGCAATCGATTCCACCGTGAGCGGCATGGTGCGTTCGGTCCAAATCAACCCGTCGAACCCGTCATTGATGCCGATGACCCGCCAGCCGTGCCCCAAAATCGCCGCCCGCACCGCGCCGCGAATGACGGCGTTCAGCCCAGGACAGTCTCCACCCCCGTTTGCAATGCCGATGGTTTGGATTGTTTGAGCCATAGGTCCTCTGTGGGCGGCAGGCTACAGGGCCTGAAGCACAAGGCGGGTATTCTACACCATTCACGAAATGCACTTGCGGGGGGAGTTCGCCCGCCGTATGCCGCACCGAAAAGATTCGCCCACATCTTCGCAGGCCTCTCATGGCCGCCGGTCAACCAAACCTGGAAATTCGCTGTTCTCGCAGGTTGACAGAATGACGAATCGGTTAAAGAATGATCGCACCCCTTCTAGAGTTCTACGCCCGGCTCCTGTTTCTCCCTACCGGCCCGATAGAGCCTATTTTTATAGGCAAATTCGATGAAATTCAAAAATAAGGTCATTGCAGCCTTTGGAACCGCGCTGGCCATTCTCATTCTCGTCGGTGTCCTTTCATACCGGAGCATGCTTCAGAGCGACGAGGATCGGGAGTGGGTGACGCACTCGCATCAGGTTCTAGAGAAGCTCGACGCTGTGCTCGCAAATATGCTCGATATCGAAACTGGCGAGCGGGGGTACATCATCACCGGGGAAAGATCGTACCTGGAGCCCTACAACGATGCCCTCGATCGCGTGCACCAAAACGTGAAAGACGTTCGCGAATTGACTGCTGACAATTCGGTCCAACAGCGGGCTCTCGACCGTCTGGAGCCCATAATCTCAGAAAAACTGGGGACAGCACAGGGTCAGATCGAAATCCGTACCCGAGTAGGACTGGTTTCGGGGGCCGAATCGGTGCGTGCTGGCTTCGGAAAAAAGTTCATGGGTCAAATTCGGGATCAGCTCACCGAAATGAAGGAGGAAGAGAACCGCTTGTTGAAATCGCGCACGGAGGAGGCGCGGAAAAGTTCACGTGTCACCAGAATCGTGATCGTGACGGGCGAAGTCCTGGCCGTTGGTTTCCTGTGCCTTGCCGGAATGGTGGTCGGGCAAGAAATGAGGCAGCGCAGTCGCGCCGAGGAGGATGTTCACAAGCTCAATGTGGACCTGGAGCAGCGCGTCGCCGATCGAACCGCCGAATTGAACGAGCGCGCAAAGGAATTGGCGCGCTCAAACGGCGAGCTGCAACAGTTCGCCTATGTGGCTTCGCACGATTTGCAGGAGCCTTTGCGAATGGTGGCAAGCTTCACGCAACTCCTTGCCAAGCGCTATAAAGACAAACTGGATGATGACGCGCGCGACTTCATCAACTATGCCGTCGATGGCGCAACCCGGATGCAGGCATTGATTTCAGACCTGCTCAATTATTCGAGGGTCGGAACGCAGGGCAAGCCTCTCGAACGAACCGACAGTGAGGCGCTATTCAAAAGGGTTTTGGAGAGCCTCCAATTCAACATTGAAGAGAGCGGCGCCGTGATTGTAAGCGACACTCTGCCCATGGTCATGGCCGATCCTCAGCAGCTTGGCCAACTATTTCAGAACCTGCTCACAAATGCCATCAAGTTTCGTGGCGCGGGGCCGCCTCACGTCCGGATATCGACCGAGAGGAATGGTAACGAATGGAAGATCTCCGTTCGCGATAACGGCATCGGCATTTCGCAAGAGCACGCCGAGCGGATCTTCGTGATCTTTCAGCGGCTTCATACCAAGACCGAATATCCTGGCACGGGAATCAGCCTGGCAATTTGCAAGAAGATCGTCGAGCGACACGGCGGTAGCATTTGGATCGAGCCGTCCCCCGGGGGCGGAAGCACGTTTTGCTTCACCATTCCGGCAATTGAAAGTCACAAAGTAGAGGGGAGAGAACAAAATGAACTTCGAGTCCCAACCTACGCCAATTGATATCTTGCTCGTCGAAGACAATGCGGGTGACGTCCGGCTCACCCAGGAAGTTTTGAAGACCAGCAAAGTTCGCAACAATCTGATCGTCGCAAGCAATGGACAGGAGGCGCTGAATTGCCTCCGCCGAGAAGGAAAGTATGCAGGGACGGCGCGGCCGGATTTGATCCTCTTCGATCTCAATCTTCCAGTGATGGACGGCAGGGAAGTTCTCGAAAAGATCAAGGACGACATGGACTTCAAGCGCATACCCGTTGTAACCCTTACGACGTCAAAGGCCGAAGAAGACATTCTGAAGACATACAACCTGCACGCCAATTGCTATGTAACGAAACCAGTGGACCTGGAACAATTCGTCAAGGTTGTGAAATCGCTGGAGGATTTTTGGCTGGCAATCGTCAAACTACCCAATCACAAACAATGAGCGATCAACGGCAAACGGTTCTACTGGTCGAGGATAATCCCGGCGATGCCCGGCTGATCCGGGAATCATTGACGGATTTGAGCGGAAACATGTTTGACCTGGAGACCGCCGACCGGCTGGCGACGGCTCTTCTGCGTCTCGGCGCGGGAGGGATCGACGCCATTCTTCTGAATCTTGCGCTTCCCGACAGCAAAGGCAGAGAAACATTCAGCAAGGCAAAAGCTCAGGCCCCCACCGTTCCTATTATCGTGCTCACTGGACTCGGAGACGAAGCGCTGGCCCTGAGGATGTTGCAGGAGGGTGCGCAAGATTACGTAACGAAGATTGACCTGAATGGCAGTGTCCTGTCGCGTGCAATCCGCTATGCGATCGAGCGCCAGAGGTCCGAACAGCAAATCCTCAAGTTCAACGAGGAACTGGAAGAGAGAGTGCGGGAGCGCACCACGGAACTCCAAGCCGCCAATGAAGAGCTGGAAGCCTTCAGCGCTTCCGTCTCGCATGACTTGCGCGGGCCTCTCCATTTGATCGATGGATATTCCGAGATGCTGGAGGAGACTCACGGGCAGGTGTTGAACCCCGAAGGGAAGAAGTACCTGCAGCGCATCCATGCTTCGGTTCAAGAAATGGCTAGTATCATCGAGGGCTTGCTCAGGCTATCCCGCCTCGGACGTCAACAGTTGAAGATGCAACTCACAAATCTAAATGAAATCGTCAGGCCGATCTTGGCGGATTGCAAATCTGCAATGCAGGCCAGAAAAATCGAATGGAAAATTGGAAACTTGCCCGAGGTCCCGTGCGATCAGGACCTGATCAAGCAAGTGTTTACCAATCTCATCTCGAATGCCGTCAAGTACACTCGCTTCCGTGAGGCAGCGGTGATCGAAGTCGGCCAAATCACAATCGGTGGGGAGAATGTGATCTTCGTTCGGGACAACGGCGCGGGTTTTGAAATGAAGTCCGCTGACAAACTCTTTGGCGCGTTCCAGCGGCTTCACCGGCAGGAAGAGTTTGAGGGAACCGGAGTCGGTCTGGCGACGGTTCGCCGCATCGTCCAAAGGCACGGAGGCCGCATTTGGGCCGAAGCGGAACTGGACAAAGGCGCCACGTTCTACTTCACTTTGAAATCAGGAAAGTCGAATTTCGTGGCGACGAACGTCAGACCGTCTTAGCATCCCGGCGCAAGCGCTTGAGGAGCGCCGCGTGCAGTCGCTTGCGGCCATTGATGGAACGAGCTAAAAGCCTTTTCATAAATTAATAAAGTGGTATCCTCCGCGTTGGGCCATGGCGTCCTCAACATTTCTAGCCGACAACGACGGAGTAACTTAAATGGACAGAAAAAAAGCGACGGATTTCCCGCAGGAATTGCTGGACCACTTTGACAAGTACGTTCACGGCGACATCGGTCGGCGTGAATTTCTGGATCGCGCGAACAAGTATGCGGTTGGCGGCATGACGGCCATGGCAATTTGGGAGAGCCTTCGGCCGAATTATGCCTTCGCGCAGCAGGTACCCAAGGATGACGATCGAATCAAGGCGGGGTACGAAACCGTATCCTCGCCGCAAGGCAATGGAAGCATAAAGGGTTACTTCGCGCGTCCCGCGAAAGCCGCCGGGAAGCTGCCGGGGGTTTTGGTCATTCACGAAAATCGCGGTCTGAATCCTTATGTCGAAGACGTGGCGCGCCGCCTGGCCGTCGCGAATTTTCTGGCATTTGCGCCCGATGGATTGACTTCACTGGGCGGTTACCCTGGAGATGAGGAAAAGGCCACGGCACTTTTCCCAAAGGTTGACCAGCCCAAAATGTTTGAAGACTTTCTGGCCTCCTACAATTGGCTGAAAGGCCGCCCCGAATGCACCGGCAAGATAGGCGCCGTGGGCTTCTGCTTTGGCGGAACGACGGTCAACAAGCTGGCAGTGCGTCTGCCGGACCTTGCCGCCGCGGTTCCGTTCTATGGCGGTCAGCCCTCGGCTGAAGATACGGCCAAGATCAAGGCGCCTCTCTTGCTTCACTATGCGTCGCTTGATGCCCGCATCACGAGCGGATGGCCGGCTTGGGAGGAAGCGCTGAAAGCCAACCACATTAACTACACCGCGTATATTTATGAAGGCGCGAATCACGGCTTCCACAACGACACAACGCCGCGGTATGACGAGACGGCTGCCAAGCTAGCCTGGCAGCGCACGCTTGATTTTTTTAATAAGTACCTGAGGGGCTGACGAATTTCAAGACCTTGCAGGGCTTAGATTCCGCGGACGGCCAGGGCGTTTGGCGGTCTGCGATTATCAAATCTGAAATCTGAAATATCATTTTGCCACACAAACCTCGACGTGCGTTGTTAGGCGCGTTGCGGCGAATTAGTTGGCCGGCAGTCGGTACGCGATCAACTCACCCGGGTAGTTGGGGCCGCTGACGGCGATGACAATGTATTGCTGCCCGTTCAACATATAAGTCATTGGCGATCCGCTCTGAGGCGCCGGCATGTAGACTGCTCCAGCGTCTTTGCCGGTGGCCTTATCGTAGGCGCGCAGCCACGCACCCTTCATCCCGTTCGGCATGGTCACGGACACCGACTCTCCGGCAATGACCAGGGTTTTCGTCGTTAGCACCCCGATTAGCCCCGCGCTTCCCGTGCGCGGAATGGTCAAGCCCACGAGCGCAGGATTGTTTCTCACGTTATCCGGTGTTTCCCCATGCGCGATCTGCCAAACGATTTCGCCCTTATCGAGATTGATTGCGGTAATGCGGCCGTAGGGCGGCTTCAAAAGCGGCAAGCCCCGAACGGTGACGGGTGGTATACCACTTTCTGGATTAGGAGCCGGGAGTGGTGGCGCGCCCATAGGTCTGCCGTTGCTCGGCGTGACGCCGGCAGTGCCCTGAACATACTCCATGTCCGAAAGCTTTGGGTCGGGAGAAGGAACGAGCCCGAGGGCGGAGATATCGCTTCGCGAATACACATACAAGATGTGAGTTTCAGGATCGTAGGACCCGCCCGGCCAATTCGCTCCGCCGAGCGCTCCCGGTGAAACAATCGTGGCCAGCGGTCCATCGGCTTTGCTCACCGACGGCGGTGTAAACAGCGGCCCTATCCTATATTTTGAGACAAGTTTTTCGGCCTCCACATGCAGTTCCGGCGTGAAGTTGATCAGGCTATCGCTTGACACGCCCTGGTTGTCGAATGCGGGCGGCTTGGTGGGAATCGGCTGCGTTGGGGAATACCATTCTCCCGGCACATCTCCTTGCGGAACGGCGCGCTCTTCCATCGGCCAGATCGGCTCGCCATTTTCGCGATTGAAAACGTAAAGGAAGGCCTGCTTGGTCGGCTGCGCTACAGCTTTCACCGTCCGCCCGTTAACAGTAATGTCGGCGAGAATAGGAGCGCAAGGGATATCCATGTCCCACAATCCGTGATGTACGAGCTGATAGTGCCACTTTCGCTTTCCCGTTTCTAAATCCACGGCCACCAAACTCTCTCCAAACAAACCGTTGCCTGGGCGATCGCCTCCGAAGTAGTCGCCGGTCGGCAATTCCACCGGCAAGTACACCAGCCCGAGACTCTCATCCACGGAAATTTGTCCCCAGACCCCGGTATTTCCGGTGTAAGCCCAGGACTCCTTCAACCAGGTATCGTTTCCATATTCGTTGGGAAGCGGAATGGTATGGAAAATCCAGAGGCGCTTCCCGGTTCGCACATCGAATCCGCGGACATAGCCCTTCACGTTTTTCCTGCTTCTTGGCACCCCGCCTGTCAGGTGCGCGGCCCCAACGATCACCACGTTGCGGGCCACCACCGGCGTCGAATGAAGCCCGACTTCTCCGGTGACCAGATCGATATCCTGATCGTCGTCTTTTTTCAGGTCGACCACGCCGCCAACGCCGAAGCCGGGAACAGGGACGCCCGTCTTGGCATTCAACGCGATCAGCCTGTAGCCCGGCGTGACATACAAGATTCGCTCTTCCTTGCCGTCCGTCCAATAGGCCAGTCCGTGTCCGGATAGCTGCCTCGGAGCATTGGAACCGCGATCGCCTTCGTTTTCGCTATGCATCCAGAGCAGTTCTCCTGTGGACGCGTCCAGCGCCACCACAGCCCTTCGCGTGCCGCCCGTCGAGTAGACCACTCCATGAACCATCAGCGGCGTCGCTTCAAACTTAAATTCGGGCCGTGGTCCAAGCGAGTCCGTTTTGAAGCGCCAGGCAACTGTAAGTTTGTTGAAGTTGTCCGCATTGATCTGGTCGAGCGCCGAGTAGCGCGTGCTCGCAAGATCTCCTCCGTAAGTCCGCCATTCCCCATTCTTCGCGCCTGACTGCGCCCTTGCGGACATCGTAACGGAAAATAAACACACAACCGAATAGCAAAACACAATCCATCGAGAGAGCCGTTTCATCGACTTCCTCCTGCCAGGGTGCTGCTTATATTTTGGGCACAGTCGATCTGACTGCGAAGAGCGCCTTATTCTGTGCCCTTTTTCCGCGGTAGACAAGAATTTACGTAGGAACGCTATGTCGTCTTCGCTTTGCGGCGGAAGCGCTCGAGCAGCGCCGTGTGCAGACGTGAGCGGACATCTTCGGGGAGCGGGACGGGTTCGGAGTTGCAGAAAATCTGGATGGTCTTGCGGCAGGTGTCGACGACCAAGCGGCAGTCGGTGCAGCCGGAAAGGTGCTGTTCGAGATCGGTTCGCATGGTGGAGTCGAGGACTCCATCGAGATAGCTCGTCAATTGGAGTATTACTTTCTTGCAGTTCACTGCGTTTCGCTCCGTCGGAAGTACTTGTTGAGTTTTTGGCGGAGTTTCAGCCGCGCCCGCAAGAGGCGCGATTTTACCGCCGCCACGGAGATCCCCAGAATTTGGGCGGTCTCTTCGGTGGAAAGGCCTTCCGCGTCGCGCAGCAGAAAAGCGACGCGGAAAATCGGATCGAGTTCGCCGATCACGCTGTTGAGAATTTCGTTGAGTTCGATCTGCGCGAATTTTTTCTCGGGCGAAGGTCCCCAGTCCTCGATTTCGCGGAAGACGGAATCGTCGCCGTCGGTGCCCGGCAGCGGTTCATCGAGTGAGACCTGGTTCGGGCGCCGCTTGCGCAATTTCATCAGGGCTTCGTTGACCGCGATGCGCACGAGCCACGTGTAAAAGCGGGAGTCGCCCTGGAACCGGTCCAGGTTCTGATAGGATTTCAGGAAGGCGTCTTGCATCACGTCTTCCGCGTCCTCGCGGTTTTGCGTGATGTTCATTCCCAGGCGGAAAATCTTGCGTTCGTAGCGATTCACCAGCTCCTCAAACGCGGTCGTGTCGCCGCCTTTGGCCAGAGACACCAACGCGGCTTCGTCGTCGCGGACGATCGTCGAGGTCAGCGGTTTGGGGTCGGTAGCGCTCACGATCAATCGTGCTCCAGGCGGCTGCGAGCCGAGGCCAGTCGCACACATTTGGCAGGGTACCATAGTTCTCCTTTGCATTTCCTGCCGGTCGGACCCTTATGTTCGGATGCTGCGGCACGCCATCTCGATTCAGGTTTTTTAAGTTTTGTGATAGCACATTCCGGAAAGGGCTTGCGCCGTCGGGGCGCGACGTAATGGTACAATTGGGCGTTTCCTATCAGTGGGGAGAGGCCCTAGTACTGCATCCCAGCGCATGCAGTGAGAATAACCCGGAGTTTTCAGGCCCGGCCAATGCGCGGATGCTGGGAGTGCGCGGATTTCCAAAGATTAAGATGCGGACTTTGCCCGATTATCTACGCACCGGCATGAAACTGATCATCGTCGGGTGCAATCCCGGCGACCGCTCGGCTCGCGTAGGCCATTATTACGCGGGCCGCGGGAACGAATTCTGGCCGTTGCTCTACGATTCGGGCGTGGTGCCCGAACTACTCGATCACCGCGATGACAAGCGAATGATCGAGTTCGGCATAGGACTGACCGATCTCGTCAAGCGTCCCACGCGCGGGATCGAGGAATTGAAGCGCGAGGAATTTGCCGAAGGCCGCATTTTGCTGTCCCAGAAGCTCGAACAGTATGCGCCGCAAGTCATTGCCTTCAATGGTGTGGGCACTTTTGAGAATTTCGCGCAGCGGAAGTGCAAACCAGGATTGCAGAAGGAGCGGCTGTATGGCGCGCAGGTCTTTGTGCTGCCGTCGACGAGCGGGAAAAACGCAATAGGCCTCGCCCCAAAGCTTCGATACTTCCGCCAGCTCGCCAAAGTGCTCGGAAAATTGCAGAACTAGGCCGGCAGGGACTGCGGCATGAAGGTGCTTCCAGTATGCCGCGGAAGAGGTTGCTTCATCGCATGTCAGGTCTGACATCCCCCATATGGCTTTACACTCCCTTCCGTGAGGCGAATTGATTGTGGCGGCGGTCGCCGCCGGGAAGTTCTTCGGCGGATTTTAGAGTTTAAGGAGAGCGAATCATCGTGACAGTAAAAATCAAGTTTCTGCAGAAGCCCTCTTGTACCACCTGCCGCAAAGCCAAGGCATTCCTTGAAAAAAGGAAAGTGGAGCTGGATTTGCGCGATCTTGGCAAGGACCGGTTGTCGGCTGTGGAGCTCGACGAGCTCATTGGCAAACGCGACCATCGCATGTTTCTGAACACGCGCAACGAACTTTACCGCACGCGAAAGATGAGCCAGAATCCTCCTTCGCGCGACGAGGCCTTGCAATTAATGGCGGCCGAGCCCAATCTAATTCGGCGGCCGGTCGTGCTGCGCGGCGCCGACATTGTGCTGGGTTACGATGAGGAAGCGCTAAAGCGTATCGTAAAATAACGCACGAAATCGAAACGAAGCCGGCTCATGAGCATCAGCGAGAAAATCGTGCTTCTCCAAGGCGACTTGACGGAAATGGACGTAGACGCCATTGTCAACGCCGCAAACAATGATTTGCAGCTTGGCGGCGGCGTTGCCGGCGCGATCCGCCGGAAGGGTGGAGAGGCAATCCAGAAAGAGTGCGACGCCATCGGCAGCATTCCGATCGGCGGCGCAGCCATCACGTCGGGCGGCAAACTGCGCGCCCGCTTTGTGATTCACGCAGCCAGCATGCAATTGGGCGGAGAAACAACGGCGCGCGCCTTGCGGAGTTCGACGGCGCACGCGTTGCGCATCGCGGCGGAACGAGGGCTGCAGTCGATCGCTTTCCCCGCCGTGGGCACAGGTATC
>Ga0210399_10005049_pt1 | contig 10258 bp, 8 predicted proteins | sample IncBWC14MmetaG_FD_150865 | JGI IMG/M metagenome (GOLD analysis project Ga0210399, IMG submission 150865) | Forest soil microbial communities from Barre Woods Harvard Forest LTER site, Petersham, Massachusetts, United States - Inc-BW-C-14-M | ecosystem: Environmental > Terrestrial > Soil >...
CGTCTTGGTGGACGAGATTACCGATCAGAAATCGAGTCCAGGTATTTCCTGATCTGGGATAAGAAACAAGAAAGACATCGTCGGGGAAGACAGTCAGGTTCCGCCCCGCAAACTGACGTCCCATCAGAACGCGGCCAACCTGCCCGATGGCCCGAATCGCTCTGCGCAGGTTTCCGTCGGTTGGTTGCAGCTTCCTCATCGGAGTGTGGCAGCCCGCTTTCCGGTCTGCAATATGCTCTCAGCCAGATTATTTACGCAGGTCTGCAGTACGGTATAGCAACCGGAGGTCTCATCCTGGTCTCCAAAATATGGATCCGGAATGGGGCGACCGCGCTGCTTTCCTTCGGCATAGTTGCTCAACCAAAAAATCTTATCCCGAGCTTGAGGAGAGTGGGTAAGCAACTCCGCTTGGTTCTGGAAATCCATGGCGAAGACCGCATCGGCGTTCGCTATCATTTCCACCGTTAGCAGTTTGGAACGGTGCTGGTCGAGCAACAGCCCGAATTCCCGCGCTGCCACGCGCGCTCGGGGATGAGCTTCTGTTCCCGGAGTGGCATGAATACCAGCGGATGACACCGCTATTCCTTCCTGATGTGACTGCGAAAGCGCATGCCTGAGCATGAGTTCCGCCATAGGGCTGCGCATGATGTTCCCATGACACACAAACAGAAAAGAGCAGGCACCATGCGGTAGAGAGGGTGGGTTGAATTGGCGGATTCCCATCGTGTCCAGCAGGCGCAGCTTAGCGTATGTTCGTCTCGCCTGTCGCAGGCGAAGAAAAATACCGCGTTCCTCGATCAGACGCTTCGCTACTAGCGGGGCGAAGATCCTTTTTAACGCAGACCGAGATTGTCGATTGAGCTCATTCATCCCATTCGAGCCGGGAAGCTTTCTCCCACGCGTGGTTCAAGCATTCTTATGGTTCATCTGTCTGCGCGAAATACCGAACCATTTTTCCACGTATTTCGATGCCCATCGGTTCATGTGTCAGAAAGAGCCAAAAGACGCCGACGCCGTACACAGCTCCGCCTACAATTAGATTTAGGATAAGTTGCGGATAGCGATGTGCATAGAAGAAATGCTGCATCAATACCAAGGCAAACACCATCGGGATGCAGAGTACCATAGGACAAAAGTAGACCGACCACAGAAAAGTCCGCATCGGAACTTCAAGGCGTCGGCACAGGTGACGTGGTAGAAAGAACACGGACGTGCATAACAGCGGGATTGCTGTGCCGATCGCATCGCCAACAATGCCCAACGGGCGGATGAGAGCAATGCTGAGCACCAAGTTCGCAACCCCCTCCATGAGTACCACGATGGCAAGAGACTTATGCAAACTCATCCCAAATAGAATTCGATTCGACGTTGACTGAGCATAGTAGATCGTCGTCGGAATCAATAGGATTATTAGTACCGTATAGCTGGAAACATATCGAGCCCCGACCCAGGCTTCAATCACGGATTTTCCAAGCACGACGAGCGAAACACAGATCGGGAACATAATCAGCGCACAGGCACGGTTTCCGGACAGAAAAATCTTGCGCAGTCGCTCATAGTCACCCGTGGCGTGAAAGTGGCTCGACATAGGGGTGAAAATCTGTGCCAGGCTAGATACCACTTCAGTGGCGTAATCCACCAAGCGTGAGCCAATGGAGAAATGAGTAATAGCCGACGCCGAGAGGAAAGTTCCGATAATCACCGCATCGGTTCTAAAGCGCAGGCGACCGGCGACGATGATCATGAATGTGACCGACCCGTAGTTGGCGACTTGTTTGAACGCCTGCCGATCTATATATCGCCAATGGTACCGGATCGGCAAGAGTTGTTGTGCAATTACAGCTCGGACCGCTGATGTCACTAGGGGCAGCGTGACTGTGATGAGAGCTACTGTGAGCAGGCCAAAGCCGCGACTCAGGGCGACAACTATCAGAACTGCCCGCAGGAGTGTGGACACGACATTCGTCAAACTCAGCACGTAGAAGCTCTGAAGTCCTTCCAGAATTCCGCCTGAGACCCCCAGGGGAAACCCCAATGCTAGAGAGGTGCCAACTATGAAAAACAAAATGCGAGCGTCCCTCAGAGAGGTTACCGGTACGTGAAATAACCGGGCCACATAGAAGCTGCCTACTACGGTCGGCACCATCAGGACCAATCCGAGACAGGCATAGCTGAACAGGGTCGTATTAATCAGCCGAGACAGTTGGTCTCGATCGTTGGTGGCTTGAAATTTCGAGACATAGCGGATCAGAGAGGAGCGAATTCCGAAGTCGAAAAGACCATAATAGCCAGTCAACGAAAATATCAACACCCACAGACCAAAAGCGTCATCGCCCAGGCGGTGCAAGATAAAGGGCGAAAGAAAAAAACCAACAGCGACATTAACCGCCAGGCCGGTCCAACTGGACGCCACATTCTTCAAAGCTCGAATCTTAAGGTCCATTCCACTCGATTCAAGGGTTTCCCAGACTTGACTCTTCAAGCGACTTGCGGTCGTTCCAGAGCGTTAGGCTCAGCTTTCGCCTCATCGTTCTGCATAATTCCCCATTGTAAATCCCGGAAAATCACGCTCATCCCGTACTGTTCGATGTCGATTTTCTTGGAGACACTTACGCTCTGTGATGTCGTAAAGCGCTATGTGCGTGGGTCGTGCTAGCTCCCTGAACGCATGCTTAATCCACAGAACATTTTCCTTGAACTTGGTCTTGCTTGTCAGGCAGATTGCATCCTTTCGGGAAAAACGCGTGGCCCATACTTCTTCGCCGAGTGGAAAGACGAAATGAGACTGGTGCGGTTTTGTGCTGTCCACCTTGCGATAATCGACGTTCTGCGAGAACCAGGCCCAGGGATCTTCTCCAAGCACATTCCATTGCTCCAGTAGTTGCCCGCCGGAAAAGACGGGTTTGGAGAATGAGACCAGACGGGCCCATCGTTGACGGCTTACCTGCACAAGGCAAAGTGCTAACGGTCCCGTACCGTGAAAAGGAGCCTCACGCTCATATTTGTCAGCAAACAGCATGTTCTGATGGCGCGGATGGCCCTTTCATGCGGCACAGATCTTTGGTGCCACACATGAACTTGTCATTAAGCAATGCAAGTCAGAGCGAGACAGAAGTTGACGTCCGGATATTCACCGCGCGACCCGAGCTGCCACATCCACTTCCGTATGCTTGACCACATCATCGAGAGTCATCCGGATCGCGCTGCATCCCGCGGAACTTTATGAGGTGTCCGTAGGGTGTGGCAAGAGGTGGCTGGTTCTATCCGCCTCCATCGGTATTCTTATTCTTCAGGAAGACTGGCATACATGGATGTAACTTGTCTACATTATCTTCAGAGCGACCGAATAAAAGGGAATGTTTTTGTTGCGCAATAATCTTGCTGGCAGCTCGCGCGACGGCGGTCGGCATCAAATGAATGCAAGACCATGGCGTCGCACGTGCTGCGGGGCTTTCAGCAGCTTGTTTGCGCTATGCACTGCGTCGGATGGATCCAGTTGCCGGCTTCCCCGCATCAAGGAAAAGAAGGCGCCCCAGCAACACTAAATAACCCTTCCGACTTTCCCGCTCTTGTACCCTAATACGGAAGCGAGGCTCTGGAGGCGACCGTATCGTAAGGTTTGTTTCCGCCGAGAGCCGACAATCCGGACAACAATCCGTACACCACCAAACTATTCTGGGTGCCAATAAAAACTTTCCCATCAGCGGCAATTGGGGTCGCAAAATGAGCCAGCGGCGGTAGCGTGTCTCTGCCGCTTGCATTCTGGTCGCTTGTGTACAGCGTTTTCAACGTAATCGCGTTCATTGCCCAGAGAGTCTTCCCACTGATGAACCAGATGACTCCGTCGGAATTACCGTTTGCCGTGATAATAGCGTGACCTCCGCCCCCCAACTTGATGGACTGCACGGAAGGCGGAATTACCAAGGCACCATTGCTCAGGGTGTACGCCTGAACGGGGTTGGAATCACCGGTGAAATATACGGTGTTGTTCCAATAGACAGGAGTGCCACTTTCTTTACCAGCTCCATTGGGTATCTCCTGCACAATCTGTGTGTCCCCTGTTGTGATTGTGCAGGTCGAACAAAACTGGCCCAAATCGTCCCGATTCAGAAGATACATCGTGCCTTCCTTGCCTTCCGCGATCAGTTCATGTGGATATGGACCCGGCTGGTCCGGCAAAATCAGAGCGCCATCGTTCAGATCCAAATCATGGGCTGTGAGGTATTGCTGATTGTAGGGAGTGAACCAGTCAGCGAGAGCCAGCGTGGTACCACTCTGGCTGATCTTCACCACGCTGCTCGACAGGTTCGCGCCAGACGCGTAAAAGCCTTCTGCAGTTTCTGCGTAGATATTCCCACTGCTGTCCGCTGACAGGCCTGCACCCTTTTGCCATATGGAGGCCAGGGTCTTGCCGGGCTCGGCGGTATACGCCCCTTCCTGCTGCAGTGTGGCGGGATTGTAAGAAAGCACCCATCCTTGACTGTAAGCGTTGCAACAATTGGAGCCGAAGGCAATGTAGACGTGGCCGTTGGCTAGCAGCAGCGCCGGCCGATTCAATTCATAAAAGTCCGCGAATGTCGTCGTGATCCCGTTCCACGTGTATGTCGCGGCTATCGTAGTGGGTCCACCGAGCGTTTCTAGCCCTGTCGTGACGTCGAGCGCATGGAGCCGATGGACTACGTTGCCGTTCTCGTAGGTCTCTGCCACGAGGTAAAGGGTACCAGTCACAGTATCGATCACCGGCGTAGAGACGATGCCTACCTCGGTCCACGCAGTTGTGGCGGCATTTTTCTTCACGCTCGAGGGCACCGAGGTCGCACCCGCAGGACTGTAACTGAAGATGCTTGTGATCCAGAGTGGGGCGGCATTCGCGCTGTCAGCATCGAAGGCATAAATGCTGTCATGCATCGTGGCTACGTACACGACGTTATGCACGCCTTGTCCGGGAAGGTTTACGCTCGGAAGGTAGAGCGGATGTCCTACGACGACACCATCAACGGGCTGGCTGAACAGTTTCCCGAAACTTGCGCTGTTTACGTTAGACGGAGTGAGAATGGTTTCCCAGGTGTTTGCGCTGGTTCGGGCGTTATCATAATGCCAGGTCGTGACTGGCAGCTGCCCCAGGACCGTCAAAGGTAACTGTACAGAGTGCGTAAGCGCAGACGTTCCGCTTGCGGTTAGTGTGAAGTTACCAGCAAACACCGTCGACGGGACGGACAAGTTCACCGTTTGGCTGCTGCCTGCAGCCACGCTGAATGGAGAGGTGGGCGATGTCGTCGCCCCTGCGGGCAATCCAGAGAGCGTAATTACCACTGGATCGGTGAATCCATTTTGACCTGTGATGGATACCGCAAAGGCTGAGCTGGAACCTCCGGCATTAACGGTAAGGCTCGACGGAAGCGCCGCGATGCTAAAGTCCCTCAAAGGATCCACTGTCAACCCTAGGCTTGCAGAGTGAACGAGCGCCGCAGACTTTCCGCTGACCGTTAGGGTGAAGTCGCCAGGCGATACCGTAGCCGGGACGGATAGTACGACGGTTTGAGTAACGCCTGCAGCCACGGTGAATGGCGAGGCCGGGGACGTCGTCGCACCCGCGGGCAATCCAGAGAGCGTAATCGTTATTGAATCGCTGAACCCATTTTGACTTGTGATGGTGACCGCAAAGGTTGAGTTGGAACCTCCTCCGTTGGCCGTAATCGTGGGCGGCGATAGCGTTATGCCGAAATCTTGCAGCGAATGGACCGTTAAGGCAAGATTTCCAGAATGCGTGAGCCCGGCGGATGTTCCGCTCGCGGTCACGGTGAAGCTGCCGGCCGACATGGTGGCGGGGATGGAAAGAAGGAGCTTCTGGCTGCTGCCCGCAGGAATGCTGAATGGAGAGGCGGGAGACGTTGTCACGCCCGTAGGCAATCCAGCAAGAGTAATCGCTACTGGATCCGCGAACCCACCTTGACCAGCGATCGATACGCTAAACGTTGAGTTGGACTCACCGGCATCGACTGTGATCGTGGCCGGAGCGACCGTGATGCTAAAGTCCTTGCCAGGAGGGGGTGAAGTTGCGATCGAGCCGCTGCCGCAACCAATGAAGCTGCCCATCCATGTCCAGATACACGCGGTAACAAATGCACGAGCCGGGGTCGCAAAACGACGATACTCGCGCATAGTTAGACTCAACTCAGGGGAGAAAATAGCATCCCTATGGCCAGATGATTAATTGCTTAGCTCGATTCCCCCAGGGGTACTTAAGTATAACAGCCGAAAGCAGATACCTTCCCTTGGAGCGATTTGGCATTAGAGCCGACGGTATCCTGCGAATCTAGGGGGGTGAAAGGATTTGCACACCGAGTTACGTTGAGAGCGTTATCGAACGGCTTTCGATCAATGGGCGTTTTTCTCAGAGATGCGCCGCTTCCGTTAGGGGGTAGACGCAGTGTGATTGGATAGCAAGGAGGACCACCATGAGTGTGAAACGAGATGGTTCGATGTGGACCCCGACTCGTGCCCCATCGTCCCGGGCCCTTGGCCCCGCAGAAATCGACTTGCAGTAAGTACAATACCGGCGGCAATCTCTTCCTCCGGTTGACGGGCGGAAACACTGAAGCTTTTTATCACGGCCGTTGAGCGCTCCGGGTTAGAGGTTCTCTGAAATTCGCCGGTTAATGCCGGGAACTCTGCCGCTGTTCGGCAAGAGAGTAGCGGCGTCTAGTCTCAGGCCGGACGTGCGCGGACAGAGCCTGCCCTCAGCGAAATCGAAATTTTCAAGTACAATGGCGCTCGTAAGGCCGACTCCGGCGGCGCTGGCGCCGCGGCAACGAGGGTAAGTCCTTTGGCGATGGGCGAGATGACCACTTCAGTCACGCAAACTCCTCCGCAGCTTCCACAGCACAAGGTCAAGATTAAGAAAACGGGACAGCGTGCCTGCAACGAGAAGAACGACAAAGGCAAGTTCTGCGGCGGACACTTGAAGCGCTGGTTCTACACTACGGATGTGATCGAACAGTCCTGTGGCGACGCCGAGAAAGCGTGGGGTAAGAACGCCGAAGTCTACCGCTGCGAGCATTGCAAGACGTTGTATTTGCCCAGTCCGGAAGACGCGAAAGTCAATGTCGCCGGGGAAGGCAGGATTTCCGTGTTCGGTCTGACCTTGCCGCCGAAGGAAAAATAAGGCGACATAAACAAGAAGCTTGAAAACACCAGGGGCACGAAGACACATGAAGGAATTCCTTTGTGACACTTCGTGTCCTTTGTGGTTGATCGATTGTTCCGCCTTCTACTTCAAATGAAGACTGCCGAACTCATCTACGATTGGAACAAGAAGCATCTTCCCGGGTTGAAGGCGCAGGGGCCCGTGTTGCTCAACGATGAAAGCCTGCGCGACGGTTTGCAATCCCCATCGGTTCGCGATCCGTCCATTCCGGAAAAACTCGAAATCTTACATCTGATGGAAGCGCTCGGCATTGACTCACTCGATCTTGGCCTGCCGGGCGCGGGGGCGCATGCGGTAGAAGCGGTGACGGCGCTGGCCCGTGAGATCGTCGCGCACAAGATGAAGATCCGCGCCAACTGTGCCGCGCGCACCCATGAAAATGACATCCGGCCGATTGCGGAGATCGTGCAGAAAACCGGCCTGCGCATTGAAGCCGCAACGTTTATTGGATCGAGCCCCATCCGTCGTTTCACCGAAGGATGGACCGACGAGTTTCTGCTCGAGACCACTGAGAAAGCGGTCAAGTACGCGGTGTCGCTGGGCCTCGATCCGATGTACGTCACCGAGGACACCACCCGTTGCGATCCGGGCACGGTCAAGCAGCTTTATTCGACGGCAATCAACTGCGGCGCCCGCGCCATCGTAATCTGCGATACTGCTGGCCACGCCACTCCGCTGGGCGCGTTTGCATTGGTCAGGTTCGTAATCGATGAAGTGGTAAAGCCGTCGGGTGAAAACATTCGCATCGACTGGCACGGACACAGCGACCGCGGGCTGGCCATCGCCAACTCGCTAGCCGCACTCATGGCGGGCGCACATTGCGTCCATGCCTGCGCCGTAGGCATCGGCGAACGCGTCGGCAACACGCAGATGGACCAGATGCTGGTCAATCTCAAGCTCATGGGCATCGCGCCGTGGGACAAGCAAGACCTCACCCAGCTGAAACAGTATTGCCAGGCGGTTTCGCGGGCGACCGGTGTACCCATTCCAGCCAACTATCCGGTCGTGGGCGAGGACGCATTCCGCACCGCAACGGGAGTGCACGCCGCAGCCGTCATCAAGGCGTTCAAAAAAAATGACGTCGAACTGGCGAACACGGTCTACTCAGGGGTGCCCTCGCATGTGTTCGGCCTGGAACAGATCATCGACGTCGGCCCCATGAGCGGCAAGTCAAATGTCTTGTTCTGGCTGGAACGGCGCGGCATTCCCGCCACCGACGAGGTCGTCGATCGCGTCTATCAGCGCGCTAAATCCAGCGACCACACGCTGAGTGAGGCCGAAATTCTGGAGTGTCTGCCCGCCGCGACAGCGAAGAAGAGTTGATGCGAGATGCCGGAGCGCTTGCACCATGCGATCCTGGGGCCGGGAGGCATCGGTGGCCTCGTCGGTGCCTGTCTCGCCCACTCCGGAGGGTCGGTCACTCTGGTGGTAAGGCCTGAATCGCTTGCTCAGTATCCCAGGCGCCTTCATCTCGAAAGTCCGTTCGGCAACTTCAAGGTAGAAGTCGCCTGTGCCTCAGAAGTCCCGCCCGCCGACGTTCTGTGGATCGCCGTGAAGGCCACTCAACTCGAATCAGGGCTGACCGCGCTCAAGAATCTAAGCTCGGTGAAAGCGATCGTTCCGCTCCTGAACGGCATCGATCACCTCTCCCTTCTTCGCTCAAGATACGGCGCAGACCGCGTCATCGCCGCAACCATCGCGGTCGAGTCTGAGCGGGTGAGTCCGGGACACATCGTCCAGCGCTCGCCCTTTGCTCGGTTGAATGTCGCCACGGCCGGGCGGACTCTGCTGGGAAACACGGTCGAACATCTCCAGCAAATTGGTTTCGAGTGCCGCTTCGTAGAGAACGAGTCCACGTTGATGTGGAGCAAGTTAGTGTTTCTTGGGCCCTATGCGCTAACCACAACTGCCGCGGACAAGGCAATGGGCGGGATCATTTCCGATCCTTCTTGGAGGGACCAGCTGGAGGCTAGTGTTCGAGAAGCCTGCGACGTTGCCATCGCCGAGGGCGCCAAGGTTGATCCCGAGGCGATCCTGGCAGGGATGAAGGGCATGCCTCGAAACATGCGCAGCTCCATGCAGAAAGATGTTGAACAGCACAGGACTCCGGAGCTCGATGCCATCGCGGGAGGAATCCTCCGAGGCGCACGCCGCCACAATATCAACATTCCGGCCACGAACAAGCTCGTGGCTCTAGTCGAACAAAGAGCAGGGGGCGTGAATGATCACTAATGTGCATTTTAAAATTCGAAATGCAACGGCACGCTCTCGCCCAATCGTTTCCCGTGCACCATTACCCGGTCTCCTCAAAAGCAATCCCCATACCCGTGCCTTCGTTGTAAGATGACGCATAACTCCCCATGAATCCCCCTCCGCAACGCGCGGACATACCTGAGGTCACTCCCACGGTTCAGCAGGAAGTCGCCCGCTTGGCCGCAGCGCCGGAAGTGCGTTCCGCGTTCAACTGGTTCCGTACTCAAGAGCCGCAACTCGCGCATTGGCAAATGGAGATGGCGCGTATCCCCGCGCCTCCTTTTGGCGAAAGCGCGCGCGGGGCGTGGCTAGCGGAACGCTTTCGCGAGGTCGGCCTGGACGACGTCCGCATGGACGACGTGGGAAATGTTTTCGGCATTCATCCCGGATTCGGGCGTCGATACGTCGCCCTCAGCGCGCACATCGATACGGTATTTCCGGCGAACACTCCTCTGAATATCCGCCAGCAGGGAAGTCGCCTGTATGGTCCCGGGGTCTCCGACAACGGTGCAGGCGTGACCGCGATGCTGGCCATTACGGCATTGTTGCGGTCGGTGCGGATCCGGCATGCGTTGCCATTCGTTTTCATCGGCAACGTGGGCGAAGAGGGAGAAGGCGACCTCCGCGGCATGCGCCATATTTTTTCCACGCCACGATGGAAGGATTCTATTGCCTACAGTGTGGTGCTCGACGGCGCCGGCGCGGACACCATTGTGGCCGAGGCCCTCGGCAGCCGCCGCTTTGAAGTCATCGTGCGCGGACCAGGTGGGCATTCCTGGAGCGATTTCGGCGCGCCCA